>QFCE01002544.1_pt1 | contig 86669 bp, 83 predicted proteins | sample 5346091 | NCBI WGS metagenome assembly QFCE01 (sample SAMN09062252, study PRJNA434731) | Human gut metagenome, whole genome shotgun sequencing project. | isolation source: stool timepoint A chromium assembly | host: Homo sapiens | collected 2015
TAGTGTGAAAAGTAGTTTTTTACTTTTTGCACTACTTTTTTTGCCTAAAAGCTTGACAAAACTTCACAAAAGTGTGGCGAAGCCATTTGAATATATTCTTTTTTAGGAGGTTCAAATGGCAAATATTTCTTTTATTGTAAAGCAAAAACTGGAGTCTGCTATAAAAATATTATGCAGAGATTTTTCATCACACGTAAAGCGTCCGGGAAAAGACTTTTCTAGGAATCGTAAACTTCCATTTGAAGAGGTGATTCGATTCCTTCTGCCTCTGCAAGGACAATGTATGGATCAGGAATTATTCCGCCACTTTTCAAAGAAACCACTCTTCTTTTCAACAGACTATTCGGGTATTCCGCATAGTTCCGCTATGATTCAGGCTCGGCAAAAACTTTCAGATTCTGCAATGCCGGCCTTGTTCCATTCGTTTACAGAGACTTGTAAAAAAGGTGCGCTTTTCCAGGGTTACCAACTTCTGGCAATAGATGGTTCCCAGTTTTCTGTCCCGGAAAATCTAAAAGAACCACTATGCTGGCGTAAGATACCCAATATTTCAAAGGGAAGAAATGTGATACATTTAAATGCTATGTACCATCTTCAGAGTGGTATTTTTGAAGATGTCGTTTTTCAGCCAATCTGTGAATGTAATGAGCATAAAGCCCTGGCTCAAATGGTAGACCGCCGGTCTTCTGCGTTTCCTGCTATTTTTATGGCCGATCGGGGATACGAAAGTTATAATACTTTCGCCCATATAGAACAAAAAGGGGATAAATACGTGGTTCGGGGAAGAGAATCAGGTACAGGTATCTGTTCTGGTCTGAATCTTCCTGATACAGAAGAATACGATATCGAAAAAGAACTTTATATCTGTAAAAAACATAGCAAAAAAGTAAAAACAAACCCACGAAAATATAAACGAATTCGCAGTGATGCAACATTTGATTTTTTCACAGACGATTGTGAGGAATATCGATTAAATCTTAGAATTGTAAAAATAAAACTTTCTGAAACCACAACTGAAGTACTGTTTACAAATCTTTCTAAAGAGGAATTTTCGGCAGATGATTTAAAACGGTTATATCATATGCGCTGGGGAATTGAAACTGCATTTGACCAGTTAAAATATGCGCTTGGCGCTGCATCTGTTCATTCTAAGAACTCAGAATTAATCATACAAGAATTGTATGGAAAGCTAATTCTGTTCAATTTTTGTAAAACTATAGTTGGTGGAATTGAGGTAAAACAGCAGGAATACTGGAAATATGAATATAAATTGAATATAAAAATGGCAATGTGTATTTGTAGAGAATTCTGGTGCTCCCAGACTTTAGCAGCACCAGAGGTTGAAAAAATGTTGCTGAACTATCTTGTCCCCATAAGGGATAACCGGACTTTTCCACGAGATACGGTTAAAAAGTCAGCAATAGCATTCAACAGTAGGATAGCATAAGATTGTAAAAATGAAAATAGGAACCATGAGAAAGCAGGGGTTTTTCGCTGCTTACTTGTAGTATCCTTGAAAAACAAGAAGCCTTGACAATCCATAAAAAGAAGTGTCAAAGCCTCAATAATTACAATTTTATCCTTAACTTAATGACATTGTTTTTGAAAAAACCCCGTCCCCATTTGCATATTTTCGCAATTGTTTTCATAGGATAGAGAGAATATGTAGTAGAGTGCAGGGGGCTGAATATGCAAGATTATGAACGGGATAATATATTAGAACAATATGAAATTGCCGTAAATAGCACCCGGAAGACCAGGGGTGCTATTTTATGCAGCACAGATAAGGGTGTGTTTTTAATGAGAGAGGTAGGGGTATCTGAAAAGAGGCTTCCTGCGCTTATCGAATTGTATGAGTATTTTATGGATTATGGTTATCAAACTATAGATATGCCAGTGAAAAACCGGGAAGGAGATTATGTGACAAAGGGGTTTGATGGAAGTATTTACATGCTTAGACGAATACCGCCGGGGCGGGAATGCGATGTAAGAAGAGCGGCAGAACTTTTTGAGGCAGCAGGTAATTTGGCGAAGATACATTTGTTGATGAGAAAAAAAATAATGGAAAATGTGTCGGAAGCGGAGAATTTGGAGGAGGGGTATATAAGACATAATCGAGAATTACGTAAAGTACGGGCATACATCAGAAATGTTTCTCCGAAAGGGGAGTTTGAATGTTTGTTCCTGGAGTATTTTGATCAGATGGAAGCATGGGCAGACGCAGCGGTTAAAAGCCTGAAAGCTTCGGGATATAAACAGCTTTATCAACAAAGCATTGATGCAGGATATATGGTACATGGTGAATACAATTACCACAATATTTTGTTTGATGCGACTTCTGAAAAAGATAATTATGGGCATAGAAAGTTAAATGTTTACACGGTGAATTTTGATCATTTTAAAAAGAATGTTCAAGTAGAGGATTTGTATTATTTCTTAAGAAAGGCAATGGAAAAACAAGGTTTCAAAGAATGGATCAGCGATGGAATACTCAATGCATATTCAGCAATTATACCGTTGGGGAAAAATGAATTGGAATATTTGAAAAATAGATTGATGTATCCAGAAAAATTTTTTAAAGTTGCAAATTCATATTATCATTCAAATAAAGCATGGATATCAATAAAAAATGTTGAAAAAATGCAGATGGCAGTCAGACAAATGAAGGAAAAAGAACATTTTTTAAATCACTTTTTTGATGCTCGGATTTAAATCTTAAAAATGCCTAAAAAGCCTATAAATACGCGGTAAAAAGGGTAAATATCCTTGACAAATATAGGGAAAACAGGTATAACAATATCTAGAGGCAGGGTGCCTAGATAAACAGGAGGAGGAAATTATCCATGAACAAAACAGAATTAGTAGCAGCTATTGCTGACAAAGCAGAGATTTCTAAGAAAGATTCTGAAAAAGCTTTAAAAGCTTTTGTTGATGTAGTTACAGAAGAACTTAAGAAAGGTCATAAGATTCAGTTAGTTGGATTCGGAACATTCGAGACAAGCGAGAGAGCTGCAAGAGAGGGAAGAAATCCGTCTACAGGGGAGACAATGAAGATTGAAGCTTGCAAAGCACCTAAGTTCAAAGCTGGTAAAGCATTAAAAGACGCTGTTAACGAGTAATGGATTAGTTCTAGATAAGTGTACGGGCGGGGAGTTGTTGGCTCCTCGTTCTTTTTGGTATATGGAAATTGTGTGTAAGAAGCGTACAATTTAATTGGGGACGGGGTTTTTTTGAAAAAACCCCGTCCCCAATTGGAAGAAAATGGAGAAATATTATGAGATTAGATAAATTTTTGAAGGTGTCGCGTTTAATCAAGCGCAGAACGGTTGCGAATGAAGCTTGTGATGCTGGGCGAGTGCTGGTCAATGGTAGTGTTGCGAAGGCTTCGGTCAAGGTTAAAGTTGGAGATATTATTGAAATTCAGTTTGGTACAAGAACTGTGAAAGTCGAAGTCCTGGATATTCAGGAGACGACGAAGAAGGAAGAGGCGAAAGACTTGTTCAAATATCTGTAATAAATGCAGGGTACCTTTCATATGATTACTAAGAAAGGTTGTGATGTGCATGGATGAGAGAAATGTATCAAAACCAGCTATGCGGGGGCATAAACTGGTTTTGAATAACCGGACCGCAAGTCTGGTGACGGGTGTGAAGGATGTATTATCTTTTGATTTGAATGAAGTTCTACTGGAAACGGAGCAGGGAATGTTGATGGTGAAGGGGACGGACCTTCATGTAAACCGGCTGAGTCTGGAAAAAGGAGAAGTGGATCTGTCCGGAAATATTGACAGTATTGCTTATTCGGATGTGCATGCAGAACAAAAACAGGGAGAGAATTTATTTGCACGTTTGTTTCGTTAATGTGTGCGGAAAGTTGCAGGAAAGTCAATGATTGGGATTGAAAAAGAATTATTAATTTTTCTGACTGCATTTTCATCTGGATTATTTTTAAGAGGAACATACAGATGCCTGGAATGCTTCCGGGATATTGTGAAACATTCGTTTCTCGCAGTCGGAATAGAGGACTTGTTTTACTGGATTTTTGTGGAAATGTATCTGTTTGTGCAAATTTACCACACTAGTAGTGGTAGTGTGCGCTGGTATTATATACTAGGTGTTGTAGTTGGAGCGTGCTTGATGTCATGGCTTTTGCAGAAAGTTAAAAAAATGTGTAAAAAAATCTACACCCGTAAAACTTGATAAATTTCAGGGAAAAAGTTATTATTATAAAAAGGTATAAATCGGTGTGGGAACCGAAGACAAGGGTGAGTATTAATATGAAAGATACGAGGCGTAATAGCCGTAAGAGAAGGTCCAGGAGGCGGACGAATCAACACAAGTTGAGTGTGCTTGTAATTACAGGTGTAATTCTTTTGATGACAGCACTTGTAGTGGTCGGTGGAATTTCTCTTCGGGCGAAGGAGAAAAGTTATTTGGCTCAGGAGACGGAGCTTAAGAAACAGATAGATGAAGAGAAAGCCAGATCACAGGAGATAGATGATATGGAAGCATACGTTGGAACTGACGAGTATGTGGAAGAGATTGCGAAGGAAAAGCTTGGTCTGGTGAATGAAAATGAGATCATATTAAAAGCAAAGTAACGAATGAAAAAGCTTTGGGCGAAAGCCCGAAGCTTTTTTGTATAATAGGATTAGGGTGTCAAAAGACACGTTAATTAATATATGATTTTATTTGTACCTTGAAAATTTAACACGAATTGCGTTTGAGTTTTGCCTTAGACTTGTGGACTAACGATATTGCAGATGACTTTCTTGGTTGTTTTATGCCGTTTCTATTTTTTGAGCGCAATTATTCAAGCTATTGATATAATCCAATAGCTTTTGAAAATCCAATGCTGCTATCTGCGAATTTTCTTCACCGCTATAAGCACCATCTGCAACAATAAAAGCTCCTTCATCAAAAGTATTCTGTTGTTCCAGATAGTCTTTCATAAACTGATTATCAGCGTATATATCAGCTGGGAGATGACTCCCACCTCTATAGGTGGTGAGAAACAAGCTGGTATCAGTGGTGGGAGTCAATCCCCCGGCTGATATAGCCACCGGCAGGGCGCACATTGTCCGGTGGACAATGGTTTTGCGCCGACCGAAACGGAGTGTAGACTTTCAGAGGTGCGCAGTAGAAGTAAGTCATGCAATTGCATGATGCGCACCTCGCAGCAAGAATGCCGAGGCATTCTTGAATTTACCAGATATCGATATGATTTCATATATCGTGTTAAGTTTTCAAGGTACAAATATATATCAAAGGTCAGTGACCTTTTGACACCCTGATCATAATAGGGAATTGCATTTCCTATTATATAAAAAAGCCACCGGCAGGGCGCACATTGTCCGGTGGACAATGGTTTTGCGCCGACCGAAACGGAGTGTAGACTTGCAGAGGTGCGCAGTAGAAGTAAGTCATACAATTGCATGACACGCACCTCGCAACAAGAATGCCTCGGCATTCTTGAAAAAAAGCGGAGCGGGAATACGAAAGCTGAGATAGAAGAATTAGTAAGGGGAGATTTTTATGCAGGAATTGAAAGAGCGGGGAGCACAGATTTTCACGAATCCGTATGTGATTCAAGTAGACAAGTTTGCAGGATCTTTAAAGAAGCTGTCAGATACATTTTCAAAGCTGGAGGATTATCGCGCTACATTTACAAATGAGGAAAATGACGACATTTTTGAGCGTGTGACTCAGAAGGTGTGCCGGGAGTGTGAAAATCGAGAAAAATGTCTGGGAGAGAGACGGCAGCAAACGTATCATATGATGCGGGAAATTCTGTGTGCGGTTCAGGACTACGGTGCCGAGCTAAATGTGGAATTAAAACGCAGGCTTATGAAGCAGTGCCTTTTGGCACCGAGATTTTTGCGGGAGACACTGGAAAATTATGAAAATGTGAGACAGAAGTTGATATGGAATAATAAAATGGTACAGAACCGGGAGGGCTTTGCTGCGCAGTTAAATGACCTGGCGAAGACTTTGTGCTATACGACTCACGAGCTGGATGCCGGGATATTTGAAGATGAGCATTTGAAAAAGAAAATCCGAAATCAGTTAAAAAAGTCCGGAATCAAGATTTTGTCCTCGGTTTTTTATATGACCGCCCAGGGGAAATATGAGATACATTTGACGTTAAAGGCGTCCAAAGGGCATATTGTCGCTATGAAAGAACTGGCGTCAGAAGTTGGGAAAATGGCAGGCCGGATCATGGTTCCCGGGAGGGGAGAACGCCCAATTATCGGGGACGAGTACTGCACAGTTGCCTGCGTGGAAGGAGCAAGATTTCACACGATCCAGGGTGTGGCCAAAATAGGAAAAGGCAGCGAGAAAATTTCCGGAGATACATTTTTGGCCTCGGACTTGCCGGGAGGAAGAAAAGGTGTGGCACTGTCAGACGGTATGGGTTCAGGTGAGCGCGCATTTCGGGAGAGTACGATGGTAGTGGAAATGTTAGAAGAGCTTTTAAACGCTGGATTCCCGGTAAAAACGGCAGTTCAGATTATGAATACAGCCCTCGTGACCGGTCGGGAAGAAGTAATGTTTTCCACGATTGATGTGGCGATTATTGATCTGTACGATGCAAGCTGTGAGATAGTAAAAGCAGGAGCAGCCACTACATATATAAAACGAAAAGATGAGGTGGAGGAAGTGCATTCTATTTCCCTTCCGATTGGTGCGCTGGCAAGGCTTGATATAGAACCGGAGCGGCGACAACTTGAAGATGGAGACTTTCTTATTATGGTGACAGACGGTGTATTGGACACCTTGCCGACGGAGAAACAGGACAGCCTCATGGAAGAATTCATTTGTCAGGTGGAGTCCCAGAATCCGGGAGAAATGGCACATCACATTTTGAACCGGGTCATGGAATATGCAGGCGCAGCGCCTCTTGATGATATGACAATTCTTGTGACAGGAATCTGGAAGCTTTAGAATATCATTGTAGTTGAAGTATTTGCCTCTAAGAATAAAAAAGGAATATGGTCTATATGTAAATAGTGAAATAGAGAAAATATATGGAAAACTTGCAATTTGCGGGCAAATTTTATATATTGATATCAGATATTGCCCACGATTCGCATATTGTGGAGCATATTGTGAAGTATATTGTGAAGCATAGTGTGAAGCTTACACTTCACTTTTAGGCTCATATTTGGGCAGAAATCAAAGCCATTCTTGAATAACAAATAAGCGAGGAAATGTTTGGGCAGATGATTAGAGAGTCGTCCTAACAGGATAAAGCAGATGTATCAGAGAGTAAAAGCTTATGTAGAAGAACAGCATATGCTGGAGAAAAAGGACAGAGTAATTGTAGGCGTATCGGGAGGTGCAGATTCCGTATGCCTGCTTTTTGTGCTTACAAAGCTTCGGGATGAACGACAAAAAAGCGGAGATGGAACATTGGAAATTACAGCGGTGCATGTACATCATGGCCTTCGCGGAGATAGTGCTGACGCAGACGAGCGTTATGTGCGGAAAATTTGTGATGCGTGGAATGTTCCGCTTGTTGTTTATCATAAGAATATAAGAGAACTTGCAAAATGCTGGAATATGTCTGAAGAGGAAGCGGGCAGAAAGGCCAGGAGAGAGGCATTTCTGGAAGTAAGAAACCAGTATAGTGATGTTCCGTGTGACAATGCTCAATATGGTGATATCCAGTCCCACCATGCTGAGTGTGCCAATGGCAGACAAGAGAGCGCGCAAGGTTTTGGGAAAATTGCGCTGGCACACCACAGAAATGATGAGGCCGAGACCGTGTTATTTCATTTGTGCCGGGGAACAGATGTCCGGGGACTTGGCGGGATTGCGCCGGTGTCCGGATTTTGGATTCGTCCACTTCTTAATATAGGAAGAAATGAGATTGAATCATATCTAGAAAAAGTGGGAATATCTTATTGTACAGACGAGACGAATGCAGAAAATGTTTATGCAAGAAATAAGCTTCGTAATCAGGTTATTCCACAACTGGAGGAAATAAATGAACAGGCAGTCTGGCACATTTCCAGAACAGCTCAGAGCGTGCGTGAACTTTGGAGTTATGTGGATATGCAGATTGAGGAGTATAAGAAAAAAGTGTTGCAGATAGAGCCACAATCATGTCGGAAAGAAACAAATCTTGCTACAGGAGCTATTAGTCTGATTCTGAATAAAAATGAATATGACAAAGTCCCGGTACCGTTAAAAAGTTATGTGATCCACCGGATCATCTGTGAAGCTGCGGGGCACGAGAAGGATATCAGTGCAGTACATGTACAGGCGGTAGAGGAGCTTTTGAACCGGCAGGTGGGACGGAAAATAGATTTGCCTTATGCTGTGACGGCGAGCCGCATTTATGGAGGAGTGAAGTTTGAAAAGAAACCAGTCATTTCTACAAAAATGATTGATCCAAACCATTTAAATGATGAAAATATAGAAAATCCAGAGGCTTTGTTTCAGTTTCGCATTTTCGAAAGACCGCCTGGAATGAAAGCATTTCCCGAAAAAACCTACACGAAATGGTTCGATTATGATATAATTAATAACACTGTGGAAATCAGACACAGACAGGCCGGAGATGTCCTTGCAATTAACAAAAATGGAGGAACGCAAAGGCTGAAAAAGTATTTTATTAATGAGAAAATTTCGCAGGAAGAGCGAGAGAAAGTCTGGCTGGTGGCAGATGGGCACGATATTATGTGGGTGGTCGGTCACAGACAGAGCCAGCGTTATCAGATTACAGAATCTACAAAAAAGATTTTAGAAATTCACTTTTGCAAAGGAGAAAATTATGGCAGAGACAGTAAGAGTATTAGTTGAGGAAGAAGAAGTTGATAAGAGGATCCGTGATCTTGGAGAGCAGATCAGTAAAGATTATGAAGGAAAAGAAGTGCATCTCATCTGTGTATTAAAAGGTGGCGTATTCTTTATGTGCGAACTGGCAAAGAGAATTACCGTGCCGGTGTCCATGGACTTTATGAGTGTTAGCAGTTATGGTGACGGAACAGCTTCAAGCGGTGTAGTTAAGATTGCAAAAGACCTTGATGAGACACTGGAAGGAAAAGATGTTCTGATCGTAGAAGATATCATTGATTCAGGAAGAACACTTTCTTATCTGATTGAAATTCTTAAAAAACGTGGACCAAAGAGCCTGAGACTTTGTACATTATTAGATAAACCGGAAAGACGTGTCAAAGACGTGAAAGTTGATTATGTCGGATTTAACATTCCAGATGAATTTGTTGTGGGCTACGGTCTGGATTATGCCCAGAAATATAGAAATCTTCCATACATCGGAGTTGTAGAAGGTGTGGAGTAGAAGGGAGCAAAAAGCTTGGACACTAGAAAAAATAAAGGAATCAGCGGAGCCGGTCTTTTAGTTCTTGTTGTATTCCTGTTTGCAGTGCTCTGGTTTACGAACATGTTCGAGAACCAGAGTGACAGACTTACCTGGAGTGAGTTTCAGACACTGGTTACAGGAGACAATGTAGACAGCATTTCTGTGATTCAGAATAAAAATGTGCCGACCGGACATGTGGAAATCAAACTGAAGAAGGAAGATAAAGACGGTAAGCAGGTGCGGTATCTGTATGTTTCAGATATTAATGAAGTGCAGGATTATCTGAAAGAGAATAAGCTGGACTATGATATGGCAGATGTTCCGCAGGACACATTATTTTCAACAACAATTTTGCCGGTGCTTCTTACACTTGCAGGTGTGATGTTCATTTTTATGATGATGAACCGTCAGGGAGGAAATGCCGGAAGCAAAGCCATGAGCTTTGGAAAGAGTCGTGCAAAGTTAAGCACAGACAGCGACAAGAAGGTTACATTTGATCATGTTGCAGGACTGAAAGAAGAGAAAGAGGAGCTGGAGGAGATCGTTGATTTCCTGAAAGAACCTAAGAAATATATCCAGGTTGGAGCGCGTATCCCGAAAGGAGTTCTCCTTGTGGGACCTCCGGGAACCGGAAAGACACTGCTGGCCAAGACAGTAGCCGGAGAGGCAGGAGTTCCGTTCTTTACTATTTCCGGATCTGATTTTGTGGAAATGTTTGTCGGAGTCGGAGCTTCCAGAGTCCGTGACTTATTCGAAGAGGCTAAGAAAAATGCACCGTGCATCATTTTTATCGATGAGATTGATGCAGTCGCAAGACGAAGAGGAACCGGTATGGGCGGCGGTCATGATGAGCGTGAGCAGACATTGAACCAGTTACTTGTTGAGATGGACGGATTCGGTGTCAATGAAGGGATCATTGTCATGGCAGCAACGAACCGTGTCGACATTCTGGATCCTGCAATCCTTCGTCCGGGCCGTTTTGACCGTAAAGTCGTAGTCGGAAGACCGGATGTACAGGGAAGAGAAGAAATTTTAAAAGTTCACGCAAAGGGAAAACCGCTCAGTGAGGAGATCAATCTGAAACAGATCGCGCAGACAACTGCAGGATTTGCAGGAGCAGATCTTGAGAACTTATTAAATGAAGCGGCAATTCTGGCAGCAAAAGCAGGACGCCTCTTCTTAAAGCAGGAAGACATCCAGAAAGCATTTATCAAAGTCGGAATCGGAGCAGAGAAAAAGAGCCGTGTTATTTCTGAAAAAGAAAGAAGAATCACAGCTTTCCACGAGGCAGGTCATGCAATTTTGTTCCATGTCCTTCCGGACGTGGGACCGGTGTACAGTGTATCTATCATTCCGACCGGAAGTGCCGGCGGATATACGATGCCGCTTCCGGAGCAGGACGAAATGTTTAATACAAAAGGCAAGATGCTGCAGGATATCACAGTGGCACTTGGCGGCCGTGTTGCGGAAGAAATCATTTTTGATGATATTACGACAGGAGCTTCTCAGGATATTAAACAGGCGACTGGTATTGCGAAATCCATGGTAACGAAGTTCGGTATGTCTGAGAAAGTCGGACTGATCAATTACGACGATGACAGCGATGAAGTTTTCATCGGAAGAGATCTTGCACATGCTTCCAGGGGTTACGGTGAGAATGTTGCCGGTGTGATCGATCAGGAAGTAAAACGGATCATAGATGAGTGCTATGCAAAAGCGAAGAGCATTATTCATGAGTACGATCATGTACTTCATGCATGTGCAGAACTGCTTTTGGAAAAAGAAAAGATTTCCAGAGAAGAGTTTGAAGCGTTGTTTGGAGATGAAGCATAGATGAATAAGAAAGCATTATTTTGCGACGGTACTTCGCAGTATGTGAATCCGTCCGAACCGGAGCGCAACGAAGAAGTTGCGTTCCGGTTCCGTACCGCTAAGGACGATGCAGAACATGTCTGCCTTGTTCACGAGAAAATCCGGTATGAGATGGAGAAGGCACAGACGGGCGAAGTATTTGACTATTATGAGATAAAAAGACAGCTGGGCGAGGAGCCGTTCCGGTATTATTTTGAGATCCGAAGCGGCAGAGAAGTATGCTATTATAACCGGTGCGGAGTGTCAGAGCGAGTGGTGTCAGACTATGATTATGTAGTCTGTCCGGGCTTTCGTACACCGAAGTGGGCGAAAGGTGCAGTCATGTATCAGATATTTACAGATCGTTTCTGCAACGGTGACCCTGACAATGATGTGGAAGACCGGGAATATTACTATATCGGAGACTACAGTAGAAAAGTTACAGACTGGAACCGCTATCCGGCAACCATGGATGTGCGGGAATTCTATGGTGGAGATTTAAAAGGAGTCTGGGATAAACTGGACTATTTACAGGATCTTGGAGTAGAAGTGTTATACTTTAATCCAATTTTTGTATCTCCTTCCAATCACAAATATGACATTCAGGATTATGATTACATTGATCCTCATTATGGAGTGATTGTTGAAGACGGCGGAAATATACTGGCAGAGGGCGATCATGAAAATGCCAATGCCACGAAATATCAAAAACGAGTGACGGACAAAAAGAATCTGGAAGCCAGCAATGAATTTTTTGTTCAGTTTGTGGAAGAGGTGCATCGGCGCGGCATGAAGGTGATTCTGGATGGAGTGTTCAATCACTGTGGATCCTTCAATAAATGGCTGGACAGAGAGCGCATTTACGAGAAACAGGAAGGGTATGCGCCGGGAGCATATGTCAACGCAGACAGCCCGTATCGCAGCTATTTCCGGTTCTTTCAGGAAGAGCGGGAACGCTGGCCATACAATGGTTCATATGACGGATGGTGGGGACATGATACACTGCCGAAGCTGAACTACGAAGATTCACCGAAACTGGAAGCTTATATTTTTGAGATTGCGAAGAAATGGGTGTCACCGCCGTACAATGCGGATGGCTGGCGTTTGGATGTGGCAGCGGATCTTGGAAGAAGTAACGAGTACAATCACGAATTCTGGAAAAAGTTCCGTAAAGTTGTAAAAGAAGCAAATCCGGAAGCACTGATCCTGGCGGAGCATTACGGAGATCCAAGCGAGTGGCTGGAAGGTGATGAGTGGGATACCATCATGAACTACGACGCATTTATGGAGCCGGTCACCTGGTTTTTGACTGGGATGGAGAAGCACAGTGACGAGGCAAGAGAAGACTTAAGAGGCAACGCCGACGCATTTGTAAATGCGATACGTCATCACATGAGCAATATGATGACGCCGTCCCTGCAGGTTTCCATGAATGAATTGTCGAATCATGACCATTCCAGATTCCTGACGAGAACGAATCACAGAGTCGGCCGTGTGCAGGAACTGGGGGCAGAAGCAGCCAATGAAAATGTCAATGTGGCAGTTATGCGTGAGGCGGTCGTTATGCAGATGACGTGGCCGGGCGCACCAACTGTTTATTATGGCGACGAGGCCGGCGTGTGCGGCTTTACGGATCCAGACAACCGACGTACGTATCCGTGGGGGCATGAAGATCAGGAGCTGATTGCATTTCACAGAGAAATGATCCGGATTCACAAGCGATATCCGGTGTTCAGGGAAGGTTCTGTTCAGATGCTTGAGTGGCGGGAAAATGTATTGGCTTATGCAAGAACAGATCAGAACCAGCGGATTGTTGTAATCATTAATAACAGTGATGCTCTGGAGGAAGTAACGGTTCCTGTATGGCAGGCAGAAATCCCGATGCGTGGACGTATGAGAAGGCTGATGTATTCTTATCATGAGGGCTACACAACTGAGTACGAAGAGTATATAGTAGAAGATGGAGAGATAGTTGTAAACATGGGTGCGTACTCCGCACTTGTTTTGAAGGAGATGGACGTTAATTATGGATAGGTTAGACGTAAAACTTTGGGCGCTTGCAGAAAAAGGACAGATTGTTCCGGACCGGTCACTTCTTAAGACACCGGAGCAGATTGCCGAAATCAGAAAGAGTGCTGACCTCAACACAGCAGTACTGGATCATGTGGCTGCACATATCAAAGCTGGTATGAGCACAGCGCAGATCGATAAGCTTGTATATGATTTCACGACAGAACACGGAGGAATTCCGGCACCGCTTGGATATGAAGGATTTCCAAAGAGTGTGTGCACATCGATCAATAATGTTGTATGCCACGGAATTCCAAGTGAGAATGAAATCCTTGTAGAAGGGGATATTATCAATGTAGACGTATCAACCATTTTAAATGGATATTATTCAGATGCTTCTCGTATGTTCAAGATTGGAAATGTGTCCGAAAGAGCAGAACGGATCGTGCGTGTAACACAGGAGTGTGTAGAGCGTGGCCTAAAGGCAGCAAAGCCATGGGGGCATCTGGGAGATATTGCATATGCGATTAACACGCATGCAAAGAAAAATGGATATTCTGTTGTAGAGGAAATTGGAGGACATGGAATTGGTCTTGAATTCCACGAAGAGCCATTTGTAAGTTATGTAACACCAAAAGGCAGTGAAATGGTGCTTGTTCCTGGTATGATGTTCACAATCGAGCCGATGATCAACGAGGGAACACCGGAGTTCTATGTAGATGAGGATAACGGCTGGACCGTATATACAGATGATGACGGATTGTCAGCCCAGGTAGAGTACATGGTACTTGTAAAAGAAAAGAGTGTAGAAGTACTGACGAAATAATAGATAGCAAAGCTGTTTGATACTGGTTACAGCAACTGCTGCTGTGAGCAGATATGATTCCATAGACAGGAATTATTAGATGACTTTAAGATAATGACACGAGATGCAGGAGGAAAAACAGATGCTTAGAATTGGAATGTTGACAAGTGGTGGAGACTGTCAGGCACTGAATGCAGCAATGCGCGGCGTGGTGAAAGGACTGTTTCAGGCACGTAAAGACGTGGAGATTTATGGATTTGAAGAGGGATATAAAGGTTTGATCTACTCGAACTTCAGAATGCTTAAAGCTGAAGATTTCTCAGGAATTTTAACAGTCGGAGGAACAATCCTTGGAACTTCAAGACAGCCGTTCAAACTAATGCGTGTACCGGATGAAAATGGGCTGGACAAAGTAGAAGCTATGAAGCACACTTATCACAAGTTAAGTCTGGATTGTCTTGTGATCCTTGGTGGAAATGGAACTCATAAGACAGCAAACCTTCTGCGTGAGGAAGGATTAAATGTTGTGACGCTTCCGAAGACGATCGACAACGATCTGTGGGGAACAGATATGACATTTGGATTCCACAGTGCGGTTGAAGTCGCAACAGATACGATCGATCGTATCCATACAACAGCAACTTCCCACAACCGTGTATTTATTATTGAGATCATGGGACATAAAGTCGGCTGGGTAACGCTGCACGCAGGAATTGCAGGCGGTGCTGACATTATTCTGCTTCCGGAGATTCCTTATGACATGGATGTGATTGCAGAGGCAATAGACAAGCGTGCCAAATCAGGTAAAAAGTTTACCATTATCGCAGTGGCAGAAGGAGCTATTTCCAAGGAAGACGCGAAGCTTTCCAAGAAAGAATTAAAGGACAAACAGGCAAAGAAGAAATATCCTTCTGTAGCTTATGAGATGGCAGAAAAAGTTCAGAAGAGAACTCAGCAGGAAGTGCGTATCGCAATTCCCGGACACACACAAAGAGGCGGATCCCCGTGTCCATTTGACCGTGTATTGTCAACAAGACTCGGCGCAGAAGCTGCCCGCGCGATCTTAGATGAAAATTATGGTTGTATGATGTCCGTAAAGAATGATAAGATTGTTCGTGTTCCGCTTAGTGAAGTAGCAGGAAAGTTAAAATATGTTGATCCGAAGTCTGAGATCATCAGACAGGCAAAGATCACCGGAATTAGTTTTGGAGATGAATAATAACCATGTCATATATGGCTTTATACCGGAAATTCCGGCCAAATGAATTTGAAGATGTAAAAGGACAGGATGCAATTGTGCGGACGCTTAAGAATCAGATCGAAGCAGACCGTATCGGACACGCATACCTGTTCTGTGGAACAAGGGGAACCGGAAAAACAACGGTTGCCAAGATATTTGCAAAAGCAGTTAACTGTGAACACCCGATAGACGGAAGCCCGTGTGGAGAGTGCGCAGTTTGTAAGGCGATTGCCGCAGGCAATTCCATGAATGTGATTGAAATCGATGCAGCTTCCAACAATGGTGTCGATAACATTCGTGAAATCCGGGAAGAGGTTGCCTACCGTCCAACAGAAGGACGTTATAAAGTGTACATCATTGATGAGGTGCATATGCTGTCCATCGGGGCTTTTAATGCACTTTTGAAGACGCTGGAAGAGCCGCCGGAGTATGTCATATTTATACTGGCGACTACAGAGGCGCATAAGATTCCGGTCACAATTTTAAGCCGGTGTCAGAGATACGATTTTAAACGCATTTCCATCGAGACTATTTCAGCAAGATTGCAGGAATTGATTGATAAAGAAGGATGGGATGTGGAAGAAAAGGCAGTCCGGTATATTGCACGTATGGGAGACGGTTCCATGCGTGATGCATTAAGTCTCCTGGATCAGTGTGCTGCATTTTACATCGGACAGAAGCTGACATACGACCATGTGCTGGAAGTACTGGGGGCGGTGGACACAGAAGTATTCAGCCGGCTGCTTCGTAAGATTTTGGATAGAGATGTACACAGTGTCATTGAAATCGTAGATGAGCTGGTCATGCAGGGAAGAGAACTGTCGCAGCTGTCAGCAGATTTTACGTGGTATCTCAGGAACCTTCTGCTAGTGAGAAGCTCTGATGATATGGAAGATGTGTTAGATGTATCCAGCGAGAATCTGGCACGGCTGAAAGAAGAGGCACAGATGATCGAGGATGATGCATTGATCCGGTATATCCGCGTATTTTCAGATCTGACCAGTCAGTTAAAATATTCAACCCAGAAGAGGGTCATGCTGGAGGTAGCACTGATTAAATTGTGCCGTCCGGCAATGGAGACAAATCCAGACACATTGCTTGACCGCCTGCGGGCAATAGAGGAAAAGCTGGAAAACGGTGATTTTATGGAAAATGCGGCGAGAGAACGTATTGTCTATGTAAATGGACCGGAAGGAGCAGAACAGGAACCGAAGAAAAAGCCGGAACTTCCGGAAGCTCTGAATGAAGATGTAAAACAAGTGGCAAAAGATTTCCGTAAACTCACATCTGATGCATCGCCAATGCTGCGGAATTATCTGAAGCAGGCAAGACTAAGTGCAGGAGAAGGAAACAGACTTCTGATCGTATTGCCGGATGCAGTAGGAGCCGGGGTAGTAGGAACAGAAGAACATAAAGAAGAAATCAGAAATCTGATCGAGAGTAAAATCGGAAAAAAACTGGACATTGATGTCCGTCAGGTAGAAGAAGGACGGAGATTTGAGGACAGTTTTGTAGATATAGAAAAACTAATCAATATGGATATTGTAGTGGAGGATGATTAATTATGGCAAAAAGAGGTGGATTTCCAGGAGGCGGAATGCCGGGGAACATGGCAAACTTAATGAAGCAGGCTCAAAAGATGCAGCGTCAGATGGAAGAGCAGGCAAAAGAAATGGAGACAAAAGAATTTACAGCAACTGCTGGTGGCGGAGCTGTAGAAGTCACAGTATCAGGATCCAAAAAACTTGTAAAAGTAAAACTGGATGAAGAAGTTGTAGATCCAGATGATGTAGAAATGTTAGAAGATCTTCTTGTGGCAGCAGTGAACGAGGCACTTGACAAAGTAGATGAAGCATCTGCAGCAAGTATGTCCAAATTCACAGGAGGCATGAATGGATTACTATAGTAACCAGATCAGCAAATTGATTGACGAGCTGTCCAGATTGCCGGGCATTGGTGCAAAGTCAGCATCCAGACTGGCATTTCATCTGATACATATGCCGAAAGAAGAGGTGAAACGTCTGGCAGACACTATGGTCGAGGCAAGAGAAAATGTACGTTACTGCAAAGAATGCTGCACCCTGACGGATCAGGAACTCTGCCCAATCTGTAGTAATTTAAATCGCGATCATAAGACAATTATGGTTGTAGAGAATACAAGAGACCTGGCAGCTTACGAAAAGACAGGAAAATACAACGGCGTCTACCATGTACTTCACGGCGCAATCTCCCCGATGCTTGGCATCGGTCCGGGAGACATCAAGCTGAAAGAACTGATCCGGCGCCTGGAAGGCGATGTAGAAGAAGTCATCATTGCGACAAATTCAAGCCTGGAAGGCGAGACGACCGCGATGTATATCAGCAAGCTGATAAAACCCACCGGAGTCAAAGTCAGCCGCATTGCCAGCGGCGTGCCGGTAGGCGGAGATCTGGAGTATATTGATGAAGTAACATTATTGCGTGCATTAGAAGGACGCACACAATTGTGAAAAGTGCTAAAAAAGAAAATTTGGGACGGGGTTTTTCTAAAAAAACCCCGTCCCCAATTTTTTCAACTACCGCGTATTTTCGCCTTTTTTCTTCTCTCACACCTGTCCCCAATTGATTTGTGCAGTTTTACTGCTTGACAAAATATATCTTGATATATGCAGGCAACTGGTCTATAATTTGCTTAGGTGGGCAGTAAGAATGAACAATGAGTTCATAGATTAAAGGAGGAACAGAAAAAATGAAATTTTTCATCGACACAGCTAAGGTAGAGGACATCAAAAAGGCAAACGACATGGGAGTTATCTGCGGAGTAACAACAAATCCATCCCTGATCGCAAAAGAGGGAAGAGTATTTGAAGAAGTTATTGCAGAGATTGCATCTATCGTTGATGGACCAATCAGCGGTGAGGTTAAAGCTACAACTGTTGATGCTGAGGGAATGATCGAGGAAGGAAGAGCAATCGCAAAGATTCATCCGAACATGGTAGTTAAGATTCCGATGACAGTAGAGGGACTTAAGGCAGTTAAAGTTCTTACAGCTGAGGGAATCAAGACCAATGTTACACTTGTATTTTCTGCTAATCAGGCACTTCTTGCTGCAAGAGCAGGTGCTACATATGTATCACCATTCTTAGGACGTCTGGATGATATCTCTACAAGAGGAACAGATCTTATTGCAGAGATCGCAGAGATGTTCGCGGTTGCAGGTATTGAGACAGAAATCATCGCAGCAAGTGTACGTAACCCAATGCACGTTACAGAGTGTGCGCTTGCCGGAGCAGATATTGCTACAGTACCTTACAAGGTAATCGAGCAGATGACACATCATCCATTAACAGATCAGGGAATCGCAAAATTCCAGGCTGATTATAAAGCTGTATTTGGCGAGTAAGATTAGTGGAGCTTATATAGAACTATGAATATGAGGGGCATGTCTTTGGTGAGACATGCCTTTTTGCAATTCAAAGTGGGGAGTTATCAGTTATGTCAAAAAATAAATACGCCGCTAAACGAGAATTTTACAAGTCAATACAGGACCTGGCGGAGCATCCGGTCGTGCTAGAAATGAAAAAATATCCGCAGCATGGGAAAACAAACTGCTATAAACATTGTCTCAGGGTGGCTTATTGCAATTACTGTCTCTGTAAAATGTTTCATCTGGATGCGAGATCTGCGGCGCGGGCAGGTATGATCCATGATTTGTTCCTTTATGACTGGCACACGCATGCTGCCCAGACGGGGGAGCGGTTTCATGGTCTGAAGCATCCGGAAAAAGCATACCGAAATGCGAAGAAATATTTCCCATTAAATCAGATTGAAGTAGATATTATCCGGACACACATGTGGCCGGTGACATTTCGGACATTTCCGAGAACGAGAGAAGGCTGGGTTACGACCCTTACTGACAAGTATTGCAGTTTTCTGGAGACAGGACGTCGAAAGTAGGGGCGTGATGCCGTAAAGTTTCCGGGACAGGTCTCACCGATTGATAAATTATGCATATTTTCTGTGTTATCATTAACACCGCCATAGAGGCAAATATGTTTAATGAGGTGAGAGTATATGGAACGGCAGCTTCCGAAAAATGTAAGACAGATTGGAAATGTCTGTGATGAGCCAAAGATTTATGTGGAGGATTATGTAGACACATTTCTTGGGCAATTGCAGGAAAAAGCAATGGAGAAACCTGTAGCAGCGGCATTGACCGGGGAGATCACAAAATGTGAGGACAAGGTGGTTGTGTATATATCAGGAGCGATCCGGGCAGAAGATGTAGAAGTTGAAGGAACAAATTTAAAGATTTCCGAAGAAATTTGGGAAAAAATAGAGAAGGAACAAAAAGAGTATTTCAAAGATCAGAAATTAATTGGCTGGTGTCTTTTGGAGACAGGACATCCAATGAGCATGAATCGGGGAGCGCAGGAGCTGCACCGGAAAATGTATGATCAGGAAAATACGATTTTTATATGGAAAGATGCTTCGTCAAGTGACGAGATGTATTTTGCTTATAAATATAATGAGCTGATGCAGATCGGCGGTCATTACATTTATTATGAAAAAAATCCACAAATGCAGAATTACATGATTAACACACGCAGGCAGAATGGCGTGACACCCAGTGAAATGGTTGAGGATCGAGCTACAAAGGATTTTCGTAGTGCGGTGAGGCAGAGAATGGAGATTAAGGAGCAGAGTCAGAGTTCAAAATTATTATATGCGACCAGTGCGCTTCTTGTGGTGGTGGTACTGGCAATAGGTGTCTCAATGATGAATAATTTTGAACGCATGGAATCTGTACAGCAGTCACTTGAGCAGCTCGCAAGTGCGAAAGGAACAGAGGCAAAGGTGGATGATAATGCTCAGGTGAACGACCAGCGTGTGAATGGAGAAAATGAAAATCAAATTAATGCGCAGTCTGAAGGGCAAAATCAAGAGGAAACAAAGGGAAATCAGAATAGTGAGACGGTTGCAGCCAGCGGTTCAGTAAAAGCTTCCAGTGATACAAAAAAATCAAACGACGCAAAATCAGAAGGAACGGTTCCGGAAGTGTCGACCGTACAGGAACAACTCAGTCAGTCGGACTATTATACTGTGAAAAAAGGAGATACATTGGCAAGCATCAGTAAGAAGACATATGGAGATACCGGCCATGTAGAGGCAATTTGTAAAATGAACGGACTGTCAGACGGGAACCTGATTTTCATCGGGCAAAAGCTATTGTTACCATAGCTCGGAGTGTGGTACAATAGGGAGAAATAATAAATATGAAGGGAATCTGAATATTGAATCGAAAGAATAAAGATCTGCGGGTGGTGCGGGACTCGGAAGATGTGGACAAACTGGTCAGGCGGATCATGGACAATACAGAAGATGAAGAAACACAGATGGCGCAACTGGAGGAACAGGTGAAGGCGCATAAAAAGAAGATCAGAATAAGAATTCTGATAGTAGTCATATTGATTATGGCAGCTTCTGTAGGAATCTATTTATTTATACATTTACAGACATATACGAATGTGCGGGTGGCGAACACTTATCCGGAGGCAGGAAGTACGGACAGCAATTACAAGGAATTTTCAGAAGGTGTGCTTCGTTACAGTAGAGATGGAATGGCATATTTGAGTCAGCAGGGGGAAGAGAAATGGAACCAGGCTTATCAGATCAAGACTCCGACTGTTGTAGCAGGAGATGATTGTGCAATTATTTTTGACAAAGGCGGTAATGACGTTGTCATTTTTCAAAAAGACGGTGTAAAGGGCGAGATTCATACAACGCTTCCGATAGAAAAAGCGACAGTATCCAGTCAGGGAATTGTGTGTGCGGTGTTGAAAGACAGTTCATCACCCAAAATCGTCTGTTATGATACTGCAGGAAATATCCTAGTGGAGCATAAGACATCGCTGACCGGAACAGGATACCCGATGGATGTTGCTATTTCATCAGATGCAGAAGTGATGCAGGTCACATATTTGTATACGCAGGACGGCAGTGTGACATCAAGGGTAGTTTACTATAATTTTGGCAGTGCAGGGGAACAGGAGACGGATCATCAGGTTACACAGGAAGAATATAAAGGAACACTGATGGCAGAAGGATTTTTTATGAACCAGAAGATTTCAGCAGTAGTCGGAGATAATATGCTGACAATATATCAAGGCGAAAGTGTTCCGAAAGAGACTAGTCAGATTAAGATAGACAAAGAGATAAAAAGCGTATTTCATGATAACAAATATATTGGTCTCATCTTGAAAAATGAAGGAAAAGGCGGTTATGAACTCCGGCTTTACAATACGTCGGGAAAGCAGACATTGTCAAAAGATTTTACTGGGGATTATGGAAATGTAAAATTAAGCGGCGGCCAGGTGATTATGTATGATGGAAATAACTGTAGTATTTTCCTGAAAAGCGGAATACAGAAATTTGAAGGAGAGATAGAAACGAATATTCGTGAAATTTTTCCAACTATGGGAGTTAATAAATACATTGTGATAAATGCAAACGGCATGGAGAATGTCCGTCTTGTAAAATAAGGAGAAGATATGGAGTGGAATTGGTTAACGATAGCAGTAGCAGGAGTATTTCTACTGGGATTTTTGATTGGAATCTACCGGGGAGCGATTCGTATCGCTGTGTCACTTGCGACTACGATTTTAACAATTGTCATTGTAGTTGCAGCATCACCTTATGTTTCATCGGCAATAGAAAAGCATACGCCGATTGATGACATGATTAAAAGTCAGGTGACGAACACGATGGCAAAAGCGGCAGCTTCCCAGTTGGCCGGAGGCAGTGATGACAGTGGTTCAACGGGAATTTCAGCAGAAAGTGTACGAAAAGCATTGAAGGCAGCAGGGATTAGTGAAGAAGAATTGCAATCTTACGGTGTGTCGGTAGATGATATTGTAAATGGAAAGATTACAGGAGAGCAATTGGCACAGTATGGAATTTCCAGCAGTATTTTAGACGGTGTAAATAATGACGAAGTCAGCGAAGAAGTCAAAAATGCAATTGAGGGGGCGGATATTCCAAGAGATCTTCAGGTAGCAGCTATAGAAAAAGCAGATCTTCCAGCAGTATTTAAGACACAGTTGTCTACCAATAATAACAGTGAAATTTATTCACAACTGGGAGTACAGACATTTGCACAGTATGTAGGAGAATTCCTGTCAAAACTAATTATTCATATTATTGCATTCCTGGGAACATTTTTGATTGTGACCATTATATTGCGTGCAATTGTATTTGCACTTGATATTGTGGCAGAATTACCTGTGCTGGGATTCATTAACCGGCTTGCAGGCGGAGTTGTTGGACTTGGCTGTGCACTTATCATTGTATGGGTGGCATTTATTATTATCACAATGCTCTATATGACAAGCATTGGAAAAGAAGCCTATGAGCTGATTCAGAACAATGATATAATAAAAATGATATATGATTATAATCCGATTATGCAATTAGCGGTGAAATTTTAAAGCTTTGACACGTAGTATTTTAGTGAAATGCTACGTGTCAAACTGCGTTTAATGGAAACTCTTCTCGCAAAATAAGATACTTTAATTGCAATTTTGGGTATTAATTTGGGGGAAATGTAATTCAAACTGCAAATATGAACAAGTAAAGCGAAATGTGGTAACTAAAATTATGTAAATTGTGCAAATAAAATAAATAATAAAAACAATATTGACAATTCTGGACAGGCATGATATATTATACAAGCTGTCGCGTGAGACAAGACTGGAAAGTGCTTAAGAGCTCATGGGAACGCAAAAAAATAAATGAAATTTCCTGTTGACAAATGTCGATAGAAATGATATTCTAGATAAGCTGTTTCGAACGACAGAGATGATCGAAGCGGACAGCGAAAAAGAAAAATAAAAAAGTTGTTGACAAGCGATTGTGAATGTGCTAATATAAATAAGCTGTCGCTGAGACGACAACAAAGAAAAAAGAACCTTGATAATTAAATAATAGACAACAACCCTGAAGATTCTTTAAGAGAAAATTCAGAACGGACATTGAATGACAATGTCAACCTTAAAACAGTAAAAGGGATAAGAAAGCTAGTAGTTTTCTTGACCTGGAACGAACTTTGATTTTAAATCCGAGTCAAATCGGAATTAAGATTTTTAAACGAGAGTTTGATCCTGGCTCAGGATGAACGCTGGCGGCGTGCTTAACACATGCAAGTCGAGCGAAGCACTTAAGTTTGATTCTTCGGATGAAGACTTTTGTGACTGAGCGGCGGACGGGTGAGTAACGCGTGGGTAACCTGCCTCATACAGGGGGATAACAGTTAGAAATGGCTGCTAATACCGCATAAGACCACAGTACTGCATGGTACAGTGGTAAAAACTCCGGTGGTATGAGATGGACCCGCGTCTGATTAGGTAGTTGGTGAGGTAACGGCCCACCAAGCCGACGATCAGTAGCCGACCTGAGAGGGTGACCGGCCACATTGGGACTGAGACACGGCCCAGACTCCTACGGGAGGCAGCAGTGGGGAATATTGCACAATGGGCGAAAGCCTGATGCAGCGACGCCGCGTGAAGGATGAAGTATTTCGGTATGTAAACTTCTATCAGCAGGGAAGAAAATGACGGTACCTGACTAAGAAGCCCCGGCTAACTACGTGCCAGCAGCCGCGGTAATACGTAGGGGGCAAGCGTTATCCGGATTTACTGGGTGTAAAGGGAGCGTAGACGGCTGTGCAAGTCTGAAGTGAAAGGCATGGGCTCAACCTGTGGACTGCTTTGGAAACTGTGCAGCTAGAGTGTCGGAGAGGTAAGTGGAATTCCTAGTGTAGCGGTGAAATGCGTAGATATTAGGAGGAACACCAGTGGCGAAGGCGGCTTACTGGACGATGACTGACGTTGAGGCTCGAAAGCGTGGGGAGCAAACAGGATTAGATACCCTGGTAGTCCACGCCGTAAACGATGACTGCTAGGTGTCGGGTAGCAAAGCTATTCGGTGCCGCAGCTAACGCAATAAGCAGTCCACCTGGGGAGTACGTTCGCAAGAATGAAACTCAAAGGAATTGACGGGGACCCGCACAAGCGGTGGAGCATGTGGTTTAATTCGAAGCAACGCGAAGAACCTTACCTGATCTTGACATCCCGATGACCGCTTCGTAATGGAAGTTTTTCTTCGGAACATCGGTGACAGGTGGTGCATGGTTGTCGTCAGCTCGTGTCGTGAGATGTTGGGTTAAGTCCCGCAACGAGCGCAACCCTTATCTTCAGTAGCCAGCATTAAGGATGGGCACTCTGGAGAGACTGCCAGGGATAACCTGGAGGAAGGTGGGGATGACGTCAAATCATCATGCCCCTTATGACCAGGGCTACACACGTGCTACAATGGCGTAAACAAAGGGAAGCAGAGCCGCGAGGCCGAGCAAATCTCAAAAATAACGTCTCAGTTCGGATTGTAGTCTGCAACTCGACTACATGAAGCTGGAATCGCTAGTAATCGCAGATCAGAATGCTGCGGTGAATACGTTCCCGGGTCTTGTACACACCGCCCGTCACACCATGGGAGTCAGTAACGCCCGAAGTCAGTGACCCAACCGAAAGGAGGGAGCTGCCGAAGGTGGGACCGATAACTGGGGTGAAGTCGTAACAAGGTAGCCGTATCGGAAGGTGCGGCTGGATCACCTCCTTTCTAAGGAAATAAGTAAGGGTTGTTGTCTGTTATTTAGTTATTAAGGCTGTAAAAAGCTTAATAAACATTTCCGGTGGCGATGCGCTTAGGGGTAACACCCGTTCCCATCCCGAACACGATGGTTAAGACCTAAGCGGCCGATGGTACTTTACTGGAGACGGTACGGGAGAGTAGGTGGCTGCCGGGCTATAAAAAAGTTTATTTCTGGAAAAGAAATAAACATCAATGTTAGAACACCTTGTGGATTCGCCACATTATGTTCGGGAGATTGATTATAGATACAGGCAAAGATGAGCAACAACTTATCAACGCCAACCCAATCAGCAGGGCAGTGCTGTTAAAATAACTGGTTTTACCAGTGATCAGAGAGCTGAAGAGATTCAACTATCTGATGGCTGATAAAACAGTCAAATGCTTACATTGCACCTCAAGAACTTCGTTCTTTCGGTCGCGTGCAGGCACGCTATGAAACAGAATATTTCACAGCTTATGAATGCAAGCATTCAACGCAGAAAATATTCGTTTCGCAATGTACCTTGAAAACCGCATATAAGAAATATAGATAAGATATTAAATATCTAATCAAGACATCCGAGGTAATTGTTATAAACAGAGTAATAATTACTACACAATTCGAAGAAAACGAATCCAAAAAATTGACCTAGAAGCCAACGCATGCAACGCTATGCATGTGTAAGCAATCATTCATTCCCGTGAATGAGAGCAAGTTGGTTATGCTAATAAGAGCGTATGGTGGATGCCTTGGCACTAAGAGCCGATGAAAGACGTGATAAGCTGCGAAAAGCTTCGGGGAGGAGCAAATATCCTATGATCCGGAGATCTCTGAATGGGGAAACCCACCTGAGCAAACCTCAGGTATCCTAACGCCAATACATAACGTTAGGAGGGGAACCCGGTGAACTGAAACATCTAAGTAGCCGGAGGAAGAGAAAACAACATGTGATTCTGGAAGTAGCGGCGAGCGAAACCGGAAGAGCCCAAACCGGAGTGCGTGCACTCCGGGGTTCGGACCGCGGAATTGATCCAAAAGACTTAACAGAACGGCCTGGGAAGGCCGGCCAGAGAGGGTGAAAGCCCCGTAAGTGAAAGGTCGATTGGCATGGCGGAATCCAGAGTAGGTCGAGACACGTGGAACCTTGACTGAATACGCGGGGACCACCCCGTAAGGCTAAATACTCCTTAGTGACCGATAGCGCATAGTACTGTGAAGGAAAGGTGAAAAGGACCCCGGGAGGGGAGTGAAAAAGAACCTGAAACCATATGTTTACAAGCTGTGGAACCACTTTAAATGTGGAACCGCGTACTTTTTGTAGAACGGTCCGGCGAGTTACGCTGGCTGGCGAGGTTAAGTCCTTAAGGGATGGAGCCGAAGGGAAACCAAGTCTGAATAGGGCGAAGAGTCAGTCGGAGTAGACCCGAAACCGGGTGACCTATCCATGTCCAGGATGAAGTTGCCGTAAAAGGCAATGGAGGTCCGAACCCACATCCGTTGAAAAGGGTGGGGATGAGGTGTGGATAGGGGAGAAATTCCAATCGAACCCGGAGATAGCTGGTTCTCCTCGAAATAGCTTTAGGGCTAGCCTCATACAAGTCTTGCGGAGGTAGAGCACTGAATTTCCTAGGGGGCGTCAAAGCTTACCGAAGAATATCAAACTCCGAATGCCGCGTAGATGGTGTATGGGAGTCAGACTGCACGAGATAAGTTGGGTAGTCAAAAGGGAAAGAGCCCAGACCTGCAGCTAAGGTCCCAAAATGTGTGTTAAGTGGAAAAGGATGTGGGATTTCGAAGACAACTAGGATGTTGGCTCAGAAGCAGCCATACATTCAAAGAGTGCGTAATAGCTCACTAGTCGAGAGGTCCTGCGCCGAAAATGTCCGGGGCTGAAACACACTACCGAAGCTCAGGAATGTACTTGTACATTGGTAGAGGAGCATTGTATACGGGAAGAAGCAGTACCGATAAGGAGCTGTGGACTGTATAGAAGAGAGAATGCCGGAATGAGTAGCGAGAGGAAGGTGAGAATCCTTCCGGCCGAATATCTAAGGTTTCCAGAGTAAAGCTGATCTGCTCTGGGTAAGTCGGGGCCTAAGGCCAGGTCGAAAGACGTAACCGATGGACAACAGGTTGAAATTCCTGTACCGCGATATAACAGAACTGTGGGGACACGTGTGGAGAGCACAAGCCGGGAATGGAAAGCCCGGCGCAAGCAAGGTAGGAGTCGTACTGGCAAATCCGTACGGCAATCCGAAGATGTGATGCGTACCGAAATAAGAGTAGGGAAGAGTGTGAGCCATGCGTCAAGAAAAGCCGCTATTGTTTGTATCGCGCCCGTACCGTAAACCGACACAGGTGGATGAGGAGAGAATCCTAAGGCCGACGGGAGAAGCATTGTTAAGGAACTCGGCAAAATGACTCCGTAACTTCGGGAGAAGGAGTGCCACTGAGAGGTGGCCGCAGAGAATTGGCCCAAGCAACTGTTTAGCAAAAACACAGGTCTATGCAAAACCGAAAGGTGAAGTATATGGGCTGACGCCTGCCCGGTGCTGGAAGGTTAAGGGGAGAGGTTAGCGCAAGCGAAGCTTTGAACTTAAGCCCCAGTAAACGGCGGCCGTAACTATAACGGTCCTAAGGTAGCGAAATTCCTTGTCGGGTAAGTTCCGACCCGCACGAAAGGCGTAATGATTTGGGCACTGTCTCAACAATGCACCCGGTGAAATTGAAATACCAGTGAAGATGCTGGTTACCTGCGCCAGGACGGAAAGACCCCATGGAGCTTTACTCCAGCTTGATACTGGGATTCGGTATTGCATGTACAGGATAGGTGGGAGGCTTTGAAGCGGTGACGCCAGTTGCCGTGGAGCTGCTGTTGGGATACCACCCTTGCAGTACTGGGTTTCTAACCAGCGGCCTTAATCAGGTCGGGGGACAATGTCAGGTGGGGAGTTTGACTGGGGCGGTCGCCTCCGAAAGGGTATCGGAGGCGCTCAAAGGTTCCCTCAGAATGGTCGGAAACCATTCGAAGAGTGCAAAGGCAGAAGGGAGCTTGACTGCGACACCGACGGGTGGAGCAGGTACGAAAGTAGGACTTAGTGATCCGGTGGTATAAAGTGGGATTGCCATCGCTCAACGGATAAAAGCTACCCTGGGGATAACAGGCTTATCACTCCCAAGAGTTCACATCGACGGAGTGGTTTGGCACCTCGATGTCGGCTCATCGCATCCTGGGGCTGAAGTAGGTCCCAAGGGTTGGGCTGTTCGCCCATTAAAGCGGTACGCGAGCTGGGTTCAGAACGTCGTGAGACAGTTCGGTCCCTATCCGGCGTGGGCGTAGGATATTTGAGAGGAGCTGTCCTTAGTACGAGAGGACCGGGATGGACTGGCCGCTGGTTGATCTGTTGTTCCGCCAGGAGCATAGCAGAGTAGCCAAGCCGGGACGGGATAAACGCTGAAGGCATCTAAGCGTGAAGCCCCCCTCAAGATGAGATATCCCAACGAAAGTTGTAAGACCCCTTGAAGACGACGAGGTAGATAGGACAGAGGTGGAAGTGTGGTAACACATGGAGCTGACTGTTACTAATAGGTCGAGGGCATAACCAAGTAAGGTGGATAGGTAAGATGTAAAAAGTTTCTTATATGCAGTTTTGAAGATATATGAAAAAAACCCTTGTAATTTTTGTTACTTGGGTTTATTATATATTTGTTATTCCTCGATAGCTCAGTGGTAGAGCATTCGGCTGTTAACCGAAGGGTCGTAGGTTCGAACCCTACTCGGGGAGTTAGTTAACCTGTAAGTATTATGCTTACAGGTTTTTTAGTATACAAAGTAATAATATATTTATTCGGAAAGAAAAAATACCTTTGCGAACCTTTTCATTTTGCATTAATTCTTTAAAACAGAAATCCACAGTCGGAAACATAATAAAATCATCAGAGTCCCGTGATTCTGCTACTTGCGTCTTAAGTTTCTGTTTCCCCGCAGTCTGGGTTTTCAATGTTTGCTTTTTTTTGCTGTCTTTCTTTTAGCCATATACTCTCCTCTCATAGTTCAGATGAGCACTGTCTGACAAAAAAGTTTTATTTTACAGATATATTAACATATACTTAATATTTATGCTAGTATATTAAGTAAAATTCATCACAATCCTTTAACAGTTTTCATCAGTTTGTTGTTCATCACTTTGGAATCTTGCCTGATGTTATAATAGGCTTCGAAAATGAATGAAGTTAATATAGATACTTTTACAGATAACAAGAATTGTTATCTGCCTTATTGTCGCCGTTTGTACTGTTGCTGTCACCAACATTATTATCAGCTTCCATATTTTTGGTTGTATATAATATTGTCTGGGCAATATTATTTGCTACAATCACAGGAATCATGACCATTGATAAGCGCTATTTGGACAAGGCAGCTACATTGGAACTGACAGGTGTAAAGCGGTTCATGAAAGTAATCCTGCCGGCAGCAAGTCCATCTATTCTGGCCGGTTTTGTAAATTCACTGAGAAGTTCTTTTGTAATGCTTGTATTTGCCGAAATGTATGGTGGCGGTTCAGGCATGGGCTATTTTGTAAAAAAGAATTCTGAACTTGGTGTATTTGCCAATACCTGGGTTGGATTTATCTTTATGGTAATTGTGTTAGTAGTTGTAATGCAGATATTTGAAAAGGTGAAAGAACAGCTGCTTAAATGGACAATTGATTAAAATTAAATGAAGATGAAAATATAGGGAAGTTGTGGTACATGGATGTGTATCACAGCTTCCCTTTTTTAACAAAAGCTAAATGCGTTTCATAAGTTTTAGTGCAACATACGGAAATGTATTTAAAACTCAATTATTGTTCCGGTGCTCAGTTCATGGATTTTTTCGTCAAGTTCTTTTTTGAGAAGTCCGTATGCGATTGTTCCAGTGCAATGCCCAGTGTAGATTTCTTCTACTCCAAGATTCTGTAATTGGGAAGCTACGTCGATGACTTCTAATTCAGGAATCGCAAGAGTATCAAGACCGGAGAGCTTCATCATATGGAAGCCGCCGATGACAGCGTAAACTTTCTGATTCCCCAGTGCCATTTGCACTTCTTTTACAATATTGACGATTCCGCCATGGGAGCAGCTGTTGAGTAAAATCAGTCCTTTTGGAGTTTCGAAAACAAGGCTTTGTTCATGTGCGAAATCATCTGGGACATATTCATCACCAATTTTTCGATACATACAGGCGCGTCTTCCCATTTCGTCCAAATTCTTTGTAAAATGTGGAATTAACCAGACTCCTTTTTCCACCTCGCAGACATGATCTATATATTGAAAACGCTTTTTATAAGTCTCCAATAAATGCGTAGGAATTCCGATATATCTATCAGTATTGTCTGGACGATAATAACAGTTTTCAGCAGAAGTATCCTGCAGATAAACAGGTGCTTTTTCATTTTCCTTAAAGAAAGTTTCGAATCCGCCGGCGTGGTCATAATGTGCGTGTGACAGAAATGCGATGTCAATATCTGCCAGATTGATTCCAAGCTGATGCGCATTGGCGGAAAATGTGTCAGATGCGCCGGTGTCCAGAAGATATTTCATGCCGTTATATTCGATATAGACGGACAGACCGTGCTCAGCACATAAGGAGCATTTGGATGTGTTTTCGATTAAAACAATAACTTTCATAATGTAACCTCCTACATCATTTTCTCTGTGATTATCTGAGCTGTTTTTTGCTTATTATCTAATGCTTTTTTACCAAGTGTCTTGTACACTTCAGCATATAGAAGGTCTATTAAGAAAAGCTGGGCTGTTTTAGTAGCAATAGATCCTCCTTCCATTGGTCCTTCATTAGCACCACATAATAGAACAACGGTAGAATATTGTGCGGCAGGAGTTTTTGCAAATTTAGTAATAAAAACAACTGTTGCTCCGGAAGAGTAACAGATTTTGGCAATTTCAATACAATCTTTTGTGATGCCGGAATTGCAGAAAATAATTGCTAAATCATCATTTCCTAATAAAGCTGCTTGTGTTAACTGAATATGAGCATCAGCATTATAGATTACATTAGGCATAATTTTCATAAATTTATTCTTAAATTCATTTGCACTTGTACCAGAACCGCCAAAGCCAAAGAGATTAATAGTTTTTGAATTAAGAATATAATCAACAACTTCAGGAATTGCATTAAAATTCAGTGTTCTGCAGGTAGTTTCTAATGCTGTTATATAAGCTTGCATAACATTATAAGCAGTGTCCTGACAATTGGTAGTATTGGAAATATTAATTGTATCTTTTGGCATAGAGACTCCATTAGAAGAAGTGCTTACTGCCAGTGAAAGTTTGAAATCTTGATAGCCTTTTAATTCTAAAGTGCGACAGAAACGGAATACACTCGTTTCACCGACACCACAATGCTTAGATAAGTCTGTAATCGTAGATGCTAATGCTTCTTGTGGGGAGGATAAAACGAAGTCGGCAACTTTTTTTTCTGCTTTTGTCATTTGAGAATAATATAAAGTGATTTTGTTCATTAGATTATCGGTTGCCATATAACACCTCCTGTTATCATTTAATGTTTATAGCATAAATTTTAACAAAAAAACAAAACTTGTCAATTGGATTGAGAAAAAACATATTTTCCATAAAAAATAAAATAAAAATAATTTTTGCCATATTGCACAAAAATAGTTTTGGTGTAATAAAGCAATTGACAAAAATGTATGTAAGTGTTATTTTATGAAAAAGAAAACATTTTTTATTTAGAAAAAATAAAAAAAATTTCCGAAAAAAGAGAAAGGAGAAAATTAATGAAAAAGAAAATTGTAAGTGCATTGTTATGTGTAGCAATGTTGTCCACAATGTTAGCTGGTTGTGGAGGATCAGGAGGAAAGAGCAGTAAGGCAGATGGGGATAAGCCATATTCTGGTGAAAAGCTGACAGTATTATACATGTCAGGTGTATACGCAGAAGCTGCAGAAAGCATGGTAGACGAATTTGAGGAGAAGACTGGTGCAACAGTAGAGGTCGTTGATTTTCCTTATACAACATTACATGAGAAGACACTGTTGGATTTAACAAGTGGCACAGGTTCTTATGATGTTGTCGATGTTGCAAGTCAGTGGGACGGAGAATTTGCACCATATCTGACAGATCTTTCCGATTTTATGGATAAGGATAATTATAAGACGGATGAGTTTATTGAGAAGGTTCTGGAAAATAGTGGAGAATGGCAGGGAGTTCAAACTGGTATCCCGAATGCAAGTACACCACAGTTATTTGCTTATAGAACAGATTTACTCCCAGATGGACTTCCGGATACATGGGAAGAATACAGAGAAGTTGCAAAAGAGCTAACAGATAAAGATAAAGGTATGTACGGAATTTCTGTATCAGCTACAACAGGACAGCTTGGTGGAGTATTTGATTACATTTTATGGTCCATGGGTGGTGCCTGGGCTGATGAGGACTGGAATGTAACAATTGATTCTCAGGAAACAAGAGATGCACTAAATCATCTGAAAGAGATTCAGGATTATGCAGATCCATCTATTCTGTCATGGGGAACAGAAGAGTCAATCAAAGCATTCCTTGATGGAAATGCAGCAATCTGTGAAACATGGCCAACACTTGGACTGGTTCAGGCGGCAGATGATGAGTCACAGTCTAAGGTTGCTGGAAAATGGGCATTAAGTACAATCCCATATGATAAGACTGGAACTACACTGTTAAGTGCATGGGATGTATCTATACCAGCAGCATCTAAGAATCAGGAACTTGCATGGGAATGGGTTAAAATGTATACAAGTGCAGAGAAGCAGGATCAGTTCTACGATGATTTTGGAATTCTTTCACCAAGAAAAGCATTCTGGGAGAGAGATGGAATCAAAGGAACATATATGGATACCGTTCGTGAGGCTCTTGATACAGCAAATATCTGGTGGAGAATTCCAGCTTCTACAGAAGTTGATTCTATGCTGAATACAGTAGTTAGCCAGTATATGACAGGTGAAATTGATCTTGAGACAGCCGTTAGTAAGATGAAAAAAGGAATAGAAGAAGCATTGAAAAATGCACCGCCTGAAGAAGGAACTAAAAACTATAACATGTAAGACATCATATGGCACCGGCCGCTTTCGTGCCGGCGCCATATTCTTTTGAACAGATTATTATTTTCGTGTGGAGGTGGAATGCGAAATGAGCAAGAAAAATAATACGCAAGGGGTGCTGAAGAAGAGTAAGAGCGATAAAGTGGCTTCATGGTGCTTTATGTTGCCAACGATGATTTTTTTAGGAATCACGGCATTGCTGCCCCTTTTGTATTCTTTATACTTAAGTTTCTTCAAATTGAAATTGAATTTACCAAATGCTGTTCCGGAATTTGTGGGACTTCAGAATTATATTAAAATGCTTACAGATGAGACTGTGAGAACCAGTACAATGAATACATTATTTTTTGCAGTAGTTTCTGTAGCACTGGAAGTTATTGTAGGCCTTTTTGTTGCAATGGCACTGTGTTCAGACAAAATGTGGGCTAAAATTGCAACATCTATTTTTTTGATTCCAACCATTATGGCACCGGTAGCAATTGGTACTTTATGGAGAATGATGCTGGATTCCACAACAGGTATTATTAATTATTTCCTGAGTTTCTTTGGAGTCCCGAGTATTACATGGCTTAGTAGTCCTAAGACGGCTATGTTGGCAGTTATTTTAGTAAATGTATGGCAACTTGCACCATGGGTTACGATCATTTGTGCAGCAGGTCTGAAAGCTTTGCCACAAGACTGTCTGGAGGCAGCATGTGTTGACGGTGCATCGAATGGAGTAATTTTCAGAAAAATCATTTTACCTATGGTTGCACCATTACTTACAATTGTCGTTATGCTTCGATTTGTCGATGCATTTAAGGTATTTGATACAGTTTACGTTATGACTAATGGAGGTCCGGGTACATCAACAGAAATGTTACCGAACTACATATATAAACAAGGTCTGAGATTCTTTGATGCCGGATATTCAGCAGCACTGGCAATTGGCTTTGTTGTCGTTATGACGGTTGTAACTGTAGGATTTTTGAAATTAAGAACAAAATTGGAGGCGTAGAATATGAAGAGAAAAAAACATAATGTGCCTACCGTTGATAATATTATTGGTAATTTTGCGGGAAGACCCGTTAGAGTAATTATTGTAGTTGTTTCATTAATTGCTATTATATTTCCGTTATACTGGCTTTTGACTAGTTCAGTGAAGATTGAAGCAGAATATTTGTCTAATCCACCGGTAATATTTCCATCTAAATTCACGGCAGCAAGTTATCAGGAAATTTTTGGAAAAGATCAGTTGTGGTTGAATTTCTTTAATACAGTCGTAGTTGCAGGAGCCTCTACAATTATTTCTGTTATATTTGGAAGTATGGCTGCATATGCAGTTGCAAGAGGAAGCCTTGGAAAGCGAGCACGCAAATATTTTGGACTGTGGTTTATGGTTCAGAAGATGTATCCGGCAATTGCCACTGCAATTCCAGTATACCTTGTAATGAGAACAATGCATCTGATTGATACAAAGACAGCGCTGATAATTATGAATACAAGCTTTAACCTTCCGCTTGTAATTTGGTTGATGATGGGATTCTTTGAGCAGCTCCCGAAGGAACTAGAGGAATCAGCAATGTTGGATGGTTGTGGATTTACGAAAAGATTTTTTAAGATTATCTTTCCATTGACAAAACCTGGAATGATTGCGTCTGCAATACTTGCGTTTGTTGGGGCATGGAATGAGTTCTTATTTGCATGTATACTAAGTGTCAATAAGTCCAAGACATTACCGGTTGTAATTGCCGGATTCATTACAGACCGTGGCCTGGAATGGGGACCAATGGCGGCGACAGCAGTCATTACACTGGTACCGGTACTGATTCTTGTATGGGCACTGCAGAAACACTTTGTTCAGGGACTGGCAATGGGAGCAGTTAAAGGTTAAGCTGAAACGGAGGAAAATAAGGACATGAAAAAAAGAATTGTGTGTTATGGAGATTCTAATACATGGGGATATGACGCGATTACAGACGGAAGATTCCCGGATGAAGTACGTTGGACGGGAAAGCTGCAGGAAAAATTAGGAGCAGAATATACGGTCATTGAAGAAGGACTGTGTGGAAGAACGGCAGTTTTTGAAGATCCGCTAAATGAGGGATTAAATGGTCTTCCATATTTGTATCCGTGTCTGATGTCTCATGGACCGATTGATTATCTTGTAATTATGTTGGGAACGAATGACTGTAAGGAGAGATTTAGTGCAACACCAAAGAATATTGCAGATGGAATCAAACGCCTTGTAATTAAAGCAAAACATACAGAGGATGCCTGGAGAGATACACCAAAGATATTAGTTGTAGCGCCAGCTCCGATTGAGAAAGAATGCGAGCAGTCCCATGTTGCAGGCGAGATGGGAATCTGTGCTGACAAATCAAAAGAACTGGCTGCAGAATATGAAATCTGTGCCAAGCAGTACGGATGTGATTTTTTAGATGCAGGACCATTTGTGAAAATGAACCAAATTGATTTTATGCATTTAGATGCAGAGAGCCATGAGAGACTTGCAGAACAAATTGCACAAGTGATTCGAAAGAAGGTATGAAAGTGAATAATAAAATAGAGACTGTACATAAAAAATTAATCGTATCATGCCAGGCACTGCCGGAAGAACCACTACATTCTTCCTTTATTATGGGACGGATGGCATTGGCCGCAAAAGAAGGTGGAGCAGCAGGAATACGTGCGAATACAAAAGAAGATATTGCAGAAATCAGAAAAAATGTCGACTTGCCGATTATCGGAATTGTTAAGAGAGATTATCCGGATTGCAAAGTGTACATTACACCAACGATGAAAGAAATCGATGAGTTGATGGAAGTAAAGCCGGAGATTATAGCAATTGATGCAACAAAAAATCTTAGACCTAATGGGGTAACACTGGATGAGTTTTATGCCCAGATTCGTGAAAAATATCCGGATCAGCCATTAATGGCTGATTGCTCTACCTATGAAGAGGCAATACATGCCGATGAACTTGGATTTGATTTTATTGGTACGACGCTTGTAGGATATACAGATCAAAGTAAGGATATGAAAATCGAGCAAAATGATTTTGAACTGATTAAAGAAATTGTAAAAAATGTAAAACATAATGTGATTGCAGAAGGAAATATTAATACACCGGAAAAAGTAAAAAGAGTTATGCAATTAGGTGTTTTCAGTATTGTAGTTGGTTCTGCAATCACAAGACCGCAGTTAATTACAAAAACATTTGTAGATGCGTTAAAGTAAGGCAGGAGACACTATGAGTCAATACATATGCGTAGATATAGGCGGAACCTCCATTAAGCATGGTGTTTTGGATGAAAATGCTATCATAAAAGAGTGTAATCAGACAAAAACGGAGGCATGGCTTGGTGGAGCAGCAGTTCTGGATAAAGTAAAAACAATTGGAAAACAGTATAAGGAGCAGTATGAGAATATAGAAGGTATCTGTATCTCTACTGCCGGAATGGTAGATCCAGAAGAAGGAAAGATTGTTTTTGCAGGAGAGTTAATGCCTGATTATACAGGAACCTGTATAAAAAAGGAACTGGAAAAAGCATTAGAAATGCCATGCGAAGTAGAGAATGATGTAAATTGTGCCGGTCTGGCGGAATATGTCTCAGGGTCAGCAAAAGAGAGCCATATTATGTTCTGTGCCACTGTTGGAACCGGAATTGGCGGCTGTGCAATTGTGAATGGAAGAGTTTTCCACGGAGCAAGCAACAGTGCCTGTGAGGTCGGCTATATTCCAATGGGAGATAGTGATTTTCAAACATTAGGAGCCAGTAGCATTCTAGTCAGAAAAGTTGCAGAAAAAAAGATTGAGCCTTTAGATATGTGGGATGGAAAGAAAATATTTGCACTGGCAGAAAAAGGCGATAAAGTTTGTATTTCAGCCATCAAAGAAATGTGTGATGTACTTGGCAAAGGGTTGGCAACAATCTGTTATGTACTTAATCCTGATACGATTGTACTTGGTGGGGGCATTATGGTCCAGAAAAAAATTCTTGAAAATGAAATCAGGGATTCGTTGAATAGGTATTTAAGACCCATTCTGGCAGAACATTTACAGGTATGCTTTGCAGAATATGGAAATGAAGCGGGTATGGTAGGAGCGTTGTATAATTTCCAGAATAAGTATGGGAGGAAATAGCGCATGAAAATTTTAAAAACAAAAAATTATCAGGATATGAGCAGAAAAGCTGCCAATATTATTTCTGCGCAGATTATATTGAATCCGGAATCTGTTCTTGGCCTGGCAACAGGATCTTCGCCAATCGGGGTTTATGAACAGCTCATCGACTGGAATCGCAAAGAAGATGTAGATTTTAGCCATATTAAAACAGTGAATCTGGATGAGTATCAGGGATTGCAAAAATCTGATGAACAAAGTTATTATTATTTTATGCACAAGAGGTTATTTGAACATGTGAATATTCAGTTGGAAAATACACATATACCGAATGGTATGGAAAAAGATGCCAAGAAAGAGTGTGCCCATTATGAAGAGGTGATAAAATCTCTTGGAGGTGTTGATTTGCAGCTTTTGGGGCTCGGACATAATGGACATATTGGATTCAATGAACCGGCAGATGTATTTGAGGAATATACACATTGTGTAGAATTGACACAGAACACGATTGATGCCAATAAACGTTTCTTTGAGTCAGAAGAAGAAGTTCCGAGAAAAGCTTATACGATGGGAATTGGGACAATTATGAGGGCAAAACGGATTGTTTTGGTTGTCAGTGGTGAGGATAAGGCAGATATCTTAAGGAAAGTGATTGAGGGACCGGTAACGCCAAAGGTTCCGGCTTCTATTTTAAAATTCCATCCATATGTAACGATAGTTGCAGACAAGGCAGCACTTTCGTTATGCAATAAGCAATATTGAAAACAGATGTTGTAAATGTTATAGTATAGAAAATACGAAAGTACATACAGTTAAATCAAGACATAGGGATATTTTAATCTAAGGGAGTTATTTACTATGATCATAGATAATGTGAAAGTTTACACGGAAGAGAAGACATTTGTAAAAGGTGGAATTATGCTTGACGGGGACAAGATCCAGAGAGTATATGCAGAAGAGGAAAAGCCACAGTTTGGTGAGAAAGAGGTATTGGACGGTGAAGGTGCATATGCAATTCCGGGCTTGATCGACCTTCATTTTCATGGATGCAAAGGAGATGACTTTTGTGATGGAAATGAAGAGGCGATTGAGAGGATCGCACAGTATGAGGCCTCCATTGGTGTGACCGCTATTGCTCCGGCGACCATGACACTTCCGGTGGAAGAACTGAAACAGATCTTAAGTGTTGCAGCAAAATATAAGAAAAACGGGACAAGCCCAAAAGCAGCAGATCTTGTGGGAATTAACATGGAAGGTCCTTTTATCAGTAAAGTAAAAAAAGGAGCACAAGATGAGAGAAATATTATTCCGTGTAATGTAGAAATTGCAGAGCAGTTTCTGGAAGCTTCCGACGGACTGGTGAAATTTATTGGAATTGCTCCTGAAGATAATGAAGATTATCTGGAATTTATCGAGGAAATGAAAGGGAAAGTTAACATTTCTCTGGCTCATACGAATGCAGATTATGATACAGCGAAGAAAGCATTTGACGCGGGAGCAAACCATGCAGTACATCTCTATAACGCGATGCCGGCATTTACTCACCGCGCACCGGGAGTGGTTGGTGCTGTTTATGATGGTAAGCATGTGATGGCAGAGATTATCTGTGATGGGATTCATATTCATCCGGCTATGGTCAGAGCAACTTTTGAGATGATGGGGTCTGACCGTATGATTCTGATCAGTGACAGCATGCGTGCGACCGGGATGCCGGACGGACAGTATACACTTGGCGGATTGGATGTCAAGGTCGTAGGAAAACGTGCGACATTAGTATCTGATGGTGCAATAGCAGGTTCAGCAACGAACCTCGCGGATTGTATGAGAACAGTTGTAAAAGAAATGCAGATTCCACTTGAGACAGCTATTGCCTGCGCAACTATTAATCCGGCGAAGAGTCTTGGAATTGATGATCAGTATGGTTCGATTAAGGCAGGTAAGAAGGCAGATATTGTACTTCTGAAGGATAATCTGGATCAGCAGGCAGTCGTAAAAGATGGTGTAAGACTGTAAATATGATGCTAGGGTTGTGGGAGTGCAAAGCACGGAACAATCCGTAGGCATCATAGTTGGGGCTTTTGCCCCCAACTCATAAATGTAAGTGTGGGAAAGTCCGACATTTTGTGAGAGTACAAAAATGGCGGACTTTTTTGTTGCCAAGCATACGACAAAAAGGTCCGGTGGACCTTTTTTAGTAGACTTTTTCAGTTCGTGAAAGTTTGTTAATATGTTGAGAAGTCCATGGTATAAACTTATAATAACAGATAATAGCCCCTTTCCACCTTGTATATACTCCATGAGAAGGTTCGGAAAATTATGTTGGAAATCTGTAACGAGAAGGAAAAAGCCAGCCTCTACTTTTCAGTGCAGGATGATGGAATTGGCATCGAGGAAGCATATGACGGGCAGCAGGCTCTGGAAAGAATACGTCAGAGCAAGGAAGGTGAATATGATCTTATTCTTATGGATATTATGATGCCAGTCATGGCTGGACTGGAGGCAGCCAGAGAGATTCGAAAACTTCCACGTGATGACTGCAAAACACTTCCAATCGTTGCGATGAGTGCAAATGCGTTTGATGAAGATGTTAAAAAGTCTTTGGCTACTGGTCTTGTTCAGAGTGTCACAAAATGTTTAGTGATGCGGCATGTACAGCAGAACTTAATACAACGGAAGTTCCAGCACTTAAACATGCACACAAAACCTTTACCGAGGCAAAGAAAGCCACATGTACAGAAAAAGGGAATAGAGCATATTGGCATTGTGAAGATTGTGGATTATATTTTGCAGATAAAGATGGCGTAATTGATACAGAAAAATCCTATGATGATAATTCTTCATTTATCAGAAATTCTTTAGAACATGATTTTACAAAACAGATTGAAGATAAAAGAAGGAACAAAGCTTGTAGCAGCACCAGTTACATACAAAATCATTGAAGGTGCTGCCGGTACATACACAATCAATGCAGAAGCAGCATCTGTTTGTATCGTAGGTTCTCTCAGAGTAATCAGAAGACAGAGAAGAAGATAATAACCTCATAATTCAATAAAACAGGAATGCATAATATACGCCCCGCAAAATATTCACATTTTGCGAGGCGTTTTTGTATGAGATAATAATCAGAACAGCTACAATTTCAAGGAATGGTATGTCAGATATCAAATATCCACGTCTTCAGTATCGGATTCAGCTAATGTCCCGCATACAGTTGGTTCTATGGTATCGACCATTAAATGTTCCAGGAACTGCATTCCGCTTCCTTCGAGAAAGCGTCCGTAAAGTGGAAGCTTCGTCATCTCACCTGTGATGGAAGACAGACCTTCTAAAATAAGCTCTTTCCCGGGAGACTCGGACCAATGTGCCACTAATTCGTTACTTTTGAAATGTAAATAAAGCTTTCGGCTCATGGCTTCTTCCAGATAGACCATATTGAGGATAAGTACCGGGGCGTGATCTGCATCAGTAGTATACTCACATTTTACAGCTACAAGGTAAGTTTCTCCATGAAGTGTAATTAGGTTATCGATATAACAATCAAAACTTACAGTCAGTGTACAATGTTCTTCTCCTTCTAGAAAGTGAATATAAAATTTGTCTGGACAGTTGATTTTGTCATATTGAAAAGAAATCTGTCTGATTCCGTTTGTCAGATTATTATGGAATACTTGAATAATCAGCGGAAACAGACCAACACTTGCGGGATTTATATTGTAGCATTTTCCGTCTAAATCCTTTAGCAACCGGACATATTTGGGATATATTGCATGGCTTCTGGAATATCCGCTTTTCTTTGCCCAGCCGCCGCGTCGGATCTGCGGCATGCAGGAAGGTCCATGGGAAAGTGAGTGAACCAGGTGTGTCAGTCTGTGATATTCGGCAGGATTTTCAGGGAGAGCATATTCAGATGCCTGATATTCCTGTGGAAATGCATCACGTATCAGATCTAGCATGACGTTATTCTGGAAGAGTTCATTGTTTCCAGCGCAGGTGACAATGACCATGTCAAGGTCAGGATACACGATTACATTCTGTCCGAGCATACCATTGAATTCAAAACTGCCTAGACGTTGTTCCATCCAGACCTGATATCCGTAACCATAAGTACCTTCTATACTGTCAATCTGTTTGGTGGTAGATGCTGTAATCCATTCTTCGGGAATAATCTGTCTGCCGTTCCATACTCCGTGGTTTAGATAGAGCTGCCCTAATTTTGCCATGTCTTCCGGACAAATAAAAAGTCCCCAGCCGCCTTTTGTGATGCCTTTTGGGCAGGTCTCCCAAAGATAGCGGGTGATGCCAAGAGGCTCAAATAGACGTGGCCGCAAGTATTCCTCCAGCGTCATCTCAGTTTTTGCGCTGACAATTGCAGAAAGGACATAAGTATTCAGACTGTTATACTGAAATTCCGTGCCAGGTTTTCCCGTTACAGGTGCATTCAGATAGCTTTCCAGCCAGTCATTACCAGAGACAATCCCAGATTCGTTAAATGTTACACCACTTGTCATTGTCAGAAGATGCCGTACTGTGATTTCCGGTCGGAAGATTTTGATCAGTGGATTGACTTTTCCGGGAAAGATATTGTATATGTTTTCATCTAAAGAAAGTTTCCCCTCATCGATCAGCAATCCGATTGCCATACCGGTAATACTCTTACACATGGAATGGGAAATGTGCCATATGCCGCTCCGGTAAGGCGCAAAGCTGCAGTCACAGATTACATTTCCATGTCGTAGTACAAGAAAGTGATGCATATCCGTGTATGGAGATGCAGATAAGTTACTTAGTAAATGTATCAGTTTCTCGGAAGAGACACCCTGGCTCTCTGGTGTAGCGCGCAGGAAAGCCTGCTCATACGGAAGGTTTTCCGGAAACGGGATTTTCTGTGGTGTGAAATCAACTTTGCTAACCCCGTTGGTCTTGCCGAGAATCATATTTGTGATCATTTCAATCACAGCAAGCTGCTCTTTTGCCATGGCAGGTCACCTCCATATAAAAAAATAACATGCAGCAGAGCACATCCATCTCTGCTGCACAGTTTGCAAGTAAAGCTCTTGCTTATAGTATAACATTATTCTTCCCCGACTACCCAATCTTTTTTCAGATACCAGACAGCGCCTTGCCAGTAAGTCTCTTCCAGAAGTGGATCCGTAAAAAGATGCTGCCAGCTTTTCTTGATTTTCTGAGCCAGAAGTGGATAAAATGAGGACTTCATAATGTCCAGTGGGTCGCGGACGCCCTGACGCTTATATTCCTGCTCAAAGGCGGCGATTTCTTCATCAGTTCCAACATATTCCATGTTCAGAATTTTATTCCATGTTCTCCGGTCAAAAAGAATCAACTCGTCTTTGGGAATTTCCAGGTGCATACGCCGGCAGCCAGCATTCGGAACTGCCCATTTTTTATCACGGTACATCCAGATTGGTGATTCAGCCTCTTGTGGCTTTGGAATGATCTTTACAGCTTCCTGGCGGAAAAACTTGTAAGCAGTGTCAAAAATCCAGGCAGTGTCTTGATATTTCTTTGTGATATAAGCCTGTTTTACATAGTTTACGCCATCTTTATCTACAATATCCCAGACAAGGTCAGGCTGCGTGCAATACATCGTGATAGTGTCTGAGGCTGATGATATATTATTCTCCGTCATAAAAACGTACCTCCTTGATCCACTCTTTCTTTAACTTCCAGCAGGTTCCGACCATGAGGGACGGATCATCCGGCTGAATCGTAAAAATTCGATCCCAGCTTTTGATAATTTTCTGCCTGAGCAGTGGGTAGAAGTTTCCTTTACTGGTTGTGACTAATGAATCTTCGGAGGCGATTCCATATTTTTTTAACTCTTCCATGTGGGCCTTTTCATCGGCCTCATCCAGCGGCACATAGAAATAATTGACGCGATAGCCCCATTTGTCAAAATTGCAGATCAGGTATTCCCCCTCTGGAATCTCGACTTCGAATATGATTGCGTGTTCGGTCGGCTGTAATATCATATCCTCACTAACACTGAGCCAGATTGGATATTTCAGAACTTCTGGGATATCAATATATTTTCTTGCAGCTTTTGTGTACCATTCATACAATTTTAGATAGAATTCGGAAATGGTATCATTTTTTGCCTCGATATATTCTTTCTTTACAATATATTGACCTGTTTTTTGAAGCTCATCCCAGACAGCTTCATGTTGTCTTGTCCAAAACCGCATAGAAAAAACCTCCTTTATGATAAGTATAAAAACAGTTTCCTCTCGGGATGCTTTCGTGCTATTGAGAAATGTTTTGAAAATACTTAATTGTTAATTCTATGGTAAAACATCTGAAAAAGGTTTGCAAGACAATAATAAGCATGCTTATTAAATTTGTGGGTTTCGATTATATAAAAAAGATATATGGAAATGTATATGAGAATATGCTTTTTGTGGCAGAATAAAAATAGCGTGGTATAATGAAAAATATATCAGGGAACGTTAGGAAGAAAAGATATGAGAGTACTATTAGTTGGGAATACCGGATACATAACAAAAGAATTTGTGCAGGAAGCTTTTCCCGAGAGCGAAGTATTTATAATGGGGAATTCCTTGTTGAAGACAGAGCGGAAAAAGCATTTGAACGTGCGCCCATTTCCAGAGCGAGATGAAGAGCTGGAAGACATTTTCCACACTTATGATTTTGAACTTATGGTTTATTTTTCTAATTATATTACATTTCATGGAACGATGGAAGGTGAAGCAGAGAAGCTTCGAAAAGTGTTAAGTTATTGTAAACGCAGTAAAGAGATCCATGTAATCTATCTAACTGGTCCGGAGGCGGGGTATGCAGCTACGACCGGAAAGACACTTCTTGTCCGTGGAGCCGAGAATCTGTGTTGTCAGTATGGGAAAATGTACCAGATTCCGGTCAAAATCGTAAGAATTCCGTATCTGTATTCCGGAGTTTATAAGGAAGATTATTTTTATAAAATGTTTGCAGCTATCCGTAGTGGGGAGCCGGTGGAGATTCAGGAATCACCTGATCAGCCACTCCAGTTTTTGAACTCCATGGATCTGGCAGAACTTTTGGAGAAAATGAGTGATAACTGGGACGAGGAATATCACTATCTGAATGTACCAAATGTATTTTCAAATACTTTTCGGGAGCTGGAACAGAAAATAAAAGAGATAGATGCAAGTGTACGGATCGAGAATAAAGGACTTATCCCGGTTGAAAAAATTCCACCGGATGATAAAGTTGTACGTTTTAAGTATGGCTGGTTTCCAAAGATTTCACTTCTGGAGGATTTTTCCGACATCTATGATCAGTATCTGGACTCTATCGGAGAAAAGGAGCGGCGGATCGATCGCTGGAAAATCTGGCTTGATAAACACAGACCAATAGTAAAAATAGTAGAACTGGTCATTGGATTTTTTCTGTTTGAATTTTTGAATCATCTTGCCGGAAATCAGGCGCAGTTTAAGATGATTGATCTGCGGCTTGTATTTATTGTGCTTTTTGGAAGCTTGTACGGAATTAACTACGGGATTGCGGCTGCAGCTCTTGAGACGATTTCGCTTTTGGCAGCCTATGAAAGAGAAGGGGTAGGGTGGACAACATTGTTCTATGAACCGTCCAACTGGATCCCATTTATCTTTTATTTTGCAGTAGGAGCAATCTGTGGATATGTACGGATGAAAAATAAAGAAAATATAGAATTTGTTACGGATGAAAATAAACTGATCCAGGAAAAGTTTTTGTTCATGCGAGATATGTATCAGGATTCGCTCTATGACAAGAGAACGTACAAGAAGCAGATTATGGGGAGCCGGGACAGCTTTGGAAAGATTTTTGATATTACAAGAAAGCTTGATACGGTGCTTCCACAGGAGCTTTTTATAGAAACGATACATGTGATGGAGGATATGCTGGAGAACCATGCAGTTGCTGTGTACTCCCTTGGAAAAAACAGTGAGTTTGGACGATTGGAGATTGCATCGAAAGAAATTAGAAGTGAGTTTCCGAATTCTATACGGATCAGTAAGTATCAGGCAGCTATTTCGGAGCTGGAAGATGGAAATGTGTGGGTAAATCGTGAGCTTCTCCCGGATTATCCGGCTTACATGGCAGGAATCAGGAAAAACAAAGAACTTGTGATGATTGTCTGTATTAAGGAAGTCCGCAGCGATCAGATGACGCTTTATTATATGAATCTTTTCAAAATTCTCTGTGGATTGGTGGAAGTGGCACTGCTTCGTGCACTGGAGTATCAGGAGGCTGCGAAGAATATGCAGTATGTGGAAGGGACACATATTTTGAAGACATCCTATTTTATGGAACGATTGGAAACATTTCATGCGATGCAAGATGAGATGGTGGCGTCCTATATTCTGTTGCGGCTGGAACATCCGGGCAAGTCAAAAGAGGAGGCAGATCAGATCCTGCAGAACCTGATCCGTGCGAATGACGTATGGGGGATTTCTGAAGAAGGAGAATTATACTTGATTCTGTCTCAGACGGACAAGGAATCACTTCCAATTGTAAGCGGGCGGCTCAAAAAAGCCGGAATCATCACCTATGAGACCGGTATCGCCCAGATTGCACGAGGTGGAGGAGAAGTATGATTCAGATTGTAGTTGGAATAGTACTGATTCTTTTGCACATCATCTGCTGTATTCTTGTATGGGTAGGAATCTGTACTCATATTATAAATGTAAAGAAATATCTCATGTTCCCGGTCGTTTTTGTTCCGGTGTGGGGAGTTTTGTGTGTGTTTATCCTGCATTTTCAAATCTGGATACAATCAGATCAGAGAAAAGAAGTAGGCGTAGAGAAGATGAAGGTAAATGAAGAAATTTACAAAAATATCTTTCAGTCCGGGACGGAACAGGAGGGAAATATTGTTCCGCTGGAGGAAGCGCTGATCGTAAATGAGCCGGAACTTCGAAGAGAGTTGATTATGAATGTTTTAAATGACAATCCAGAGGAGTATGTGGAGCTTTTGAAACAGGCGCGTATGAACGAAGACGTGGAGGTTGTACATTATGCCATCACTGCCATGGTAGAGTTGTCGAAAGAGTATGATTCAAAGCTTCAGGAGTTGGAGAGGCTTCATCAGATTTCGCCGGAAGATCCGGAAGTTATGGAGCAGTATTGCGAATTTATGGAGGAATATTTAAGCCAGGGACTTCTGGAAGAACAGATAGAACGAGTACAGAGGCAGCGATATGAACAGCTTCTGGAAAAGAAGTTAAAACATCAGGAAGATCTGCACACTTGCGTATGCATGGTCAAGAATTTGATGAAGCTTGGAGATTTTGAAAAAGCACATGAGATTTTACAAATTATAGAGAAAAAATGGCACCGACACGAAGCGTATTGGATTTTGAAGGTTCAATATTGCGTAGAACAGAAGCAGGGAGAAGAACTGAAAAGAACACTAGATAAGATGAAGAAAGAGCACATTTATCTTTCTTCAAAAGGAAGGGAGGATCTGGCTCTTTGGATCGATTCATAAAGAGTATGAAAGCATTTCCATTTAAAGGAATGCTGGTAATATGGGGAATATTCATGTTGATGGGGGCTGTGCTTTTTGCGGAACGCTCTGGCATCCATTATGAAGGAAGCAAAAGCCAGAGTGCATATCTAAGTGAGAACCAGATTGTGACGGAAAAAGAAGCAGTAAAAGAATTAAAAAAGACTTGCCTGGTCATTATGGACAGCCAGCAGGAGAGCAGCCAGCTTGCGTGGGAACAATTTGAGCGGATTTTTCAGGATATGAAAGTAGGAACAGATGTGGCAGATCTTAAGACCGATACGCTTCCAAATCTGGATTCCTATGAGACAGTGGTTGTACTGATGAGTGACCTGGAGCCATTAAAAGAAGGTATTATTGAAATCAGCAATTGGGTGAAAAGCGGCGGAAGTGCCATGTTTGCCATGGCACCGCAAAAGGACACGTATGCGTCACTGATTGAGCAGAAATTGGGAATTATCTCTTCTGGATATGAAAATAGTTTTGTGGACAGCATTTATTTTGATTCGGATTTTTTGATTGGCGGAGGAAAAAGCTATGCAATCACGGATGGATTTGATTCTGCGAGACAGGTTGAGTTAAGCGAGAAGGCACAGGTCTATGCGTGGGCAAAAGAGCCGGGAGGAATTCCTTTAATATGGGAAAATACATACGGCGACGGAAAGTTTGTAGTAGATAATTTTGGGTTATATGAAAAAGCGGTAAGAGGCTTTTATGCAGCGTCTTACAGTCTCCTGACAGATATAGGAGTCTATCCGGTGATCAATGGATCGGCCTTTTATCTGGATGATTTTCCATCGCCGGTACCAAGTGGTGACGGGACATATGTCAAACGAGATTATGGGACAAGTATTCAAGAATTTTATTCGAATATCTGGTGGCCGGATATGCTGAATCTTGCATCCAAATATGGACTTAAGTATACTGGAGTGATGATTGAGAACTATGAAGATAAAACTGACGGAGAGATCACGAAGCAGACGGACAATGAGCGTTTTCAATATTTTGGAAATATGGTACTTCATCAGGGTGGTGAATTAGGTTATCACGGTTACAACCATCAGCCATTGTGTCTGGGTGATACAGATTATGGAGATGTTCTTCCGTATAAAACATGGAAGAATGAAAAAGCAATGGAGTCTGCTATGTCAGAACTTATGCGGTTTGGTAAAAAAATGTTCCCGGGAACGCAGATGTCGGTCTATGTTCCTCCGTCAAATGTGTTGTCAGAGCAGGGGCGGAAGATGCTGGCGCAAAAGTTTCCGCAGATTAAGACGATAGCTAGTAATTATTTTGCCGGAGAATGTGCTTATACACAGGAATTTGAAGTGGCAGATGACGGTATTGTAGAACAGCCAAGAATCATTTCCGGAGCCATCCTTGATGATTATATGCAGATGGCAGCAGTGTCTGAATTAAATATGCATTTTGTGAACAGTCATTTTATGCATCCGGATGACTTGCTGGATGAAGACCGTGGGGCAAAACTTGGCTGGGAAAAATTAAAGAACCGGTTGGAGGAGTATATGGACTGGCTCTATGATTCAGCACCAGAACTTCGCAATCTGACCGGATCAGAATTGTCCGGGGCGATTGAACGATATGGTGCACTGACGTATGAGAAAAATGTGACAGATAAAAGTGTGGAACTGAAGCTGAATCATTTTTATGATGAAGCATATCTGATGCTCCGGTTCAACAATGGGATACCGGGCAAAGTTACAGGTGGAGAACTGGAGCATGTAACAGGAAATCTTTATCTGCTGCATGCAGTGAATGATGAAGTTACGATTGAGAAGAAATAAGAGGACATTACGTTGAGAATTTGTTTGATTTTGGAAGGGTGTTATCCATATGTGCACGGAGGTGTATCCACATGGATGCATCAGTATATCAAAGAGATGAAAGAGCATGAATTTGTCTTGTGGGTCATTGGAGCACATGCCGAAGATAAAGGAAAGTTTGTGTATGAACTCCCGGAAAATGTGGTGGAAGTAAAGGAAGTATTCTTAGATGATGCTTTGCATGTGAAAGATACCGGGAAACTTCTACATATATTTACCAGGGAAGAACAAGACAGCCTTCGTGAGCTGATGGATTGTGGGAGACCGGACTGGGAAGTACTGTTTCGCTTGTATCACGATAAGAAGATCAATCCAATGTCATTTTTAAAAAGTGAAGAATTCCTGGAGATTCTGGAAAAAAGCTGTCTGGAGAAATATCCGTATACTGCGTTTGCAGATGCATTTCACACGATGCGGTCTATGCTGCTTCCGGTACTGTATCTTCTTGGAAGTGAAGTGCCACAGGCAGATGTCTACCATGCGATCTGTACTGGTTATGGCGGCATGCTGGCATGTCTTGGCGGTTATGTTTATCAGAAAAAAGTGCTTCTTACAGAGCATGGGATTTACACAAGAGAGCGAGAAGAAGAGATTATCCGGGCAAAATGGGTCATGGCTACATACAAAAAGCAGTGGATTTCATTTTTCTATATGCTGTCGGACATTATATACAGCCGGGCATTTCAGGTTACGGCGCTGTTTACGAATGCCATGCGGACACAGATACAGATGGGCTGCGATGAGAAGAAATGCAGAGTGATTGAAAATGGAATTAATTATGAGCGCCTGTCCCAGATTCCGCTGAAAGAAGAGGATGGTCAGGTAGATATTGGGGCAGTGGTCAGAATGGCACCGATTAAAGATATCAAGACAATGATCTATGCTTTTTTTGAACTATGTGCAAGGCGGAAAAATGTAAGATTACATATCATGGGTGGTGTGGATGATGAAGAATATGCCCAGGAATGTTACACGCTTGTGAAACAATTAAAGCTTGAAAATGTTATTTTTACAGGACGAGTTGATATTGTAAAATATATGGAAAAACTGGATTTTACGATTCTGACCAGTATCTCGGAAGGACAGCCGTTGTCGGTTCTTGAATCACTGGCGGCAAGAAGACCATGTGTAACAACGGATGTAGGATGCTGCAGAGAGCTTTTGGAAGGAAAAGAAGGAGATTTTTTTGGACCGGCAGGGTACTGTGTGCCGCCGATGTACCGGCAGGGACTCGCAGCTGCTATGGATAAGATGTGTGAATCCAGAAGCTTAAGACTTCGTATGGGAGCAAACGGACAGAACCGTGTAAATAAATATTACCGCCACGAAAGGATGATGAAGGAATATAAAAAATTGTACGGGGAGGTGGAGACTGCTTATGGCTGGAATCGGATTTGAACTGAAAAAGCTGTTTAAAAAGAGTGGTCTTGCTGCAACCGCAAGAGCTTACGGATATGCCGGTATTATCTGCGCCGGACCGATGATCCTTGGAATCGTACTGCTTCTTGGAATCATGTTCCTGTGCAATCAGACGGGTGGAACGAGATTTGAGAGGGAACTGTTGATCTGTATGGTTACATACTCGTTACTGGCTTCCCTGACTGTGACCAGTTTTCTTTCTATGGTCGTGACCAGATTTCTGGCAGATATGTTATATGAAGAGAAGCTTGAGGCAATTCTTCCTTCTTTTTGGGGTTCTACTGGAATTATGTTAATAGCCGGAGGAATTCTGTACGGAATATTTTTAATCTTTTCCGGTGTGGGACTTGTGGATAAACTGTTGTGTTTTGGGTTGTTTGGTGAATTGATCGTAACCTGGAATGCTATGAGTTACCTGACCGCAATCAAAGATTACAAAGGGATTCTACTGTCATTTAGTGCAGCACTTGTTGTTTCTTTTGTCGTTGGATTTTTATTGCTTATCATCGGTATGCCACATATAGAAGCATTGATGATTGCAGTCTGTGTCGGTTATGGGATCATGCTTCTATGGGACGTGGTGCTTTTGTACCGGTATTTTCCATCTAGTGATACCAGTGCATTTTTATTTCTGCGGTGGGTAGATGAATTTCAGCCACTGGCATTTACTGGATTATTTGTGAATCTGGGATTGTTTACCCACCTAGTGATTATGTGGGCAGGACCACTTGGGGTGCAGGTGAAAGGATTATTTTACGGAGCGCCGTACCATGATGTGCCGGCATTGATCGCATTTCTTACGATTCTGATCACGACAGTAAACTTTGTCGTTTCGGTAGAAGTGAATTTCTATCCAAAGTATCGTAATTATTACAGCCTGTTCAACGATAAAGGTGCGATTAAGGATATTATGCAGGCAGGAAATGAAATGCGGGAAGTGCTGAATATGGAGTTGAAGTACACGGCGGTAAAACAACTGCTGACAACGGCGCTTGCTATTTCCATCGGAGGGATTTTATTAAAATATCTGCCTCTCGGATTTAATGATCTGATGGAAGGGTATTTCCGGACCTTGTGTGTCGGCTATGGAATCTATGCAATTGCCAATACCATGCTTCTTTTATTGTTATATTTTACGGATTATAAAGGGGCATTTGCAGCGTCCGCAGCATTTGCCGGGTGTACAACCGTATTTACCCTATTGTCACTACTATTTCCACAGGTGTATTATGGATTTGGATTTTTGCTGGGAAGCGCAGTGTTTTTCCTGATTACTGCTTTGCGGCTCGGATATTTTACCCAACGGCTTCCTTACTACATATTAAGTGTTCAGCCAATTGTAGAGGAAGATAAGTCAGGACGATTTACACGATTGGGGACTTTTTTGGAAGAAAAACTAGAAGGAGGAGAAGACCCAGGTGAAAAGAAATAGACTCATATCGGCAGTATGTGTACTGTCGCTTGCTTTATCACTTTGTGCGGGCGGTTGTTCAGAGAAAAAAGAAGAAGCAACCTCTGGCATTAAGACAGAAACGCAGACAGTGAAAAAGGCGGAGAAAGAAGATATTAACAGTGTGCATCTAAGGGATAAGGACACGCTGTATGCAGACGATGATGAGACCAGTGTAGTGACGATGTATCTTACTGTCTCCAGGGGAAATGCTTCAGAGAATACAGATCACTCCTGGAGTGAGATCAATAGCTATTCAGTAGAAGATTATGAAAATATGGGAGTGGACCGTTATCAGGTGGCAGGACTTTTACAAGTCGGGGATGAGAATGGACCGACCAGTGGAAATGTGGGATATGCAGAAGAAGTTCCCAATGCAACGGTTCAGATCCGCGGACAGACCTCCAGCAGTAATGCGCAGAAAAATTATAAGATTGAGTTAAAAAAGAATAAAGGAACGTGGCGTGGACAGCGGGTCATCAACCTGAATAAGCATCAAGGAGAAGGAATGCGTTTCCGCAATAAGATGGCTTACGATTTGATCAAGGGCATTCCTCAGATGATGGGACTTCGCACGCAGTTCGTACATTTGTATGTCAAAGATAACACAGATGGAAGTTCCGATGCCTTTCAGGATTATGGCCTTTACACGCAGGTGGAACAGTTGAATAAGACAGCGCTTAAGACGCATGGTCTGGATTCAAAAGGTCAGCTTTATAAAGTCAATTTCTTTGAGTTTTACCGGGAAGAAGATGTGATCAAAACGACAGACGATCCGGGATATAACCAGGAAGCATTTGAAGAGCGGCTGGAGATTAAAGGTGATTCCGACCACACAAAGCTGATTCATATGCTGGATGCAGTAAATGATTATTCGATCCCTATTAATCAGGTGCTGGAACAGTATTTTGACGAGGAAAATATCGTATATTGGATGGCGTTCCAGATTCTGACTGGAAATGTGGATACTCAGAGCCGGAATATGTATCTGTACAGTCCGCAAAATTCAGATACATGGTATTTTATCGACTGGGACAATGATGGATTTTTCATGCGATCGGAATACGGGCTCCGCGGCTGGTCCGACCAGGGCAGCTGGGAGTGTGGAGTCAGTAATTACTGGGGAAATGTACTGTTCCAGAGATGTCTGAAATCAGATTCATTTCGGAAAGAATTAGATAAGGCAATAATTGAGATGAAGGATTATCTCAGCGAAGAACGGTTGAGCACGATGATCAGCCAGTATGAAAATGTGGTGAGACCATATCTTTATTCCATGCCGGATCAAATGAATGCGCCTCTGACACAGTCCCAATATGATACAGTGGCAGCAGGAATTCCGGAAGAAGTGGAGAAGAACTATGAATTGTATCTGGAAAGTCTGGAAAAACCACAGCCATTCTACATTGGAACCCCGGCTATTCAGGATAATGCGCTGAATCTGAACTGGGATGTGTCTTATGATTTTGATGCTGAAGATATTACTTATACCGTAGAACTTGCGACAGACTACCAGTTCCAGAATGTGATCTTCCGGCAGGAAGGAGTGACAGTTCCGGAAGTACAGACTAATGTTCCGGCAGCAGGCCAGTACTTTGTACGGGTACGTGCAACTGATTCATCTGGGAAGACACAGGACGCATTTGATTATTATGTAACCGACAATGGCAAGAATTATGGTATGAAATGCTTCTATGTGACAGCAGACCAACGTATTGAGGAAGATATTTATGAAGAAAATTAAGAATATCAGTCATGCCAGGATTGCAGAACATATGAAGCAGTTAAAAAATGCTGAGCTACCGGAGCATGCCGGAACGGCAGAACATTTTCGGAATGAGTGGAAATACTTGATCAGTACGAGTGAGAAGGAATTATTGGAACTTCGTATGAAACATTTACTGAAAAAAGATCCACATGCTTCAGATGGGGGCTATATGATCCGGAGCCTGTACTTTGATGATTATTGGAACAGTGCTTATGAGGAGAAAGAATCCGGCGTACTGATGCGTAAAAAGTACCGGATTCGAATCTATGATTACAGCGACCGTTCCATTAAGCTAGAGCGAAAAAAGAAATTCGGCAGTTACATTTACAAGGAAAGCGCACCACTTACGAGAGAAGAGGTGGAAAAAATCCTGGCGGGGGAATATGAATTTTTGCTGCACAGTCCATATTCTCTGTGCAGGGAGTTTTATATTGAATGTGTCAGTAATATGATGAGGCCTCGGACTATTGTAGATTATGACCGGGTGCCGTGGATCATGGATACAGGAACGGTGAGGATTACGTTTGACTGCGACGTGCGGGCAGCTGTGGGAGGGTATGATATATTCGATCCGACACTTGCTACACTGCCGGTTCTGGAGCCTGGAAAGCTTGTAATGGAAGTGAAATTTACAGAGCTGCTTCCGCAAATCATACGAGATCTTCTGCCACCGCAGTCAGCAGAGTTTACAGCAGTATCAAAATACGTATTGTGTTATGAAAAGACCCGGTATCTGAATGGATTTGAATATTGGGCAGAAAATTAAAATACAGGAGAAAAACGAATGAGTGTACAGGATGTAATAAAAAAATCAGTACTGGAATCCGGTGTATTCGATAAATTCGATGTTCCGGGAATGCTTACGGCACTTGCCATAGCGTTGCTCCTTGGCGGAGTAATCTACTTGGTCTATCGAAAATTTTACGTAGGAGTGATTTTTTCCAGAAGCTTTGCAATCACACTTGTAGGAATGACGGTTCTTACATGTATGGTCACACTGGCAATCAGTACGAATATTGTGATTTCCCTTGGTATGGTTGGTGCATTATCTATTGTACGTTTTCGTACAGCAGTCAAAGACCCGATGGATCTTCTTTATCTGTTTTGGGCGATAACGACAGGAATTACAGCCGGTGCAGGTATGTATGTGCTTGCGGTACTGGCGGCAGTGATCATGATTGTTATGATTTATTTGTTTTATCACAGACAGCAGAATGGGAAGATTTATATTGTAGTAATTCATTATACCGGAGATGATGCCGGAGATGAAATCATACGCAACTTTGGAAAAATTCGTTATTTTATCAAATCAAAGACGATGCGGAAAGAAAAGACAGAGATGGCAGTTGAAGTATTCTGCAGACAGAATCAGATGGACTTTACGGAAAAAATCCGTAAGATTGAAAATGTGGATGATGTAACGCTGATTCAGTATAATGGCGAATATCACGGATAAAGGTAACTAAAAAAGGTCCACCGGACCTTTTTGTCGTATGCTTGGCAACGTAAGAAGCCCACGGGTCATGCGACCTGTGGGCTTCTTGCCGTTGTTTTTATAGTTATCTAAAGGAATGAGGGATTATCGAACTGGTTTATATTGTGTTACAAAGTGTTGTAAAGCCCGGAATTACAGGCTTTTTTAAAATTGACTTACATATAAAGTGTTATATTTATTTATCCTGATTTGACCGAAATTTGCCCCGAGATTCTTTGTTTGGATTTGTTTGAAAATAGTTTGATAAAAATAAAATAGAATGAAATATTTGAAATAAACATAAAAAAATATAGACAAAATAGGGAATAAGATATAATATTAAAGTAAATATATAATCTAAGGAGGAAGGATATTTATGAGAAAAATTTTTAAACGATTTGCTTCACTTTTGACAATCTTTATATTGACTATTATGTCAATAGTTCCTGTCCATGCATCGGAGAATACTTCTGTTGTAAATGTTACGGATGATTTGGCGATACAGATGGCAGAACGTTTTGCAAAGGGAATAGGAGAAAATAGCAATATTGTTGCTAATAATCCGAGAAAATTTTATGATACAACAGGTCAAGCTATTGGATATATTGTAAATTACAATTTAGAAAACAAACCATATGGATATGTAGTTTTTGATACTACGTGTGAATCTTTGATATCAGAATACTCATTTGGTAATAATTCAGCAAATCCATATGAGGTGATTTATCAAAGTGAAGCAAATGTATTTAGTGAAAAAGCAAATACCTCTGAAATATATAAAATAGCTCCGTTTGAATATGGTATTGTTGATAATTTGGGAAAGATTAGAACGAATTATGGTGAAACATTAGAAAAAACAGTACTGTCCTTGAATGAGAGTAGGGGAAAAGACCCAGCTACTTGGGATGAGGTTTTGCTAGATATTGATGAAGTTTATGAAAACTACACGCTTGTTTCAACAAATCATCTTCAAGAATTTATTTCCTTTAATGAGCCGTATATAGAAAGTGTAACAGGACATTATGCATGTGCAGTTAGTGCATTATTAGCATGTGGTGCATATTATAATGCTGTTGATTATACAGATATTGCAGGTGATTATATGGATATTTGGGATTCAACAGGAACGACAGTTTCATCGGAGAGTGGAGGAATAACATATGGTTCAACAACTATTGGCAATATTGGACCTGGATTTGTGGACTTTTGTGCTGGAAAGAATGTTTCTGTAACACAAAATACTGACTATAGTCCCAATTATAATTTTTTCACTAATTGCATTGATAGAGGAGATATAGCAGTTGTCCATTGTGGTATAATTAGCAGTGATACTGGAGAACGTGCGGGGCATTCAATGGCAGCAGAGGGATATGCAACTTTGCGAGCATATAATTCTGGAAATACAGTACATACATTGATGGTATTTGATGGATGGGGGGATACAGTACGTTATTTGAATTTTGATTTTGATAGTTGGACAGACATATCGGGGACTACATTTAATGGATAAGAAACGATTGATTTTGTTAATCATACTTTTGCTTGCAATAGTATTAATTGTGCTTGGCGTAAAAGGAAATGTTTTTAAGGAGAATCGTCAAAATATGGAGTTGCGTTCTAGTGGAGATGATAATTCTCATTGGTTTCATTTGAGTGGGGTTGTTGTAGAGAAAACTTTTGATACACTTTTAATAGAACTAAATGAGAAGGAAGAAAGTAGTCTATTTTTTGATACGACAAAAGTTAGTTTAGATTGTACTAAGTGTAAAGGTGATCTAGAACAAGTATCAGAAGGAAATGTTATTAAATTTTATTTTTTTAAGTATAATATTGATGGTGAAACGGTAAAAATTGAAAGAATAGTAAGATAAAAGTATAAGTAAGAGTTCTGCTATCAGAACATTATTATTAGTGAGGTAAAGGAACAAGGCGAAGCCGAGACGCCGTAGGGCAGTCCTTTACGGAACGGACACAGCCAATACCATCATGATACATAAGAGGACTTGAAAGGTCACAAACCTTGCAAGTCCTCTTGTTTATCTTATGGGTTACTTCTGTCGGATTGCATTTTCCAATAGACCGCTTCTTTCGTGGCTTCTCGGAAAAAGCTATCCTGTCTGGTATATGACAGATGTTCATTCTGGATATAAGCGTCTGATTCGCAATCATATTCGTAAGGGATTACCTGTGCTGTTCCCTGTTTTTCATCAATTCCATAGATAATTACTTTGGAATCTCTCAATGCCAGTCCGAGTGTCAGAAAGCCGGAAGTGAAATAATTGTTGTTGTGTGGAGCGGTTATGCTTTTCAGTGCATGAAAGAAGTCTGCTACTTCCTCAGTCTGTCCATTCTCAAAAGCCGGAATGATATGTAAGGTGTTGTTTGCCTTATCTGCATATGCCCGGCAGACCAGAACGGAAGAATCCGCTTTTTGTATGATACCGTCAAAATAATCGCCGGAGTATGCAGTTGGCTGATAGAAAATGGCGGTTTCTTTTGTTGTAAGGTTATGATAAGTCAGAAAGCCGTTTACAAGCCGGACAATCTCGATATCATCCCCGTAGGTAAATCCGTTCTGCTCTAAAAGAGAATAGAAAGTTCTGGTAAATTCTTCCGGCAGTTCAATCCCCAGTTTTTCTGTGATAAGCATATCTACATATTCTTTAAATGAACCATACAGAAGTTCATTCAGCGTCATATTGCCCAACGTGGCAATCTGCTTCAAGCGTTTCTCATTGGGAAGATTCACACCCTTTTCCCAACTGTTTACAGAGCCTTTCGGGGCATTATCTATGATTTCCCCAAACTTCTGCATACTGTAACCGTATTTCTTGCGTATCTGTAAAATTCGTTTTCCTACTGCTTCTTTATTCACAAACATATGCACACCTCGTTTCTGTTTTCATCATAACACAAGATAAGGATAAATGTAAGGGTAAAATTATAATAAGTTATAAAAAGATATAGTTAAGCGTTTGAAATACAAAAATAAAAAGTAAGGGAAAAAGTAAAATAATTGTTGACAAGAAGAAAAAACAGGTCTATGATGAGGTTAAGAGGTAAGGAGAAAAGTAATGAAATAAATATAGACGTGGATATGAAAAGGACTTGTCACACTTACCAGACACTCATTCACCATGATTTCAAAAAAGGAGAAATGTAGCATGCAGATTACATTGACAAAAGAACAGGTCAGAGAAGCGTTCGGGGAACTCCGTTACATGGGAGCAGACTACTGCTACAAGTATGATAAGGAAACCCGGAAGAAAACCGAGGAAGTGGAAGCATTGAAACTTCACCTCGGAAGCATGAAACTTGGAAACAGCGTAGATATCCGTCTGGAAGCAACAGAACTTCCAAAGGTAGAGCCTTACACAGTGGTAGAACTAGAAGAAGCGGTATATGCCCCTTATGTGCAGAGAGGAAACTTCCCGGTATTGGTGGACAGAATCTCCTGCAAGGGTATCCGTGTTGTTACCGGAAAAGGAAACGTGTAGAGACTGTTCCCGGAAATTCTCTGCGGACTGCTCCGTACAGCGTGAAAGGAGCAAAGGGAGTAGAGAAGTTCCGGGAACGTGGCGAAAGCCACGGCATACTACGAAAGGCAGGGATGATGATAACAGAGGTAATGAAAATTTCAGAACCCCCCTATACTAACAGGGGGGTAACTCGTCAGAAAGAAGATTTGACAGCACTGATTGACTGGTGTCAGATTACTGTCAAAGGTGTAGACGTGTTCATAATCATAGAAGATATCTTGCGGATTCCACTGAGTTTTATGGAACTGCATGGTAAGGAAAAAGGAATTGCTGGACACGAACTGATAGCAAGATTTGACAATATCAAGATTCTGAAACCGACAGGAAATGCACAGTATGAGGGATTTCAGATTCTTATGAGTGGTTCGGGGTGCAGGAATTATGAAAATTTCCTTATGATGAATAAGGAAACATGGTTTGATTTTCTGGAAAGAGTTTGCAGATACCCGGTGAATTTTCCGAGGATAGACTTGGCAATCGACGATACAAAGCCTTATCTGTCTATCCCGGAATTGATTCGTCTGAAAAACGAGGGGCTGATATCTAGTCAGTTGCGTGATACAGCAGAGAATCGTTCTGATAGACTGAAAGAGGATGAAATAGAAGCGCAGGGAAAAACACTATATCTCGGCAGTAAACACAGTGATTTTCGGATTACATTCTATGAAAAGGGATATGAACAGGCAGAAAAGTTCGGAAAAGAACTCAACCCGGACTGGAACAGATATGAACTTCGATTCCGGCACAAAAAAGCGGTCAGATTAGTAGAAGAACTTCTGAAAGACAGGGATGTGGCACGGATTGCGTTGTCTGTATTAAACGAGAAAGTGCGGTTTTTACAGAAGCCGGAAAACAGCACGGTTACAAGAAAACGGCTTTATCCTACTTATCCCCCGTGGGAAGAACTCATGCAGGATGTAGGGAAGATAAAGTTGACCATGAATCCAGAGAAAAAGACACTGGAACGAACATGGCAGTGGCTGAACGTAGCAGTTTCGCCCTCTTTAAAGCTAATGGATAAAATCGGAAAACTGGATAACAGAGATTATATCCGCCAGCTAATAGAACGGGGGCAGATGAACGAAGAACAACAACGCATATATGAGGACTATAAAAAATCTTTCCTTTTGAGGGAAGAAGAAAGGAGAATCTTTGACAGAACATACACAGAAAACGATACAGACAAAGAAAGCCCTTACAGTGAATGAAGCGTCAGAGTATACGGGAATTGGAAGAAATAATCTGCGAAAGCTGATTACATGGCAGAAGATTCCGGTCATAAGGATTGGAAATAAGATTCTTATACGCTCTGAGGTTTTAGACCAGTTTTTGAAGAAAAACGAAGGGCATAATCTGAAAAATAAATATGAAGTAATTGCAGTATAAACACAAATAAGCATATAATACTGTCAGACCAGTTCTGATAGTCCTTGCACGGAAAGGAGCGTGCAGATTGGGCAAGGACTTAAAAGGAAATCCATTACCGCCGGGAATTATGCAGAGAAAAAGCGGAATTTACAGAGGGCGGTTTTATTACAAAGGAGAAACGTATACAAAAGATAATGCGGACTTAAAAAAGTTAGTTCAAGAAATGGAAGATTTACGCTATGAAGTCAAGCATGGGTTGAAAGGAAAGGGCGATAATATCACTCTGGATACATGGTTTGATATCTGGCTGAATACCCATAAGAAGCGGACTATCAAGGAGAGTACACAAGTACGTTATGATGATTTTTACAGACGTTACATAAAGAAGCAGATAGGAAAACAACGTGTGGCAGATTTTAATCCGATTATTTTGGAACGTCTGCTTCAGAATATGGCAGATGATGATTACAGCACAAAGACTATACGGGATGTGTATAATATTCTCAATGCTATGTTCAAATATGCAGTGCATAACAGGATTCTTACATTCAACCCATGTGCAGGAGTGGAAGTTCCCAAAACAAAGACAAAACAGATACGGGTACTGACTGTGAAAGAACAACGGGAAGTATTGGAACACGCAAAGGAGAGAATACACGAGAATCTCATACAGGTAGCACTCGGAACGGGAATGCGTGGCGGAGAACTGCTTGGGCTTACATGGGATGATGTAGATTTTCGGAAACGGGAAATTTCTGTAAATAAAACGTTGGTGTATATCAAAGATAAGGAAACAAAGAAGTATGTATTCAAGTACCAGACACCAAAGACAAAGAACAGTATACGGACGATTCCCATGCAGGACAGTGTGTATAAGGCTTTAAAACGTCAGTGGATTCAGTTGAAAGAAATGCAGTTGTCAGCTAGTGAATGGCAACCATTAGAGGGATTTGAAAATCTTGTGTTTGTTGGAAAGAACGGAAAACCGATTACAGAACACACCTTTCAAGTGACGTTAGACTGGATAGAAAAATCTATCAATAAGGAACGAAAAAAGCAGGCAGAGAAAAACAAGACAGTGTTTATACCGATTCCGCATTTTTATCCACATGCACTTCGTCATACTTTTGCAACGCGTTGTTTTGAAGCCGGGATTGACGCAAAGGTAGTACAAGGATTCCTCGGACATTATTCCATAGCAATCACACTGGATTTGTATACGCACGTCACAGATGATAAAGCAAAATCGGAAATGGATAAATTACAGAATTTGTATAAGGAAATCATATAATCAGAACAAGAATAAGAAAGAGAATAGAAAAGGTGCAACATTTCTTTAGAAAATTATTTGACCGAGATTTGACCGAAGCGGATTTTGCAACAAGTACAGAACAGCGAAAACCCGCTAACCACAAGGGCTAACGGGCTTCGTTGTTTTATAGTTATCTAAAGGAATGAGAGTTAAGTGCGTTTTGCACTTTATGAGGGGGAGATAGTTGATATTGATGGATGTCTCTCTCAACTATCTGTCATTAAGTATACAGAGGAAATGTGTCTAAAGTATGTGCGTGGTCTTAAAGAAATCGAAAATTTCTTAAGGAAATCTTATGGAAGTCTTATTTATTCCTGCCATACACGCAAAAAAAAGAAACCTTGTAATCAAGGTTTCTTTTTTAGAGGCGCCAACCAGATTTGAACTGGTGATAGAGGTGTTGCAGACCTTTGCCTTACCACTTGGCTATGGCGCCATATCGAATGCTTATTTAGAATAACAAAGATTTCCGGTTTCGTCAACCCCAAAATGAAAAAATATTTCGAAAATTCGAATCAATTTGAAGTAGTCAGGATTATCATTAAAATTATCGGCAAAAAGACTTTCGAAAAATTTCATAATTTGACGTTATTGACAATGGCGTTACAGATAGTATAATTTGTAATATTGATGTCACGAGGCAGTCTTTTGACATTATGGTTGGACTTTTCTCCAACGTTATTATTACGAATAAAAGGTGTGAAAATTATGGAAAAAGATAAAGATTTCTTAGGGACAGAACCGATTGGAAAGCTTCTGCTCCGGCTGGCAATCCCAACGCTGGCAGCGCAGCTTATTAACATGCTGTACAACGTGGTGGATCGAATTTACATCGGTCATATCCCGAAGGTAGGAGCTTTGGCTCTTACGGGTGTCGGCGTGTGTATGCCGCTTATTATGATCGTGTCAGCATTTGCAGTGCTAGTAGGAAATGGTGGCGCGCCGAGAGCGTCTATTTATATGGGACAGAATAATAAGGAAGATGCGGAGAAGACACTTGGCAACTGCTTCGCAACACAGATTTTGGTGGCAATCGTGCTGACAATTGTGCTGCTTCTTGGCAATCGCACATTTCTACTGGCATTTGGAGCCAGTGAGAATACGATTTCATATGCGGCAGCCTACATGAACATTTATGCAGTGGGAACGATTTTTGTGCAGTTGACACTTGGGTTAAATGCATTTATCACTGCGCAGGGATTTGCAAAGACAGGAATGTTATCTGTGCTGATTGGTGCAGTGATCAACATTGTGCTTGACCCGATTTTTATCTTTGGATTACATATGGGCGTGCGAGGCGCAGCGCTTGCAACAATCATATCACAGGCATGCTCCTGTATCTGGGTCGTCAGCTTCTTATTTGGAAAGAAGACATTTTTAAAGATACAAAGAAAGAATATGAAGCTGGAAGCAAGAATTATATTACCAAGTCTTGCGCTGGGACTCGCAACATTTATTATGCAGGCGAGTGAAAGTATTATCACGGTGTGCTTCAACTCATCTTTGTTAAAATATGGCGGGGATATTGCAGTTGGAGCCATGACGATCCTGACCAGTGTAATGCAGTTTGCGATGCTGCCACTACAGGGACTTGGACAGGGAGCACAGCCGATACTCAGCTATAACTATGGAGCAAAAAATGTAGATCGTGTTCGGGGAACATTTCGCCTGCTGTTAAAGGTAAGCGTTGGGTATGCAGTGATTCTATGGTTATGTGTAGAACTTTTTCCACAGATTTTCGTCAGCATGTTCACATCAGACGCAGCACTGCTTGCATTTGGCAAGACAGCACTTCGTGTATATATGGCAGCAATGTTTATGTTTGGAATCCAGATCGCATGCCAGATGGGATTTACCTCTCTTGGCTGCGCACCAGAATCCATTATTGTGGCAGTAATGAGGAAATTCGTACTGTTGATTCCACTGATTTATATTGTTCCACATATCTGGAGTGCAGATCGAACTATGGGAGTATATCTGGCAGAACCGATTGCCGATTTCTTCGCAGTAACATTCACCATGATCCTGTTCAGTAACCGATTTAAGAAAGCATTGAAAAAAATAGAAAAGTAAAAAAGGGACACCCTAAATCAATGATGGGGACGTAGAACTTTGAAGGTTTACTACGTCCCCAATTATTATTTTATATGTAATGTCCGCCGTTCATTCCGTTTCCACCACAGCAGAGTCCGCTTCCACCGCAGCATAGGTTACAGACGAGGTTGGCGATACATAGTTTTACGCACCAGTCGCCGCTGCTTGAGAAGGTTGTCTGGTAAGGTCCTTGTTGCTGGCGGTACCAGTTTCCACCATTTTCCAGTCGTTGTACGAGGGTGGTGTACTGTATATTGTTCGGTTCCATACGAGCTGCTTCGCGTGCATGCTGTAGGGCAATGACGTTATTGCCGATACCGGAGTTAGCGATGGCACTGTAGTAATACCATTGCGCAGTCTTGTTATCAATTCCGTTTAGAACATTGATTGCTTCCTGATAGCGGCCATTATTAATGAAATTGGCAGCGGCCTGCATATGAAGGTCACCTTCGTTACTGGTCGCGCCGGATCGTCTCTGCTGATACTGACCGGAGTAACCGCGAAAGTTTCCGAATCCTCCAAAGTCAAATCCGCCGAAGTCAAATCCTCCAAAGTCACTGTAGCCGCCATTAGGATTATTTCCATCGTAACCGCCGGAAGAGCTTCCGTAACCATTTCCATAGGAACCAGTAGTACCGTATTCGCGTTCATGCATAATTTGCTGGTAAGCCTGCTGGACTTCTTTGAATTTGGCTTCTGCCTGATCTTTATTCGGGTTATTGATATTTGCATCCGGGTGATATTTTCGGCTTAGTGCCCGGTATGCTTTTTTTATTTCGTCATCAGTAGCGCCGCGGGAAATGCCAAGGACGCTGTATGGATCATTCATGATTGTTCTCCTTATTCTGGTTTTCATATCGTTTGGACGTAACCATAGTATACCTGCACCATACCCCGGAATACAAGATGTTTCTTAAAATATCTGCGTGAAGCAGAATCGGAAGCTGTTCAAATTCTCTGGAACATTCGGCCATCATCATGGTCAGAAGAGTGCGGCATTCTGTGGCGAACTGTTCTGGAGTTTTTTGTAAAAATGCTTCCTTTAGAGGATTGTAGCTGTTATTTCCAATATCCTTTTCTACATCTTCATAGGCGTCCATGAGGTAAATGAATTTGCCAAGGAAGAATCCGATTTTTCGAAGAGATAATTCCCATGCGTCTGGTTCCCAGGCAAAGATTTCAGCCATGATATCACCGAAAAGTCCTGCCATAAGGTCAAGATTTGTCTCACCTTTTTTTTCATATTGATTGATTTCTTCTAATTTTGAGTGGATCAGCCGGACTTTTTCCGGGTAATTACTTTCAATCTTTTTGATCTTCGGCTCCAGCGCTTTTGCAGCAATATACCCTTTTTTCTTTCGCTCATCGGTCCAGTCGTCCTTACATTTATAATAGGAAAGAATGAGATTCATGGAAGCTGCATAATCTGTATATTCGTTGATTTTTGTTGGATGTTTCTCAAGCGGGTGCGCAATGCAGCGAGTCTCACCGGTCACAGTCTTTGGTTCATAAAGCCCGGTGAGCAGGACAATGAGAAATGTCATGTCGTAGGACAGTGTCAGTTGACCACGCTTTCCGTAACATTCTTTGAGACGACGACAAAGACCACAATAGTACGCCTGGTACATATCGTAGTCTTTGAATTTCATTTCAGCTTTGTTGATTGCAATATATCCAAACATAAAAAGCCCCTTTACTTAGCTCTTCTTGATAAATGTTGTGTTACATTTCGGACAGCGGATTTCAATACGGCCTTTGCCTTTTGGTACACGTATTTTCTGTTTACAAGTCGGACATTTGTAAATGTGATGTGTTTTTCTCTGTGCCATTATACTTTTCTGTGAGGCGAAGAAATGTCGAACTTTCGCTGTTTTTGCCAGATAAGCCTGGTTCTCACAGGCACGTTTATAAGTTTGTCTTGAGAACATACGGAAATATGTGTAGATCAAAAGTGCCCAGCACAGCAGGGATAATACACTCCCCAGTCTTGCAGGTACAAAGTTCGCCAAAAGCATCAGTACTAAAGAGACTATAATTGTAAATTTCCCAAAGGAATCTAATCCATATCTTCCATACATAAAGCGTTGTAATTTTTCTTTCATCAGTATCGTCCTCCTATGTAAATATCATACGCGCAGGCAAAAGAAAGTCAATAAACTGCAAATTAAAAAATTATAAAATAATTGAAGCAGGTAACGCAGATGTGCTACTATAGAGAAATAGAAAAGGAGCAGCGTATGAGTAAGAATAGAAGAAGACCACATCGTGGCCGCAGAGAAAAGAAAAAGAAAGCCGGTATGTTATCAAATATCATCCTGATCGTGGCACTGGCTGTATTTTGTGTTTCAGCCTTTCAACTTGTGAAGATTGTCGGAGGTTATGCAAAAGGCCGTGATGAATATAAGAAGATTCAGAGCATTGCGATCAATAAAGAAGACAGTGAGCCGGAAAAAGGCTTTTCTGTTGATTTTGATGAATTAAAAGGAATCAATCCGGATACAGTCGGGTGGATTCGTTTTTACCCGGAGCCATCAATTATTAATTATCCGATTGTTCAGACAACAGATAATGAAAAATATTTACACAAAACATTTTCGGAAAATGATAATACACTTGGAACGATTTTTTTGAATGCGGACAATAATGCAAATTTCAATGATCGTAATTCTATCATATATGGGCATCGTATGAAGGACGGTTCTATGTTTCGAAAGTTAGATGAATATAAAGATAAATCTTTCTGGGAAGCAAACCCGTATTTTTACATTTACACGCCGGACGGAAGAGAGATTGTATATCATATTTACAGTGCGGCGACAGTCAAGGATACAGACGATGTGTATCTGACAGGCTTCGAGAACGACGAAGCATATCAGTCTTACCTGGATATGACGAAGCGGATCGCGATTTATGATACGGGTGTGGAAGTGACGACTACAGATTCAGTTGTGACACTATCAACATGTACAAGCGCCAGCGACGAGCACCGATTTGTAGTGATTGGAGTAAAAGAACAAGAAAATCAAATGGGACAGACAAAGTAATTTATTTAAGAAATGTCTGAACAGTATAATGGAACAGAAAATAGAAAAAGTTGAAGACCCGGCAGATTACAAGGGAGGGGACAGCATGGGATATAATTATGAAGTCGGCGATATAGTAACATTGAAAAAACCACATCCTTGTGGAAGCAAAGAGTGGGAGATATTACGTGTAGGTGCGGATTTCCGATTGAAATGCATGGGATGCGGACATCAGATTATGACAGCACGGAAACTGGTCGAAAAAAATACAAAAGATTTGAAGAAAAAGGCTTGAAATCGGGAATCTTATATGATATAGTAGATAACCGTGATACAATATTTTTCTGCCCATTTAAGGGTGGAATTCCTTGCTCCCACATAAGCGGGCGGGGGCCAAAAGACCAGAAGGAGGTGCAGGACGACATGAATAAGTATGAATTAGCTGTTGTTGTCAGTGCAAAAATCGAAGATGACGAGAGAGCTCAGGTTATCGAGAAAGTAAAGGCTTTAGTAGAGCGTTTCGGTGGCAAGATCTCTGACGTTGATGAGAGCGGTAAGAAGAGATTAGCTTACGAGATTCAGAAAATGAAAGAAGCATATTACTACTTCATCCACTTCGATGCTGAGGCTGATGTTCCAGGCGAGATCGAGCAGAGAATCCGCATTATGGACAATGTCATCAGATATTTATGCGTAAGACAGGAAGCATAATCAGGAAGAAGAGGTAATTATATGAATAAAGTTATTTTGATGGGACGCCTGACCAGAGATCCAGAAGTGAGATATTCACAGGGTGGAGAGAATTCTCTGGCAATTGCGAGATATACGTTGGCAGTAGACAGAAGATTCAAACGTAATGGTGATGATCAGACTGCTGACTTCATCGGTTGCGTTGCGTTTGGACGAAACGCTGAGTTCGCTGAGAAGTATTTCCGTCAGGGACTGAAGGTTGTTGTGACCGGACGTATCCAGACAGGAAGCTACACGAACAAAGATGGACAGAAGGTATATACAACAGACGTTGTAGTGGAAGAACAGGAATTTGCTGAGAGCAAAGCTACAAGTGATGCCAACGCGGGAAGTTTTTCCCATGCAGGTGGTTTCCAGCAGGCACCGGCTCCGACGCCGGCAGCTGACGCAGGTGACGGCTTCATGAATATTCCGGATGGAATTGATGAAGAACTCCCATTTAACTAAGGTTCGTTGAATTTAGAAGATTCAAAGTATTAGGAGGCAAATAAAATGGCTTACGATAAAGCAGCTCGTCCAGAGGGCGGATTCAAAAGAAGAAATCCAGGACGCAGAAGAAAAAAAGTATGCGTATTCTGTGGTAAAGAGAATAACGAGATCGATTACAAAGATGTAGCAAAGTTAAGAAAGTATGTTTCTGAGAGAGGAAAAATCCTTCCAAGAAGAATTACAGGAAACTGTGCAAAGCATCAGAGAGCTCTTACAGTAGCAATCAAGAGAGCTCGTCACGTTGCATTAATGCCATACGTGCAGGATTAATCAGTAGTTAATATTTGCCGTCACATCCATAAGGATGTGGCGGTTTTTGCATAGTAGAAAATTTTATTTTTTACTATGCAAAAAAGTATTATACAAAAAGCTTCTGACAGAAATATATACAAATAGACGTGACTTCAAAAGTATGGTATGATTTCTGTAAGTGGGTATTGTATGTCAAAAAGAATATCGTAATTACGAAAGTTCAAACAGGAGGTATGTAATAAATTATGAAGAAACCAGTATTAGTAATTATGGCGGCAGGAATGGGGAGCCGTTACGGTGGACTGAAACAGATTGATCCGGTGGATGCGAAAGGACGCATCATTATGGATTTTTCCATCTTTGATGCAAAACGCGCTGGATTTGAGAAGGTAATTTTTATCATTAAGAAAGAGCAGGAAGACTTATTCCGCGAGGCAGTTGGCGACCGCGTGTCAGAATACATGGAAGTGTCTTATGCATATCAGGAAATCAATAATATTCCGGCAGGTTTTCAAGTGCCGGAAGGACGTGTGAAACCATGGGGAACAGCACATGCAGTTTATAGCTGTAAGGACATGATCGATGGCCCGTTTGCAGTTATCAATGCAGACGATTATTATGGAAGAGAGGCATTCCAGCTCATTTATGATTATCTGAATAGCCATGAAGATGATGATAAGTTCCGTTACACTATGGTAGGCTACAAGCTTTGCAACACTGTTACAGAAAATGGATATGTATCCCGTGGTGTGTGTGAGATGAACGAGGCTGGGGAACTGATCGGAATTCGTGAAAGAACACGTATTGAGCATCATGAGAACGGAATAGCATTTACAGAAGATGACGGTGCTACATGGACACATCTAGACGATGACACAACGGTTTCTATGAATATGTGGGGATTCTCAAAAAGTATTCTTGATGAGATCGAGAAAGGATTCCCGGCATTCCTTGAGAAGGGACTGAAAGAGAACCCTATGAAATGTGAATATTATCTGCCGGGAGTAGTCAGCGACCTGTTAGGAGAGAATCGTGCGACAGTTGCAGTTCTGAAATCAGCAGACAAATGGTATGGAGTTACATACAAAGAAGATAAACCGGTTGTTATGGAAGCAATCCGCAAGATGGAAGAAGAAGGACTGTACCCGGCTTAAAATATGTAAAGTTGCCGAAGCAATTGGGAAGTGCTATAATAAGACAAAAATGAAACTTCTTGATATCAGTTCAGAAAGCAGACATTGATATTGAGTGGAAAAATCATTACAAAGTAATGGAAGGTAAGATATCAATTCTTATATGGAGGAGATTAAGATGGCAAAAATATTAATTACAGGTGGAGCAGGATATATTGGAAGTCATACTGCATTGGAACTTTTGAAGGAGGGTTACGAGGTAGTTGTATATGATAATCTCTGCAACTCCTCCCAGGAGTCTATGAAGCGCGTAGAAGAGCTTACAGGTAAGACAATCACATTTTACGAGGGAGATATTCTGAACGCTGAAACTTTAAAAGCCATGTTTGAAAAAGAGCAGGTAGATGCAGTTATTCACTGTGCAGCGCTTAAAGCAGTCGGAGAATCTGTAAGAAAGCCTCTGGAATATTATCAAAATAATATTACAGGAACACTGACACTTATGAAAGTCATGCGCGAAGTTGGCGTGAAGAATATTGTATTTAGTTCTTCTGCAACTGTATATGGTAATCCGGAGACAATGCCGATTACAGAGGACTGCCCGAAAGGACAGTGTACGAATCCATATGGCTGGACAAAATCTATGATGGAGCAGATCATGACAGACGTTCAGGCTGCTGATCCGGAATGGAATGTAGTATTACTCCGTTACTTTAATCCGGTCGGAGCACATGAGAGCGGACGGATCGGGGAAGATCCGAAAGGAATCCCGAACAATCTGATGCCATACATTTCTCAGGTGGCAGTTGGAAAACTTGAAAAATTAGGAGTATTTGGTGATGATTATGATACACCGGACGGCACAGGAGTACGTGATTACATTCACGTTGTGGATCTGGCAGTTGGTCATGTAAAAGCAATCAAATACATTTTCTCGAATCCGGGACTGGATATCATCAATCTGGGAACAGGTGTTGGTTATTCTGTATTGGATATGGTAAAAGCATTTAGCAAGGCATGTGGAAAAGAAATTCCATATGAAATCAAACCGAGACGTGAAGGAGATATTGCAATGTGCTATGCGGATCCTTCGAAAGCTGCGAAAGTACTTGGCTGGAAGGCTGAGAGAGGTCTGGAACAGATGTGCGAAGATGCATGGCGCTGGCAGTCACAGAACCCGGAGGGTTATAGAGGATAAAGACTATGGATGAAGGCTTGAGCAAGAAGCGAGGGGCGCATATCAGTGGCAGACTGAAGAACTACATGCGTTGGCCGATCGCGATGGCGATCATGCTTCTCTTATTGAATTTGTGGATCTATTGCATTGATATCAAAGCCGGTACACTCATGTTGATATTTATGCTGATTTATATAGTCGGCATTGGGATTTTGTATGTATACAGCCGATCACTGATCATGAAAGATCTGATTGAATTTGCAGCTCAGTATGGTGTTGTACAGAATACGCTTTTAAAAGAATTGTCTGTTCCATATGCAATTCTTCTGGAGGACGGACAGCTCTTGTGGATGAATGATCAGTTTGAACGGTTGTTTGGAGATACAGCGCAGAAAGATAAGTATCTGAGCAGATATATACCAGAGTTGAACCGGAGCATTTTCCCAAAAGAAGAAAATGACGTGGTAGAGATGGATGTCTACTATGAGGACCGTGAGTATAAGGCGGAATTAAGACGTGTGTCTGTGGAAGGATTCAGCGAGACAGAGCAACTCCTGGAATTGCCGGCAGAGCGAGAGTATTTTATTGCGGTTTACCTTCAGGATGTGACGGAACTGAACCGGTATATTAAGGAAAATGAAGAGCAGCGGCTGGTTGCAGGCTTGATCTATATTGATAATTATGATGAAGTCATGAATAGTGTAGAGGAAGTCAGACAGTCACTTTTAGTTGCGCTGGTGGATCGCAAGATCAACCAGTATATTGCAAAAGCAGACGGAATCGTAAAGAAAACCGAGACGGACAAATATTTTATTGCTTTGAAGAAGCAAGAGTTCAAGAGACTGGAGGATGACAAATTCTCTCTTCTTGAGGATGTAAAAACAGTCAATATCGGTAATCAGATTCCATTGACACTGAGTATTGGCCTGGGACTCAGTGCGGGTAATTATTCCCAAAGTTATAATTATGCCCGTGTTGCCATTGATCTGGCTCTTGCCAGAGGCGGCGATCAGGCTGTTATCAAAGACTGCCATGGTATTACATATTATGGCGGCAAGCGTGAGATGACTGCAAAGAACACGCGTGTCAAAGCCCGTGTTAAAGCAGAAGCATTGCGAGAGTATATTACAGTCAATGACAAGATATTTGTCATGGGACATACACTGACAGATGTAGATTCTTTTGGTGCAGCTATCGGTATCTGCAGAGCGGCAAATGCTCTTGGAAAAAAGGCAAATGTGGTGATCAATGAGGTGTCAGCATCTCTTAGGCCGCTCTATAATATGTATATTGATAATCCGTCTTACCCGGACGATCTGTTCCTGACATCAGAACAGGCATTGAACCTGGCGGATGAGAATTCCATGGTCGTAGTTGTGGATACGAACCGCCCGAAGATGGTAGAATGTGAAGAACTTTTGTATCTGGCAAAGACGATTGTCGTACTGGATCATCACCGTCAGAGCAGTGATAGTATTGATAAGGCATTATTGTCTTATATTGAACCTTATGCTTCGTCAGCATGTGAGATGGTATCTGAGATCCTGCAGTACATTGTAGATGATATTCAGATTCCGAATCTGGAGGCAAGCAGTATGTATGCCGGTATCATGATCGATACGAACAGTTTTATGAATCGTACCGGAGTGCGTACATTTGAAGCGGCAGCATTTCTCAGAAGATCCGGAGCAGATATCACACTTGTGCGTAAGATGTTCAGGGATGATATGGAAGGATACCGCGCAAAAGCTGCAATTATCAGCAACGCAGAGGTATATCAGAAAAAATTTGCCATTGCGACAGGTATAGATCTTCAGGTGGAGAGTCCGACGATCATCGGAGCACAGGCGGCAAATGAACTTTTGGATATCAGTGAGATTAAAGCGTCCTTTGTATTGACAGAATATAATGGAAAGATTTATGTGAGCGCCCGTTCCATCGATGAAGTTAATGTTCAGGTCATTATGGAAAAGTTAGGAGGCGGCGGTCATATGAATGCTTCGGGAGCGCAGTTCAATCATACGGATATGGACGAGGCTGTTGCATGTCTGAAGCAGGTTCTGGATAATATGATAAAAGAAGGAGATATATAGACATGAAGGTTATTTTGAAAGAAGACGTAAAAGCCCTTGGGAAAAAAGGGGATGTAGTAGAGGTAAGTGACGGATACGCAAGAAACTTTATCCTGAAGACAGGAAAAGGTGTAGAAGCTAATGGTAAGAATTTAAATGATTTGAAACTTAAGAAGGCGAATGATGATAAAGTAGCACAGGAACACTATGAGGCTGCTGTAGAATTAGGAAAGAAGATCGAGGCAGGTAAGATCCAGGTTTCCATCAAAACTGGAGAAGGCGGAAAAGTATTTGGCTCTGTATCCTCCAAAGAAATTGCAGCAGAGGTAAAATCTCAGCTTGGGCTGGAAGTAGATAAAAAGAAAGTGCAGTTAAAAGATCCGATCAAATCTCTTGGAACACACAATGTGCCGATTAAATTACATCCAAAAGTAACTACAGAGCTGAAAGTTGTAGTTACAGAGGAAGCTTAGGAGGAAACCGTACATGGAAGAGGCACTCATTAAGCGGGTCATGCCCCACAGTGTCGAAGCGGAACAGTCAGTAGTCGGAGCGATGCTGATGGACAAGGATGCGATTACCACTGCATCAGAGATCATCAGTGGTCAGGATTTTTATCAGACATCTTACGGAGTGGTATTTGATTCCATGGTGGAACTTTTTAATGAAGGAAAGCCGGTCGATCTGGTCACACTTCAGGAACGTCTGAAAGAAAAAGATGTACCGCCGGAGATTTCCAGTCTGGAATTTGTAAGGGATCTGGTCAATGCAGTACCGACCTCTGCAAATGTAAAATATTATGCGGAGATCGTGGCAGATAAGGCAATGATGCGAAAACTTATCAAGCTGACCGAGTCAATTGCAAATACTTGTTATGTCGGGAAAGAATCTCTTCCGGTAATTATGGAACAGACGGAGAAATCGGTATTTGAATTATTACAGCACCGCAATACCGGAGATTATGTTCCAATCAAAGATGTTGTATTAAATGCGCTGGAACGAATCGAGAAAGCTTCAAAGAATAAAGGAACTGTTACAGGAATCCCGACAGGATTTATTGATTTAGATTACAAATTATCCGGCCTTCAGCCGTCAGATCTTGTTCTTGTAGCGGCCCGTCCGTCTATGGGTAAGACAGCGTTCGTACTGAATATTGCCCAGTATGTTGCATTTAAGAAAAATAAAGGTGTTGCCATTTTCAGTCTTGAGATGTCAAAGGAACAGTTGGTGAACCGTATGTTTTCTCTGGAATCCCAGGTAGATGCACAGGCACTCAGAACCGGTAATCTAAAAGATTCCGAGTGGGAGAAGCTAATCGAAGGAGCCGGAATTATCGGAAAGTCACACCTTGTGATTGACGATACACCAGGTATTTCCGTATCCGAACTTCGTTCAAAATGTAGGAAATATAAACTGGAGCAGGATCTTCAGCTTGTCATCATTGACTACTTGCAGTTGATGAGTGGAAGTGTAGGTGGGAAATCCGAGTCCAGACAGCAGGAGATTTCTGAAATCTCACGTTCACTAAAGGCTCTTGCAAGAGAGTTAAATGTACCGGTCATTGCATTGTCACAGCTCAGCCGTGCGGTAGAGTCAAGACCGGATAAACGCCCGATGCTTTCTGACCTCCGTGAGTCCGGAGCTATCGAGCAGGACGCCGACGTTGTAATGTTTATTTATCGTGATGAGTATTATAATAAAGATTCCGAATTTAAGAAACAGGCCGAGATTATTATAGCAAAACAGAGAAACGGTCCGGTAGGGACCGTTAATCTGGCTTGGCTTGGTGAATACACGAAGTTTGCAAATTTAAGCAGGCAGGAATAGCCGTTTTAATTTGCCGATTGGACCAGCTTCAGCTGCAGCTTTCCGATAGGATTGCTGTTGTCTGATGAGCTGGTCTATTTTTTTGAACTGTTCTTCCTCTTGCCGTTCCTTTGCATCCAACAGAAAAGACATTTCCCGACTGAACATCTGCATCAAGACTTCGTTATTGTTTTCCAGCATTCTTTTCATATGTAACTGCTCACGAGTGCGCCGGATATCAGGAATGACGGCTTTTAGTTCTTCAAAAGGGACTCCTTGTTCATAGAGTTCTCTAATACAGCCGTAAAGCCTGGCATCGTCCCGGGTCTCTTTTCTTAGTTGTTCCAGAGCATTGCCCATAATAAAACCCCCTTATTCAATTAAGATTTCTTTGCAAAAGGATAGATTCCCTTTGCCTGTCCCAAGAATAGCATATGAAAAGTGCAAAAAAAGTCAAAACGTGGGGCAAGAAAAAAGAATGTTCCTGAACCGGAACATTCTTTTTGCGTTTAAATCTTATATGTGTGGAATCTTATGCCTCGGAAATTGCTCCTACTGGGCACTGTGCTGCACATGCACCACAGTCGATACAAGCATCAGCGTTGATCTCGTATTTGCCATCTCCTTCAGAAATAGCGCTTACTGGACATTCTGCTTCGCAGCTTCCACATGAAATACAATCGTCTCCAATTACGTGTGCCATGGGTAATTACCTCCTTTTTAATAAATATGTTGAATAGACATAGACATTTTCGTCTGCTACTATCATAATACAAAAAAATCAATTATACAAGCAGTATATTGTGAAAAAAATAATCAATAAGACATGTGAGAGAAATATTTAAGAAATTCTTTAAAAAAAAATTCAAGCTTTTTTCGCAAATATGGTGTATAGTGTTTAAGTGGAAAATAAGATGCATGACAATTGTTAAGGGGATTGGTATTATGAAGAAAAGATGCAAGATGATCATCGCACTGCTTAGTGCAGCTATGGTGCTGACTGCATGTGCGAAAAATACATCAGACACAGATAGCAATAAGGCAAATGATACAAAGACGCAGGATACTTCAAAAGATGCGGCACAAGATGATACGGAGACAGAAAAGACGAAGGAATATCAGGCAAAGCTGGACATGATCGAACCTTCTGCATACAGAGATGCCAGAGGATTATCGCTTGAAGAAGGCGCTTACATTTCCATTATTGGAAAAGGGACAAATGACGATTTCTGGGTGCAGGTAAAAAAAGGTGCCGAGCAGGCAGGTAAAGATATCAATGAGCAGCTTGGCTACAAAGGGAAAAAAGCAGTCAAGGTCGTGTATAGCGGCCCATCTGATAAGGACAATGTGGATGAGCAGGTTAATATTCTGGATGAGGAGTTATCCCGTTATCCGGCAGCTTTGGCAATTTCTATTGCAGACGCCAAAGCATGCGAAGTGCAGTTCGATCAAGCCGGTTGGAATGGGACACCAATTGTAACATTTGATTCAAGCAGTGATTATCCGGGAATCAGTGCATTTGTCTCAACAGATAACAGTGCAAGTGCAACAGAAGCAGCAAACCGACTGGCGGAGGCAATGGGGGAATCCGGAGAAGTCATGCTTTTTATGCAGGACTCGAAATCGCAGGTAGCCCAGACAAGGGAAAATGCATTTGTAAGCCAGATTCAGAGCACATATCCGAATATCACGATTGTAGAGACATACCATATGGATCAGATTGACACTTACAAAAACCAGATGATACAGGAGTTAGCAACGGACAAGCAGGCAGCGGATATTACGGAAGAGGAAGTGATTGATTATTTGTTTGAAAAACACCCGAATGTAAAGGGATGTTTTGCAAGTAACAGTGACGCTATGGAGCTGGTGCTCGATAAGATGGAGAGAAAGAATGTATCACCATTCATAGTCGGATATGATGTGAATGATGATTCGATGGAAGCATTGAAAGCAGGAAAGATTGACGGACTTGTTGTACAGAATCCGTTCGGTATGGGGTATGCGGCAACGATTGCTTCTGCAAGAGCAGCGCTGAATATGGGAAATGAAGCATTTGTCAATACAGGATATGTGTGGGTAACAAAGCAGAATCTGAATGATGAAGCGGTTCAGAGTATTCTGAATTAAGAGGAAAATGATATGATTACGAGTACGTCGAATGCGAAAGTCAAACGACTGGTGAATTTAAAAAAGAAGAAAAAGCTCAGAGATGAAGAAGGTGTCTTCCTTGTAGAAGGTATCCGCATGTTCCGGGAAGTGCCAAAAGACCGTCTGGTGGAAGTCTATGCATCGGAAGAGTTCTGGAATCGGGAGCGTAAGGCTGTAGAACAGGTATTGGCAGGAACGAAAGTGCAGCCGGAGATTCTGGCAGATTTTGTTTTTGAATATGTGTCTGACACGAAGACGCCGCAGGGGATTCTTTGCCTGGTGCGTCAGAAACAATACAGCATCACTGAGATTGTGAAGGAAAAAGGTGGGGAATTACCACTTCTTCTTGTATTGGATCAGATCCAGGATCCTGGAAATCTGGGAACCATTGTACGGACAGCAGAGGGCGCAGGAGTGACGGGGATTGTAATGAGTCAGGACTGTGTAGATATGTACAATCCGAAGGTAGTCCGTTCTACGATGGGGGCGGCTTATCGTGTACCATTCTGCTATGTGGATGATCTGGCAGAGGAAGTAAAGCAGATGAAAGAAGCAGGAATCTGCACTTATGCGGCCCATTTGGAAGGGAAAAATTCCTACGATGAAGAGGATTATCGCAAAGCCAGTGCATTTCTGATAGGAAATGAAGGAAATGGTCTCCGTGATGAGGTGGCAGATCAGGCACAGGTGTATATCCGTATTCCGATGAAGGGACAGGTAGAGTCTCTGAATGCGGCAGTGGCTACGGCAATTCTGACATTCGAGGCAGCAAGACAGAGACGATAAGATAAATAAATGATGAGAAAAAAAGCAACGAATGCCGAGAGGGATTCGTTGCTTTATTATGCAAAGTATAGTAATATGATACTAAGCCGTTAAGCTGGGATTTTCCTCAAAATGACATGGAAAATGATATGGAAAAGGACAGCTTTGGAAAGCATAGAGTGATAGAAGGATTTGTGTCAGTACTATGTGCTGTGAATTTTGAATGAAGGAGGGTCAGATTATGCAGACGACGGTTATCTGGTTAAGCTTATTTGTACTGTTTCTGGTTATCGAGATCATTACGATGGGGCTTACGACTATCTGGTTCGCAGGAGGAGCATTAGTTGCATTTCTTGTGGCAGTACTGGGGTTGGGACTAGGAGTGCAGATTATAATATTTGCAATTGTATCTTTGGCACTTCTGGCAGTGACAAGACCGCTTGCCATGAAGTACTTTAACCAAGAGAGACAAAAGACCGGAGCAGAGCTTCTGATCGGACAGAAAGCACTTGTAATTGAAGAGATTGACACACTTTCGTCAAAAGGACGTGTGGAGGTGCGCGGGCAGGAGTGGGCTGCGAAGACAGATGCCCCGGAAGGAAAGATCCCAAAGAATGCAATTGTAGTAGTTGAAGGTATTCAGGGAGTGAAACTGATTGTAAGAAATGGAGAGGAGACGAAGATATGATGGCAGCAGTAATGGGAACATTTTTAGTGATTATTTTAATTATTGTTATGGTATTACTGATTTCCTGTGTGAAGATCGTAAGACAGGCGCAGGCACTTGTGATTGAGAGACTGGGAGCATACCAGGCAACGTGGGGAACCGGACTTCACTTTAAACTTCCGATCGTGGATCGTGTTGCAAGAAGAGTGGATATGAAAGAGCAGGTTGTAGATTTTGCGCCACAGCCGGTTATCACAAAAGATAATGTAACAATGAGAATCGATACCGTTGTATTTTACCAGATTACAGATCCGAAGATGTTCTGTTATGGAGTGGCGAATCCGATCATGGCGATCGAGAACCTGACAGCGACAACTCTTCGTAATATTATCGGAGATCTGGAGCTGGATCAGACACTGACTTCCCGCGAAACGATCAATACGAAGATGCGGGCATCTCTGGATGTGGCAACAGATCCATGGGGAATCAAAGTGAACCGTGTAGAGCTTAAGAATATTATTCCTCCGGCAGCTATCCAAGATGCCATGGAAAAGCAGATGAAAGCAGAGCGCGAGAGACGTGAAGCAATCTTACGTGCAGAGGGAGAGAAAAAATCTACGATTCTTGTTGCAGAGGGACATAAAGAATCTGCAATTCTGGATGCTGAGGCTGAGAAGCAGGCTGCAATCTTACGTGCAGAGGCGCAGAAAGAGGCTATGATCCGTGAGGCAGAAGGTCAGGCTGAGGCGATTATGAAAGTACAGCAGGCAAATGCAGACGGTATCCGCTTCCTGAAAGAAGCAGGAGCAGACGAGGCAGTTCTTACAATGAAGAGCCTGGAAGCATTTGAAAAAGCTGCAGATGGAAAGGCTACAAAGATTATTATTCCATCTGAGATCCAGGGAATCGCAGGACTGGTGAAGAGCATTAAAGAAGTCGTAGTTGATGATACACAGAAATAATAAATATGACAGAATGACAGCAAGTCGGATAAGAGACGGCTTGTAAATATACAGAAAGAAGGACATAAGAGAGATGGATTTAAAGGGAAGAAATTTTCTGACACTGAAAGATTTTACACCAGAGGAGATCACATACATGCTGGATCTTGCGGCGGATCTCAAGGATAAGAAGAAAAAAGGTATTCCAGTCGATAAATACAGAGGCATGAATGTAGCGCTGATTTTTGAAAAGACAAGTACAAGAACACGTTGTGCATTTGAAGTGGCAGCACATGACATGGGCATGGGAACAACTTATCTTGATCCGACAGGATCACAGATCGGCAAGAAAGAAAGTATTGAAGACACAGCAAGAGTTCTCGGAAGAATGTTCGATGGAATTGAGTACCGTGGATTTGGTCAGGAGATTGTAGAAGACCTTGCAAAATATGCAGGAGTTCCAGTATGGAACGGACTGACAAATGAGTATCACCCGACACAGATGCTGGCAGATATGTTGACGATCCGTGAGCATTTCGGACATTTAAAAGGAATAAAACTGGTGTACATGGGTGATGCAAGATACAATATGGGTAACTCTCTTATGATCGCATGTGCGAAACTGGGAATGAATTTTGTAGCATGTACCTCTAAGAATTATTTCCCAAATGCAGAGCTTGTTGAAACTTGCCAGGGATATGCAAAGGAAAGCGGAGCAACCATCACTCTGACAGAAGATGTAGAGAGCGGAACAAAAGATGCAGATGTTATCTACACAGATGTATGGGTATCTATGGGAGAGCCTGACGAAGTCTGGGAGGAGCGTATCCGCGAGTTGTCACCATATAAAGTAACAAAGAAAGTTATGGAGAATGCAGGAGAGAAAGCAATCTTTCTTCACTGCCTGCCGGCATTCCATGATCTGAAGACAAAGATCGGCAAACAGATTTACGAGAAATATGGTCTGACAGATATGGAAGTTACAGACGAAGTATTCGAGTCTTCCCAGTCAAAAGTATTTGATGAGGCAGAGAACCGTATGCATACGATCAAAGCAGTTATGGTAGCGACACTCGGCGAGAGATAAGCATAAGATCAATGAAATGACAAGGCATTCGAGAAATGTCTGAATATAGAAAAAGATAAGAAGAGATAAAAGATGAAATCAGAAATATTACGCTTATTAAAAGAAAGTGATGATTACATCTCCGGGCAGCAGATGTGCGACAGATTCCATGTGTCCAGAACGGCTGTATGGAAAGCGATAGAACAATTAAAAAAAGAAGGTTACGAGATAGAGGCGGTGCGCAATAGAGGGTACCGCCTTCTCGAAAGTCCGGATATTATGTCGGAGGCGGAGATCCGAAGCCTTATGGATACAGAATGGGCAGGAAAGAATATTGTTTATTTTGATGAGATTGATTCTACGAATAATCGGGCAAAAGAGCTGGGTGAGAAAGACGGTGCTCATGGAACACTTTTTGTGGCAGATCGTCAGGTGGCTGGAAAAGGGAGAAGAGGCCGTGTGTGGGAATCCCCAAAAGGAATCAGCATTTATATGACAATTCTGCTCCGGCCAGATCTGATACCGACAAAGGCACCGATGCTGACATTAGTTATGGCACAGAGTGTGGCAGAAGGTATCCGGGAAGTGACCGGCATGGAGACTGGAATCAAATGGCCGAACGATATTGTTATGAATAAAAAGAAGGTCTGCGGAATTTTGACAGAGATGAGTACGGAGATTGATTATATCAACTATGTGGTCATCGGTGTAGGAATCAATGTCAATCAGAAAGTATTTGACGAGGAACTGAAAGAGAAAGCCACCTCCCTTATGATTGAGACAGGGGCACCGGTAAAACGTTCCGCACTGATTGCAGCTGTCATGAAGCATTTTGAAATAAATTATGCACTTTTTATGGAAAATGGTGATTTGTCCGGATTACAGGAGAGTTATAATGAGATGCTTGTAAACCGGGGAAAAGAAGTACGGATTCTGGAGCCGGGAAATGAATATAATGCCCATGCATATGGAATCAACGAGACAGGAGAATTAATCGTACGCACACAAAAAGGCGAAGAAAAACATATATTTGCAGGAGAAGTATCTGTAAGAGGGATTTATGGGTACGTATAATCCCAGGACATAAGTTTGTGTGACGTGAGAAGCCTGACAGGATTTTGCCTGGTGTTACACGGCTTAGAAATTATAAAAAAGGAGTAGTTTATGTATCAGGATAAGGTTGTGCTTTGTGGCGCGAATTCATATGAAGAAAAATATTATCTGAACCCGGATTTTGACAGACTTCCGGATCATGTAAAGGATGAGCTGAAGATCATGTGTGTACTGTATGTAAATGATGTAGGCGGAATTCTGACACTCGTATTTGAAGAAGACGGAGAATTGTGTTTCGAAGTGACTTCCGAGGACTTTGATCCAACATTTGATGATATTGGAAGCCATCTGAAAATCAAGCAGATCCAGAGAGAAAAGCAGGATCTGTTAGAAGCACTGCAGTTGTATTACCGAGTATTTTTTCTGGGAGAGGAGATTGAATAGATGCTGTTAGTTATCGATGTTGGAAATACAAACATTACATTAGGAGTATTTAACGGTGAGAATTTGTCAGCAACATTTCGCATGACTACGAAGATACAGAGGACTTCTGATGAGTATGGAATTGCGTTAAATGAACTGATCTGGCATCAAGGATTTGAAAAGTCAGATATTGATGCCTGTATTGTAGCATCCGTTGTGCCGGACATTATGCATTCTCTTGGAAGTGCCATGATCAAATATTTCGGAATCAAGCCAATCGTAGTTTCCGCCGGAATCAAGACCGGGCTGAAGATAAAGACTGAAAATCCAAAACAGGTCGGAGCAGACCGTATTGTTGATGCAGTGGCAGCATATACACTTCACGGCGGACCAGTCATCGTGATTGATTATGGAACTGCTACAACTTACGATGTAGTAGGAGCGGATGGAACATTTGAGGCAGCAGTTATCGCTCCGGGAATCCGCACCTCTGCACAGGCAATGTGGAATCAGGCAGCAATGCTCCCGGCAGTCGAGATTAAGAAACCAGAATCCATTTTAGCAAAAGAGACCATTTCCTGTATGCAGGCCGGAATTGTATTCGGACAGATTGGGCAGACAGAGTATATCGTCAAGAAGATAAAAGAAGAGTCCGGATATGTAGATGCAAAAGTTGTAGCAAGCGGCGGTCTCGGTAAGATCATTGCAAAAGAGACAGATATCATCGACGTATACGATCCACAGCTTACATTAAAAGGATTACGGATGATTTACGAGAAAAATAAACGTTAAAATAATAACGGGGGACGTAGTAAAATGCCAAAGTACTACGTCCCCAATTAGTAAAAGGGTGTCCCTAATTAATTAAAGAGGTGTCTCAAATTGGAAATAGGAAATTTAAAATTAGAGAATCCGTACATTCTGGCTCCTATGGCAGGCGTGACAGACCTGCCTTTTCGTTTGCTCTGTAAAGAACAGGGGGCGGGGCTTTTATGTATGGAAATGATCAGTGCGAAAGCACTGCAATATAAGAATAAAAATACAAAAGTGCTACTTGCGATCCACCCGCAGGAGTATCCGGTATCATTACAGTTATTTGGTTCAGATCCTAAGATTATCAGCGAGCAGGCGAAGAGAATTGAAGACCTGCCGTTTCAGATTCTGGACATTAATATGGGGTGTCCGGTTCCAAAAGTCGTGAAGAATGGAGAGGGGTCTGCGCTCATGAAGAATCCGAAGCTGGTGTTTGAAATCGTATCACAGCTTGTGAAAGCGATTGAAAAACCAGTGACGGTTAAGATTCGAAAAGGTTTTGATGATGATCATATAAATGCGGTGGAAATCGCGAAGATTGCAGAGGAAGCTGGGGCATCAGCGGTTGCAGTTCATGGAAGAACAAGAGAACAGTATTATTCCGGCGAGGCGGATTGGGATATTATCCGTCAGGTGAAAGAGGCAGTGCATATTCCGGTTATTGGAAATGGAGATGTGACGTCTGCCGAAAAGGCAGCGGAAATGCGGAAGATCACAGGCTGTGACGGCGTGATGATAGGACGTGGTGTTCAGGGAAATCCATGGATTTTCCGAGAGCTGGCTGAGTATGACAGAACCGGAACAATTCCACCAAGACCGACACAAGAAGAAATTCGGAATATGATGCTTCGGCATGCAAGAATGCAGTTGGAATTCAAAGGAGAGTACCTTGGAATCCGGGAAATGCGTAAGCATGTGGCATGGTATGTAAAAGGAATGAAAGGTGCAGCGAAGTTCCGCGCACAGATCAATCAGGTAGAATCTTACGAAGAGCTGGAAGAATTGTTGAAGATGTTAATAAAATAGAAAGAATTTGTAATTGCAACATCATAAAAAGACTATAGACTGCGTATACTTTATCGTGCAAAATGATTGACAATAGTCGGCTGGTTTTGTATAATAATGAAATTGTGAAAGTATCTTTATTTTCAAGAAAGGGAGCAAAAGAATACCATGGAAGCAAAGAAGAAATTACTTACTTATGCAGGATTAAAAGCACTTGAAGAGGAGTTAGAGAATCTGAAAGTTGTTAAGCGTAAGGAAGTTGCTGCAAAGATAAAAGAAGCTAGAGAACAGGGAGATTTATCAGAGAATGCGGAGTATGATGCTGCAAAAGATGAGCAGCGTGATATTGAGGCTCGTATCGAGGAGCTGGAAGCAATTCTCAAGAACGCTGAAGTCGTTGTAGAAGATGAAGTTGATTTTGATAAGATTAACGTAGGATGTACAGTAAAGGCATATGACATCACATTTGACGAAGAAATCGAATTCAAATTGGTAGGTTCAACAGAGGCTAACAGTCTGGAAGGAAAGATTTCAAACGAGTCACCAGTTGGACATGCCCTGATCGGCAAGACGATTGGAGATGTTGTAGAAGTGGAGACACAGGCTGGAGTTATGCAGTACAAAGTACTGGATATTACACGTACAGTATAAGAAAAGGAAGAGAGGAGAATCGCAGTGGGAGATCAGCAGAAGAATACACAGGAACCTGACGTAAATCAGCTTAGAAAGGTTCGTCGTGAGAAACTTGCAGATTTACAGGCAAACGGAAAGAATCCATTTGAGATCACAAAGTATGATGTGACTTGTCATGCAACAGATATTAAAGAAAATTTTGAGGAGATGGAAGGAAAACACGTATCCGTAGCAGGACGTGTGATGCAGAAGCGTGTTATGGGAAAAGCTTCTTTCTGTAACATTTTAGACCTCAGCGGAAATATTCAGTCTTATGTTGCAAGAGACAGTATCGGAGAAGAGTCATATAAGGATTTCAAGAAACTGGATATCGGAGATATCATCGGTATTGAAGGTGAAGTATTCAAGACTAAGACCGGTGAGATTTCTATCCATGCATCTGCAGTAAAACTTCTGTCTAAGAGTCTGCAGATTCTTCCAGAGAAGTTCCACGGACTGACAAACACAGATACACGTTACCGCCAGAGATATGTAGATTTGATTGTGAACCCGGAGGTTCGTGACACATTTATTAAACGTTCCAGAATTATCAGTGCAGTTCGCCGTTATCTGGACGGACAGGGATTTATGGAAGTTGAGACTCCGATGCTGGTTGCAAATGCCGGTGGAGCTGCAGCAAGACCTTTTGAGACTCATTTTAATGCACTGAATGAGGATTTGAAGCTTCGTATTTCTCTGGAACTTTACTTAAAAAGACTGATTGTTGGTGGACTTGAGAGAGTTTACGAAATTGGACGTGTATTCCGTAACGAAGGTCTTGACACAAGACACAATCCAGAATTCACTCTGATGGAGTTATATCAGGCATATACAGATTACAACGGAATGATGGATCTGACAGAGAATCTGTACCGTCACGTTGCACAGGAAGTACTTGGAACAACGAAAATTGTTTACAAGGGAATCGAGATGGATCTCGGAGAACCATTCGAGCGTATCACGATGGTAGACGCGGTTAAAAAATATGCCGGAGTTGACTGGAATGAAGTTGAGACTCTGGAGCAGGCAAGAGAACTTGCAAAAGAGCATAATTTAGAATTCGAAGAGAGACATAAGAAAGGCGATATCCTGAACCTCTTCTTCGAGGAGTATGTAGAGGAGCATTTGCTCCAGCCTACATTCGTTATGGATCACCCGGTAGAGATTTCTCCACTTACAAAGAAGAAACCGGAAAATCCAAACTATGTAGAGAGATTTGAGTTCTTTATGAATGGCTGGGAGATGGCAAATGCTTACTCTGAGTTAAATGATCCAATTGATCAGAGAGAGCGTTTCGCTGCACAGGAAGAGGCATTTGCTGCCGGAGATGAGGAAGCAAACCATACAGATGAAGACTTCCTGAATGCACTGGAGATTGGTATGCCGCCTACAGGAGGCATCGGATTCGGTATCGACCGTATGTGTATGCTTCTGACAGGAGCTGAGGCTATCCGTGATGTGCTTCTGTTCCCGACAATGAAGTCCTTAGATGGTGTAAATAAGAAAAATGATGTAAATAATACAGCTTCTGAAGCACCTGAAAAAAATGTAAAAACTGAGTCTGAAAAGATTGATTTTTCTAAGGTAAAGGTAGAGCCTTTATTTGAGGAATTTGTTGATTTTGATACATTCAGTAAGTCAGATTTCCGTGCAGTAAAGGTTAAAGAGTGTGTTGCAGTACCGAAGTCAAAGAAACTGTTACAGTTTACTCTTGATGACGGAACAGGCACAGACAGAACCATTTTAAGCGGTATTCACGCTTATTATGAGCCTGAAGAACTGGTTGGAAAGACGCTTATCGCTATCACAAATCTTCCACCGAGAGCTATGATGGGCATTGACTCTTGCGGTATGCTCCTCAGTGCTATCCACGAAGAAGAAGGCGAAGAAAAGCTCCATCTTCTGATGGTTGATGACCATATTCCAGCAGGTGCAAAGCTCTATTAAGATGATGTAAAGATGTACCGTTTTACCGAATAGACGGGACGTACTTCATTTGATAAAAAACTAAAAAAACAGCGATTTACATCAAACTTACATCAATTGATGCAGAAATCGGTGCAAGCAAGAAAAAATCGCATAATTGGCAGAATGAATGGGCAGTCCTGAAATCGGGATTGCCCATTTTTAGAAGAAAGACGAAAAACTCTTGACCTGCACGCAGCGTATACGCTTATACTATCAACATAAATCATAAGGAGGTGCATCGGATGTTATTAAATGAAATTATAAATGAGGTTGGAATGACAAAGCGTGCAGTTAAGTATTATGAAGAAAAAGGATTGCTGTCAGTGGATAAAGATAACAATGGTTATCGTAACTATACTGCACAAGATGTTGAAACTTTAAAAAAGATTTCAGTATATAGAAAACTCGGTATTAGTATTAAAGACATACAGAGCCTTTTGGAAACTGGCGACAAAAGTATTCTTCTTCGTATTTATCAAGAAAAAGTGCAGGAAAAAGTTTTAAAAGACTCAGAACTTGAAGCTTTGAAGCAATTTATAGATGATGGTGACGCAGACAAAGCAAATGAGGCACTTGATTATCAAACCGTTGAAAATGCAATTGAGTCTTTGCTACCGGGAAAAGAATGGGGAGATTATTTTAAAAGTCATTTCAAACCATTTCTTAATGTAAGGTTGAAGACTCTGGAACAGAAGCAGGCACTACAGAATATATTAGAATATTGCGATGAAACGACATTGAAAGTTCCTTTTATTATGGGAATAGGTGCGAAGATTATAGGTGGGATTGCACAAGAAACCAGAACCGCAGATGAGATGATAGCCTATTATCGTGATATGAGTGAAAGTGAATATGAAAGACTAAAAGAAAAAGTATGGAAAGGTGCTAAAATGAAAAACGGTATAATGAAATACCATCCAGCATTTATTGCACAGAGAAAAATGCAGAAAGAGTTACAAAATAAAGGATATAACGATATATTCATTCCTAATTTAATGGTTCTGTCTCCAACGTATGCAGAATATAAGAAAGCGTTAGATAATTTGAACGATAGAATGTGTAGAGAACTTGGACTGTATTATGATAGCAATTATAACTTAGTTATTAAAAAAGATAATTCTAAGTAAAAGTTAAACTACCCTTTGGGAGAGGAGAAATCCTTTTCTCAAAGGGCTTTTTCTATTTATACGGATATTCGCAAACTACAAGATAAAGCCAAAACTTCATATACTCTAAGCACAAGGAGGTTGAGGTTTGGTTATGAACAACAGTTTAGCAGAAGTACACCCAGAGCTTATTACGGAATGGTCGGAGAAGAATTTACCGCTTACACCTGATGATATTACCTTTGGTTCAAATAAAAAAGTATGGTGGAAAGGTACTTGCGGACACGAATGGCAAACAAGCGTTAAGGCTCGTTCTAATGGAGAAAAATGCCCGATATGTTCCGGTGCGAGAGTGATTGCAGGTATTAACGATTTGGCGACATTAGAGCCGTTACTGGCAAAGCAGTGGTCAAAAAAGAATAAGATAAAACCGACAGAGGTTTCTATTGGTTCTCATAAGAAAGTGATA
>QFCE01002880.1_pt1 | contig 85770 bp, 65 predicted proteins | sample 5346091 | NCBI WGS metagenome assembly QFCE01 (sample SAMN09062252, study PRJNA434731) | Human gut metagenome, whole genome shotgun sequencing project. | isolation source: stool timepoint A chromium assembly | host: Homo sapiens | collected 2015
ATTGCAGCCCTGCGCGTTCTCGATGTGCTGCCAGCTGATTTTGCCGTCCAGCGCATCCACGCGCACGGCTTTGGCGTCGGCTTGGGCAGGGCAAGCGCCCTCGCCGTTGCCGAACACCCGCAGCCCGCTGATGCGCAAGGTCTGCCCGTAAGGCAGTGCGCCGCCTGTCACGCGAATATACCGCGCGCGGATGCCATCGGCATACTCATAGTAACCATTGGAGCATTCGCGGGCAACGTCCTCGCGCAGCGTCCAGGTCTCGCCGTCAAGACTGGTTTCCACGGTATAGCAAGAAATCTGCAGGCGCGTCTCGATATGCCGCGTTTTGCGGTCATCGCCGTAGCTGTCGGCAGGGAAGTCCACGACGAGTTTTTCATCGGCCATGTTGACCTGAATCGCGCGGACATCATAATCACGGCCTAAATCCACACACAGCCATTCGCCGGGCTGGTCGCTGCCGGCACTCCACCAACGGCGGGCGTCCTCGTCCACGGCGTTGGTCGGGTCGCTGCCCTCAGCGGTGGAGGATGCCGTCACGGCCTTGCGGTAGCTTAACAGCATCCACTTGGGCTGCTGGCTGGCGGCGTCAAATTTGCCTGCCGGAATCTCATGCGGGTAGTCGGCAAAATTCTGGTTGCAGTACAGCACACCGTCCGCATCAAACCCGGCAGGAAACAGTCCTACGCGGCGCTCAAAGTCGTGGTTGACCGAAATGCGCATCGTGGACGCGTGCCAGTAGTTGCCGTACTTGTCGGCAATGGTGCTGCCGTGTCCTGCACCCGTCATAAACCCGCCCGGCTTGGAGGAAAACGGGTTGGACGCTTGCAGCGTAAACGGTCCCAGCGGGGACTTGGAGGTGTACACACCATCGGCGTAGGTGTTGTACTGGGTGCCGGGGCAGGCGTATTGCAGATAATACGTACCGTTGTGCTTTGTCATAAACGCGCCCTCAATGTAGGGCTTGCCGACGGCGTTGAACATAGCGGTCAGTGCCTCAGCGTTCAGCCCCGGAATCTGCGCCATCTGGGGCGGCAGCTCCAGCTTGCCGGTCGCCTCGTTATAGAACGGCTTCATGGATTTGTAAAGCACGCTGCTCTCTTTATCCACAATGCCGTTGTTGCCGGGGCGCTCATAGCCCAATTCTTCTTCGCGCCCGAAAATCAGTTCTTTCTTTTCCCCGATGGGTGTCATGGTTTCGGGGTCAAGCTCCACACCCCAGATGGGCGAGGTGTTGGAGCAGCCCCAGTAAAAATATACACGCCCGTCATCATCGCAGAACATATCGGGGTCCCAAAAGGCGAACGGGGCGCTGACCTCGGTAAACGGCTCGGTCAGCGGGTCAGCCGTGCGCAGAATCGGGCAGTTACGCCCCTTGCGGCTGGCAGAAAAATACAGGTAGTCGCCGACTTGGCGCACATCGGGTGCGTAGTCGTAAATCAGCAGATCGGGGTCGGCGTGGAAGTCCCAGTGCAGCAGATCGTCCGAGTACCAGAACCCTGCCGACATAGAAACAAACAGGTAGTATTTGCCCTTGAAGTACACCAGCGTCGGGTCGGCGCCTTCGCGGAAGCCCGCAGCGCGCTCACCCTCCTTCATGTGCTGGTAGCGGTAGCCCAGATCCAAGGGGTTGCAGTAGGTTTTCACTGTATTACACATCCTTTTTGATGCCCTGCAAAACGCGGTTCAGCTGCTTGATGCTCTCGGCGTCCGTGCCTGCCTGCTTGAGCATACTCTCCACGGTCATACGCTGCATGGCGCGCTCCATCATGGCAACCAACGCGGGATTGTCCTTGACGGCGGCGGCGACATCACCACGGGCGGCAGCCGCCTTGTCGGTGATGGCTTTCAAAACGGGTCCGACCTTGGCGTCTGCCATGGCAGCTGCCATATTGTCCTTGACGCTCCAGCAGGTTTCGTCCAACTCGCCGTCAAACCAGTTGTTCACGACCTGACGGTTGGACATGGCATAGGCGGGGTTCGGCTCGGCAACCTTGTTGACCAGAATCACGCTGGAATACGCCCCTGCGCACGCCTCGATGCTGTGCTTGCCGGAAATGGGTACGTTAAAAACAAACACTTTGTCGCCCTTTTTACTTTCGACCAAGTGTCCGTCCTTATACAGCGAAACCTCCGGCAGGTTGGAGTAAACCTTGATTTCGGTCACATCCTCGGTGCGGTCCACATAGCGGCTGCCGCAGGTATGCACAAAGGGCTGCTTGCTCCAGTAGGCCTTGTACAGGTAGAAGGCATCCTTCTTGATTTTGCGGTCAAAGGTGACAAGCCCCTTCTGGTTTTCGCCGTTTTTGCCGCCTTCATCGCGTCCATCGGCGGCAAAGTCGAACATATTCCAGACATGGGTCGCCCACAGCCACGGGCGGTCAGCAATCATTTTTGCCATATGCTCGTGGTAGACGCACTGGTAGGTTTCGGTGTAGTCGCCCTTTTCGGGGTGGGCGCTCTGGTAGGCGGGGTTTGCGTCCGCGCCGTACTCTGAAAAACCGATGCAGCGTTCGGGATATTTGGCGTGGTAGGTGTCAAAAAAGTCGTCGTTCTGGTCAAGCTCGCCCAAGTACCAGCCAAAATACAGGTTGTAGCTGTTCACATCGGGAATTTCCAGAATCGGGCTGGTGATTTCCAGCATAAAGACGTTCGCCATCGTGGTCAGGCGGGTGGGGTCGAGCTTGTGCGCCAAATCATTGAGGGCGCGGTGGTTTTCCAGCAGCTCCTCGTTCACAGGGCTGGCGGCGGTAATTTCGTTGGACAGTCCCCAAACGGCAATGCAGGGGTGGTTGTAGTTCTGCACGATGAGTTCTTCCATCTGGGTCAGCGTGTTGGCGCGCCCGTTGTGCATGTGCATCGTGATGTAGGGGATTTCCGCCCAGATGACAAGACCCTTTTCGTCGCACAGGTCATAGAATGCCTGCGCGTGCTGGTAGTGGGCAAGGCGGATGGTGTTGGCGCCCATTTCCAGAATCAGCGCCATATCTTCTTCCATCATCTGGCGGGTGATGGCAACGCCCGCGCCCTTGCGGTCCTGATGGCGGGAGACACCGCGCAGGGGATAGGGGTGGCCGTTCAAAATGAAGCCCTTCTGCGGGTCAATCTCAAACTTGCGGCAGCCGAAGCGGGCGGTCTCGGTCTCGCCATTGTCCAGCCGCGCAGTTACGGTGTAGAGATACGGGTCATCAAGACCGTTCCACAGGCGGGCGTGCTCCAGCGTGAACACGGCTCTGGCGGTGCCGTCCTTGACGGCGGCGCTCGTCTGCTGGCCGTCAAGCGTGAAGTTGACGCTCTGCGCGCCCACGACGAACGCCTCCACAGTCACCTCACAGCGATGTGCGGCAAGGTCGGTCACAACGGGCGTAACCTTGATGGGCACCGCGCCGTTTGCGGCAAGGGCAAAGTGAGAAGCAGGTACAATATGTAGCGTAACATCGCGGTAAATGCCGCCATAGAAGGTGAAGTCGGCTTTCTGCGGGTAAACGGTGTCGTTGTCGCTGTTGTCTACATTTACGCGCAGCAGGTTGCTGCCGTTGCGCAGCGCATCGGTAATGTCCACGCAAAATGCCGAATAGCCGCCCTTATGCTCAGCAAGCTTTTGCTCGTTCAGGTAGACCTCGGCGGTCATGGCAACGGCGTCAAACTGCAAAACGGCACGTCCGTTTTCCGGCAGGGAAATGTCCGGCAGCACGGTGGTGTAGCTGCAGGTGCCGCGATAGTAGTCATTGCCGCCGTCCTGCCCGTCCATGGCGTTCCAGGTGTGGGGCAGGGTGACGGTTTCATCGTGACCGTCTTTAGAAAAAATCCAATTCTGATTCAGTAAAATGGTCTTGCTCATAAAATGACTCCTTGTGTGTGGTTTTAACCTCAAAGAGCCGAAAGGTCTGCAAACCCTTTCGGCTTTTGTGGGATGGGCTTACTGAAGCTGTTCTTTATAGAATTCAGACTGTGCAGTAGCCTTCTTCTCGGCAATGCGCTTTTGGACGTTGACCATTTCCTCTTTGGTCAGCGGGCATTCGCGCATGGCAATCAGCGTAATGATCCAGCCGATGATAGGCAGACCAAACTTGAGGACCATAGCCATCCAGAAGATAGCAGGGGTGCAAGGATCCGTGGGCTGAGGCATCGTGGTGGTGTAGCCCAGCAGCGCAACAGCACCGGTAGCAATCACGGCGGCAAAAGAGGTGATAAGCTTATCGACCAGGCTGTAGGTGCCGGAGACAACGGCGGGAATATAACGTCCGCTGCGGTCCAACTCAAAGTCGATGGCATCCGCCATATACGAGGTGTTGGAGGTGGTGATGCACATGTTGGAGCCGTTCTGCAGCAGAGACAGTATGACATAAATAATCATGGCGGGGCTGCCCATGACACCGATCTGTTTGGGGTCAATGACAATGAAGAACACGACCATAACAGCGGTGATGACCATGCTGATGCAGGTAAAATTGACAATGCCCTTTTTGCTGCCGTGCTTGCCGACATATTTGGCACCGAAAGCGGCAAAGAAGATGGACGGGATCATGCTGATAACTGTCAGGATCGTGCCAAGACCTATATTGCCGATGATAATGCCGCCGAGAAGTGTGCCGATGATCGCCTGACTGCCGACCTGCTGAGCCAGCTTATCAGAAGCGTTGGAGGCAATGTAGCACTGCAGCGGCTTGTTGTGCTTCAGAACCTCAACAATATCGGCCATCTTCAGCGGTTCGGCTTTCTTGGTGCCGACAAAGTTTTCGGGTTTGTCGAAGGCGGAAACGCCGAGGCATACCAGCAGGGTGCCGATGGCGGCAACAATCAGGGTGATATTGCAGGCAGCGGTCAGAAATACCTGATTATAGGTGCCGCCGCACTTAGGCAGCAGCACAACATTCAGAACCATCGACATAGCCATCGGCACCAGATAGTTGAATGCGGTCGTCCAGACGCCGATGGTGGGGCGCTGGCGCGGGTCATTCGTCATAATGGCGGGAATCGTCTGCGCCGTCATATTGGTGACGGTGTAGCCGATGACGTAGACCACGTACAGCAGCGTGAACGCGACCAGCCCCATCCCCTTGGATGAGAAGCCGGTGAACATTCCGTACAGGGCGAGCGCTTCGATCAGATAGCCGGCAATCAGCAAAACGCGCAGCTTGCCGAACTTGGTGTTGACACGGTCATACACAAAGGCGAGCAGCGGGTCGGTGATGCCGTCCAGAATACGGGTGCAGGTCAGGATGATGCCAACCGCGGCGGTGGTAATGCCGTAGCCGATGCTGGCGGAATAACTCGCCATGCCGATGAGGGAGTAGACGCTCATGCCGACAAGACCGTTGCAGGCATAGCAGATGATTTGCCAAAGCTTGGCGCGGCGGTATTGCACGCCGTCAACTTCTGAAGCAGTGGGTTTCTTCTTGAACATTTTGTTTTCCTCCTTAAATTCCACAGGGTTTTTCTCGCTGACACCACTATACCAGAAGCAAAACGGCAGCAAGGGATAAAAATCAGAGGGTGAGGAATAAAAATTCGCGCGTTTCTTCGATGCACATGAAATATTACCCTGTTTTACTAAATACTATCCTCACGGCTTGCGCTTGCTATGCTATGATACAGGTACAGAAGTTTTTTGATTTGCTTTAGACAGCACAGGTAAGGAGAAAATTATGCAGAAATTTGAAAAAGGCTTCTTTGTCGGCGCGGCCACTGCCGCCCATCAGGTCGAGGGCAACAACATCCATTCCGACTACTGGGCGCAGGAGCAGCTGCCTCATTCCAGCTTTACAGAACCCAGCGGCATTGCCTGCGACCACTATAATCGGTATGAAGAAGATATCCGCCTGCTGGCGGACGCCGGGCTGAACGCCTACCGCTTTTCTATCGAATGGGCGCGCATCGAGCCGGAGGAAGGCAAGTTTGACCCCGCCGAAATCGAGCATTACCGCAAGGTCATTGCCTGCTGCAAGGCGCACGGCGTGGAACCCGTTGTGACGCTGCTGCACTTCACCAGCCCCAAATGGCTGATTGCCAAGGGCGGCTGGGAAACGGAATCCACAGTCGAATATTTCAAGCGTTATGTCAGCTACGTTATGCAGCAGCTGGGCGGGGAACTTTCCTACGTCTGCACCATCAATGAGGCCAACATGGGCTTGCAGCTGGCGTCAATCTCCAAGCGGTTCCGCCTGATGGCAGAGCAGGCCGCCAAGGCTGCTGCCAGTGCAGGAAAATCTGCCGAGGGCAGCGTGCAGGTGGGCATGAACTTCCAGAAGATGATGGAGAACATGAAGTACGCCGCCGCCGAAAACGCCGCCGTGTTCGGCACGCCGCAGCCGAAAATTTTCGTCAGCGAGCGCACACCCGAAGGCGATCTGCTGGTGATGCGCGCCCACGCAGCCGCACGGGATGCCATCAAAGCCCTCTGCCCGCAGGTCAAGGTGGGTCTGACCCTCTCGCTGCACGACCTGCAGGCCCAGCCGGGCGGTGAAGCCTTTGCCGCAGCTGCGTGGGAGGAGGAATTCACCCACTATCTTCCTTATATTAAGAAGGATGATTTTCTTGGCGTGCAGAACTACACCCGCACGCTGTACGGTGCGCAGGGGCAGTTGCCCGCCCCGCAGGGTGCCGAGCTGACCCAGATGGACTACGAGTTTTATCCGCAGGCACTGGAAAATGTCATCCGCAAGGTGGCGCAGGATTTCCACGGTGATCTGATCGTGACCGAAAACGGCATTGCCACCGCCGATGATACCCGCCGCGTGGCGTTTATTGAAACCGCGCTGGCAGGCGTGCAAAACTGCATCGCCGACGGTATCCCGGTCAAGGGATACTTCCACTGGAGTCTGATGGATAACTTTGAGTGGCAGAAGGGCTATGCTATGAACTTTGGCCTGATTGCCGTAAACCGCGAAACGATGGAGCGCACCCCGAAGCCCAGCCTTGCGACGCTGGGCAGCTACACCAACGCATAAAGGCAACACCGCACAATTCCCGCCTAACGGCTTAAGCACTGCTCCGTCGGCTGCGGCACGGCATCTGCATTGCCAAAATGCTCGATAATACACAAAGTATTATCTGCGCTTTTGGCTTAGCATCTGCCGCACCTCGCTCGCCGTATCGGCACTTAGAATTATGCGGTATTGCCTAAAGAATCAGGGGGGCTGTCTGTACGGCAGCCCCTTTTTGTGGTATGCTGGGTTAAAACGGAGGTGACGAAATGGACGTTTTTCAAAATATGACGCTCTTTTCGGAGATGATTCGCTGCGGCGGCGATATTTACACATGGTGCTATGACGCCGACGGCAAGCTGCTGAAAAGCAACTGCCCGGACGCGGGGTTTCTTTCCGGTGTATTTGATTTATTCGGCTGCCGCAAAAAAATGCTGGACTACGGCAGGCAGCACACAACGCCTGTCACGCTCGGCACAGCCTTGGGTATGACATGGGCGGCGGCGTTTGAAAAAGACGGCGATACGTTAAAACGTGCGTGGGTCATCGGCCCGGTGTTTTATCGGGATGTATCCATGCGCGGCATTGAACACGGGCTGCAATATTACAGCCGTCTGGAGGTCAGCGTCGCGTGGACGATGCAGCTGTACGAGGCACTGAAAAGCGTACCCGTGCTGCAATGCACAATTTTGCACCGCTACACCCTGATGCTACACTACTGCCTGTGCGGCGAGCATCTTACGCTGAGCGATATCAACAGCGACGCGCTGGCAAAGCCCGCCGATGCCCCGCAAAAACCCGCGCACGACCGCCACAAGGTCTGGATGGCAGAGCAGGGACTTTTGCAGATGGTGCGCACGGGGGATTTAAACTACAAGCAGGCGCTTTCTGCCAGCATGGGCATCAGTGCGGGCGTACCCGTGCGCAGCGATGACGTTTTGCGCCAAAGCAAGACCAGCATTATTGTGTTTACCTCGCTGGTGTGCCGCGCCGCCATCGAGGGCGGGCTTTCGCCCGAGGAATCTTACGCGCTGGGGGATAATTACATTCAGTCTGCTGAAAATGCCAAAACCATGGACGATTTGGACCCGCTTGCGCTGATCATGTATGATGATTTTGTGCGCCGTGTGCATAAATGCCGCACAAACCCTAACCTCAGCCAACAGGTGCAAAAGTGCGTGGACTACATTGAAATGCATCTGGAGGAAAAAATCTGCGCCGCCGATTTGGCTGCACAGGTGGGCTATACGGAATATTATATGACCCACAAATTCAAGGAGGAAACGGGTTTGAGCGTGACAGATTACATCAAATTTGCCAAGATTGAGCGCGCCAAGGTTTTGCTGAAAAGCACCGACCAGACCGTGCAGGACATTGCGGCAGCGCTTTCCTTCAGCACACGCAACTATTTCAGCCGCGTTTTTCAGGAAGTAACCGGGCAGACCCCCATGGAATACCGCGAAAAATAAATACTTATTAAAAAACCTCTGCCAGGCGAACATCAAGTCTGGCAGAGGTTTGTGTATTTTATTCTTGTGCCAGTGCCCGCGCCATTCTGACCACGCGGGAGGCATTGATTTTTACCTGCTCCAGCGTCACTGCGCCGCTGTCGATGCCCTGCAGCAGGTTGTCATAATCACCCTTGTTGCCGGGCATGAACAGGTCGCCGCCTGCCGCAGCTACATACTGCGCCTGCGAATCCCGGTGGGCAGAGCGCGTATCCGCCATCGGTGTGACCCAGTCGGTCATGACGATGCCCTCATACCCGAACTCGGCACGCAGAATATCCATAATCAGCCCGCGGCTTTCGGCGGTGTGGGTGCCGTTCAGCAGGTTGTAGGAGGTCATAACGGCCTTGGGCTGGGCTTCCCGCACGCAGATACCAAAGCCCTTCAGGTAGATTTCACGCATGGCACGCTCGGAAACGATGCTGTTGTTGCGGTAGCGGTTGTACTCTTTATTGTTGGCGGCGTAATGCTTGATAGTCGTGCCGCAGCCCTTGTGTGCCTGTACACCGCGCGTCATCGCAGCGGCCATCTTACCGGAGACGAGAGGATCCTCGGAGTAATACTCAAAATTGCGCCCGCAGCGGATCGAACGGTGGATGTTCAGCGCCGGGGCAAGCCACAGATGCACACCGAAACGCTCCATCTCCTCGCCGACAATGTCACCGCACTGCTCCACAAAAGTAAGGTCAAAGCTCTGTGCCAGCGCGGTGCCGATGGGAATGGCTGTGCAGTATTGGGTTTTGATTTCGCAGCCGGGCTTCGGCTTGCTGCTGCCGCCCATCAGGCTCATCACAAGCTTCATTGGGCCGGACAGCATTTCCTGAAGGGAAGCCGGCATTGCGGTGCTTCCGACAGCGTGCTTGCCCTTATCGTCCTCATAATACTCTTTCGCAAGGCGCAGACCGGCAGGGCCATCAGCCATAATAAGGAAGGGGAAGCCGCTGATCTTGTCGCAGCTCTCACCCGCAGCACCGCAGACATGGTGGCCCGCCGTGCCGATCATCGAAGCAAACCCCTTTGCGTTCGGATCGAAATCGCCAATCAGAAGCAAGGCGGCGTCCTCCTTGGTCAGGGCGTCCACCTCGGGCAGAACTTCCTCGGTGCGGTCGTAGGCTACCGTTTCACAGGCAATCGCGACCGGGTCGATTTCGATGACCGGCACACCCGCCGGGCGTTCCATCGTTGAGGCAGGGGCAGTAAGGTCAGTGAAATCTGTGCTGCCAAGCACATTATTTGCCTGCAGGGTCGTGACTGTCTTGTCCAGATGCAGGACGGCGGCGGGGGCGGTTTCGACGCTGCTGATACCGACACGGACAAGGTAATCGCCTGCCTCCAGAATATAGGAGGCAGTTTCGGTATCATAGGCTGCCATCTCCGGCAGGGTAAAGGAGCAGGTGACCGATTCCGTTTCACCGGGGGCAAGCTCGTGCGTTTTGGCAAAGGCGCAAAGCTCCTGCCAAGGTGCATCGAATTTGCCGGAGGGCTTGCTCAGATACACCTGCACGACCTGCCGGCCTGCCAAAGCGCCGATGTTTTCCACGAAAGTACGCACAGTGATCTGTGCGCCGTTTGCCTCCACTGCGACAGCTCCAAGGCGGAACTCTGTGTAGGAAAGCCCGTGTCCAAAGGGGAACAGAGCCGGTTTGCGGAAGGTATCAAAATAGCGGTAGCCTACATAGATGCCCTCGCGGTAGCGGGTTTCGTTCATGTCCTCAAAGTCGGGCATTTCAGGGTATTCCTCAAAGGCGGCCCAAGTCGTCGTAAGCTTGCCGGAGGGATTGGCCTTGCCCAGCAGAATATCCGCCAGCGCACCGCCGGTCTCGACACCGAGCTGAGAGAGCAGCAGAATGTTGCGCACGTCCATAACGGGGGAGAGATCCACCACGCCGCCGACATTCAGCACCAGCATAAAGCGGGTGAACTTTTTGTCCAGCGCCAGAATATCCCGCACCTCGGAATCCGTCAGGCGGATGTCGCCCTTGAGCGGCGTGCGGTCGTTGCCCTCACCGGAAATGCGGGAGACAACATAAATTGCTGCATCGCCCTCAGCGTTGAGCGGCAGGTTATATTCTGGCTCAGGCATGGCCTTGCCCATGCCGTAGAGGATGAAGTTCTGTTTGACGGCTTTGGCGTCCTTTTTCAGCTGCTTCAAAAAGGCCTTGTGGGCCTTTTTCCGCGCCTGCTCGTAGCCGGTGTGCCACTCCATCCCGGTCAGGGTAAAGCCTGCCTGCTGCAGCCCTTCCTCAATGGTTACGCTATAGCGGGAATTAACCTCGCCGGAGCCGGTGCCGCCGCGAATCGTGCGGCGCACGCCGCTGCCATAAGCAGCAAGGGTGCAGGGCTTTTCCAGTGGGAAGCTGCCGTCCTTTTTCAGCAGCACGGTGCAGCCCGCTAAATTTTTGCGCAGCGCTTCGATGTGGCGCAGCTCATAATCGGCCATTGCAGGGGTATTTTTCATGGGAAACATCCTCCTTTTTCATTAGTATACAAGAAATATCCGCAGGCAGGGAAGTGAACATTTCGTGTTTTGAGATAATAATTAGGGAATTACCGCATAATTCTAAGTGCCGATACGGCGAGCGAGGTGCGGCAGATGCCAAGCCAAAAGCGCAGATAATACTGGATGCTGCAAAGGTGAGCGCCGCTAGTGGCGGAAACAGCGAACCGAAGCAGGGGCAGCGGTCGCAGAGTGCGAGGGGCTTTTGCCCCCGAAGCACGATGCGAGTACCGCAACCCGACATTATCGAGCATTTTGGCAACGCAGATGCCGTGCCGCAGCTGCCGGAGCGGTGCTTAAGCCGCAAGGCGGGAATTGTGCGGTGTTGCCTAAGGCTGTCCACCTCGCGGGCAATGTAGCGCTGCGCCTGTACCAGATGCTGCTGAATAGCAGCGGGCCTGCTAAAGACCGCACTGTTGAGATAGGCTACGGCATTTTGCCTTCCTACGAAGGAAACGGCTATATGACCGAGGCGGTTCAAGGCATGATCCGGTGGGCATTTGCGCAGCAAGATGTGGATTTTGTGGAGGCGGAAACCGACCCGGACAACCGCGCATCCCAGCGCATATTGGAAAAATGCGGCTTTGTGCCAAACGGGAAAACAGGGGAGGAAGGCCCCCGTTTTGTGGTGGAACGACCCCAAACAACCTGAGCGTTAATTCAGAAAAGGTATTGGCGGGGTGGGCTGCAATAAGGCAAAAATAAACCTGCCCGCAGGAAAAAAGAGCAATATGTCTGCACCGTTCTGTAGCTTTACAAAAGGAAGGGAAAAAGAGTATAATCTGAACAATCGGCATAGGAAATATACGGTAAGGCAAGACAGAAACGCACAATATCAGTTGATGCAAGGCGATTGCCATATTTGGCGGGTAAGCTGCATCGGATCACGAAACGGGGATTTACCATGATACGCATAGCAATCGTAGAGGATGATACAGGGTATCGCAGTCAACTCGGAAAGTACATTGATCAGTATCAAAGCGATTTTTCGGAAACGGTCAGTGTATCTGAATTTTCAGACGGATTGGAGATTGTCGAAAAATATAAATCCGAGTATGACATAATCCTGATGGATATCCAAATGAAGCATATGGACGGTATGCAGGCGGCCATGCGCATACGGGATATGGATAAAAATGTCATCATTATATTTATTACAAATTCTGCGCAATTTGCTGTGCAGGGATATAAGGTCGAGGCATTAGACTATGTATTGAAGCCCATTCAATACTTTGCCTTCTCCCAGGTGCTGCATAATGCGGTTAAAAAAGTACATGGAAAATCCAAGTTCTATATACATCTGATACAGGAGAGCAAGATGATCCGGCTGGATGCAGACCAGATACTGTATATTGAAAGCCGCGGGCATACAATTATCTACCATACCGAGATCGGTGAGTATGCAGAGAGAGGATCACTGAAAAGCGCCGAGGAAAAGCTCGCGCAGAGGCATTACTATAAGTGCAACAACTGCTATTTGGTAAATCTGGCGCATGTGGAGCGTGTGAATCAGTTGGTCGTAACCGTAAAAGGGCAGGATCTGCAAATCAGCCGCGCACGGAAGAAAAGCTTTATGGAAGCTCTTGCTGCATATATGGGAGGCGAATAACAGGCGTGATACAGGATATTCCGAAATTGTATACTGCGCTGGCGGAGTGGTTGGCATGTGTGCTGTTTGTAAGGCTGCTGCCCCAGCGTTATAATGCAGCAAAAACGGCCGGGATCTTGGCAGCAGCGCTGCCCTTATTCGGCTTGGTGCAGTGGTTGATCGGCATTGTTCCGCTAAGCCTTTGGATTCCCGGCATGGTCGTGGCTTTGGTTTTGATGTACGCTACAATCTGGTTGTGCTGCCGCTTGAACTTTTGTGATACGGGTTTTTGGTGGGCGCTGGCGTTCACGCTGGCAGAGTTTGTTGCGTCGCTGGAGTGGCAGCTCTATTCATTCGGCGCATCAAAGATGCCGGGCAGTTGGTGGATACAGGGACTGTTCTTGCTGGTTTTTTATGGCGGCGGATTTGGCGTTTTTCTGCGACTTGAGCAGAAAAGGCTGAGAGATAAAGCGCCACTGCATATGACAAGGCGTGAAAGCATATCGGCGGCCGTTATAGCGATCTGCACATTTTTAATCAGCAATATCAGCTATGTGACGACCAATACGCCGTTCAGCGGGCGTATGATCACGGAAATATTCTGGATACGAACGCTGGTGGATTTCGCGGGCGTGGCTGTGCTGCTTTCCATGCAGGATAGGTGGCAGGACATGCAGACCCAACACGAATTAACGGCAATCCAGACACTTTTAAAGCGGCAGTATGAGCAATACCGCATCAGTCGTGATAACAGTGAAGCAATCAACCGCAAATACCACGACTTAAAGCATCAGATACAGGTCATTCGGATGGAGTCAGATGCGGCCAGAAGAGAGGAATACCTTTCGCAACTGGAAAAAGGAATGCAGAGCCTGGGTGTGAATCAGCATACCGGAAATGATGTGCTGGATACGATCCTGTCAGATAAGCAGCTGTATTGCAGTCAGCATCAGATCACGCTGACGATCGTTGCAGACGGTGCAAGGTTGGATTTTATTGAAACGATGGACATCTGCAGCATATTCGGCAATGCGCTTGACAATGCAATAGAGGGTGTGGAAAAGCTGGCTGACCCGCAGCAGCGCCTTATCCGGGTGGCTGTCTATACGCAGAATGTGTTTTTGATCATCCGGGTGGAAAACTACTGTACAGCGCAACTTTCTGTTGTGGACGGAGAGTATCGCACAACGAAGCATGATAAGGATATGCATGGCTACGGGATAAAAAGCATCCGATATACAGCAGAGAAGTATGGCGGATCGGTTTCTGCAGATTGTTCAGATAACTGGTTCCATCTGAGCGTTCTCCTTCCATTGCCGGAAAAAGCCTGATCCTATACAGAACGGCTGTGCGGTTACATGGTATAAAAATTTCTGCCGCGCGGCAGGAATTATGCGGTGTTGCCTTAGAAATACAGCTGGCCAGCGCGCAGACAAAAACAGTTTTAAGCATGTGGGAGCGGTGCAGAGTTGATCTGCACCGCTTTTTTTGTGGAATGCACAAAAGGAAACATATATGTCCGAAAAAAGTGTTCAAGAATGCAAGTTGTGCCACTGTGGAGACGGGTTATGCCAAAATCCCCCGAAAAAAGAAGGAGTTGTGCTACACTTAAAACGTAACAGCAGAAAGGAAGGAGGTGAAAACTGTGAACAGACAAGCAGTGAACCCATATTTGCCATCGTGGGAATATATTCCGGATGGGGAACCGCATGTGTTCAATGGTAGAGTGTATGTCTATGGCTCACATGACCGCTTCAACGCACCGATCTTCTGTGTGAATGACTACGTTTGCTGGTCGGCGCCGGTGGAAGATCTTTCCGAATGGCGATACGAGGGAGTTATCTACCGCAAAAAACAGGACCCCAAAAATCCATTGGGATACCATCTGCTTTTTGCACCGGATGTCTGCCAGGGCCCGGACGGCCGGTACTACCTCTATTATGCGTTTGACTTTTTAGGCATTATGAGCGTGGCGGTCTGCGATACACCTGCGGGAGAATATAAATTTTTGGGTCATATTCACTATGCGGACGGCACACTCTGGGGACGAAGAAGGGGAGATCAGCTTCCGTTTGATCCCGGCGTTTTGGTAGATGATGACGGGCGCGTGTGGCTGTATTCCGGCTTTTATAATGCAGTGCCTGCTATTCTGACAGGTGGACACAAGCTTAGATGTGACGGCGGTACAGTTCTGGAACTTGAAAAAGATATGGTGACGATAAAAACGGAGCCGCGCGTGATTTTCCCTAAAAAAGGGCCGGGAGCCTTTCAAGGACATGAGTTTTTTGAGGCAAGCTCGATACGCAAGGAAGGAAAAACCTATATCTTCGTATACTCCTCTCGTCATAACCATGAGCTATGCTACGCTACCAGCCAAAGCCCTGACAGAGATTTCTCTTACGGCGGCACTCTGGTTAGTCAGGGTGATATCTTCCTGGACAGCAACCTGTCCGAAAAGCACGCAGCTAACTATTTGGGCAATACACATGGCGGGCTGCTCAAGCTAGAGGACAAATGGTATGTTTTCTATCATAGGCAAACCAACCGTCATTCGTATTCCCGGCAGGCTTGTGCCGAGAAGCTTCGGCGTAACGAAAACGGAGCGTTTCTGCAGGCAGAGGTCACAAGCTGCGGCCTAAACGATGGACCCTTAAAGGGAAAAGGCCGTTATGAGGCGCGTATTGCCTGCAACCTCTGGGGGAAGGATGGTACCGGACGCTATGACGGACCTTTTCCGAAATGGCGGCTGCGCAATCACCCCTATTTCACGCAGGACGGGCCGGACAGAGAGGACAGCGGCAATCAGTACATTGCCAATATGCGCGATGGTGCAGTGGCAGGATTCAAGTACTTTGCCTTTAAAGATGCTGCTGAGATAAAGGTACATTGTACCGGCTCTGCAAACGGACGCCTTCAGGTGTCAACCGCACCGGATTTTTCCACGCTGTGTGCCGATATTTTCATAAAAAACGGCAGTCAGGTGGGGGAGAAGGTGTCCCTTACGATCCCTGACGGAACCTATCCGCTGTATTTCCGTTTTACGGGTAGTGGGAAAATGAATTTCCACTGGTTTGAATTGCAATAAATACGCATTGAACCGCATACCCATTTACTTTTGAAGGAGAAAAGAAATGAAAAATAAGAAGAGGCTTGTGCCGTGGCTGATTGCTGCAGTTATCATTGCGGCATTGGCGGTAATAGGGAAAAAGCTGTACGATTTGATGTTTGGCGGCTCCCTGGCAGTTACGACCGAGGATTTGAAGAACGGCATTATTGCTTGTAGCCCGGCTATTATCTTTATTGTTGTTGTACTGATCGCGGCGCTCATCGTAGTGGTCGCAGCCGGAAAGCTTAAGCAGCCGAAGCGCGCGCTGGTGCGTGCACAGGCCCCGATTGCAATTTTGCTGGCTATCACGCTTTCCGTCAACTGGGTTATTCTCGGCGTAGAATACTCGGTGGTGAACAGTGTTTTTGCTGAGGATGTCAAGGTCTCAGACGAAACAATGGCATCCGGCCGTGCGATTGCAGACCAGATTGCATCCGAGGGCATCGTTCTGCTGAAGAATGATGACAAGGCGCTGCCGTTGAGCGCCGGTACAAAGCTCAACTTGTTTGGCTGGTCGAGCGTTCGCCCGTTGTATGGCGGCACCGGCTCCGGTGACAGTGATACAAGCAATGCGGTTTCTCTGATTGACGGCCTTAAGCATGCGGGCTTTGAAGTCAATGAGGAGCTTGTGAAATTCTATGAGAATTTCCGTACAGAGCGTCCTGTCGGTACGATCCGTCTGCGTGAGATCGGCAGCAAGCGCGGCGATTTCACCGTTCCGGAGCCTACCATTGCAGAGTACGAGAACGCTAACATTTTTGAGGATGCGGTCGCTTACTCGGATACAGCGGTGGTTGTTGTCAGCCGTACCGGCGGTGAGGGCTTTGATATCCCGCAAAGCATCACCGGCCCGGATGAATACAATGCACAGTACGGCGGGCTCGCACAGTTCTATGATTTTACAACGCAGGCAGAAGACCTCGATGCCAGCAAGAGTTACCTGGAATTAAGCAACCGCGAGATTGCAATGGTAGATCGCGTTTGTAAAGAGTTCAAGAATGTTATCGTTGTGGTCAACTCCTCCAATGCTATGGAGCTTGGCTGGCTGGATCAGTATGACAGCATTAAGGCAGCCGTTCTGTGCGGTGCGCCCGGCGAGCTTGGCTTTGATTCCCTCGGAAAGATCCTGAGCGGTGAAGTGAATCCGTCCGGACATCTGGCGGATACCTATGTCTACGATCTGCTCGCAACACCCACGGCCAACAACTTCGGCGGCTTTGCGTATGATAACTATGCAGAGGTTACGGGGAGCCAGGACAACCGCGCCATGTTTGTCAACTACTGCGAGGGCATCTATGTTGGCTACAAATTCTATGAAACGGCTGCTGCAGAGGGCCTTATTGATTATGATAAGGTGGTTCAGTATCCGTTCGGCTATGGCTTGAGCTACACTACCTTTGATTCGTCAATTGCAGCTGTCGAGGATGATGGCGAGAAAATCACGCTGGATGTAGCAGTTAAAAATACCGGCGATACAGCAGGAAAATATGTTGCAGAAATTTTCTATGAGCCGCCGTATTATAACGGTGGCATCGAAAAGGCAGCAGCAAATCTTGTGCAGTACGCCAAGACGGAAATCCTGCAGCCCGGCGAAGCACAGACCCTGAAGATCACCTTCCGTTATGAGGATATGGCCTCCTATGATTCGAACGGCATCAAGAGTGCGAATGGTGCGTATGTACTCGAGGCAGGCGACTATAAGATCAATCTCTGCTCGGATTCTCATACGATCCTGGATACCTATGTTGCCAAGGTGGACAAGGACGTCATCTATGACGATGCACATGATGGCGCTCGCTCCACAGATCAGGTGGCTGCTACAAACCAGCTCACCTTTGCGCAGGGAGATGTGACCTATCTCAGCCGTGCTGATGGCTTTGCCAACTATGCAGAGGCTACCGCTGCGTCTGCAAACCATAGCCTGAGTGCACAGGCACTGGCAGACTATGCAAGTGCAGCAACCTTTGATGCGGCAAAATACGATGACCCCAATGCTGTGATGCCGACCACCGGGGCGAATAACGGGTTGAAACTTGCTGATCTGGCCGGCGTTGCTTACGATGACCCCAAGTGGGAGCAGCTTCTCGATGAACTCACGGTCAATGACTTGTTCAGCCTTACGGCAGACGGTGGTTACCATACCGTTGGTGTTGAATCCATCGGCCTGTCCGCAACGGAGGACTGTGATGGTCCGACCGGTGTACACAGCAACTACAATCCTGCCGCAGGTCCGAGCTATCCCGGTTCTGTGATGCTGGCTTGCACCTGGAACCAGCCGCTGGCCAAGGCGCGCGGTGAACAGATTGCAAAAGAATGTGCTGAAATCAACTGCGCAGGCTGGTATGCACCTGCAATGAATATCCACCGCAGCGCATTCGGCGGGCGTAACTTTGAATACTATTCCGAGTGCGGCGTTCTCTCCGGGCTGACCGCAGCTGCAGAGGTGTCCGGCGCAACCGAAAATGGTCTGATTTGCTATGTGAAGCATTTTGCCTTCAACGATCAGGACAACTATCGTCAGAATAACATCTGCACATGGCTGAATGAACAGGCTGCCCGCGAAATTTACCTCAAGGCGTTTGAACAGCCGATCAAGGCAGGCGGCATGGGCGTTATGACCTCTATGAATGCGGTCGGTCCTGTCTGGGCCGGTGGCTGTAAGGCTCTTTTGACGAACATTCTGCGTGATGAATGGGGCTTCCATGGCGCTGTCATTACAGACGCAGTCGTCAGCCCATGGTATATGGACGGTAATCTGGCAATTCGTACCGGCGGCACGAAGATGCTGGCGTTTAACATTACGAATGAGTTCTACCGTGATTTGAACTCTGTCGGTACGGTAACGGCTATGCGCAATGCGGCGCACGGCACGCTGTATGCATTGGCAAACTCCTTCGCTGTGACGCGTGCGGTATCTGTGCCGAAGTGGGTAAAGACGACCTACGCAGTGGATGCAGTTGTTGCAATTATCCTTGTTGCTTGGGAAATCTGCGCGATCCGCAAATACCGCAAGGCAAAAAAAGAGGACGAGGATACTGAGCAATAAGATGTCTTATGAAAGATAAAAGGAATACAGCAAAAACAGCCAATCAGGATATAATGCAGTGGATCCGTGAGGGAGGCTTGTTCGTAATTGTATGCAACCTCATTACGGTGTTTAAGTACATATTGCTGCAGTTCCTGCCTGCTGCTTTTGCAAATATGCCCAAGGTGGATTTTGGCTGGCCGGGAATCGAAGTGACCATGCTGGGAGCAACCTTTAAATGGAACATTTTGGGCTATGACGCAGAACATGGTGGTTTGCCTTATTTTTGCGCTTATATGATAGCTATGATACTGGGTGAGGTAATCAATTTCCCAATACAAAGAAATGTCGTTTTCCGTAGCAAGGGGAATCTTACCTGGCAGATCGTTTGGTATGCGGTTGCATTTTGCGTAATAACCTGTATTGTAAATTCTATAAACTGCATTTGGGTCGCAACAGCTGCGCGATATGTGCCGGATTTTATTTACAATATTGGTACAACGGTATTGAACGGCGGTGTTTCCATGGTAATCTTCTTTTTCGTCAACAAGGTCATTTTCCCAACCAGCGATTAAGACAACGTCTCTTATCTTCTGCAGGAATCACCTGAGCGCAGTGATGATGCGTTTGCCCGCTCAGAAAGCGTAAAACACGCCCGGACAGCTTGCACTTGTGCAGCTGTCCGGGCGTGTTGTTGTTTTTTGCAAGACCGCCAAAAGCAAGCGGCTGAAACTGTGCAATACTGCTTGTGTGAGGAAGGCACTCGGCGTGCTGCTGTGCCGGTCACAGGCGGATCATCCAGCTGCATCTTCTGAACATGACAAGCGAGACGGCCAAGCGGAAAATCTCCTCCTGTGTAAGCAGTGTATATAAAGCAAAAGTTGACTTTTGTGCTGATTTCGAATACGATATAGGCACAAAAGTATGGTGGTACCAGTGGTGAATATAAGTAGCTCGGCACAGGTGCAGGAGATTCTGACCCGCGCAGCTTGCGGAGCATTCGCCAATGGTGGGGAGGCGGCAGAATGAATTCTTTTTCGGTGGAGCAAAAAAGAGTAGATGTATTCGAAAGTGCCGCGCCAAACAAGCCGGTGATTTATCTGAATACCTATGGGCGCGAGGGAGCGCAGATCGTTCAGTATTTGACAGACATCGGCTGTCAGGATTTTTCGCTGGTGGCAGTCAGTAAGCTGGAATGGAATCATGATATGGTGCCATGGGATATTCCGCCCATATTCAAAAATGGTGCATCATATACCAGCGGAGCCGATGAGTACCTGCGCCTTCTGATAAACCAAATTATACCGAAAGCAGAAAGTCTGTTGAAGGGGACCCCCGTCTGGCGGGGAATTGCGGGATATTCACTGGCCGGACTGTTTGCACTGTATTCTATTTATCAGACGGACGCCTTTTCGCGAGTTGCGAGTGTCTCCGGCTCGCTGTGGTTTCCGGGAATTAAAGAGTATGTCGTTTCCCGTACACCCGTGAAAAAACCTGCCGATATCTTCTTTTCGCTGGGCGACCGGGAGTGCCGCACCCAGAATTCGCTTCTAAGATGTGTTCAGCAGAATACCGAATCCATCGAAAGATATTACCACGAGCAGGGAATAGATACGACCTTCCAATTAAATCCCGGCAATCACTTTAAAGATGTGGTACAGCGAACAGCGGCAGGACTTCAGTGGCTATTGAGCAGAGAATATGACCCATGAAAGATGCAGCATAATGGGATATAAAGTTTTGTGCACTGATTAGTTAGCTCAAACAGCTATTCCGTAATCTAAATTGCTTATAAAAGAATCACCACACAATTCTAAGAGCCGCTGCGGCTGTGTTTAGAATTGTGCGGTGATGTTTTTATCCAGCTAACGCCCACGCGCCCATAAGAACCGTCACAAACAGGATGTTGGAAACTGTGAACAGCGCAAAATACCGGCCTTTTTGTAACGGCAACTCCCTTGCAATTTCGCGATACGAGATCAGGCTGGCCATTGAGGCAATCAGAGTGCCAAGGCCGCCAAGATTTGTGCCGATGATCAGGGAGCGGATATTCTCTGTAAATCCCGAAAGCAGGATCGCCGCAGGCACATTGCTGGTTACCTGTGAGGCAAGCACAGAAACCCATACCTCGTGGCCGGTAAGAATATGCTGTAGCCATCCGGAAAAGGCGGCAAAACGCCCCAGATTGCCAATAAAGATAAAGAGCATAACAAAGGTAAGGATCAGCGAATAGTCCACACGGCATAACGTGTTCCGGTCTGCCAAAAGCACACAGGCCAGAACCGCAGCAAACGCGATACCATAGGGCAGAACACGCAGGACCACCAACAGACAGAGCACGAATAAAATACTGTACAGCGATAATAATGCCTTGTTCGGGCTTGCAGCAGCCGCAGAATGAGCCATGGAGATCTTTGCGCCACGGCGGCACAGCCCCACCGCCCATAGCGCAAGAAGTGCCAGCGACAGGATGGAGTAGGGGAGCATCAGCAAAACAAAAGAACCCATATCCATTCCGCTTTTTCCATACAGGTACAGGTTTTGCGGATTACCAAGAGGTGTTAGCATACTGCCGAGGTTTGCGGCTATCGTCTGCATGCAGACGATGGGAAGCAGCAGCTTATCCCGAACGGCAGCATCCAAGCTGTTTACAACAACAAATGTGAACGGAACAAAGGTAAGCAACGATACATCATTAGTGATCACCATGCTTGAGAAAAAGCACAGCCCCACCAGAACAGCGGTCAGCTGAAGCGTTGTGCGGGTATGGGACAGCAGCGCGCGTCCAAGCCGATCGAAAACGCCCTGCCCCCGCAGCCCGGCCATGACGGTCATGAGTGAGAACAGGATCGCAAGCGTGCGAAAATCAATATAACCAAGATATTCTGCATCCGGAAGAACGAAGCAGGATGAAACCAAAGCCAGACAGGCAGCAATGCTTAGAACAGGCTCTTTTTGAAAAACGCGTTTTATCGCCATGGCAGGAAGCTCTTTTCCGTAAAGGCAATACCGCACAATTCCCGCCTGACGGCTCAAGCACCGCTCCGGCGGCTGCGGCACGGCATCTGCGTTGTCAAAATGCTCGATAATGTCGGGTTGCGGTACCCGCATCGTGCTTCGGGGGCAAAAGCCCCTCGCACTCTGCGACCGCTGCCCCTGCTTCGGTTCGCTGTTTCCGCCACTGGCGGCGCTCACCTTTGCAGCATCCAGTATTATCTGCGCTTTTGGCTTAGCAGCTGCCGCACCTCGCTCGCCGTATCGGCACTTAGAATTATGCGGTATTGCCTAAATTTCAATTTCAAATGCTGTGCCGCATACGACAGCAAACCAATGCTTGAAATTAGTCACATTATTATACAATAAAAGCCAATCCGGCACAAGAGCAGTCAACACTTTAAATATTCAAGTAGGGAGGATTTCGATCGTCAGACGGTACAGATGACATGCCGCCTGACTTTAGCTGATATTGATACTGCTACCGAGAGTCCTGATGGCGGTAGTCCCGAAACCATTGAGTTTTTCCTTGGTTTGCGCCGTGCAGGACTTCCCGTAAGACTTATTGACTCTGACAGTCTTGTGGCGCGCCTGCAGGAAACTGATATGATTGGAATTGTATCCGAGTGGGAGCATCCTTGGTACAGAGCAACTATCGAGGGTGTGTATGTACAGGATGTTGTTCAGCTTATAGCAATTTTCAAAAATAAGGCGAATAGCCGCAGGAATGGAACCAGCCTGAGCAGTCAGAAGGCGAAACTGTCTGAAAAGCACATTGTATCGCGTTCGGAAGAGCATCCAGGGTCCGTGCCTTGAATTTACGAAGGAAAGACTTCACCTTCGACCAGAGCTTTTCAATAGGATACGCTTATTTAACAACAATCGCCTTTCCTGTGCTTTAAGTAAAGCATAAGGAAAGGCGATTGTTGTTTATGCAAGCAGATTTGCTGGACGTTCTGACCCGGCTGGCCTCCGCCAGCAACATCCGCTGCATGCGGGTAACGCCGCCCTTTGATGGGCTGGACCAGTTTGATTACGGCCTGCGCAAAGCGCTGGACCCCTATTTTGACTGGCAGGAATTCGGCAGCCTGTTGCTGCAAAGCACCCCGCCCAACACGCTGCTGTTTGCCGAAGGCACCTTTGAATTGCAGTTTGCGCTGTTTCGCATTAAGTAAAACGGCAGTTCCCGCTTGAAAACAACAAGCTTGCGTGATGGTTTTTTGGTGGTTTTAGGTTCCATGGTGTTTCCTCCTTTTTTGGCTGGGGGTTACGGTGCAAAAAACAAAGGCAAGCAGGCTGAACAGCCGCTTGCCTTTCCGGTAGGTTCCTGTTTTGTTATCCGTCCCCGATCGCCAAGCTCAGTGTTTGCTCTGCACAATAAACAGTTTTCCGTCTGTTTCTATGCTTTTATTGTACCCTTTGGCAAGGGGATGTTTCAATCCATAGGCTTTTACTTTGAATGGTGTTCTGTTTACATCATTGTTCGGTGTTGACGTTGAGGAAAAGCTGATAGCGAAATATAAGCACCTGCACTGCGCAGCCCACCATTCCAGCTCCACTGAAGCTGTAAACCATTCAAAAGGCAGGAGCCATCATGGTTCCTGCCTCTTTTCTTTTTATCTTATCACAGTTTCTATGGCTTCGGCAGCACCTTGACCCCGGCTTCCACAAAATCTGCAATCGTATCCAGCTGCGCCGCTGCCAATTCCGGTGAAGACGTCTGCAGCCCTGCAAGACCGTTGAAGATGAAAACCAACGCCGCACCGATGTTTTCATACTGTGTGCTGTCAATGCCATCCTGCTTTATTTTTTCGAGAATCGCATTGCGGAGATGGGCCGTGAACTGCGTTATAACGGGGGACGGGATAGCATCCATATATTGCCCGCTCTCGTTCAGAGCCCCATAAATTTCCTTAACAAAGGCACGCGGATTATCCAGCAAATTTTGCGCGGTGTTGATCTGGCTGATGACCTCCGCAACGGTTTCCTGCGCCAGCTGATCTACCAGGTCATAAACCGTTTCGTAATGCGCATAAAAGGTTGTTTTGTTGATCTCGGCGCGTTCGGCAATTTCTTTCACCGTGATTTTTTCCATTGGTTTTTCCTTGATAAGCTCCGCAAACGCGCTGCGTATGGCACGTTTTGTTTTCTTGATGCGCAGATCCATAAGGTTCCTCCGTTGATTTTATTGCCAACCGATGGTTAAGCAACGTTTGGCAACAAATATGTTACTTAACCATCGAATCCCACAAAAACCGCTGATTGTAAAGACGACTGCATGATGGTAGTATAACACCAACGGGACAGATAAGCAACTATCCGTTGGATATCCGATACAATTATAGATATTTCATACCAAGGAGGCCGATTGATGAAAACCTTATATCTTGTCACCGGTGCTGCCGGTTACCTTGGCGGCGAGGTCTGCCGCCAGCTTGTTGCGCGGGGCTTGCAGGGCAGGGCACTGGTTCTGCCGGGCGATAAAACCGCGCAGTATATTCCCAAACAAATCGAGCAGTGCGTGGGCGACCTGTGCGATACTGCATCTTTGGAGAAGTTTTTTCAGGTAGAGCCGGATACCGAAACCATCGTGCTGCACTGCGCCAGCATGGTAGCCCTTGGCAATGAGCGCCGCGAACTGGTTATGAAAGTCAATGTTCAGGGCACCCAGAACATTATTGACCAATGTTTCGCCCATAAGGAATGCAAAAAGCTCATCTATGTGGGCAGTACCGGTTCGATTCCCGAACTTCCGCACGGCCAGCGGATGAAAGAGCCTGCACAGTTCGTGCAAGAGGAAAGCCTTGGTGTTTACGGGCAGAGCAAAGCGATGGCAAGCCAGCGCGTGCTGAATGCCGCAAAGTCTGGGCTGAATGCCTGCATCGTGATGCCCAGCGGCATCCTTGGCCCCGGCGATGCCGCCTGCGGCCCTGTCACCAGTGGGCTGCTAATGCAGATGCGCGGCGAAGTTTCCGTTGGGCTGAAAGGCACATTCAATCTCTGCGATGTGCGTGACCTTGCCAACGGCATTTTCCTGGCGGTTGAAAAGGGCAAGGCGGGAGAGTCCTACATTCTGGCCAATGAGATCGTGACCTACCCGGAATTTGCCACCTTGACTGCACAGGAAGGGCATTGCAAAAAGCCCATGTTCTATCTGCCGAAGGGTGTTGCCAATTTTGCGGCGGATATCCTGGAAAAGCAGGCCAAAAAATCCGGCAAGAAACCAGCCCTGACCCGCTATGAAATTTATAACCTGGCAAGAAACAACGAATTTGATTCCACCAAGGCACGGCAGGAACTGGGCTACACCTCCCGCCCCTACCGTGAAACCATCCATGACGAGATTGCATGGCTGAAGCAGACCCATAAAATCTGATTTTGATAGAAAGTAAGGAGAGCCAACCATGGATTTTAACAGTGTACAGGGAAAAGTTGTTATTGTTACCGGTGCAAGCCGCGGTATCGGCCGCGCCATTGCCGAATGCTATGGTGCCCACGGCATGAAGGTTGCCTGCGCTGCCCGCAGCGTGGATCAGGGCCAGGCCGTGTCCGATGGCATCTGCGCCAAGGGCGGCGAGGCCATTTTTATCCAGACCGATTGCAGCAGCACCGCCGCCATCAAAGAACTGGTGGACAAGACCGTTGCCCATTACGGAAAGCTGGACGGCGTTGTCAGCAATGCGGGCATCGGTATGGGCGGCACGCCGCTGCATGAATACGATGTGACCGACTATGAGAAAATCTTTGCCCTGAACAGCGAGGGTGTGTTTGCCGGTATGAAGTACGGCGCGGAGGCAATTCTGAAAAGCCACAGCGAAGGCGGCTTTCTCATCAATGTGGCGTCCATTGCAGGGCTTGTGCCCCAGCGTGGGCAGGCTTTGTACAGCGCTACCAAGTTCGGCGTGGTGGGCATGACCCGCGCCGCCGCGCTGGACTACGCCGCCTACGGCATCACGGTCAACGCCATCTGCCCCGGCTACACCAAAACGAGTATCTTCGGCGACGCGCCCGCCTCGGCAATGGATTTCTTTGCTTCGGACTGCCCCGCCAAGCGCATGGGCGACCCGGAGGAATGCGCGGCATTGGCACTGTTCCTTGCCAGCGATATGGCGCGGTATATCACCGGCGCAGCCATCCCGGTGGACGGTGCACTTTCGGCTGGGCACCAGAGCATCAGCAGCTGGAAGCACCCCGAAATCCTGACGGACGGCAAGCTGAACAGCCAAAGCACGATCGCCGCTTTGATGGAAAATGATGCCGCTAAAGTCGTTATTGAAAATTTCCTGCCCGGCTTTTCCGCCAATGAGCAGGCAAAAGCCGCCTATGGCATGACCTTTGCCCAAATCGGCCCGATGCTTGGCCTGCCGGACAGTGCCCTGCAAGGCTTGCTGGCGGCACTGGATAACCTGTAAAGAGGGATCATCACATGAAAAAAGTTTGTGTTATCACGGGCGGCGGCAGCGGCATGGGCCTTGCCACGGCCAAGCTTGTCTGCGAAGCCGGGTACTATACAATTCTGGTCGGCCGCACAGCATCCAAACTGGAAAAGGCCGTGGCTGATCTGCGCAAGGCCGGTCATGAAGCCGAAGCATTCAGCTGCGATGTTTCTGACCGGGAGAGCTGCTTTGCGCTGGCCCGCCACGCCGCTGAGTGCGGCGAGGTGAAAGCTCTTTTGCACATTGCAGGCCTGAGCCCCCACATGGGCGATGCTGAGAGGATCCTGCGCGGCAATGCGCTGGGCACCGTCAATATCAACGATGCTTTTTACGAGGTTATGGCACCGCGCGGCTGTGTGATCGATACCTCCAGCATGAGCGCCTACCTTTCGCCGCAGTTCATCATGCCGAAGGGCGCATACAAGCTGGCACGCACCAACCGAGATGCCTTTTTGAAAAAGATGCTGGCACGGGTTAATCTGCTGCCCAAGGATGCCCGCCCCGGCGTGGCCTATGCCATCAGCAAGCATTTTGTTATCTGGTTTGCCAAAACCGATGCCGCGCGGTTTGGTGCCAAAAACGTGCGTTGCCTGAGCGTAACCCCCGGCAACTTTGATACCCCCATGGGCGCGCTGGAAAGCGGGCAATCGGAAGTGTTCATCAAGTATTCTGCACTGAAACGCAACGGCAAGCCGGAAGAAATTGCCGCGCTGTTCACGATGCTGTTGGATGAACGCCTGGGCTTCTTGACCGGCGCAGATATCATCATGGATGGCGGCGTTATCGCCAGCGGTGCAAGCGGGTTGAGCAAGTAAAGCGCCTGCATCGCATGGCAGGGGCGATGTATGCGTGATACAAACGAGCACCGTTTTCCCTTCCTATAATCTGCAAAAGCAGCTCTCACAGATTTTCTGTAGGAGCTGCTTTTTGTTATCATTCTGCAATTTGCAGCACGTTAACCCTGATTTCCACAAAAGCAGTCATCCTATCCCGATGAATGCCAATAATCAGCTTGCTGTCATTTCTAATTTTCCAAAAGTTCTTTCATCGCTCTTCCCAGCGCATCGTTCCAGAAAAACCAGTTGTGGTCGCCGGGGGCTTCGTACCAAGTCAGGGGCCAATTCATCGCCTGCAAGGTATCGCGCAGGCGTAGGTTGGCGGGGTACAGACTGTCCTGCTGGCCGCAGGCCAAAAACAGGCGGGGCATGGGGCACGTTCCGTCGCGGAATTTCTCCACCAAGTCAAACAGATCATCCTGTGGCGGTACAATGCCGTGCGGGAAAATTGCCTGATCTTCATGCCAGCGGCAGAGCTGGGGCAGTTCGGCCTGGATTTCCGCCACCGAGGAAAAACCGGCGCACCCGGCGTACTGCTGCGGCGCAGTAAAAGCGCATTTCATAGCACCGTATCCGCCCATCGAAAGCCCCATAATATAAGTGCGCTCCGGTACGGGCTGAATGCCGAAAAACCGGCGGCAGAGCGTTGGCAATTCCTGATTAATGTAGGTGAAATACTTGGGGCCGCAGGCCATATCGGTATAAAAGCTGCGCTGCACTTCGGGAACGATCAGAATAGCCCCGTGGGTGCGGGCCAGGTGTTCGGCCTGGGTATAGCGCAGCCAGCCGGTGCAGTTGTCAGTCAGGCCATGCAGCAGGTACACCACTGGCGCGGCGGCCAAATCTCCGGTATCCGGCATGGTAACAAGCACCGATGTTGCCATGCCGAGAGATTCCGACATGACGTCACAGCGGAAAAATGCCATGGTTTGCCCCTCCTTCAAATTTGTGGGTTTGCCAGCGCGCGGCAGACGGCACGCATGGCGGGCTCGGTGCGGTCCCAGGCGCTCACGGTACTGGCAGCAAAGGGATAGTGCTGCAAAGCGTCCGGCTCGGCCAAGCAGACAGCACAGAAGCGCGGGTTGTGCGCAGCCAGCGCTTCGGCGGCCTGGGCGGCAGCGGCGGCTTCCTCACGGGTGCCAAAGGCGAATACCACCGCGGGCGCCGCGGCGCAGACATCCGCCAGCTCCGGCAGTTCTTCCACCGTGTGGTAGACAGCGCACTGGCCGCCCAAACGCCGTGCAGCCAGTGGAGCAAAGCTTTCCGTAATGCGATCGCCCTCCGTCACGCCAGTACCGGTACCGGACGCCCGCGCAATAAATAACGTCCCTGCGGGCAGCGGCAGCAGGCCGTGGGGGTCTTGTACCGTCACGCCGGTTTCGGCCAACGCATCCGCAAGGGCAGCATGATTGCTCCAATCCTGGCTGGCGGCATCGCGGGCGGGCATGGTCCAGCCCAGCGCCAGCTTGCATGCCAAGATCCGCCGCACCGATTCATCCACCCGCGCCATCGGCAGGGTTCCATCGGCCACAGCATCGCACAGGGCACGGATGCAGGGGGTCTGCACATCTTTACCGGTGGGGTCGGCGTTATCGCCGCCGTTGCCAATAATCAGCAGGTCGCACCCGGCCAGTGCCGCCTGCACACAGCCCTGTGGTGCGCCGTACTGGTCCAGAATGGCGTGCATCTGCAAGCCGTCACTGATGACAAGCCCCTGGTACCCCAGTTGCCCACGCAGCACGCCCTGGATGACGGGCGCGGACATGGAGCAGGGCGTATCGGTGTCATCCAGCGCGGGGAAGCAGACATGCGATACCATCACGCTGGCAAGGTCCTCTGACATCGCGCGGCAGAAGGGCGTTAAGCAGCTATTCATCAATGTGTCACGCGGGGTATTGTCCACCACAAAGCCGAAGTGTGTATCGGCACCGGTCTGCTCATGGCCGGGGAAATGTTTGCCGCAGGCCAGCACCCCGGCATCCCGCAGGCCGCGGGCCATGGCGCAGCCATAATCCGCGATGGATTGCACAGTTTGCCCATAATAACGGCGTTCCGCAGGGCCGGAAAGAGTATCCAGCACCGGCGCACAGTCCAGGTTAATACCCAGTGCCCGCAGCTCACCGCCCATCATACGCCCAACTTTGTAGGCGTTGGCGGGATCGCCCGTGCGGGCAATGACCATGGCGCTGGGAAAAACCGTGGCTTCGCTGCGCAGGCGGGTAACACAGCCGCCCTCCTGGTCGATGGCGATAAGAGCAGGCAGACCGTTTTCCGCCATGACGGTGTGCTGGATCTCAGCGTTCAACTGCGCCAGCGCGGCCCGCCCGGCACAGTTTTTGCCAAACAAAATAACGTTGCCGATATGATTTTTGCGTAAAAATTCCCGCGTGCCCGCATCCATGCGGGATACCTCGATGCTGGCCAGGATCATCTGGCCGATCTTTTCTTCCAATGTCATGCGGGAAAGGAGATTATCAATCGTGGTAGGCATAGGGCACCTCGAAAACAGGTAGGAGTTAGAAGGGATGAGTTCGGAGTTGATGTGAATTAGAAATTAGCAATGAGAGATTAGGAATTGGCGGTAGGAAAAAGTCTAAGGCAACACCGCACAATTCCCGCCTAACGGCTTAAGCACCGCTCAGGCGGGAATTGTGCGGTGTTGCCCTAACTTCAAACTTGCAATCGCCCCGCCAATGATTCCTGCGGTGTTGCGGTGGGCGGCAAGGCGGAGGGTGGGCTGGGGGTTGGCGTGCAGGCGGGCCAAAGTGGTGTGGCAGGCATCCAGCAGAAAATCGCCTGCCTCGCTGATGCCGCCGCCCAGGGCTACGACCTCCGGCGCAAAAATGGAGTTGAGGGAAACAATGCCGGTGCAAAGCTCGTGCACATACTGGGCAAACACGGCCTGCGCCGCAGCATTGCCGCTGCGGGCGCGGGCAATCAGGTCGGCGGGGGACTCGCCGCCGGCCATGCGGATCAACGCGGTGGCCGAAGCGTACTGTTCAAAACAGCCGCACTGGCCGCAGGGGCAGGGCAGACCGTCGCTGTGGGTGATGATATGCCCCAGTTCCGGGGCCAGCCCGGTGGGGCTGCGCCAACACTGCCCATTGATGACAATGCCCCCGCCAATGCCGGTACCCAGGGTGAGCAGAATACCTGTCTGTACATTTTGCAGTGCACCGGAACGCATTTCGGCCAACATTGCCGCGTGGCCATCGTTAATGACCACCGCGGGTAGACCGGACGCCCGGCGCAGCAACGCAGCAAGGGGCACATCTACCCATGCCAGATTATCCGCCGTAATGGTTTCGCGCGCAGCGTTCAGCGTGCCGGGCGCACCGGCCCCAATAGCCGCAACGTGATACGGTTCCAACTGCGCCGCAATCAGCGCGGCGGCTTCGGCAGGTTCTTTGGGTGTGGGGCGGCTCCACTGCTGCAAAAGGTTCAGCTGTTCATCAAAAATGCCGAACTTAATGCTTGTACCGCCAATATCAATACCGGAAAGAAACATGGTTGAACCTCGATGGAGCGTTGTGGAGAATTAGAAATTAGTAATGAGAAATTTGAGGGTGAGCGGAGCGAAGAGAAAAAAGAATAATGAATAAATAATAAAGAATAATGTCGGTGGACCGCGGCGCGCTGCGCCGCTCAGGAGATATCAGGTTCGTTGTTTATTAAAACGTACCTTGGCCCACAAAACGTTCTGAATTCGCGGGATAGATGTCACAACATCTTTATAACGTGGAATAGGGCACTGTCTCGGTGGGGTCGGGTACCCCCGCCCTACCGTAAGACAAAGCCTTGCACCATTCTGCAAATTGCGGTATAGCGTCCCCGTTAGCCGATGACGAATCTCATCCTCACAAGCAATTCCTAATTACTCATTGCTAATTTCTAATGATTTCATACCGGACCTTGCCGCGCCGCCAACTCCTCCCTCCTAACTATCTCGCCATACCCTCTCCACCTGCCATCCTTCGCTCCATCCCACCAGCACGGCGGGGTGGCCGGGGTGGATGGTGCGGGGCAGGCCGAGCAGGGCGGCGGGGGTGGTAGATGCCATCAGGCAGGCGTCCTGTGCGGGGATCCCAATGCTCTGCAAATTGCGCACTGCACCGTCCAGATAAACACCGCCACCGTCCAGGGTGCCGTTTGCGCAGCGGCTCACACCGTTTTGCACAATATAATCTTGCCCGGCCACGGTGTAGCGTCCATCGGGCAGACCATGGGTAGCCACACTGTCGGATACGGCAATCATCGCTTCAGGGCCTTTCATATGGTAGACAAGCTGCAAAGCGGCGGGGTGCAGGTGAACCAGATCGCAGATGCACTCGGTGGTCACGTTAGGATCCAGCAGAGCGGCGGCCACCACACCGGGGTCGCGGTGGCGCAGGGGGCGGCAGGCGTTGAAGGTATGGCACAGACCTGTAAATCCAGCAGAAAAAGCACGCTGGGCGGTCTCGTAATCAGCATCGGTGTGCCCGGCCTGCACCCGGATACCTCGCGCCGCCAGAGCTGCGCCAAGTTCCAGCGCACCGGGAAGCTCCGGGGCAAGGGTCACCTGCCGGATGACGGATTCATACCCCTGTACCAGCGTCTGGTACGCGGCGAGGGTTGGCGGCAGCAGCGCGGCGGGTGGCATGGCACCGGGACGTTCGGGACTCAAAAAGGGTCCTTCCAGATGAACACCCAAAATATGCGCGCCGGGCAGTTTGCCTGCGGCCTGCTGCTGCATGGCGGTTTGTACCACCGCCAGCGCCCGGCGCATGGTGGGCAGCGGCTCCGCCCCAAGGGTGAGCAGCACATCCGTTACGCCGTGGCACAGCAGGATGGTCAGGAACTCGGGCAGGGGGCGTTCATTCAGCTCCGGATCAAAGCCCTGGCCGCCGTGGCAGTGCAGGTCAACCAGTCCGGGTGTTAAGGCCCAGACAGAAAAATCGGCCGGACCCCCGCCACCAATGGCAGTGATCTGGCCGTCTTCGACCGTCACGGTCTGATTGGCTAGGAATGTACGGCCCACCAGAAGTTTTTGAGCAAAAATTTTCATGGTAAGCACCAGTGTTAGTTAGGAATTAGGAGGTAGGAGTTCATATGAATTAGAAATGAGCAATGAGAAATTAGGAATTTGTGGTGGAGTATAGGTGTATTACAATTTTTGACTGTCGTACCGTGAACGCCGGCGCGATGAGGGCATCGCGCCCTACAGGATGTTATATGGTTCATCACTCAGCTTCAAATAGCAGCAAACCTAATATTTCCTGAGCGGCGCAAGTGCGCCGCGGTCCACCAACATTATTCTTTATTCTTTTTTAATTATTCATTCCTAATTGTTAATTCTGAATTATAGGTTGTTCAGCGCTTCCGCAATTCTCCCATGTGTTTTTTCCAGTCTTGCTTCCGCGGTGGGGGCGTCAATTTTACAGAGAATCATCAGGATAGCGGTTTTGGCGCTGTAACCGCACTGCTCCAGGGCGTTGCGGGCGGCAACACTATCGGCACCGGTGGCGGTGCGCACAATGCGTACACAGCGCTCCACCAGCTTTTCGTTGCTGGCGCGCACATCAACCATCAGGTTGCCATACACTTTGCCCAGCTTAATCATGGTGGCGGTGGAAAGCATGTTCAGCACCATTTTTTGGGCAGTGCCGCTTTTCAGGCGGGTGGAACCGGTAATAACTTCCGGCCCCGGCATGGGGGAAATGCCAATGTCAGCCCGGGTGTCTACCTCACTGCCGGGGCAGCAGGTTACACTGATGACCGCTGCGCCAAGGCTGTGGGCATACTCCATCGCACCCAGCACATAGGGGGTGCGGCCGCTGGCGGCAATACCGCACAGAACATCCTTCTGGCTGAAATTCAGCTTTTCCAAGTCCTCTTTGCCAAGGTCGCGGTTGTCCTCGGCGCCCTCCACCGGGATCAGCATGGCGCGCTGGCCGCCCGCAATAACGGCATCCACCATATCGCGCCCGGCGCTGAATGTAGGCAGGCATTCGGCTGCATCCAGCACGCCAAGACGGCCGGAAGTACCACATCCGCAATAAATCAGCCGTCCGCCTTTTTGCAGTGCGGCGTAAATCACATCCACAGCTGCAGCGATCTGCGGCAGAACCACTTCCACCGCTTCGGCTACTTTTTTGTCCTCCTGGTTCATCAGGCGGACGATCTCAAGCGTTGAAACCTCATCAATATGGCTGGTTGCCGGGTTCCGCTGCTCGGTTGAAATATGATCCAGTTTTACCATAAACAATTCCTCGCATTTGGCAGGTGTAGAGCCCTGCCTGCTGTGCGGCGGGCATTAACCCTTGACGCCGCCGACAGTAAGGCCCTTGACGAAGTATTTTTGCAGGAAGGGATACAGGATGATGATGGGCAGGGTGGAAACAATGATAACAGCAGACTTGATGGCAATACCCAGGGAGGATTTATCCGCAGAGCCTGCACCATCGCCAACCATGGCAGTGCCGTTGACAATGTTGCGCAGGAACAGCATAACGGGGTACTGCTCCTTATTGAGGTAGATCAAAGAATTGAACCAGTCGTTCCAGAAGAACACCGCATAATACAGGCCGACCGTTGCAATGGCAGCGGTGGAAAGCGGCACAATGATGCGGCGCAGAATGCCCCAATAGCCCAGGCCGTCAATAAGAGCAGCTTCCTCCAGCTCGTGCGGGAGAGATTTGAAAGAGTTGATCATGATGATCAGGTTGAACTGGCTGATGCAGAAGGGCAGCAGCATAGCCCAGCGGGTGCCGGTCAGGTGCAAAGAGGATACCAGCAGGTAGTTGGGGATCATGCCGCCGGCAAAAAACATCGAGATAACAACGATCTTCATGAAAACCTTGTGGCCCATCAGGTTGTCTTTGGACAGGGGATAGGCGAACATGATCGTCATCAACATAGCGATGGTAGTACCGCCGATGGTATAAATAAAGGTATTGCCATATGCCTGGAAAAAGTTGGGGTAGGTGAAGATCTGCTTGTAAGCATCCAGGTTAAAGCCGACTGGCCAGAACAGGACCTGGTTGTTGATGATGGCCTTGGAACTGGAGAAGGACAGCGCTGCCATATACACAAACGGCAAAAAGCAGACAAGCAGGGTAAAGATCATGACCAGGTTGACAATGGTGTCAAAAACGACGTTTTCTTTTGTTTTATAATACTTGCTCATCTTTTTGCCTCACTTAATACAGGCTTTCGTCCGTCAGCTTTTTGCTGATTGCGTTGGAGCCTGAAACCAGAATCAGACCAATGATGCCGCCAAACAGGCCAATGGCCGTTGCGTAAGAGTAGTTCTGGTTCTGCAGACCGGTGCGGTAAACCAGCGTATCAATGATATCGCTGACGCCGGAGTTAGACGGAGTGTACATCAACAGGACCTTTTCATAGCCAATGCTCAGCATACGGCCAACGTTCATGATCAGCATGACCATGATGGTAGGCATGATGGAGGGGATGGTCACGTGGAAGATCTGCTGCAGGCGGGTAGCGCCATCCATCTCAGCGGCTTCATACAGATCGCTGCTGATGCCGGTGATAGCGGCCAGATAGATGATGGCGGTCCAGCCGGTGTACTGCCAGGATTCCGACAGGATGTACAGCGGGCGGAACCAGCCTGGCTCGTTCATGAAGTAGACGGGGGTCATGCCGAAGACGTTGTGCAGAAGGTTGTTCAGCAGGCCGGTGCTGGGAGAAAGAATCTCGTTCATGATGGCGATAACGACCACTGTGGAGATAAAGCGCGGCATGTAGGAGATAGTCTGCACAACTTTTTTCAGGTGCTTATTGCGCACTTCGTTCAGCAGGATTGCGAAGATAATGGGCAGCGGGAAGTTGATAACCAGGTTTTCCAGCGAAACCACTAACGTGTTGCGGAATGCGCGCCAGAAAGCGGGGTCTTTCAGGAACCGCTCAAAGTAGCGCAGGGTCCATTCGGTGCCAAACATACCCTGGCCGGGGCGGTAGCGCCGGAATGCCAGAATGTTGCCGAACATGGGAACGTATTTGAAGATGATGAAATACAGCAGCGGCAGAATCATCATGGCATATAATGCGCTGTACTGCTTCAGGTGCTTGATGGTATGCGAACGCCGCTGGGCCTTTTCGGCCGGCGTAAGCTTTGCTTTTGCCTTACCCATGGATTGCGCTCCTTTGGTTGGGGGCGGCGCGAACCGCGCCTGCCCTTAAAAATAAGAGCAGGGGGTATATCCTCCACGGATATGCCCCCTGCTGAGGATCAACTGGTCAATATTTTACTTATTGTTGTCGTTGTACATCTGCAGGTACTGGTCAATGCTCAGGTTCTTCATTTCAGCAACGTAAGCATCCCAATCGGTGTCGGTGCTCTTCTTGCCGGTGATGAAAGCATCTGCCCAAACTTCAAAGGTATCGCCCAGCGGGGTGCGCAGGCTGGCGGCATCCTCAGCGGTCAGGTCGTCAAACTGCGGAGTGGGAGGTACGGGCTGGATAGCATCATCCATTGCAGCAACTTCGGTGTTGATTTCGGCATAGTTCTCGTCGTATTTGGACATTTCACGCTCGTTGATCCAGACCATCTGGGTAACGTCGGAACCGCAGCCGTACTTGAGCTGCATGCTCTTATAAATGCCGTCAGCACTGTTCACAATGTCGTCAGAGTAAACGATCTTGTCGCCGTCCATGGTGTAGGTCTCGCCTTCAACACCCAGGCACCACAGTTTTGCATTCTCCTCAGAGTAGAACATTTCATCGATGGTGCGGACAATGCGCTCGAAATCATCGCGTTCAGCAGTCTTTTTGGGGAACATGATGCCGGAACCGGTGCGGGACTTGGGCTGGTGGTGGGCACCTGCGGGGCCTTCCAGCGGTGCATACATCTGCAGTTTAAAGCCGTCGATCTCGCTGGCAGCTTCCACGCCGCCGATCTGGTCATAGTAAGCGTAGGTGGCCATGGAAGAACCGGTAGCCAACTTCTGGCTCCACTTATCACCATCAATGGGGTCAGCCATTTCGGGGTCAAGCAGGCCTTCGGAGTAGAGCTTGCTCAGGAATGCGAAGTATTCTTTGCACTTATCATCAATTGCGCCAGCAAAGAAATCCTTGTTGTCGTAATCATAGCTCAGAACGTAAGAGCCATCGGCGCTGTTCTTGCCAACGCTGATGCCGAAGGAAGGCATCGTCATACGGAACAGAACGCGGGGACCAGCCAGAATGGTGAGCGGGTAAGAATCGGGATAATCAGCTTTGTAAGCCTTCAGGATCTCGTACAGGTCATCAAAGGTCTTGGGGGCTTCCAGACCCTTGGATTCCAGATAATCCTCACGCAGGATCAGGCCGCCGTCGTAGAACGGCTTATCGGTCAAAGACGGCATATAGTAGCGCTTGCCGTCCTGCAGGTTCAGCATATCCACATCGTCCTGCAGGTCCATTTCCTCAACGCGGGCGTTGAAGTTGGGGGTCCAGTCGCTGTAGTCGCTGATGGGAACCAGAGCGCCGTTCAGAGCCAAAGAAGCATTCTCACCGGTGGTGGACTGGTACAGGATGACATCGGGAACGTTCTCGCCGGTATTCAGTGCCAGCGAAACCTTGGTAGAGTAGTCCGCAATAGGAATGGCCTCAACGTCCAGGTTGACGTTGCAGCGCTTCTGCACTTCGGTAAAGGTGAGCCAGTCTTCTTTATAAGGAAGGGTAGCATTATCCGACAGATAAATTCGGATGTTGATGGGGTCCTCATTGGAGTAATCCGGGGTGCCGGATTCGGTGGAAGCGGCAGTGGAATCTGCGGTAGACTCAGCTGCGCTGGAAGCGACCGCGGAAGAACCGCTGCTTCCACAGGCGGCCAAAGTGCCTGCTGCCATGCAGGCGGCCAAAGCCATGGCCAAGGTACGGCTGACTGACTTTTTCATGGGGTATCCTCCTTAATATGGTTTCCCTTTTTATAATGCCGCTATCAGGGTTGCAAGCGAAAGCGGCGTGTTCCACAAAAATGGGTAAACCAAGGCCAATACTGCCTTGCGCCCCGGTTACCCGGCAACAAATACCCCGCGGCTGGCTGCCACACGAAGACGGTTTCGAACTATTGTTTCTCAAATTTCATGTTTACCGGAATATTTGTTTCAATATCTGTATCATACGCCAAACCTGCCCCATCGTCAATACATTTGTGATAAATTCATGATTATTTACAAACAAGTGTGTGAAAGTTTGGAGAAAACGGAAAATAGCAAGTTTGACGAAAGAAAATTAGGCAGAGAAACCGTTAGGAATTGGGCGCGAAAAAAGAATAAGTAATAAAGAATAATGAATCATTATGGTGGACCGCGGCGCAGGAGCGCCGCTCAGTAAATATTGGGTTTGATGTTATTTGAAAAGCAGCTGCAAAGTATATCGATCGTGCGGCACGATGCGGGCATCGCCATGGGCGGGCTTTGCTGAATTGTTAGCTGTAAAATGGAGAGGGTATAAATGTGCCCCATCACAAATTTCGCTAAAGGCAGGTTTAGCGAAATGCAGAGTAGGGTAAGTACCAGCCTATTAGAACTCATTCAAACACTGTATTTTGTTCAGCAATGCGAGTCACGCCAGCCACTTACCGAATGGCTTCCTTAAATAAAATAGATTTGTCCTTCACATTCTTGTTTGCAAGACTAAACACCATGCCACAGTCAGACAGACCACCGATGCCCAAGATCTCCTGCTTGTGCAGCTCCAAATCGAAGCAGAGCAGACTTTCCATGGTGGTGATATATAATATATAAAATAGGTAGGCACTGGGTTTTAGCTCTTGTTATAAGTGGGCACCGTTTTCCCTTTCTACTACCCGTGTATTGAATCGTAACAAACCTAATATCTCCGAGCGGCGCTCCGCGCCGCGATCCACCGCCATTATTCTTTTTAATTGCTCATTGCTAATTCCTAATTCGTCCAGCACCAACCTTGTGGTGCCACAAAACTCCTAACTCCTAACGAAACTTCCTTCTTCCCTTTCTGCCCGCAATTTGCTATAGTTAAATCAGCCCCAAAGCAAATTTATTCAGGAGGAAACTGCCTTGATTTACAAAAAGCAATACGGCCACCCATTTGATACCGAAAGCGTGGTGGGTTCTTTTGCACCCGCGATGGAAACGATTCCATATCTCACCAGGGAACCGGACGGCTTCTCTTATGCCATGGACCCGCAGGATATCCTGTATGGCCTGGGTGAAAACATCCGCGGCATCAACAAGCGCGGCTGGGTGTACGAGAGCAAATGCAGCGATGACCCCAACCATACCGAAAACAAATCCTCACTGTACGGCGCTTACAACTTCATGATTGTGTCCGGCAAAGCCACTTTTGGCTTTTTTATCGACTATCCCGGCAAGGTCACCTTTGACTGCGGCTACACCGATCTGGACACCCTGCGGGTGACAGTGGCCGAAGAAAATTACGACCTTTACATCATTGAGGGTGAAAGCCCGACCGATATTGTGCACCAGTTCCGCCAGCTGGTAGGGCGCAGCTACATCCCGCCCAAATGGGCCTTTGGTGCCACCCAGAGCCGCTGGAGCTACATGAACGAGGACGAGGTGCGCGAGGTTGTGGCCAACTACCGCACCAACAACATGCCGCTGGACGCCGTGGTGCTGGATATTGACTACATGGAGCGCTACAAGGACTTTACGGTGGACGAGCAGCGCTTCCCCCATTTTGCAGATTTTGCCGCCGAGATGAAAGCCCAGGGCATCCGCCTTGTGCCCATCATTGATGCGGGTGTTAAAATTGAGGACGGGTACGATGTATACGAAGAGGGCGTGAAGAACGGTTACTTCTGCACCAATCAGGATGGCACCCCCTTTGTGGCCGGTGTGTGGCCGGGCCGGGTGCATTTCCCTGATATGCTCAATCCCGAAGCCCGCGCCTGGTTTGGCAGCAAGTACAAGTTCCTGCTGAACCAGGGCATTGAGGGGTTCTGGAACGATATGAACGAGCCTGCCATCTTCTACTCCGAAGAAACGCTGAAAAAGACCTTTGCCAAAATTGACGAGTACCGCACCCAGAACCTGGATATTTTCAGCTTTTTTGCGTTCAAGAATCTTGTGGCCGGGCTTTCCAACAACGAAAACGACTACAAGCTGTTCTATCACAACACCAAACAGGGCCGCATGCGGCACGATAAAGTGCATAATATCTTCGGCTACAACATGACCCGTGCTGCGGGTGAAGCCTTTGAGCAGCTGGAGCCGGATAAGCGCATTTTAATGTACTCCCGCTCGGCCTGCATCGGTATGCACCGGTATGGCGGTATCTGGACCGGCGATAACCAGTCCTGGTGGAGCCATATTCTGCTCAGCCTGCACATGATGCCCTCCCTGAATATGTGCGGTTTCCTGTACGAAGGCCCCGACATTGGCGGCTTTGGCAGCAACACCACCGAGGACCTTGTGCTGCGCTGGTACGGCGTGGGCATCTTCTCTCCCCTGCTGCGCAACCACTCCGCCGCCGGTACCCGCAAACAGGAACCTTACCGCTTTAAGAACAAGGCTGCCTTTGCCGGTATTCTGCAGCTGCGCTACCTGCTGCTGCCCTATATTTACAGCGAGTACATGAAAGCTGCCCTGCGCGACGGTATGTACTGTATGCCGCTGGCCTTTGCTTTCCCGGACGATGACTTCGCCCGCCAGGTGGAGGATGAAGTGATGATCGGTGAAAGCCTGCTGATTGCCCCCGTTTACGAGCAGAACGCCCGCGGCCGGTATGTCTACCTGCCGGAAGAGATGCTGCAGGTGCGGGTAAAGTGCAGTGAGAACGACCGCATGGAAACCACCGTTCTGCCCGCTGGTCATCATTACATCCCGGTGGAGCTGGACGAAGTGGTGTTCTTTGTGCGCAAGGGGCATATCCTGCCCATCGCCAAGGGCGGCGATAGTATTCAAAATGTGGCAAGCGTGAATTTTGCGGATCTTCGCCTGTTCGCCCATGCCCCCGATGGTGCCGCCTATGAGTATTACACCGATGACGGCGAGACGAAAGATTACGATAAGCCGGAGCATTTTGTACATATCACGCTGGACGCGGATGGAAACGCGGAGAGCGATTGCGCTGATGTCAAGGTTGAAAAAGCGTGAATTCAATTAGTAATTAGGGCAACACCGCACAATTCCCGCCTTACGGCTTAAGCACCGCTCCGGCGGCTGCGGCACGGCATCTGCGTTGCCAAAATACTCGATAAGACATCCAGTATTATCTGCGCTTTTGACTTAGCAGCTGCCGCACCTCGCTCGCCGTATCGGCACTTAGAATTATGCGGTATTGCCTTAGGAATGAGCAATTAGAAATTTAATACAGGGCAGAGTCCGGTGCGTGATACACCGGACCCTGCCTTTTTTGAAATAGGAATTGTGGTGGACTGCGGCGCGATCCATCACTTTCATTTAATTTCTAATTTCTCACTGCGAATTCCTAATCACCACACGCCCCAACTTTTTGCCCATTTTTCTTCAATTTTTTTCACTTTTTTCGTGACATTTTCCTTTATTTGGTGTATACTGATAGCAAGAATACGGCAAAAAAAGCAAATTTTGCGGTTTTGCACGCATCAATGTTACGGACCAAAACAAACGGAGGTTTCAATCCATGTATTATGAAGACAACCGCGTAAAAGACTTGAAAGTTGCCTACATCGGCGGTGGTTCCCGTGGGTGGGCGTGGGGGTTCATGATGGACCTTGCCGCGGATGCCCAGATGGAAGGCACCGTGGCGCTGTATGATATCGACCACGAAGCAGCCGAGCACAACGAGATCATCGGCAACAAGATCTCTGCCCACCCGGATGCGGTTTCACACTGGAAGTATACTGTGGCGGATACGCTGCAGCAGGCCCTGACCGGCGCGGATTTTGTCGTCATCTCCATCCTGCCCGGCACCTTTGACGAGATGGAAAGCGACGTCCACGCGCCGGAAGCTTACGGCATCTATCAGTCGGTGGGCGATACCGTAGGTGCGGGCGGTTTCATGCGCGCCATGCGCACCATCCCCATGTATGTCACCATCGCTGAAGCGATCCGCGATTACAGTCCCAATGCCTGGGTCATCAACTACACCAACCCGATGACCCTCTGCGTGCGTACCCTGTACCATGTGTTCCCCAAGATCAAGGCGTTCGGCTGCTGCCACGAGGTGTTCGGCACCCAGACGCTGCTGACCCACATTCTGGATGAGGAACTGGGCCTGAAAGATGTTGCCCGCCAGGATATCAAGGTCAACGTCAAGGGAATCAACCACTTTACTTGGTTCGATAAGGCTACTTACAAAGGCATGGACCTCTTCCCCATTTACCGCAAATTTGCCGAAGAGCACTATGAATCCGGTTATGAGTACGGCGACACGAATTGGATGAACAGTTCCTTTGCCTGCGCCAACCGCGTTAAATTTGATTTGTTCCTGCGCTATGGCTGCATTGCCGCCGCGGGCGACCGCCATCTGGCAGAGTTTATGCCGGGCAAGACTTATCTGGAAAGCCCCGAAGCCGTGCGCGAATGGAAGTTTGGCCTGACCACCGTTGCGTGGCGCAAAAATGAGCTGCAGGAGCGCCTGGCCCGCAGCCGCCGCCTGCGCACCGGTGAAGAGCCGATCGAGATCAAGCCCGATGGCGAGGAAGGCCACCTGCTGATGAAAGCCCTGCTCGGCCTGGGCGACCTGGTCAGCAACGTGAACATTCCCAACCACGGTGCCATTGCCAACCTGCCGTGGGATGCCGTGGTGGAAGTGAACGCGCTGTTCAGCCGCCAGGGCGTGCAGTCCGTGAACGCCGGCCCGCTGCCCGCCAATATTCTGCCGCTGGTAGCCCGCCACGTTTACAATCAGGAGAACACCCTAACCGCTGCCCTGACCTGCGACCGCACCCTTGGCCTGACCACCTTTATGAACGACCCGCAGGTGACCCTGAACTGGAACCAGGGCAAAGAACTGTTTGACACCATGCTGCACAATACCCGCGCATACCTTCCGAAAGAATGGAACGCGTGATGTAGTTAGGAGTTTTGCGGCGGGGCGAAGTCACAGCGCGGAAAAATTAGGAATTAGCGATTAGTAATTAGAAATTGATAGTAGGCAGGGCCTGATGCAGTTGCGTCGGGCCCTGCTTTTTAGGTAAAGCATTCAAAAAGAAGCGAATTACCGTTGTTGTCCGTAGTGCATTGCGAAGTGGAACCTGTACGGCTGGCATCAATCTGTTCAAAAGGTCCAAGAGTTACCAACAGAATAATCATATAAACACAAAATGCGAACCACGTTGTACGAAGTGGTTCGCATTTTGTTATCGTAATGTATATTTTATTTCGGCAGCTGAATTTCCGGCATCAGTTCATCGGATACGATCTGCAGCATTTCTTCCAGCTTGGCCAGGTCATCGGGGCTGAACCGCTGTTTGGCACGCTCCATGACCAGATGCAGGTAAGAATAGCTGATGTTATAGTAATCAATGTACTTTTGGGTCGGCCGCAGGCGGTATTCCCGCTTATCGGTGGTGGATTGGATGCGCTCCACATAGCCTTTTTTGACCAGGGAGTTGATCTTATAAGCTGCGTTGGGGGTGGAAAGATTCATCATGTGGCTGAACTGCGCAATCGTGGGTTCCCCCAGTGCCATGATGACTTCCATGCAGAAAGATTCTACCGTCGTCAGCGTGGCTTCACGGTCTTCAAAACGGTTGAAGATCTGTTTATAAAAATGCAGCTTGAATTTTGTGTATACCTGCCCAAATGTCTGATCCAGCATGGCGAGAATCCCCCTGTAGGTTAATGAATTTATTATAGCACAATCCACCATGCAAAACCAGCCCTCAGGCATCCGTGATAACAAATGTCAGCTCGGCGTTGGCCGCGCGCACACCATCCACCCAGGCGGTAGCTTTGCCGATGCCCACCGGGCCATGCTGCTCTACCAGCTCACATTCCAAAGTCAGCACATCGCCGGGCACAACCTGGCGGCGGAAACGGGCATTTTTTACCCCTCCAAACAGGGCAATCTTTCCACGGTTTTCCGGCAGGCTCAACGCGGCCACCGCGCCGGTTTGGGCAAGGGCTTCCAGAATCAATACCCCCGGCATAACCGGATGGCCGGGGAAATGTCCCTGGAAAAACGACTCTGTGCGGGTCACGCACTTGATTCCGCGCGCCCACTGGCCGGGGGTATAGTCAAGAATCTTATCCACCAAAGCAAACGGGTAACGGTGCGGCAGGATCTTTTCGATTTCCGCCGCCGTCAGGGTCCGGGGCGGTTCATTGGGTGTATAGTTCATCCTCATCCCTCCCAACGCTTGAACACCACACAGGCGTTGTGGCCGCCGAAGCCCAGGCTGTCGCTCATGGCATAATCCACCTGTAACGCGCGGCCCTGGTTGGGAATATAGTCGAGATCCAGTTCCGGGTCCGGCTCCTGCAGGTTGACGGTAGCGGGCAAAAAGGCATCGTGCAGGGCCAGCACGGTAAACACGCCCTCTACCCCGCCGGCGCCGCCTAGCAGGTGGCCGGTCATCGACTTGGTCGAGGATACGGCCAGCTCATACGCGTGGCTGCCAAAAACCGACTTGATGGCCGCGGTCTCACAGCTGTCATTCAGATGCGTGGAAGTTCCATGGGCATTGATGTAGCCAATCTGTTCCGGCTCCACTCCGCCATCAGCCAATGCCAGCCGCATACAGGACGCGCCGCCTGCACCGCCCGGTGCCGGGGCGGTAAAATGGTAAGCATCGCAGTTAGCGCCATAGCCCACAATCTCGGCGTAAATCTTAGCGCCACGCTCTTTAGCGGTCTCCAGTTCTTCCAACAGCAGCACACCGCTGCCCTCGCCCATCACAAAACCGCTGCGCCGGGCATCAAAGGGGATCGAGGCCCGGGCCGGGTCATCTGCGGTGCAGAGGGCTTTCATACTGGCGAAGCCGCCCACCCCCAACGGGCTAATGCAGCTTTCGCTGCCGCCGCAGAGCATACGGTCCTCGTATCCATCGCGGATACGGTGGAACGCATCCCCAATCGCATTGGTACCGCCTGCGCAGGCAGTGGTGGGGCAGTTGCACATACCCTGCAGGCCAAAGCGGATGGCCACCTGCCCCGCCGCCATATTGCCGATGGACATGGGGACAAAGTAGGGGCTGACCTTTTCAAAGCCCCGCTGCTGGCCGCGGGTGTGTTCTTCCTCGATCGTGGGCAGACCACCGATCCCGCTGGACAGGATCACGCCGAACCGTGTGTGGTCGATATTTTCCAGTGCAATGCCGCTGTCGTGGATGGCTTCGTCAGCGGCGGCCACGGCAAACTGGGTAAACCGCGCCATTTTACGGGCTTCGCGCCGGTCAATACGTTCGGCAGGGTCAAAATCTTTGACTTCTGCGGCCAGTTTCACCTTAAAATCCGTTGTATCAAAAGCCGTGATCGGCCCAACGGCGCAGCGGCCAGCTTTCACGGCGGCCCAGCTTTCCGCCACGGTATTGCCGGTTGGGTTTACCGTGCCAAGGCCGGTGATAACGACCCGGCGTTTCTTTTCTATCTTCATAGCTGCACCTCACATTCCCATTCCGCCGTCAACACAAAGAACCTGCCCGGTGATGTAACCGGCCTGTTCCCCGGCCAGGAAAGCCACCGCCGCGGCAACATCTTCAGCACGGCCGATTCTGCCTGCCGGGATGGCCGCTGCGGCTACGGCGCGGGCAGATTCCGGCATAGCGGCGGTCATATCGGTTTCAATAAATCCAGGTGCCACCGCATTGGCGGTAATATTGCGTGCGGCGTACTCTTTGGCAACGCTTTTCGTTAGGCCGATCAGCCCCGCCTTGCTGGCGGCATAGTTGGCCTGGCCCGCGTTTCCGTGCAGGCCGACCACACTGCTGATATTGATGATACGCCCATACCGCTGGCGCATCATCAAGCGGGAAGCTGCTTTGGTGCAGAAAAACGTCCCCTTCAGGTTGGTAAAAAGTACATTGTCAAAGTCGGATTCGGTCATGCGCATCAGCAGTTTATCCGCGGTGATGCCCGCATTGTTGACCAGCACATCGATCCGCCCAAAAGCGGCAGCGGTATCTTCCACCAGATTTTGGCAGGCTTCGGGGCTGCGCACATCCGCTTGCAGCGTGATGGCCTGCACACCAAAGGCGCGGCAGGCAGCCGCTGTTTCCTCGGCCGCGGCTGCGCTGCCTGCGTAGTTGACTGCAATGTTCATGCCGTTTTCGGCCAATGCAAGGCAGACGGCACGACCAATGCCCTTGGCGCCGCCCGTAACCAGAGCGGCACGGCGCATGCTTTCGGTTTGCGGCATGGTCAGGCTCCTTTCATGGTGCAAAGCAACTGCTGCAGTTGTGCAGCAGTTTCCACCGGATAGCACGAGATAGCATTTCCCACCGTCTTTTTCACAAATCCGGTCAACACCCTGCCGGGGCCGATCTCAATGGCGGTATCCACCCCCAGTTCCGCCAAACGGCGGACGGTGGCTTCCCAACGTACGCCGGACTGCACCTGTTTTTCCAGCAGCGTGGCGATCGTGTCATTCTCTGCCATTTCATGCCCAAGGCAGTTGAACAGTACCGGGAACTGCATCGGCGCAAAATGGATGGATTGGAACTTTTCCCGCAGCGCATCTCCGGCGGGGTGCATCAGCAGCGTATGGAACGCACCGCTGACGTTCAGCGGCAGGCAGCGCCGCGCCCCAGCGGCAAGCGCCAGGTCGGCAGCTTTGTCTACAGCAGCTTTCTCGCCGCCGATAACCAGCTGGCCGGGACAGTTGTAATTGCAGATCTGTACAACGCCCTCTTCGGCGGCTGCGCTGCAACATGCCTGCAAGGATGTTTCATCCAATCCCAAAACGGCTGTCATCCCACAGGTGCGCCCGGCAGCGGCAGCAGCCATCGCTTTGCCACGGAAAGCCGTTAAAGCGACCGCTGTCTGCATATCGAACACCCCCGCACAGGCCAAAGCGGAATACTCCCCCAGGGACAGGCCCGCCGCATAGTCCGGCATAATGCCCTGCTCCCGCAGCACAGCGGTAAGACCGGCGGCAAAAGCTGTCATACAAGGCTGGGTGTATTGCGTTTCCTTCAGTACGCCCGCCGCGTCGGTAAAGCAGACTTCTTTCAAATCAAAATCCACCGCTGCGGCAGCTTCGTCAAAGGCGGCGCGGAAGGCAGGAAAGGTTTCATAAAGGTCCTGGCCCATACCGGCATGCTGACTGCCCTGCCCAGCGTATAAAAATGCTAATTTCATCAGATGGTCTCCTTGTACAACCCTGTGATGCAGGTCTTTGCCTCGCTTACCATTGCGGCAAAAATCTCTTCTACCGGGCGGACTTCATGCAGCAGCCCCGCGGCCTGTCCGGCCATCAGGCTTCCGTTTTCGGTGTCGCCGTCAAACACAGCCTTGCGCAGACTGCCAAGCGTAAAGCGTTCCAGCGCCATTTTGTCGGCCCCGGCTTTTTCCTGCCGGACATACTCGCGGCTCATTCGGTTTTTCAACACACGCACCGGGGTGCCGCCGATCCGCCCGGTCACAATGGTATCGCTGTCGCGGGCTTTCAGCAGCGCTGCCTTGTAGTTTTCGTGGATGGGGCACTCGGTGCTGGCCAGCAGACAGGTGCCGACCTGCACGCCGCAGGCCCCCAGCGCCAGCGCTGCGGCCAAACCGCGCCCGTCAGCAATGCCGCCCGCGGCAATGACCGGCACGTGGACGGCATCAACGACCTGCGGCACCAGCGCCATTGTGGTCATTTCCCCCACATGGCCGCCGCTCTCTGTTCCCTCAGCAATGACAGCGTCAATGCCAAGCGGTTCCAGGTGTTTGGCTAAGATTGCGGCAGCTACCACCGGGATAACCGTGATGCCGGCTGCTTTCCACATTGCCATGTACTTTCCCGGATTTCCTGCCCCGGTGGTGACGATCTTTACGCCTTCTTCCACCACGATTTTGGCAAATTCATCTGCCTGCGGGTGCATCAGCATGATGTTGACACCAAAAGGCTGGTCGGTCAGCGCACGGCAGTGGCGGATGTTTTCCCTCAGGGCATCGGCATCCATACCGCCGGAACCGATCAGGCCCAGCGCCCCGGCGTTAGAGCAAGCAGCGGCAAATTCGCCCGTGGCGATATTGGCCATTCCACCTTGGATAATGGGATATTTCGTACCTAAAATTTCATTGAGCAGCTTCATTTTCTACCCTCATACGTCAGCAGCATTCCGCCCCAGGTCAGCCCGCCGCCAAAACCGATGCAGGCCAGGGTCTGGCCGGGGTGCAGTAAATCATTTTTCACCATTTCATGCAGGGCAATGGGAATGCTGGCAGCACTGGTATTTCCATGGCGGTCCATATTTTTATAAAATTTTGACGGTTCTGCGTGCAAGTGTTTGATACAATGGTCAATAATGCGGCTATTGGCCTGATGGCAGACGACCCAATCCAGGTCAGCCAAGGTCTTGTGGCTGCGCTCCAACACGGTTTGCAGGCAACGCGGCATGGTTTCCACCGCAAAACGAAAGACCGCCTTGCCATCCATCGTGATCGGGGCCGTATCGCAGGCTGCGGGGCCGCCGACACGGATGGCTTCGCTCCCCCGCGCGCCCAACGTGACGGCAAACGGCACATCTTCGGCCAGTTCCAGAATAGCCGCACCAGCGCCATCCCCAAACAGTACGCAGGTTGTGCGGTCGGTCGGGTCCACCATGCGGGACAGCGCTTCGCAGCCGATGACCAACGCATAGCGTCCGCCCAGGGTGTTCAACAGTCCGTGGGCCGCAGCAATAGCATAAATAAAACCGGAACAAGCCGCATTTACATCAAAAGCGGGCCGGTTCTCCGGCAGCCCCAAGGCCGCCTGCACACGGCAGGCAACACTGGGGGTAGCCGTTGGAGCCGAAAGCGTTGCCGCAACGCAGCAGGCAATCTCGCTTGCTGCCAGCCCGCTACGCGCCAGGGCCTGGCGGGCGGCGGCAATGGCCAGCGTGGCGGCATCCTCACTTTCGGTGCAGTAATACCGCTGGCGGATGCCGGTGCGGGTCGTGATCCATTCATCGCTGGTGTCCACCTGTCGGCTCAAATCCTCATTCGTCACTACACGGCCGGGCAGTGCCCCGCCGGTGGCCAGCAGCTGTAAGCCTTTCATGCTCCCCTCATTTCTCCGATACGGCGGTATTTTTTGTATCTCTGGTCGGCCAATGCCTTTCCACTCATCTTGCACAAGGCGGCAAGGTGCGCGGCAATGGCGGTATCCAACCGGCTGAAAAGCAGCTGCCGCCCGCGCTGTGCACCGCCCAGCGGTTCGGCGATGATCTCTTCCACAATTCCATCCGTATACAAGTCCTGCGCCGTCAGTTTCATCATGGTACAGGCTTCGCCGCTGCGGGAGGCATCTTTCCACAAAATGCTGGCAAATCCTTCGGGGCTCAACACCGAATACACGGCGTTTTCCAGCATCAGAATATGGTTGGCAACGCCAAGCCCCAGTGCGCCGCCGCTGGAGCCTTCGCCCGTAACGATGGCCAGTACCGGGACGGTCAGACCGCTCATCTCCATCAGGTTGCGGGCGATGGCCTCCCCCTGGCCGCGCTCCTCGGCATCCTTACCGGGGTAAGCACCGGGGGTATCAATAAATGTGATGATGGGCCGCCTGAATTTTTCCGCCTGCTTCATCACGCGCAGCGCCTTGCGGTAGCCTTCCGGTCCCGGCATGCCAAAGTTGCAGCGCAGGTTTTCTTCCAGCGTCGTTCCTTTGCGGTGCCCCAAAACCGTAACGGGCATCCCATGGAATCGCGCGATACCGCACAAAATGGCCGCGTCCTCCTTGCATTGCCGGTCACCGCACTGCTCAAAAAAGTCGGTAAACAGGTTGTCGATGATTTCGCCGATATGCGGGCGGTCAGGGCGGCGCGCCAGAAAAACTCTGTCCTCCGGCGTCAGTGATGTGCAGCGCTGCAAAAGCATGTTTTCCTGCGCGGAAAGCTCTGCCAGCTCAGCGGCATGGGTAGTCGTATTCGCCATTTCGGCATCATCGGTGCTGCTACACAATGCATCAATCTGTGCGTCCAGCGGTTCCAGCTGCTGCAAAACCTCTTTGATCATCTGCATTTCCTCCCCTGTGTATGGAGCTGCAAAATCCGCGTCAAAACCTCTTTTAATTCCGTGCGCGGCACAACCTGATCCACAAAACCGTGTTCCAGCTGGAACTCACTGCGCTGGAAACCATCGGGCAGCTTTTCTCCGATGGTCTGTTCAATCACACGCGGCCCGGCAAACCCGATCAGCGCACCCGGTTCGGCCAGCGTGATGTCTCCCAGGCTGGCAAAACTGGCTGTGACACCGCCGGTGGTGGGGTGGGTCAGCACACTGACATACAGCCCGCCGCTGCGGCTGAACCTTTCCAGCGCGGCACTGGTTTTTGCCATTTGCATCAGGCTGAAAATGCCCTCCTGCATCCGCGCTCCACCGCTGGCAGAAAAAATAACCAGCGGAAGCCGTTTATCAGCAGCATATTCGATTGCACGGGTGATTTTCTCCCCCACGGCAGTGCTCATGCTGCCCATAAAAAATCGGCTGTCCAGCACAGCTGCCACCGCCTGCACGCCCCCGATCCTGCCGGTTGCGGTGACGGCAGCTTCTTTCAGACCCGTTTTGACCGAAGCAGCGGCCAACTTTTCCTGATAATCGGGAAAATGCAGCACATCGTTGGGGGCAAGGTCTGGATTCAGTTCCTTAAAGGTTCCGTGGTCCAAAATCGTGCTGAGCCGGTAATAGGCTCCAATGGGCAGATGTACCCCGCAATTGGGGCATACATACAGGCTTTTGGTCCAGACCTGGCGGGTGGCGCGGCGACCGCATTTTTTACATTCAACAAATTGCGGCTGCACCCAGCCGGGCGCAGCCGTACCAGCATCGCGGCGGACTTTCAGTTGGAAGCTGCGCTCCTGCTGGCTGACCGGGAACAGCTTTTCAATGGCATTCATCCCTAATACCCTTTAGGCTGCCCGCGCAACCAGATAGTTGAAGATATCACCCACGGTCTTGAGCGTTCCCAGGTCCTCATCGGCAATCGTGATGCCAAACTTGTCCTCAAACGCCATGTTCAGCTCCACCGCGTCCAGGCTATCCGCCTGCAGGTCCTCGGTCAGGCTGGCTTCCATCGTAACTTTGTCTGCATCGCAGTTCAGGGTATCAACAAATACTTCTTTCAGTTCTTCAAAGCTCATGATTTATACCTCGTAATTATTTATCTAAAAATATTGACTTAATTGTCAACAAGGCTATTATATCACATTTGTCTTGTATGTCAATATTGTTAGGTAAAAATATTTATCTAATTATGCCAATCTCTTATTCTCTCTACCAGAAGCGAACATCATGCAAAAATTCGCGCAGCATCATCCCCTGCAGCGCTGCCATTGCTGCTGACAGGTAGACGCAATGCAATACTTTGGGTGAGGGCACTCCCCCGCTCCGTCTATTGACAATTCCGCCACCTATAGATAAAAACGCCTGCAAACTCAGGCGTAAATCCGCCTTTATGCACAACGGCGTGATTGCCCGCGCTCTGGTGCTGGACAAGCTGGTTTCTACCTACCTGGCGCAGCACCCCGGCGCAGTGGTCAACATTACCTGCAGAGCATCTCCTTGCTTCTTACATATTTTTTATAATGCAGCAAACCCAATATTTTCTGAGTGACACACCGCACCACGGTCCACCAACATTATTCTTTATTTTTTACATGATTCACTCAAAAAGCAGGGCTCGGTGCCATTTCCGCACCGGGCCCTGCTCTATTTCCAATTCCTAATTTCTCATTGCTAATTCCTAAGGCAATACCGCATAATTCTAAGTGCCGATACGGCGAGCGAGGTGCGGCAGCTGCTAGGCCAAAAGCGCAGATAATACTGGATGTCTTATCGAGCATTTTGGCAACGCAGATGCCGTGCCGCAGCCGTCGGAGCGGTGCTTAAGCCGTAAGGCGGGAATTGTGCGGTGTTGCCCTAATTGAAAAAGCCCCTAACTTAGTTTTCAGCTTCCACCCTGTGCGTCATACAGCTCTTATAACTGTTTTCCAGGGCGGTTTCCACTTTGCGGTAGTTGCGGCGGGCAACAGCGGTGAACAGAACATCCACCATGCACATCTGGGCAATGCGGCTGCTCATTGCACCGCTGCGGTGGCTGATTTCCGGCGATGATGTGTACAAACACAGGTCCGCAGCCTGGGCTAGGGGGCTGTTGTCGAACCGGGTCAGCGCAATGGTGGTGCCTCCCCGGGCGGCGGCCAGGTGCAGGCACTCCATCACCTCGCGGGTGGTACCGGAGTTGGATACAAAAATGCCCACATCCTTTGGCCCCATAGTTGCAGCATAAGTAAGCTGAATGTGCAGATCCTGCGCATAACAGGCGGACTTGCCAATGCGGATCAACTTATAATACAGGTCCTGCGCTACCAGCGACGATGCATTCACTCCGAACAGCCGCACACTGTCCGCCTGGATGATTTTCCCCGCGGCACGCTCCACAATGGCGGGATCCAGCAGCTTCATTGTGTCCTCAATAGCGCAGATGCTGCTGGTTTTCACCGCGTCCGCCATCTCAGTGATGGTGTTATAGTCCCGGATATCAGTAAAGAATCCGCTGCTCTCCCGCTGGGCAGTAGGAGCGTTGGTCTCGTTCAGCTCGTTGAACAGGGCTTTTTTCATATCCTTCAAGCCGTCAAAGCCGATGTGCTTGCACAGCCGCACCCAAGCCACCTGAGTGGTATCGGCTTGTTTGGCCAGCTTGGCAATGGGCAGCACAAACACGCTGTCCACATGGCTTAAAAAGAAGGACGCTGCCTTTTTTTCGGAATCATTCAAATCATCATACAAGTCCCGCACACGGATTTCGATGCTGGTCATGGATGGTCCCCCTTTCCGGTTATTGGCTGATTTTCCCCATCACAACGGGGTGTGCAGCACCGGTTGCTCCGGGGGCGTTGTTGGGCTGGCCGTACATGGCTTCGTTCGCCAGCACGGCAAAGGCCACGGCCTCCTTCGCGTTGCTGTCCAAACCAAGCTGCTCGTTGGTCATCACCTCGCAGCCGGGCAGACAGTCGGCAATATGGGCCAGCAGCGTGGGGTTCATGCTGCCGCCCCCGCCCACGATCATCCGGTCCGGCTTGACGGGGCAGTAATCCCGCACGCCCGCGCTGATGCACTCCGCCGTAAAGCGGGTGGCGGTGGCCAGCACATCCCCCAGCGGCACATCCAGCTCGTTGGCTTTCTTCAGCAGCTGTTCCACATAGGCATCACCGTACATTTCGCGGCCGGTAGTTTTGGGCGGGGTGCGCTTCAGGTATTCGTCCTGCATCATCCAGGCTAACAGGGCGGGGTTGACCTGAGCGGCAGCAGCCATTTTGCCGCCGTCATCATAGCGGGCTTTTCCGTTCGTCATGCGGGCGGCAAGGGCATCGATCACCATGTTGCCCGGCCCGGTATCAAAGGCCAGCACACCGTTCAAGCCCGCACCGCGGGGCAAAAGCGTGATGTTGCCAATACCGCCAATGTTCTGCAATGCCACATTGCGCTGCGGGTCCTGGTAAAGCAGATACTCGGTATACGGCACCAGCGGCGCACCAAGGCCGCCTGCAGCCATATCCCGTACGCGGAAATCGCTTACCACGGGGCAGCCCAGCGCTTCCACGATCATTGAAGCTTCGCCGATTTGCAGGGTGCCGCGCACTTTGTAGCCCAGGTAGTCCTGCTCCACCGGGGCATGGAACACCGTCTGCCCATGGCTACCCACAAAGGCAACATTCCGCGGGTCCACGCCCGCCTGCGCGCAGACTGCCAGGCAGGCGTCTGCGCTGAGCTTGCCCAGCAAAAAGTTCATTAGGCAAAGTTCCTCGCTGCCGCCAAAGTTCCCTGCCGCCACCTGTAAAATGCGGCTGCGCACAGCATCGGTGAACGGCAGCGTGACAAACGCCATCTGGCGCACGTGGGTGTTGGTGCTGCACCCGCTGATTTCCACCAGCACAGCGTCAATGCCATCAGCCGAAGTACCGCTCATCAGGCCGATTGCCAGTTTTTTTGCCTCTGCATCTTTGCACAACATTGTCATGCTCCACCCTTTCGTTCAGAGGGGTACTGCAAAACCTTAGGGCAACACCGCACAATTCCCGCCTTACGGCTTAAGCACCGCTTCGGCGGCTGCGGCACGGCATCTGCGTTGCCAAAATGCTCGATAATACACAAAGTATTATCTGCACTTTTGGCTTAGCAGCTGCCGCACCTCGCTCGCCGTATCGGCACTTAGAATTATGCGGTATTGCCTTAGAAATTTTGTACAAAAATGCCCTCAACTTTTTTGAAACAAAATTTCTCAAGCCCCCTTTTCTTTTTATTATAACGCGAATATAATGAACATATCAAGTCATTATTTTGCCATATCGCGGGGCAAAAAATCTTTTTCTCTCGTTTATTCTTTGCATCGTGCAATTTGGTAAGCTTTTCTGATATAAAATTTCACAGCGTTTACCGCAACAGGAGGTTTCCCCATGGTTCTGAATGGTCTTGACCACCTGGCTGACGCCGCGCCCTGGCTGAAAGGGCGGCGGCTCGGCCTGATCACCTCGACATCCGGCGTAACTCGGATGCTGACATCCGGCATTGATGCCATCCACGCGCAGTTCCCGCTGACAGCGCTGTTCGGCCCGGAGCACGGCGTACGCGGCGACCATGACGCCGGTGCTACCGTGGAAACCTACACCGATCCTGCCACCAGACTGCCGGTGTACAGCCTGTACCGCAAGGATTCCCAGCACATGACGCCGGAGATGCTGGACCTGGTAGATACCGTGATCTATGATATCCAGGATATCGGCGCGCGGTTTTATACTTACATTTCCACCCTGCTGTATGTGATGCGGGACTGCGCCGCCGCAGGCAAAGAACTGGTAGTGCTGGACCGCATCAATCCCCTGGGCGGCAAGGTGGAGGGCGGTTTGCTGCAGCCCGGTTTTGAAAGCTTTGTGGGGGCCTATCCCCTTACAACCCGGTACGGCCTGACCCCCGGTGAATTTGCCCACCTTGCCAACGAGGAACAGCACATTGGCTGCCAGCTGCATGTGCTGCCGGTGCTGGGCTGGAAACGGGAGATGCTCTTTCCCGAAACAGGGCTGTACTGGATGATGCCCAGCCCGGCCATTCCCAACTTTGAAACCGCGCTGCTTTACCCCGGCACCTGCCTGACCGAGGCCACCAACATTTCGGAAGGGCGCGGAACCTCGGCCCCGTTCGAATTGATCGGCGCACCGTTCATCAACGGTGCGGCATTGGCTGACCGGATGAACTCTAAAAAGCTGCCGGGCGTAATTTTTACCGCGGCTTACTTTACGCCCAGTGCTTCCAAACATGCAGGCAGGCGCTGCGAGGGCGTACACATCCACCTGACCGACACCAAAGCGTATGACACCATCCGCACCGGCACCGCCCTGCTGTATGCCATCCGCGAGATATACCCCAACGATTTTGCCCTGCGCCAGCCCGAAGACGAAAAAGCCCTGCTGCCCATCAACCGCCTAACCGGCAGCGATGTACTTGCCCACGATTGGCCGGACTTTGACGCGCTGATGGAACGCTGGGAGAACGAGGCAAAAGCGTTTGATGAAAGGGCAGCGTTTGCAAGAATGTACGAATGATAAGTTAGGAGTTAGGAGTTTTGCGGCATCACAAGGTTGGAGCTGGACGAATTAGGAATTAGCAATGGGCAATTAAAAAGAATAAAGGCAATACCGCATAATTCTAACTCCTCCCTCCTAACTAAAAATTTTCCTCATAATCAGAAGGAGCCTAAACATGACAGACCTTGAACGTATCGGCCAGCGCCTTGTCACTGGCTTTCCCGGAACCGCCCTCACACCGGAGCTGGTGCAGGTGGTCAAAGAATATAAGATCGGCAACATCATCCTTTTCCGCGAAAACATTGCCAGCGCGGACCAGCTGCGGACCCTGTGCGCTGACCTGCAAACCCTCATCCGCAGCGAAACCGGCCACGACGCTTTTATCATGATTGATCAAGAGGGCGGCGCTGTGACCCGCCTGCCGGAAAGCTGCATCAATGTACCAGGCTCCATGGCGCTGGCCGCCACCGGTGACCCCGAAACCACCTATCTGGCCGGCAAGCTGACCGGCGAAGAGCTGCGCAGTCTGGGCGTCAACTTTAACCTGGCCCCCAGCGTGGATGTCAACTGCAACCCTGCCAACCCCATCATCGGGGTGCGCAGTTATGGCGATACCCCCGCCACCGTGGCCAAGTATGCCGCCGGTATGATCCGCGGCCTGCAGGATGGCGGCGTGCTCTGCCTGGCCAAACATTTCCCCGGCCACGGCGATACTTCGCTGGACAGCCACCTCACCCTGCCCTGTGTAGACAAGCCCCGCGATGAACTGGAACGGATGGAGCTGGCTCCCTTCCGCGCTGCCATTGCCGACGGCGTACCCGCCATCATGACGGCGCACATCCTGTTCCCCGCGCTGGATGACAGCGGTGTGCCCGCCACCATGTCCCGCCGCATCGTCACCGGCCTGCTGCGCGGCGAAATGAGCTTTACCGGCCTTGTCACCAGCGACTGCATGGAGATGCAGGCTGTGCAGAAGTTCTTTGGTTCGGTCAACGGCGTGCTGGCCGCCATGAACGCCGGGGTGGATCTGGTGCTGCTTTCCCACACCACCCTGCTTTCCGGCGAAGCCGCCAAGGCTGCCGCCGAAGCTTTACAGTCCGGCAAACTGGACCGCAAAGAGATGGAAGAAAGTGTGGACCGCATTTTGGCCGCTAAGGCCAAGCTGGCCACCGTGCCCGCCGCCGCGTTTGATGCGGAGCAGGCCGCCGCCCTGAATGACAAGCTGCTGCGCGCCACCATTACCGAAGTGCATGTACCCAAAGCAGGCCGCCCTAACGTGGGCGGGCACCCACTGTGCCTGGGCTGCCAGGTCTACCGCACCGGCCTTGTGGGCAATGTGGTGGATGATGTACAGCAAAGCTTTCCCGTTATGATGGCCAAAGCGCTGGGTGGAGATGGCTTTACCACCCCCATTGATCCCAGCGAGGATGAAATTTACGAGTGGGTGCGCCGCGCCGAAAGCTACACCAGTATCGTGATCGGCACCTATAACGGCCACCTGCATCCACAGCAGCTGGAAATGGTCAAAGCACTGGCCCAGAACAGCGGAAAACCGGTCACTGTAGTGGCACTGCGCAACCCGTATGACCTCTTCTCCCTGCCGGAAAGTGTCTACACCCTTGCCGCGTATGAATACACCGCCCGCAGCACTGCCGCCGTGGCGGATGTTCTGCTGGGCCGCCATGCCGCAACAGGCCGCCTGCCCATTGCCACGCCAGAACAGGAGGCCCAATGATGCCCTACTATGTTGGCATTGACGGCGGCGGAACCAAAACCGCCGTGGAGCTGCGCACCCGCGGTTCCGCAGCCCACAGCCGCGCTGTGTTTGGCCCACTGAACTGCAACAGCGACCGCACCGCTGCCGCCAAAACCCTGACCGATACGCTGGCCTGGCTAGCTGCCCAACCGGAAGGGCTGGCCGGGTGCGATGGGCTTTGCATCGGCAGCGCAGGTATCAGCAACCCGGATGCTTACAACTTTATTCAGGATATCATCCGCGCAGGCGGCTACACTGGCCCGCTGCAAATCGTTGGCGACCAGGTCACGGCGCTGGCCGGTGCCTTGGGCCAGCCGGTGGGCACTGTGCTGATTGCAGGCACCGGTTCCATCTGTTACGCCCGCACGGCCGATGGCCGCGAAGCCCGCAGCGGCGGCTGGGGACATCTGATCGACGACGAGGGCAGTGCCTATGCACTCGGACGGGATATTCTGCGCGCCGTGGTGCGCGCTGCCGATGGCCGTGCCCCCGCCACAGCTCTGACGGAGCTGGTCGCCCAGCGCCTGGGTGCGCCAGGCGTGCAGCCGGTTATCCGCTTCACCTATGCCCCCACCACAACCAAAAAGGAAATTGCCGCCCTGGCCCCCCTGCTGGACCCTGCCTTGCAGCAGGGCGATGCCGCGGCGCAGGCCATTATTGCCCATGCCGCTGATGAACTGACCCAGATGGCTGCCGCCGCCATGCAGCCCCTTGGTTTGCAGACCGGCAGTATGGCCCTGCTTGGCAGTGTGCTGCAAAAAAATGAAACCCTGCGTGCCGCTGTTATCACCCGCCTGACTGCCCAGTTCCCCACCCTCACCTTCCCCGAACCCGTTGGCGATGCCGCGGATGGGGCAGCGGTTATGGCGGAAAATAGTTAGGAAGTAGGAGTGAGGTGTTAAGAGTTGGTATAATTAGCAATGAGAAATTCGTCATTCGATATGGATATCGTTACCTGTCCCATTGATCTATTCTTTCCTCTCCAACTCAAACCGAGACAACTCCTACCTCCTCCTTCCTAACTCCTAACTTACTTCTTGCTACTAATATCCACACACCCAAATTGGAGGTTTTCCCATGCCTGATATGCTTGTTAAACTGTATGACCTGCCTGATGAAGCCCCGGCCCTGGCGCGGAGCCACGCGTTTGGGGTCGAGATCCGCCGTGCCATGGCGCCGGACCGCCAGCGCGTGCTGGATTGGGTGCGTACCCACTCTGGCGACTGCGCTGCCGGTGAATGCGCTGTCAGTTTTGCCCATACGCCCATTGGCTGCTGGATCGCCACCCGCGGCAGCGAGATCGTGGGTTACGCCTGTTACGATGCCACCGCGCCGGACTTTTTCGGTCCCACCCGTGTGCTGGACAGTGAGCAGGGCCACGGTGTGGGCACTGCCCTGCTGCTGCGCTGTCTGACCGCCATGCGGGAATACGGGTACGGCTATGCCATCATTGGCAGCGTTGGCCCGGTGGAATTCTATCAGAAAACCTGCAATGCCACCGTTATTCCAGATTCCGACCCCGGAATTTATAAAGATTTTTTGCGCGGAATGGAAAAAAGAGCGGAAAAGCATTGATAATTAGCAATGAGTAATTAGAAATTGAATGTAAGGCAGTGTCCGGTGCGAGATTTGCACCGGGCGCTGCCTTTTTATGTTCGAATTCCATTTGTTTGCAGCGTCCGCCGTGTATTTCAACGTTTCTCCCCGGCGCGATGAGGGCATCGCGCCCTACAGGATATTTTGTTGTTTACCACACATTTTCAAGCAACAGCAAACCTAATATTTCCTGAGCGGCGCAGCGCGCCGCGGTCACCACAATTATTATTTATTCTCTATTCATTAAAATTCATTAAGCGCTCCCCCAACTCCTACCTCCTCCCTCCTAACTCCTAACTAAAAAATTCCCGGCCGTTCCTTGGAGGAGAAACGGCCGGGGTGAAGGGGAAGATATGATGTAGAGAGGAAACGTTACATGAAATTCAGCGCAAAAGCTTTTGCTTTACATATCAGCCAGCAATGCTCTTGTACTGCTCATTGACTTCCTTGGTCCAGTCAGCGCCGCCCATGTCGTTCCAGCTCTGCTTAAAGCTTTCCCAATCGGCTTCGGTCTTCTGGCCCATGATGTACTCAATGATGAAGGAAGTTGCGGTATCGGACAGCGTGGAGGAAGCGCGCTGCTCAGTAGCGGTTGCACCGCCGTAGAAGTAGTTGGTCTCATAGAAACCTGTCTCGCGTGCGGTCAGGCCAATGTCAATACCCATGCCCTTTTCCAGGCGGCTCTTGTACTGGCCCCAGGAGGTGCCGCGGTTTTCAGAGTTGTTGCCGTTGGTCAGCCAGTCATCCATATAGTCGTACATGACTTTCTCGTACTCGACCTTCAGAGAATCGCGATCCTTTGCCTCATAAGCTGCCCAGATTTCGGGGCGGTAGGTTGCCCAAGGTACCGGGAAGTAGATGTAAACCGGCAGATAGAAAACGGATGCGCCGTTCTCGGCTTTATCCAGACCATTGAAGATGCCATCGCCACCATTGTGCGGTCGGAACTGGAACTGTTGGGTTTTGCCCGCATTACCGTACCGCAGGGCCAGCGCCGCACCGTGCGGTTCCGGTTCAATCTCAACCAGATGGCTTTCCCGGACGAATACAGTGTCTGGCACCTAGAAGCCGGGCGGTTCACCATCTCAGCTGGCCCCAACAGCGCTGACCTCCCTCTGACCGCCAATTACATTCAGCCCTGCACCCGCGAAATCTTGCCCGAAGCACGGGAATATTTTGCGGAGTGGGATGTGGTGGAAGAATAAAGACGAGTTTTTGCCCTGTAGGGCGTGCTCACCCGACCGCGCCGGAATGGTTCGTTTTTTCTTTATAAAACATTTCAAGGCACGTCATTTTGGGAGTATCCTCCCGTAGGGGCGCACGCAGACGTATCGCCCTATCGTCGAACAAAATATCAGCCCGATGTCCATTCCAATTTATATGGGCTTTAGGTTGGCAACACATCGCGCACATTTCTTCCTTGCCCGCCCTGCGGGTACCTCATCTGCCGTCTCCTTCTTCTTTTTTGAGGGGTGGGTTTTGATACAGGAATCCCCGCCGCCAAAGCTACTGTGCTCTGGCGGCGGGGATTCCTGTTTGCCCGGCATTGAATCAGCAGGCCGTTTTTGGTATACTGTTGGATAAACGAAAGATAAGGAAATGGGGAAGAAACATGGCTTCTTATACATTTGAAAATCACACATTCCGCATGGTAGACCGCACCGACGGCAAGGATATTAAGGTACCGTCCAACATGTACCCGCTCAACCGCGAAGCACAGCTGTTTACCACCGAAACTACCGATACCATCAGCGATGCCCATGTGCGGGAGATTGTGAACTGCATTGACGGCCGCATGAACAACACCTACCAGAATGCCGAACAGGTAGTACGCACCCTGAACGTGTACGGTATTCCGGCTGTGCAGTATGTGGGCTGGGTGTTTATGTCGGATTCTGCCCCCATGTACCAGTCCTTTGCTCTGGTCAAGGGTGACCACGGCGGCCCGGCCATTATTGACCTTTCGGTGGACCCGATCTGGCCCCAGTGGGAACAGGAAATGGCCCAGTACACCACCCCTGACGAGATGCGCGCCGCCTTTATTGAAAAGCAGTCAAAGCGCTGGGATGTGGCAAACACCGAGCGTTGCGTGTTTGGCCAGGTACCGGATTATATGGTGTATGTTGCCAGCATGTGCACCACCGACCAGGGCTTGAAACTTTACCAGAAAGTCATGCGCGCCTTCCCCAAGCATCCCGCCAACCTGGAAGCCGAGCACGCACAGCGCGCCATGGTGGAGAGAGTGATGAAGGGGAAGATTTAAGGCAATACCGCACAATTCCCGCCTGACGGCTTAAGCACCGCTTCGGCGGCTGCGGCACGGCATTTGCGTTGCCAAAATGCTCGATAAGACATCCAGTATTATCTGCGCTTTTGGCTTAGCATCTGCCGCACCTCGCTCGCCGTATCGGCACTTAGAATTATGCGGTATTGCCTTAAGTTAGGAGTTGGCGGCGGGGCAAAGGCCCGGCGTTTTGAGGCTATTTACCGGGACTATTTCAGTCTACAGGTACGCAACGAGAAGCTCAAAAACATGCGAAACAAGTGAAATATTATAGCCAAGCCATGACTTTAAATGAGATTCATCATGAAGCGCAGCAGGTTGCAGCAATCAAAGAGCCGAACGTCCGCCATCTCGGTTTTATTGTAATCCATGGATTTGTTGTCCGGGAAGTCCCTTATCTGTACCTTGACGAAAATGACATTTTGTAAAATGATACGAAATACCATTTAATCATTTTCTTTGTAACGCATCTCGAGTTTTATTGTCTACGTCGCCATTAGCGGTATTTGCCGGTAAAAGGCAGAAGTTATCGGAAGATAATTCGACAGTCAAACGTAGATAAAAGTCAGAAAAGCAGGCTTTTTAACGTCAAAATATCGCAATTTGAACCCATTTCAAAATGCTGATTTTTCGGGGAAAAAAGAGAGAAAAATGGGCATTTTCGGTACGTCGGCGAGATGTAGGAGAGAAAAACAGGAGAAAATAAAAAGGGTCGATTTTCCTTATTATAATAGGTGTTTACGTAAATGCGTTGATTAAAATCTATGCAAAAATCCTCTTACCCCAAAAATCAAACCGCCCCTACCTTCTGTTGATAATTTCAAATAGCGGACGGTGATTATGGAAACAATATCCTCCGAATGTGACCGGGAGGACGCTGTTTTTATAACCCTATTTCAACTGCTGACAATTTGTCACCAGTTGGCACACACCTACTTCAATGCCCTATTAAATCGAAGCATTTGGATTCTGCCCTCAATAGCGGCAGTAATTTTCGCAGCCCGCCCATCATCAAACTGGGCAGCAGTCTCCAAGATGTCCTTTGCCTTGCCAGAGAATCCATCAAGGCGAACCAGCGGCAAGTCTATATAGGGCGCAATCAGCTTTAGCTGGGATTGCTGTGATGTTTCAAACGGCTTTGCCGGAACCATTGCGTCCGCACTGATGGAGCGTGTGAGAGTCATCTGCCAAAGGCTTGTGCCGCTGTCATAGATGGGGGCAAGGCCTTTCCATTCCAGCGTTTCAGAATCCCGCAGAAAGCCGAAATTTCCAAGGTGGCGGTCTGTGTTGGCCAGGATATAATCGGCGGCCAGCATATTGCAGACTTCTTTTTGTGCATCCGATAGCCCCCCTGCATTGCAACAATTATTAAAGTGCTGCCAGTTAGAAACACCCTGTTGCTGCGGCTGTAACCGCATAAATTGGGCAGCCGTAACAAGTTCCGTATGCTCGTCGGTGAAGCACTCACAGGCAGACATGACCTGTCCGCCCTGCTCTACAAGCCAGTAGGAAACGTGTGGCAGACCGAGGGCCTCATACAGTGCCGTTGCCACAAGTTCATTATACGGCTCTTGTTGGTAGATGCCGGATCCTGCTTTTAACAGAATTCGTTTTCCGTCGGCAATACGCCAGCGCTTTTGCAAAAAGCCATCCGAGGTATTGCACGGGGAACACAAATCCGGCTGCGCAGATAAGACACCCTCACCAAACAAGGCCCGCCCTACATCTTCTGAAAAGTCGTTCTCATAGAAGTTTACATCGTGCCAGTTTTGCAGGGCATCACAGGGCGTGACCCAGTATTGATCGGAAAGGCTTAGACCGCTGCATTTGACGAGGAGCAGTTCAGCATAAGGAACGTGCAAATGTTCCAGCGCCTGTTCCAGCCCGGAACGGCTTGCCGGGATACCACGTCCAGCCCACCATTTGCGCAGGGAGAGAACGTCAAAACTACCATCAATGTGCCTTGCGCCGAGGGGGATTCTTTGCTCCGAAAGGACCTCTACTACATCAATAATATCGCCGGTCTTTTCGGCAATTTCAATAACTGCAACTTGATGGTCACGCTGCATCAAAAAAAACCGCACGTCTGCTCACCTGCCTTACCTTATCATAGTAGATTATACCTTATAAAGGGTACCTTTGCAACGTGAGAAATCATCGCTGACAATAGTAGGATGTTTGCATATCGATATCCATACCGACATCGGCATCGTTTTCTGCAACACCATGTGCTATCAGTTCATGAGTGGTTGCATAGTCCGTAATAACGACACCATCAAAGCCCCATTTTTTGCGCAGTGTGTCTTGCATCAGCCATCCTGTGTGGTATGGCCTTGAACAGGATGCCCGATAAACCGCAGGACTTGATTGCCGCACAACAATAAAGCAAATAAAAAACGAGCTTTACCATTTTTTCTCTGGCAAGGCTCGCTTCTCTGCTTTGTTTGTTAATCCAGCCGGAACACCTGCTCCAGCTTGGGCTGGGCACCGGTCACGGGGTCCATTTCCAGCTCCAGAATATCTTTCATATACTCATTCCAGCGGTCCACAATGGGGCTTTCTGCCTGCACTTTTTCAGCATAGGCAACGCCTTTTTCGCATTCATAGTAGCCAAAAAGTTCATCTTTGCAATAAAAAATGCTGTAATTGCAGATGCCTGCCTCTTTCAAAACCTTGACCATCTCCGGCCAGATCTCTGCGTGGCGGCGCTGATATTCTGCCTTGCAACCGGGTTTGATGCGGCCTTTCCATGCCATATGTTCCATGTTGATTTCCTTTCCGTACAAACATTTTTATTTTGTATTACGTTAAAACCAAAGTCAAAAAACAAGGTTGCATCCGCACCTTATTTTTGGTAAAATTACTGTAGTGTTACTATTCTTTTCATTTACATTATATTGCTTTTTCCCGATCTATTTCATACCACAAAGCACTGTTTATTTTGTGATAATTCTACTGAGGTGATCCCTTATGTTGACCTATAATATGGACGTGGAAGAGCGCAGTGTGTGGCTGCGTGCAACGCCAAATAACGCCGTGTTGGCACAGCCGTTTTATGCAACGGAAGCCGGACTGTTTTATGGGCGTTCCCACTTTGCCACAGCCCGTACAGACAAGGAAAGTTACATCCTTTTTTATACCCTAGCCGGGGCTGGCTTGATTGAGCAGAACGAACAGCACATTGAGCTGCCGCAAGGTGCCGCACTGCTGATGAACTGCCGCACACCGCAAAGTTACTGCACGGCCCCCGGCTATGATGTATGGGAGCACTACTGGGTACACCTTGACGGTGTTGGGGTTAAAACGTTAGCCGATTCCGTACAGTCGCAGGGGCGGCTTACCGCTGCGCATGTCAGCCGCATGGAGATGCAGCCTTTGTTTGAAACACTGTTTGCCGAGTGGAAAAAGGAAACCACCACCGCCCAGATCGAAATTGGGTTGACACTGCACAAAATGCTGGCACTGCTTGCCCACCAGCAGCTTTCCGGGGACGAAAGCCGTTCCAACCGGACCATGATCAAGCAGATTGCAGATTATATCCGTGCACATTATGCGGAGCCCATCAATCTGGATATGCTGCTGGCGCAGATCCCTGTCAGCAAAAGCTGGTTTTTGCGGCTTTTCCGGCAATATATGGGCACAACACCGTACAATTTTTTGTTATCCACCCGTATTACCCGCGCAAAAGAACTGCTGGTTCTGACAGATTTTCCTGTCGGCGAGGTTGCCCGCCAGGTTGGCTTTGAGGATGAAAGCAATTTTTCCACCCGCTTTTCTTCCATGACAGGTCAAAGCCCGCAGCAATACCGCAAAAGCGCACTGAAGCCTTTTGCCCAAAATTCATAAACACAAGACAAAGCACGGTCTCATGATGATTTTTCTATCGCAGAGCCGTGTTTTCTTTTATTTCTCACCGGTTCAGATCAGCGTTCGCTTCATCCATTCTTTGCTGTAATACCGCACCACCGGGATGATACAGCCGGAAGCCCAGCTTAACGGGGTGGCAAGCCAGATGCCCCACACACCCAGGTGCGGCGCCAGCAAAGAGGCAAACGCCAGCCGGGCCCCCATCTCAAACAAGCCTGCAACTAGGCTGACATTTACATCCCCTGCACCGCGCAGCACGTTCAGATAACTGTTCATTACCGCGGCAATAATATAGGCAAACCCCATTACACTAAGAAAATCCGCCCCTTGTGCAATGCTGGCAGCATCAGTGGCTGGGTCGAGGAAAATCGACAGCAGCAGCCGGCGCGATGCAAACACCGCGACGGCCAACACCAGGCAGATCACGCAAAGCGCTTTCAGCGAATCACGCAGGCCCTGGCACACGCGGTCTATATCGTGTTTTCCCATATTCTGCCCCGTGTAAATGGCCAGTGCATTGCTTACCGATACCACAACCTGAATCGTCAGCGAATCGATCCGCTGCACAGCGGTGTAAGCCGCCATGGTCACACTGCCAAAACTGTTTACAATTCCCTGCACGGTCATACCGCCAAGGGTTATCATGCAGCTTTGCAGCGCCGTAGGCAGGCCAAAACGCAAAATCAGGGCGGCATCCACTTTGTTAAAACAGAGCCGTACCGAGGCAAAGGCAAAGGGCTGTTTCTGCCGCCATAGTTCGCAAAGGCAGACCCCTGCAGAAAGGAACTGTGCCGCTACCGTTGCCAATGCTGCCCCGGCTACCCCCATGTGCAGCCCCAAGATAAACCACAGGTCCAACACAATGTTGCAAAGGCTGGAAACCACCATAGCGGCCAACGGCGTGCGGGAATCCCCAGTGCTGCGCAGCACAGCGCCCGCGGCGTTATACAGGGCATTGCCCAGCAAAAGCCCTGCTGTAATACGCAGGTAAGTCACACCGGCATCCAGCAGATTTTCCGGAACTTGCAGCAGGCGCAGCATTGGCTCAGCCAGCAGCACCCCCAGCAGTGACATTACAACGGATGCCGCTAAAAGCAGCGTCAAAAATGTTCCCAACAGGCGGCGCAGTTCATCATACCGTTCAGCACCCCAGTATTGTGACACAATAACGCTGACACCTGTTGCAAGCCCAGCCAGTAGCAGAAACAGGCAGGCATTGATATTGCCTGTACTGCCCACTGCCGCCAGCGCGTCTGCACCAAGTGCCCGTCCCACGATAGCGGTATCCACCACATTGTACAGCTGGTTGAAAAGGTTCCCCATCAGCAGCGGCAGTGCGAAAGAGAAGATGACATTCAAGGGCCGCCCTTGTGTCATATCAACGTTGGAACGCAGAACCTGTCCACGAATGCTCATAAATTTACCATAGCCCCTCCATAGGGCAGTGCATTTCCCCGCAAGCGGCATAGGGAATGAAGGACTGATTTCAGTGTATTGGCCGCAGCACATCCCACTGGCATAAGGAACCGTGGGGTTCCCGTTGGCATAACGTCCGGTGCTGATCAAAATGTGCACCGGACGTTATGTTTTTAGTTTTGTGGCAAAATTTTGGTTTCCAGCCCATCCAGCTCAACGGCAATATCGCCATTGGGAGTCTTGACCGCTGTAGATTTCTTCTGCGTGCTGTTATTGATGACAACCAGAGTTTTGTCGGCGGGGAACCATGCGGCCTCGGTTTCAGGGTCCGTAGTCAGCCAATCGCTGTTCAACGGCAGCCCCTTGGCCCACAGCAGCAGGTTCAACAACATGCGGGCATTGACAGAGCTGTATTCAAACCCGGCCATGTACACACCGCGGCCCTTGCCGAATGCGTGGGCAGCAATGGCGGGGGTGCCGTCCACTTCTGCCAGCACGCGGGTATCGCCATCGGTCAGGTACAGGTGGTCGTGGGTTTTCAGCGTTGCACCGTCCGGGATCAATCCATCCACCGGTTCTGCCTGCACCGGCCAGCGGCCATGGCAGACACGGGCACCGGTATCCTCATCCACACCAAGGATGCGTGCCATGCGGAAGGTATCGCCATAGCCGCTTACTGCGGACGGTTCCTCTACACCCAGCAGCACGCCGCCGTTGTACACCCATTTGTTCAGCGCGGCAACCAGGCTTTCATCCTGCCAGGCATCGCCGCCGCTCCATGCGCTGCCCGCGCGGCCTGCGTTGATGATAACATCCACATCGTCAGGCACGCCGTTCTTCACATCGTCAAAGTTGATGAATTTCACGTTCACCGGCAAACCCGCCAGCGCTTCGTTGATGTGGATAAGGGTGTGCATATAAGTCTCATGGAAATGGCCGGACAGCGTCCAGGGGCGCAGGTTCCCCCAGCTGTGCAGAACCGCCACCGTCAACGGCAGGGTCGCCACGGCACCATGGGTATGCAGCTCCTTAATGGCGCGGAACTCGTCAGAAATATCCGCGATATACTCCACAAAATCCGGGAAGTCATTCAAAAGGTGCAGGTAGCCGCCCAGGCCGATGCGGTCGATCTTGGCCCGCAGCAGGGCGCGGCGGACATGGTTCCAATACTCAGCTGCATCGCGGGTGGGGTTGCCGCCCGGTGCAAAGGTCGGTGCACCGCCCAGGCCCACCGGGAACAGGTACGGATGGAACCGCAGCTCATGCACCGGCGCATCAACGCCCGCGCACATCCGGGCTTCATAACCAGAAAACACGCACTTGATGACGCCGTCAAAGCCGAATTCCTTAAAGTGCGGGCCGTAAGGTTCAACGCCCACCCAGCTATCGTCATAAAATACATAGGCACGCTTGCCGTAACTGTGGACCAAATCCACCAGCTTTTTGCCGTACCCGGCCACAAACTGCTGGGTAAACTCCATGTAATCCCGCTTGTGAGCCGTCGGCGGCATGTGGGTCACCTGCAGGCTGCCCTTGTTGATAAAGTCCTCTGCCGTCAGGGTATACCCATACTGGGCCGCAAAATCATCCAGCGCCTTTTCCGATACGGTAAAGTCATAGCTGCCCCAGTCCGTAAACAGATTCTGGTTGCGCTTATCGCTGCCCCAGATCCAGACGAAGTTATAGAACATACTGGTAAACCGCACCACGTTGGTCTTGGGGTGGGTCTCACACCAATTTTTCAGCCAGTCGTACAAAAAGTCCTGAGCTTCCTTGGTGCGCGGATCAACAGGCAGCAGGTGCTCACTGGTCCAGCTGTTGGTAACATGGTTGTACATGTTGATCTCTTCCCAGGTGCGCCATGCCAAAAAGCTGACCGTGTAAGCATGGAACGGCACTGGACTTGCCACAGTCACTGTACCTGCGGCAGCATCCCACTGCCATGTGTCCGCAGGCAGCAGCTTGTTGGCCGTGCGGTCCCAAACCTGCCAGTAACGCAGGGCTTCGGGGCGGTCATTGATCTTGAACTGCTCATCAAAGAACCCCGCCATCGGCTTAACGGTCAGCGGCTCTTCGGCAGCAATGACCGGCTCTGTGCTCAAAAAGGACTGCTGTAAACATTCCGGGTGTTCCTTTGCCCAGGCATTGTGGTCACGGATGATGCAGATGGTGGAGTAAATATCGTACCCGGCGTTGAGAATTTCATCGGAAAGCTGGGTGCCATCACTATCGCGGATCACATCCGCGCCCCATTTTTTTGCCAGTTCCAGCGTAAGTTTTTCCTGCCCAGATTCACCCGGCAGTGTAAATCCGCCGCTTGTATGTTCAAATTTCATCTCCAGTCACTCCTTTATTCAAATATGCAGGCGGCGGCAGATTTCTGCAGCGTTACTGCGGTTCAGCGGTTTTGTCAGGGCTTCGGGGGCAATCAGGCCTTCCGCCACAGCCTGGCCCACTGCCCGCCTTGCGTAAACGGGCACAGAGTCCGGCACAGGCACGGCATCCGCCAGCGGGCGGCGGCCTGCAGCACCGGGAATCAGCACAGCCAAAAAGTCAGCCGCTGTCACTGTCTGATTCGGGTAAAGGCTGCCATCCGCAACCCATTCCGGTGGGATCAAGTCATTCTGCGCGGCGCACTGTATGGTTCCGGCATATGTTTCATGCCCGACAATATCGCTGTACAGGTCATTGTACACATTGATGGGAAACAGTTTAAGCGCCTTGATTGCCAGTTCCAGCGCTTCGGCACGAGTCAGCGTATCGTTGGGGCGGGTGGCATCGTAATCGGCAAAGGGATCGCCTTCCGGCGCAGGAATCGCGCAGTCTGCAGGAGCTTCCAGCGGTACAAACGGCGGTGTCGGCGTCCACTCCGGGGCATCCGTCACCATCAGCCCCAGCGCATCGCCCAGGGCATGGGCCACAAAACCCGCCATTTTATAAGCACCAAAATCATTGGTGTGGGTATAGTCGCCTGGGTAAAACCACCGCTTAGCCGTTTCCAGCCCATCCTGCTGCATCAGCGCCATGGCCCAGGTGTGCAGGTCAAGAACCATCACATTTTCAGCTTTGCCCAAAGTCAGCACTGCATCAGCAAAATCTGCCAAAAAGTCGTTATAGTGTGCGGCATCTTTCCAGCTGTTGCGCGCCAGCGGTGTGACCAGCACCGGCACAGCTCCGGCTGTGCGGGCTTCCTTTATATAGGTACGCAGGCGGTCGGTATAGCCGCCGTATGCCTGCAAATGTGCCAATTTCTGGTCATTGTGGCCAAACTGGTAGAGGCAGATATCCCCTGCCCGCAGCCGCGGTTTGACAATATCCCAGTGTCCTTCGCTCGTAAAGCTCTCGGTGGTCAGGCCGCTGTGGGCGTGGTTGGTGATGCAGACATCCGGCAGATAAGCGGGCAGCATCTGCCCCCAGCCGCAATAGCTTGTGCCCGGTGCATAGGGCAGATTTGCCGTCTGATCGGTCACAGTTGAATCACCGCACACCCAGATGCGGCGGACATCCGGGGCTTCGGCCACCGCTGCCGCCGCCAGTGCGCCCCCCACAACCGTCACGTTCACAGCGGTACTTGGCACGGCATCTACCTGCCCGCGCGGCACGATGGGAAACACATCGCAATACGCTGTTATGGTTTTGTTCTCCCCTGCTGCCAGTGTACCGCGCCAGACAAGACGGCGGCGGCCGATGAATACCAGCACTTCCCCTCCATCTGTACCGGTCACGGTAATTTTGGTACGGTAAACACCCTCTGCAGGAACATCTACCCGGAACCACACCGGCAGGCTGCGGCATTCCAGGTCCTCTGCCCGTACTGCATCGGTGGCAGTTGCCTGCACGCCGTATTCCGTGCAGGTCACATCATAAATTGCGGTACCCGCGTACCACCACTGCGGCAAAAAGCTGCTGTTCGTTTCCGGAATGCGCAGCGCCGCATTGGCGTTGTACACCGCACCGATTACAAAACCGAAACCCGTTTGTTTGTTGTAGGAAGATACGCCTTGCGCGATGTTCCATGTAAACTGCATCTTATGTACACTCCTTTGTACATTCAACAAATGGTATATACTTTCCGTGGGCGTTGACGGGTCGGTGCAGGCACCGTCCCTTGCAACGGTTGTTTTGCATAAAAATTGGGGCCGCTGCCCGGCAGCGGCCCCAACAGCGCATGATGTATACGCGATTTTAAATTTTCTTACTTGACAACCAGGACATTGCCATCAGCAATCAGGCTTGCCTTTTCATCGAGGATTTCCTGATAACCGGCATCCAGATACTCCTGGCAGTACTCCTCATACTTGGACTCAAACTCGTCGGGGCTGCAGGTAACGCAGTCAACATAGGCTTCCTGCCACAGGCTGTTCAGGTCAGCGCTGTATTCGGTGGTAGCTTGAACTGCCTTGGAGAAGATTGGAGTGATGATACCGCCGCTCTCGCCCTTCTTTTGCAGGTCGTAAGCATCTTGGACAACCCAATCATAACCGGCGGGAGCCAGGGTTGTCTTGTTGGCCTGCAGGTCAGCAGCCTCGTCACCGTAGTGCTGGACCTCCTGAACGAGGCACCAGTAGTCCTTGTTATTATTGTTGCTCAGCTTGTCGTCACCGGTGTAGTCGGTGTTGTAAACATTGATGCCGTCCACGACGTTATAGGTCTTGCCCTCTTCGCCGTACTGGAGGTACTTCAGGTTATCGGGCTGGCTCATCCAGTCAAGGAACATATAGGTGGCGGCGCGCTCCTCAGCGGTGGCGTTGGCGTTGATGCCCATAATCATGCCGTAGCTGGGATACTCATAGTAGTGTGCGGTGAAGCCGTCGGCAACCGTGCCGGAAGCGGTAGAACCCATAACGGCTACTTCGGCGTTGGGATCGTTGGCCAGCAGGCTGCTGAACACGTCGGTGCCGCTGGACATATAGAAGCTGTACGTAGCGCACTGACCGGAGACAAACTTGCCCTTGGCCAGCGTGTCATCGGTGGTCAGGTAAAACTCCGGATCAACGATGCCTGCGTTGTACTTCTCGTTCATATCCTGCAGGTAATTCTTGGTGGCGGCCCAAGTAAACGGTGCAACGTTCAAATCCAGGTACTGGGCCAGCTCGTCATCGCTGGTGCCCTCGGGGATCCAGTTGTAGAAGTAGGTGAAGCTCTTGGTGATCAGCGGAGCGTTCTCAACACCAAGACCCGCGTCCTTGAAGGCCTGCATGGCGGTCTTGAGTTCCTCGTTGGAGGTGGGCACATCCAGCCCGACCTGATCCAGCCAGTCCTTACGAATCAGCGTGACCCAGTTGTAGTAGATGGGGTCGCGCTCTGCGAAGATGAAAGCATTTTCACCGTCCAGCTTGCCGTAGGTCTCGATGGTGTCCTTCATGTTATCCCAATAGGTAGGGGCATAGTAGGCAACTTCATCCAGGTCGATGGGCTGCTCAGCACCTTCGGACCAGTAGTTGACAGCAGCAGGCATATCATAATGGAAGATAATGGTGGGGGCGTTGCCGGCGGCAATCATCTGGTTAAAGTCCTGCACCTCATTGGAGCGGGCGATGGCAACGTATTTGACGGTAACGTTATACTTATCGCCGAACTCGGACTGAATCCAGCGGGTGTAGTAGTTGTCTGTGGGGTTCCAGTTTTCAAAGCCGCGGTCATAAACCGGGATCTGGATGGTGACATTCTCCGGGAAGCCCGCAGAATAATCAGTGTAGCTGCCCGTGCTCTCCGCAGTGGAAGCAGCCGCAGTAGAGGAAGCGGTGCTTTCGGCTGTAGAAGCAGCGGCAGAGGAAGCAGCAGAGCTAGAGGACCCGCCGCATCCGGCGAGCAGGGTTGCGGTCATGGCAGCAGCCATACCAAGTGCAAGTGTCTTTTTCATTGTTTTCCTCCTTTTTGAAAAACAAATTGTTTAACGTTTTTGGAGCCGTTCTTGGCGGCAGTGTTTCATAAAGTTGTGCGTGAGTTGCCCTCTTTGCGGTATCCTCTTGCGGCGACCCGCATCGCGCTTCGGGGTTTGTGTGCCCTCGCGTCCTGTTTCTACCTCAGGCAGCGGCCGGATTTTTAAGGCAACACCGCACAATTCCCGCCTTACGGCTTAAGCACCGCTCCGGCAGTTGCGGCACGGCATCTGCGTTGCCAAAATGCTCGATAAGACATCCAGTATTATCTGCGCTTTTGGCTTGGCATCTGCCGCACCTCGCTCGCCGTATCGGCACTTAGAATTATGCGGTATTGCCTTAACCTTTGACAGCACCAACCATCGTGCCCTGGACAAAGTATTTCTGGATGAACGGATATACGCAGATGATAGGCACAGCGGCGAAGATGATGCAGGCAGCTTTCAGAACTTCGGGATTCGTCATAGCAACGGTGGAAACACCCTCGGACTGGAAACTTTCACTCGCGGCAACAATCAGGTAATACAGTTTGAGCTGCAGCGGGCGCAGCGAAACATTCTGTTTAATGTAGTACAGCGCATCGGAGTAGGCATTCCAACGGCCAACTGCATAGAACAGGGCGATGGTTGCCATGATGGGTTTGGACAGCGGCACAACGATCTTTGCCAGAATGGTGAAGTGGGAAGCACCGTCCAGGCGGGCGGACTCGATCAGGCTTTCGGGGATAGAACCCTGGAAGTTGTTCTTCATGATCAACAGGTTGTACGGTGCAAAGCACAGCGGCAAAATCAGGCACCAGATGGTATCCAGCATGTGCAGCTGGTTCATCAGCAGGTAGTCAGGGATCGTACCGGCGGTAAAGTACATCGTGAACATGATCATAAAGGTGAACACCTTGCGGCCATGGAATTCCGGGCGGGTCAGCGCATAGGAGGCACAAACCGTAAGAAACATACCGATTGCTGTAAACACAACGGTAACCAGGGCGGTGACCCACAAGGACTGCATAATGGTGGGGTCATGGAACACCTTATTGTAAGCATCCAGATTGATGCCGGCATCACTCATTGGCAGCAGAATCACGCGGTTTGCAACAACGTAAGCATTATCGGACAAAGACTTTGCCAAAATATGGATGAAAGGCAGGATACAGGTCAAAGATGCTGCACCAACGATCACGAAGCAGAAGATGTCGATGATCAGGTCAATCACGCGGGCCTTGGTCCAAGGCTTTTTGCGCTTTTCAACAGCAGGTGCTGTGGCAGTGGTCATATCTATCTTCCCTCCTTACAGCAGGCCATCCTCGCCAAGTTTTTTGGCGACACGGTCGGATGCGATAACCAGAATCACGCCGATCACGGACTGGAACAGGCCAAGCGCTGTGGATTCGCTGAATTTGTTGCCCTGGAACCATTTGTAAACCAGAACCGGGATGGTGGTGGTGAATTCGGTTGCCTTGGCATTGGACAAAGCAACGATACGTTCGAAGCTGCCGCCCATCAGTTTGCCAAGCTGCATGATCAGCATGACCACGATGGTGGAGCGGATGCAAGGCAACGTAACATGCAGGCATTGCTGCCAGCGATTGGCACCATCGACCTTGGCAGCCTCGTACAATTCAGAATTGACGTTCGTGATGGCGGCTAAGTAAATGATGGTTCCCCAGCCCATGGTCTGCCAAACGCCGATCAGCACATAGCTGAACAGCCACCAGCCATCTTCCTGCAGGAACGGAATGGGGCTTTTGCCCGCATTGGCAATCAGCGCATTGACAACGCCGGACTGCGTTGCAAACATCTGGTAAGCAACAGCGCCAATGACGACCCAGGACAAGAAGTGCGGCAGATAAAGCAGCGTCTGGGTCGTGCGCTTGAACCATTTGACGCGGATCTCATTCAGCAGCAGCGCCAGGATAATGGGCATCGGGAAGCTGAAGATCAGATCCAGCACGTTCAGCAGCAGCGTATTGACAACGGCTTTGGTGAAATCACGGTGCTTAAAAACTTTCTCGAAGATCTTTAAGCCAACAAACTTGCTGCCCGCGTAACCTTTGCCGATCTTATAATCCAGGAACGCTACAGACAAACCCGTGTAGGCGAAGTACTTGAAAACGATGATGAACACCATTGGCAGCAACATCAGTGCGTACAGCTGCCAGTCCCGCTTTAAGTAGTACAATGGCCCCTTTTTAACGAGCCCCGGTACTTCCGATTGTGCAGTGGACTTTTGCGGTTTTGCCATACTGGGTCGCTCCTCCTTTTTCCATGTGGTTTGATACAAAAACCTGAGCCGTTTTGCATTTGCACCAGTTTTTTTCTCTTTCGTTGTTTCTATTATGCACTTTGTTGCAACCATTTTCTCACTACTTTTCTTCAATTGCTATGCAAAAACGCTCAAGAATTTCAATTTAGAGCATTCATATTCCCTGTATATTGAGAAAACACGCTTATTTATTTGGATTATTATCGTAATGCTGCACCTTGTTTCCTGTATATCACTTGCTTTTATGGTCGTTTCAGCTATATCATATTTCTAACAAGGCGTTTTTGCACATGATTAGTAGAATAAAACAAAAACCCAAGCAGATTTTTTCATGGTACAATAGAGACAGCATAGAAACCAACAAAGGCAAGGAGGCTTCCGCCATGGGCCGCCACAGCAAAACCGTTATTGAATACCGGAGTTATGAGTTTCCTCCCCACTTCCCTCTCCGGGTCATTGCTGGTGAGGAATGGCGCATTTCCGATGTACCTTCCGGCGTACTGCATTTCCACAACTGCCTGGAAATCGGCATTTGTGAAAGTGACAGTGGGAAAATGAACTTTTCCGGGAAGGTTGTCCCCTTCAAAGCCGGGGATATTACCTTTGTTGCCGGGGATGTTCCGCATACAACCTGGTCTGACCCAGGCTGTGCCAGCAAATGGAGCTATATTTTTACCGATGCAGAGGAGCCTTTTTTGACCCAGCAGCCTTGCCGAACAGCCGCCTGCTGGCCCAGGTACTGCATGGCTGGAGCGGCATTTTTTCCTCTGCCGACCACCCCGCGCTGGCAAATTATGTCAAGATGATCCTGCAGGAAATGCAAACACGTTCCCTGAACTATGAGATCAGCGTGCGCGGGCTGTTTGTTGCCCTGATTACCGAAGTCATGCGGCTTTCCACCGAGCAAAATGATTCTGCCGCAGCAAACCGCATGGTCATTGCACCTGCATTGACCTATATTGATGAATTCTATATGGAGAATTTCAGCATCCGCGACCTTGCCGATGCGTGCAGCATGAGCGAATCCCATTTTCGCAGGGTGTTCCGGGAGCTTGTCGGCATGGGGCCGCTGGACTACCTGAACCGGACGCGCATTGCAAAAGCTTGCAGCCTTTTGCGCATGACCGATGATTCGATCCTGACCATCAGTGAAAAAGTCGGCTTTGGCTCCATGTCCAGCTTCAACCGCCATTTTTATGAGGTGATGGGCACCGCCCCATCGGACTGGCGGCGGGCCACAGGCACCGGCATTGGTACTTCTATCTTGAAATACAGCGGCTGGCTGCGCCCGCCAACCCCATAACTCCCGAAACAAAAAGGGAAGCCGTTCTCTGCAAACGGCTTCCCTTTCAAATTATCGATTGCGGCTTATTTGCTGATTCTGTCGATCGCTTCCAGTTCCTCTGCCGTAAAGCTCGTGTTCTGCACTGCTTTGATGTTATCCAGGATCTGGCTGGTTTTCGATGCACCGATCAGCACGGTCGTAATCTCATCATGGCTCAGCAGCCAGGCCAGGGCCATTTCAGCCAGCGTCTGTCCGCGGGCCTGGGCAATATCGTTCAGGGCATTGATCTGAGCGATTTTTTCCGGCGTAATATCCTTTTCTTTCAAAAATCGCCCGTCTGTGTGTACCCGGCTGTCAGCCGGAATCCCCTGCAGATATCGGTTGGTCAACAGTCCTTGTGCCAGCGGACTGAAGGTGATAATTCCCTTATGCAACCGAGCAGCCATCGCTTTCAGGCCGTTATTTTCAATCGTGCGGTCAAAAATCGAGTAGCGGTTCTGATTGATGATAAACGGCACATGCAGTTCGTCCAAAATCGCAGTGGCTTTTTCCAGCGTGGGGCCGTCATAGTTGGATAGGCCGACATACAGCGCCTTGCCGCTGCGCACCGCCTGGGCCAGCGCACCCATTGTTTCTTCCAACGGGGTGTTAGGATCCATGCGGTGGTGGTAAAAAATATCCACATAGTCCAGCCCCATGCGGCGCAGGCTCTGATCCAGGCTGGCCAGCAGGTATTTGCGGCTGCCCCAGTTGCCGTAAGGACCGTCCCACATTTCATAGCCTGCTTTGGTGGAAATAATCAGCTCATCGCGGTAAACGCCAAGGTCATCGTGTAGGATCCGGCCAAAATTGCGCTCGGCAGCACCCGGTTCTGGGCCATAATTATTGGCAAGGTCAAAGTGGGTAATGCCGTTATCAAACGCCGTACGGCAGAGCGCACGCATGTTCTCATACGGGGAGGTATCGCCAAAATTATGCCACAGCCCCAGCGAAACAGCGGGCAGCAGCAGGCCGCTGTTTCCGCAGCGGCGGGTTGGCAGGGTGTTGTAACGGTCTTGTGCAGCCTGGTACATAAATATCTGCCTCCTTACAAGGATTATTGAATTTTTTTAAGGTCAACTACACTTTCCGTACAGTCCTCCAGTGTTGTAACTTCGCTCGCCCACGCTTCGCTTTTATCCGCATAGCGCACGGTGCTGTCCTGCACGGTCAGCTGTTTCACACTGCGGGCATACAATGCGGGGATCGCATGGGAGTACACATGCCGCACCGATGGCTGTTCATCAAACAAGCCTCCCGGCTGGGTTCCCTGTCGCTTAAAAGTCATGTGCAGGTCCCGGATGCGGATATCCCGCAGGCAGCTTTCCGGCTCACCGGCCAGGAACGCACAGCTTTCGCAGGTAATGGACAGGTTATCGAATGTAACGTTCCGGATGGTTCCTGTCTTTGTCCGGCTGTTTTTCCTGGGGGTCGCACTGATGAAAATCGGTTCGCCCTTTCCCCACCAGCCCGGTGCACCCGGCTCGGCATAGCGGTCTGCATAGCGCAGGGTGGATCCGGTCAGGTGGTGAATATGGATATCCTCCACCGTTCCTCCATCGCGTACCCAGATACCCACCGCACGGGAGCAGCGGTCAATAATGCAGTCGCTTAAAGTTACGTTGCGGATCGTTCCATGGGTCTCGGTGCCAATTTTCAAGGCGGAATCGCGGGAATGCAGCACGCAGTTCGTGATGGTGATATTCTCACACACACCATACCGGCGCGACATGGGGCCGGTGGATTTTACCACAATGGCGTCATCACCCGTTGAGACAATGCAGTTGGCAATTACCACATTGCGGCAGCAGTCCGGGTCAATGCCGTCGTTATTGGCTCCGCGGTCATCGTTCAGGATTTTTATTCCGTCAATGCGCACATTCTGGCAGCCTGCCATATGCAGTGTCCAAAAAGCGGCATCTTTCAGCGTTACATCGCGCACGGTAAAGTTTTCCACATCTTCAAACAGCATCATGCGTGGGCGGAACGCTTCGCAGGTTTTGGGGCATTCATGGAAACCGTTATCTTCGTTTTTGTCCAAAAACACCTGGTCGCCCTGGCCGTAAATCGTACCCATACCGCTGATGGTCACATTTTTGGCGTGGGATGCACCCAAAAAGAAGCCGCTCTGCCAGCCATCGGCAGTATCGTCAGGGTTCACGCCGTTTCCCCCTTGGGGGAACGGTTTGATATCTACAGGGTCCAGGCTGCTGATAAGGACCGCGCCGCTTTCCAGATAAAGTTCCACATTATCTTTCAGCAATACCGACCCACTCAGATACTGCCCGGCCGGGATGATGACACGCCCGCCGCCTGCCGCCGAGGCCGTATCCACAGCGTTTTGGATAGCAGTTGCGCAGTTTGTCCTTCCGTCCGCCACCGCACCGCAGGAAAGAATGTTGTATTCCATTGTTCTGCTCCTTCCGGCAGGAACTCTGCCTAAATTGTGCCCATCATAACACAGTTTTTATTGTCTGTAAACTTCAATTATCACAAAGAATCCGTGCATTATACAAGTTGCATTTCCCCGGCTGGGCGGCTTACAATAAAATAAATAAGTCGTATTGGGGGTAGGCAAATGCCGTCAGAAAGCCTTACATGGCAGCTTTGTCCCGTGGTTCGCGCATCATTCCATGCTGTGCTGCACAGTGGAATCGATGCGGTATCTCTTGCTGCTGCCATGCAGGAATTTTCCCAAACCGTTGAGGGGCTGCGCCAAGCACACCAGTTGCTGACAGCTTCGCTGTTTCGGTATCAGGCGCACTTGTTCCTGTACCTTGAATCTGTCGGCACAGCGCTTGCGCCGGATGGGTTGTCGCCCCTGCTGGATGCGCTGCTTTGCCCATGGCCCGCTGCCGTGGGCGAAGCCCTGCCCCGCCGCTGGGTAGCAATGCAGCCGTATTTTTACCACGATATCCCCACCACTGCCGGCGATTGGCTGCGTGAGCGCCATTCCGGTGCACAGCATGGGCGCATTGCCGTTTTGAAACCGGATAAATGGTGCAGCTACATGGAGTACCATCTAAAGCTGGTGAGCGAGGGCTTGCTGGAGGGGGACCGCTGGCATCTGATCAGTGTACAGGAAAACCTGCTGTTTTCTTATCTGGAAGAACCGCGTACCCATGTAAATATCCGCCACCAACCCGGTGTACCAAGCGCCGAGCTGCAAGAATGGCTTGCTGTTGACCCAGAAAGTCACTTTGAGCATTTTGCCAAAGAACAGCAGGGGCCGGATGCTCCAAATTTTGTTTATCTCCCCCGCTGTGCAGGTACCCACGAATAGGAGGTTTGCACAATGATCCGTATCGGCTGCCGTGCCCATGACTACGGCAAACATACCCCCGTCCAACTAGCGCACATTCTGCACACTGCCGGGTATACTGGTGCGCAGCTGGCAATGCCGCGGGCGATTGAAGGCATTGAAGATTTTGCATCGGTCACAGATGCACAGCTTTCCGCGATTTTTCAGGCATTTGATGCCGAGGATATCGAAATCACCGTATTAAGCTGCTACATGGATTTGAGCGCGCCCGATGAGCCTGCCCGCCTTGCCGGGGTAGAAAATGTGAAGCGCTGCCTGAGGTACGCAAAGCAGGTGGGTGCCAGAATGGTTGGCAGCGAGACTTCCTGGACCGCCTTGTCCGATGAAGAAAAAGCCCTGCGCCGCCCGCTGATGCTGGACAGCCTGCAGCGCATTGCTGAAGAAGCTGTGCGGCTGGACGCAGTTTTTGGCGTGGAGCCGGTGGCGATCCACCCCTTGTGCAGCCCGGAAATTTTGGCCGAGCTATTGCAGGCCGTGGATGCCCCGAATAATATAAAGGTCATTTTTGACCCGGTAAATCTGTTTACCACAAAGGATGCCCAGAATGCAGCCTTCCAGGCAGAGCATTGGAAAAGCTGGCTGGCGGTCATTGGCAAGCAGCTGGGCGCGATGCACTGTAAAGATTGCCGCATTGAACCCGATGGCACCAAAACGCTGGTCGGCCTTGGCAAGGGGCAGATGGACTATGCCCCCATTCTGGACTGGCTGGCCCAATACGCACCCGAAACACCGCTGATCCGGGATGAAGTTATCCTGGAATGTGCCCCCGCAGATATAAAAATTTTGCATCAGATGCAGCAAAGCATTGAAGAGAAACGCATGAAATAAAAGGAGCAACGAAAATGGCAAACCTGATTTTTGATAAGGTGCAGATCGAAGCAACAATTGATAAGATCGTTGACCGCACCATGCGCATGGATATGACCTGGGATTGGCCCTGCGGCGTGGCGTATTACGGCATTTGTGAGGCTTACGAAGTTACGAAAAATGAACGTTATTTGCAGCTGGTCAAGGACCGCGTGGATGAATATATTGAGCTGGGCCTGCCCCGCTGGACGGTCAATACCTGTTCGATGGGACATTGTCTGATCACGCTGTACCAGCACACCGGCGACGAGAAGTATCTGAACATTGCCAAGAGCAAGGTGGAGTATCTGGAAAAAGAAGCCCTGCGCTTTGGCGACCATGTTTTACAGCACACGGTCTCCGTCAACAATGATTTTCCGGAGCAGGCATGGGCCGATACCCTGTTTATGGCAGGCTTTTTCCTTCTGCGCATGGGTGTGCTGCTGAAAGATGAACAGCTGATTGATGACGCGCTGAACCAGTATTACTGGCATATCAAATATTTGCAGGACCCTGAAAGCGGGCTGTACTACCACGGCTATAACAATATTACCGGGGACCACATGTCCGGCATCAAGTGGGGCCGCGCCAATGCCTGGGCCGCGTATACCATGTCTCAGGTGGGCATTCGCCTGCCGCAGTGCTACCTGTACCCCAAGTTTTTGGATGTTGTCGGCAGCCTGAACGACCAGCTTGCCGCACTTAAGCTTTACCAGACCGAAAACGGCCTGTGGCGCACCATTGTGGACGATGAAACTTCTTATGAGGAAGTCAGCGCCAGCGCCGGCATCGCTGCCGCCATGATCGCCAAGGGCAACCCGCTGCACATCAAGTACATCAATAAATCTATCCCCGGTATGCTGGCAAACGTCAGCCCGGATGGCCGCGTGCTGAATGTTTCCGGCGGCACCGCGGTTATGAAAGATGCCGACGGTTACCGCAGCATCAGCCGCGACTGGATTCAGGGCTGGGGCCAGGGATTGGCGCTTGCGTTCTTCGCGGGTGTGTTGAACTATGACAATGTCCGTTCTGACGGTGCGCTGTAAAAACTTGTTCCTATAATGAAATCCCGGTATGGTACACAGTTCGTACCATACCGGGATTTCTGCTTATTCAGCTGCGCTGTGGATATTCTGCAAGGTCAGCTCATCATACAAGGCCAGACGGATGCTCGCATCCTGCGGTAAAGTGCAATCCCTCAAGGTCACATCATGAATGGTATGCCCTGGTGTACGGAGCCCTTCAATTTCGATGGAATTCACCATGATCGCATCGCCGTTCCAGATACCCTGAGAGTGCAGGACACAATTTCTTTTTTGGTTATCTCAGAGCTTGGCGTAATAGGAATGCTCCGGCTGCAAACCGGCCAGCATCCAGTGGGTTCATCACAGCCATCCGTTCATCATCCACGAAGAGATGATATTCAGCCTCTGCCCCCGCGGTATCGGGCTTATCCCAATACAATTCAGCGGTATCTGCTATTGTCTGCGCCGCAAAATAAAGGTCTTACATTTGGGCACATCTCATCTGTTTTGCGCACAAACATTCTCTGCCACCTGCAGTTCGGTACACATCAGCAGGAAAGCACCAACACCGTGCAGGTCATTTGTGACGCAGGGACGGTCACAGTAGAACTGATAGCTGCCAACACCAGTTCCGATGCAGACATGACCGATCTGGATATCCTCACCCTGCCATTCCAGGCTGTTCACAACGCCGTCAAAGGCACGTTTTGCAGCATCAATCGCCTCAGCGCTCATCAGTCCGGTGCGGGCAGCGCGAGCCAGCGCCGCGGCATATAGGCAAGAGCAGGAATTTTCCAACCAGTTACCGGGCTGATCGCCTTTGTTCACAACCTGATACCAGCGGCCATCCGCACTCTGATAGCGCAAGAGGCTGGTCAGCAGGTCGCGCACATACAGTTCCAAAGCGGCGCGGCGTTCATCATCCGGGTCCATCTGTGCCACCACATCCTGAATGGCCACCGGCACCCAGCCAATGCTGCGGCCCCAGAATTCCGGTGCAAGCCCGGTTTCGGGGTTGCACCAATCCGCTTTGCGGCTCTCGTCCCAGGCGTGATACCACAGCCCGGTCTTGGCATCGCGGGTGTGCTCCCGCATCAAGCGAATCTCGTTGACAACCAAATCCGTCCATTCCGGACGGTCAAAGCGGCGGGCATATTCCGCAATGAACGGGCAGACCATATACAAGCCGTCCAGCCACATCTGGTTCGACGAGCCGCAGGTGTGCCAGAAACCGCCGCACTGGCAACGTGGAATATCCTGCACCTGGGCGGCAACGCTTTCGATACAGCGGCGGTAGAATTCATCCCCGGTTACATCGTACAGGGTGTACAGCAAAATGCCGGCCTGGATATCGTCAAGGTCAGCGCGCTTGTACTGTTTAACTTTTCCGCTTTCGTCAAAAACGGCGTGGACCCAGCTTGCGGCATAGTCCAGGTACTTCTGTTCCCCGGTCAGCTGCCAGGTTTTCAGCACCCCGGAAAGAAAAACGCCCTGGTGATAATAGAAATGGCCTTTCGGCGGCAGGTCGGCAGCAGCAAACTTGTGCATCATTGTATCGCAGTCGGCGCGGGCATAAAACAGTGTTGTTTCCATTTTTTGTACTTTTTGATGTACGTACAATTACTCCGTATACCTGAGGCAATACCGCATAATTCTAAGTGCCGATACGGCGAGCGAGGTGCGGCAGATGCCAAGCCAAAAGCGCAGATAATACTGGATGCTGCAAAGGTGAGCGCCGCCAGTGGCGGAAACAGCGAACCGAAGCAGGGGCAGCGGTCGCAGAGTGCGAGGGGCTTTTGCCCCCGAAGCACGATGCGGGTACCGCAACCCGACATTATCGAGCATTTTGGCAACGCAGATGCCGTGCCGCAGCTGCCGGAGCGGTGCTTAAGCCGCAAGGCGGGATTTGTGCGGTGTTGCCCTGATATATTCGAGATTGTTTTTCAATGTCATGACAGCAGATCCAGCGTCACGGCATCCAACTCCATACCGCTTTGACCGAAGTAGAAACGCAGGCAGAAAACTTCCCCCGCGTCAACGGCAGGCAGCGCCGCCGTAAACTCGCACCAGTCGGTCTGTGCGCCCGTGATGGTAATGGTTTTCACAAACACCCGTCCCGCAAAAATCGAAACCGGGATCTGGGCCAGTGGGCTGTTGCCCGGCATTGCGCGGCAGCGCAGATGCAGCGTGTATGCGCCGCCCTGCTCAACCATCACACAAAACGCAGTGGTGCGGCGGTAACCATTATCAATCGCGGCCGGGTCAATGCTTACGCCTCCATGTAATGTCAGGGGTTGGCCGTTCTGCGCCGCCTGCTGCATATCCTGCTCGGCCATCGCTTCCAACTGGGCATCCAACGCCGTGGTGCGGCCAATGCTGCGGCGGAACGCAGGTGTTTGCAGCAAAAAGCGACAGATATTCGCCGCGCTGCGCTGCAGCTCGCCCCGGATCAGCCGTCCCTCTGTCAAAGCAACGGCCAGATCATCGCTGCCGGAGTTATGCTCCGGGTCCGTCACAACCATGAACACATCATTCTGGGCGCGAACCATCGCAGCCACATGCTTGGTGCTGCCTGCGCCGTCGCGGTCATTGCCATCGGCCCACCAGTCACTCATCACAATGCCGGTGTAACACCATTGGCCGCGCAAAATTGTTGTAACAAGGTCATAATTGCTGGCCGTCCAGTAACCGTTCAGCGGGTTATAGGATGTCATAATGGAGCGGGCATGCCCCTCTTTGACGGCAATTTCAAAGCCGCGCAGATAGATTTCCCGCAAAGCACGTTCCGATACAACCGATTCAACGAAGTGACGCCGGTGCTCCTGATTGTTCGTTGCAAAATGTTTGATGGTTCCGGTTACACCCCAGCGGTGCATCCCGCGCAGCTGAGCACAGGCCATTTTGCCGGTCAGCAGCGGATCTTCCGAGAAATACTCGAAGTTGCGGCCGTTCAGCGGATGGCGGTGAATGTTGATGCCAGGGCCAAGCAGCGTATCCACATGGTTTTTGCGCAGCTCCAGCCCTTCCATCGAGTAGAGTTCCTCGCTTAATCCCTCGTTGAAAGTCGCGGCCAGGCAGGTGCCATTAGGCATGGCAAAAGCAACGGTGCCGCAGTCCATACGGATACCGCTCGGCCCGTCCGAACAGCAGGCGGCAGGCAGCCCATAGCGCTGCAAAGCATCGCTGACGCCTCCGATTGCCCCAGCTGTTCCCGGCGTAACGCGCGGAGAGTTCATCCCCTCGCCCCGGACAATGGTGCAAAGCTCCTCATCGCTGAACTGTGCCACAAAGTCTGCCATCGCAGTGGTACCATCGGCCACATCCCGCAGGCGGATGCCTTTGTCGCCGGTCTGGAGCCATTCCCGCGGCAGGCGGGCGGCACGGCGGGGCTCGGGCCGTTCTTCCTCGGTAGGCACGGATTCCCATGCTGGGGTTCCATCCGCACCTGGGCGCAGGCGTTCAAAGGCTACAGCCGGAGCAGCTGCAGATTCCAACTGTTCCACCACCATCAACGGTAGTGTGACCGTAAAAGCTTCTTCCGCACTTCGCACATCGGTGCCAAGGCTGAAGCGATACTCGCCCGCTTCCAGCACAAAGGCAGACTTGTGCCCGGTCACACCGCTGTCATCATAGCTGGCAAAGTTACGCCACGGGGCTTTCAGTGTCAGGGTCTGGCTCTCCCCATGGGCCAGCGTTCTGGTTTTTGCAAAGGCGCACAGCACTTTGGACGGTTTTCCCAGCCGCCCCTGCGGCGCGGTGCAGTAGAGCTGCACAACTTCCTTGCCGGGGCAGCTGCCGGTATTTTGGACGGCAGCAAAGGCGGTAATGCCATCGACTGTTTCATCTGCGCTCAACAGCCGAACTTCAAATTTTGTATAGGAAAGGCCAAAGCCAAAGGGATAAAGCACCTTTTCCGGTGCAAACGTTTCAAAATAGCGGTAGCCGACGTAAATATCTTCGGCATAGATGTTGCAGTCATCCGCCCCGTAATGGTCAGCCGCCGGATAATCTGCCGGGGTGCAGGCGATGGTATCGGGCAGTTTGCCGCAGGGGTTGACGGTACCGTTCAGCACATCCAGCACACCGCGGCAGCCTTCCTGCCCGCCCTGCCAGATGTACGCCACCGCGCCGGGGTTGTATCGCATGACCCACTGCATATCAATGATATTGCCAACATTCAGCAGCACCACAGATTTTTTGAAATGACGGCAAACCAGCGCCAGCATATTTTCCTCGCCCTCGGTCAGCAGAAAGCTGCCGGGAGCATTGCTATTGTCCTGGTCTTCCCCTGCCGTGCGACCGATGACAATAAACGCCGTTTCGGCACGCTGGGCCGCAGCGCGGACAAAGTCTTCATCCAGCGGCATTTCCGGCTGAAACCACGGTTCCTGTGCCCAGCCGGTTCCCATCTCGTAAGGGTGTTCCGCCAGCCATGCTGCATAGCGGGCCTGCACCTCGGCATCCAGCTGGTAGCCGTCCGGACCGCCCAGCACTTCGAGCAGGTTCGGCACATGGGCGGTGTTCACCAGCCCGCCGGACCCTGTGCCGCTTTGGTAGTAGTGAAATTGCGCGTACCCAAATAAAGCCGCTCTGCCGCCGGAAGCCAGCGGTAAGACAGCCTCATTTTTCAGCAGAACAATACCCTCTGCCACAGCCTGGCGAGCCAGCGCTGCATAACGGGACATTTCCAACATTGTATTTTTCATCATACTGAAACTCCGATACTGATGGATTGTAAATTCCAGCGCCACACTTAGTTATAATACATTATTTTCAGGATTTAGCAAGAGGTTCCTACGCGAGAAAGAAAGTTTTATTTGTCTTTGAAAAAAAGTAAAAAGTTTTATGAAGCCAGAAAGTTTTTATTCGCCATTCTTTGAACTGTTTTCTTTTTGCGGCCGAGTTTGTATGCGGGGCAAAGCAAATCGGGATCAGAGTTTTTTCTTGGAACAGGGTTCAGAAAATTTCCAAAAACATCTTTTTATTTGCTTCCCAGTTTTACGGCAACAGTTTTGTAGACTTCGGTACCTGTTGCTATACCTATAACCCCAGCATTGTCGCTGTTGCTAAAAGTTCTATTGCAGCTGTTCTGTTTTCGCCTATTTCAAAACGTTTCATTTGTCTTTTTTTCTTGCTTCCTTATAAAGCAGCATCCCATACCGGAGATTTTTACCGCACATTTTTTCAGGAATCGCTTTCTCGCGCTGCCTGTCTGCCCGCTTCTCTGGAATTAAGCAGAGATTTTTACCGAGAAAATTTTGGTGTCGTAAAGTCCATCTACTCCACCCTATCATCCTTTTTCTTCACATTCTGCTTTATAATACGTTGGTTTTTAGCCACCTTTTCTTTGCCGCTTCCTTTCCCTCCATCATCCCGTTCTGTCCAACACTTTTTCGGCCATTTCTTCCGTGATTTTTAATTTTTTTTCGCGTTAATAATCTCTTTTAAGTATCGTTGATCTCACGATTTGCTCCACATTTTGTCTCGTATCATCGCCGATTTATTTGTAACTATTATCTGATTTTTTTCTCCGTAAATTTCTCCGTTTATATATTTTTCTTTTTTCTCCTCTTGCATATTTTGGTCTTTCTCAATGTATATTCGGCATGTTTCTTTCGCGTATTTTCTCTTCTTTGTCTCTCTATCAAGGTCAAAAACTGT
>QFCE01000997.1_pt1 | contig 84038 bp, 79 predicted proteins | sample 5346091 | NCBI WGS metagenome assembly QFCE01 (sample SAMN09062252, study PRJNA434731) | Human gut metagenome, whole genome shotgun sequencing project. | isolation source: stool timepoint A chromium assembly | host: Homo sapiens | collected 2015
CATTTATTTCACTGTCCTCTGGATTCAATGCGGATTCTGAATCTGGCGCAGGTCTACCTTGACCGCTGGACGACGCCCGGAACGCTGGCTATTTACCGGTATTATGAAGCGAAGCAGGCCGGGGAAGCGCCGGGCTTACTGCAGCAGCGCATATTGAAAGAGATTCTGCCGGAGATTGAAGACACGGTCTATCGTCCGCAGGAATTGATTCCGCTGCTTCATGATGAACTTCTGACTTTGGTGCAGCAGAGCGGCAGCTACAAAGGGCTGGCGGATTTTGAGCAGATTACAAAACGTCGGAAACCGGCGCTGATCCGCGAAATTTGGATCAATGGATAAAGGCAGGACTTGCGGGTCCTGTTTTTGTTATAGTGAAGCCGGGTGATCAAGATGAGAAAGAAAGAAACGAAAGCAGAAATGCCGCAGGCATTAACGGATGAAGCGTTAAAGGAAGCTCCAGAGAATGGGAAGAGACAGGAACGAATGGAGGAGAACGAAAAGCCGCTGCTGCGCAACCGCAGCTATCTGCTTTTGCTTCAGGGCAACCTGTTTTCCGGCTTCGGCGACGTGCTGTTCAGCATAGCGGCCGGGATCTGGGTTTACAAACAGACGGGATCGACGATGATGATGAGCGTTATGAGTTCCATCAGCATGGCGGTTTCCGTGCTGATCACGCCGTTTTTGGGACCGATCGTCGACCGGCGAAGCAAGAAAAGGATGATGGTGCTGATGGACTTTATCCGCGGAGTGACGCTGGTGCTGGCCGGATTGTGGTTTTGGGGACGTCCGTTATCGGTGCCGGTGCTGATTCTGTGTGCGGCGGTGATGGCGCTGTGCAATGCGTTGTTTAACCCGGCTGCGACGGCTGCGTTTTCCCTCGTTGTTTCGCGCAGCCAGTTCATGAAGGCACAGTCGTGGAACACCGGGTTGTTCATGGTTATCAACCTGACCGGCAAGGGAATATGCAGCCTGTTGGCGCTGATGTGCGGGCCGGCAACTTTGTTGATCGTCAACGGCGTGCTGTATTGGGCATCGTCCTTGTCGGAATGTTTCATCACACTGCGGCCGACCGAAGTCCCGGCCTCAGCGTCAAGTTCCTTTTTCAACGATTTCAAAGAGGGCTTACAGATCACGTTCGGCAATCCATCCCTGCGCGACCTGCTGCTTCTGCTTTTAGCCTGGAATGTGCTGGTATCCGGCTTATCGTCGGTAACACTACCGTTTTTGCAGCAGAAGGGACTGGCTGATGAATTTTACAGTTTATATCTGACCTTCGGCAGCGTCGGCGCGGTAGCCGGAACGTTTATCCCCGGAATGCTGCCCAAACCGCTGCGCGATAAGCTGTGTAGCTTACTGCCGATGATTCTTGGCATCCTCGCCTCGTTCATCACCGCCTTGAGCTGCAATCCGGCGCTGGTATGCGTCTCGTATCTGATCGCCAATCTGTTGAATTCAATCGGCAACATCATCGTTTCCTCGGCGATGATTCTGGGCTGCGAGGAACAGATGCGCGGCCGGTTAGTCGCGCTGGAAACGTCGATCATGACGGCAGGCCGGCTGATCTCGACGCTGGCATTCGGTTTCTTTGGCGAAAGCCTGGCTCTGGGCCTGCTTTCTGCGATCGGTCAGGGGATTTGCCTGATCCTCTATCTGCCGTTTGTGAGAAATCGTCGCCTGAATCAATTTCTGAAGGAAGGCGTCAGCACGGAATCCGAGGCGAGTTGAGTAAAAAAGTCCGCAGCGTTCGCGGACAGGGTATAATAGAAGAATAAAAATAAAGGAGTCAAGCATGGAAAAAAATCCCCCTCTATCAAAAATTTACGAAGCGCTGAGCGCTGTGGCTGATCAACGGATTGACATTCAGGCAGACCGCGCTTATGTTCTCTCCTCAGATCACGCCAAACGGTACACGGTCAAGTTTTTGGAAAACGGCTATTCCAGCAACGACAACGCGACGCTGTGGCAGCATTATCCGGGTTATCCATTCTGGCCGTGATGATGATTCTAGGCCAGCTGAAGATCCATGAAGAACGTTTGTCCTGGTTTCGGGCAGTGAACTGGAAACAGCTGAACACAAAGTATAAAAATCAATATGACAAAGCGATCGCGGAATTCCTTGAACCGTTTTCGGAAGCGGTCCGCAGTCAGATTGAGGATGAAGTGGAATGCTTGTTTCATCAGCTGGAATCCATGGAACTGACGATCAAAGGCAACCGCGAACCGAGAAATCCACAGTAAATGCCTACTTTTCTTATCAACAAAATTAGTCAGATACGATTTGCCAAATCATACTTGACTAAATTTATCATTTACTTTATAGTGAATTAAAAGGATAAGGAGGAGAACCGGATGTTTATTGGCAGAACTCGTGAGCTCGCTGCTTTAGACCGGCTTTATCAATCGGATCGTTTTGAATTTGCCGCGATTTACGGCCGCCGCCGGGTAGGCAAAACGACGTTGATCAATCAGTTTATCAACGATAAAAAAGCCATTTATTTTATGGGTGTAGAAAGTAATGCTAAACAGAATTTAGAGAATTTCAGCCGCAGTATTTTGGAAATGGAAACAGGGTTCAAGGCTGAGACGACGTTTCTTTCCTTTCAGGCAGCTTTAGAAATGGTCTTTCAACTTGCCGGACATCAGCGGCTGGTTTTGGTCATTGATGAATACCCGTATGTAGCCCGAGCTTCTGCCAGCTTAGCTTCCACGCTCCAGCTTCTGATCGATCAATATAAAGAAACGTCTAAACTTATGCTTATCTTGTGCGGATCCTCCATGTCTTATATGGAAGATCATGTTTTGGCATACAAGGCTCCGCTTTATGGCCGGAGAACGGCTCAAATGAAGATCCTGCCGTTTGATTTTGAGGAAGTCTGCCGCTGTTTCCCCGGCTACTCCGCTGAAGAACAAGCGCTTGTTTACGGAGCGGTGGGCGGGACGCCTCAGTATCTGCTACAGATTGACGATCGGCTCAGCGTCGCTGAAAATATTAAGAATACATTCTTAGATCCGACGTCCGCCTTATTTGAGGAGCCGGAAAATCTTCTGAAACAAGAAGTTCGTGAACCTGCCCTTTACAATGCGATCATTTCAGCCATCGCGAACGGGGCTTCCCGTTTGTCGGAGATTTCTTCAAAGGTTGGCGAAAATACGAATGTCTGTGCCGCCTATCTGAAGAATCTGTTAGGATTGGGATGGTTCAAAAGGAAATACCGTATGGTGATCAGGCTTCCCGAAAGGCTGTCTATGCGATCAGCGACAATCTTTTCCGGTTCTGGTACCGGTTTGTTCCACAGAACAGCTCAATTATTTCCCGCGGAGCGAAAGAACTGGCTTTTCAGCGGATCGAGCCCTATTTATCAGAATACATGGGAAATGTTTTTGAACAGATCTGTATGCAATATCTTTGGAAATTGCTTCTGGCAGGCAGATCACCTGTGTTTTTTTCAGAGCTGGGTCGTTGGTGGGGAACAGATCCCCGCGAAAAAAAACAGACGGAAATTGACATTATGGGTGTTCAGGATAAAACAACGGCCTTGTTCGGTGAATGTAAATGGACGAATGAAAAGGTCGATCAAGGCGTGTTAAAAACATTAGTCAGCCGCAGCCAGCTGTTTTCTTACACAGAAGTTCACTTATTTTTGTTTGCGAAGACCGGATTTACGCAAGGCTGCCGTGAGATGGCGGAAACACTGGACCATGTCAGTTTGATTTCGTTCACTGAAATGATGGAATTGTTTCGTGAACCTCAAGTGTGAAAAGAAACGATGAAGACCGCCGTCTTTTGTCAGCTTGAATTTTCTGGGTTCAATTTCTTTTGGCAGAAGCTTACGGTGACGCTGAGTAAAGGGTTTGAAAATCTTAGAATCACTCGTAGCGATGTCGATCAACAATCGTGATCGGATCTGGCATTGATGCCATCCCTGCGGGGCGGCGTCCGGCGCTTAGGTTCGGATTGCGGCTGGATGATAAGAAATACCGGCTTCTTCGAGGTGTGACCGATCAGCGTCACAGCGCGGCGCAGTAACAGAAGGATAGGAAGAATGGCAGACGCTGTTCTTTAATTTTGGCGTGGAACTCAGTGATCTCGACATCGGCGGTCACGCCGACATAGGGATAAGCAAGCTGGCTGAAGTATTCAAAATGACTCTTTCGCTTGTAAGTTTCCAGATCTAAAATTTGATAATTCATGATTTTCTCCTTGGCGCACACGCGGTTTAAAATAAAAGGGAATTGAAAAGCCGTAAATGCAGAGTCTAACCCTTTCGGATTATCATCCACAATTTACGGCAGAGGGTAGAAACGCTCAACCAGATGATGAGCTGTTATAACCTGGTCTCATTATAGAACAGACCCGGTTGATTCTCAAGATTGAGAAACGGAAAGAAAGCGGGGAAATTGCCTTTCTTTTCGTCAAGCCCGTGTTTTCCGCATATCTCGAAACAAAACCGCTACCGGCAAATCGCGATTTTTAAGCGCAGGAACACGGTGCGGATCCCGGCCAGCAGAATGAAGATCTCCAAGCGTCCTAGAAGCATGCCTGCCATTTCCACAATCAAGGCCAGCGCGGGCGTGGCCGGACCGGTAATGCCGATCGACAATCCCACAGTCCCCAGCGCGGAAGCAAAATCGAACATCGCCTCGATCAACGTGCAGTTCGCCGTCAGCATCAGCAGGAACGTCCCGCCTAAATAGATCAGGAAGTAACAAAAGACAAAACACGAGGTTCCTTCCAGCAGCTTCTGATCGATGACCGTTTTCCCCTGCGGCCGGGTATAGAACGAACAGGAAACGATTTGCCGCGGAGCACCGCGGCTACGCAGATGATCGCTCAGTCCCCGCAGTATCAAATACACCCGCGTCAGCTTTAATCCGCCGGCCGTCGAACCGATGCCGCCGCCGATCAACATCATCAGAATCAGAAGGAACACCGCCGCCTGCGGCCAGTCCGCATAGCCGACCGTGGAAAAACCGGAAGTCGACAAGGCGGAAATCACCTCGAAGAATGCGATCCGGAAGCTGCCGGGCAGTCCGGTGTAAGCGGCGCAGAACAACACCAGTGCCGTTAACGGGATCGCCGCCGCCAGGATCAGACCCAGAAACCGGATCTCGCTGACGGCCAGAAACTTCCGCAGCTGTCCGCGCATCAGAAGCAGCAGCGCCGCAAAATTCGTCGTGCCGATCAACATCAGCACCACCGTGATGAATTCGATCAACGGACTTTGATAGTAGCCGATACTTTGCGCGTGGGTGGAAAACCCGCCGGTTGACAGGGCGCACATCGCATGGATCAGGCTGTCGAAGACATTCATGCCGGCCAGCCTGTACGCCGCTGTGCCAAGCGCCAGAAATGTCGTATACATCAGGCAGATCAGCCGTACGGTCCGGCTCAGATTCGGTGCGAGCTGATCCGAATGCCCTTCCGCCAACACCAAATTCATGCTTTGCCGGTTCACAACGAACATCGTCATCACCATCACGAATCCCAGCCCGCCGCAATATTGCATGAAGCCGCGGTGAAACAGAAACATCGGTGAAACCTCAGACACATCCAGCACGGACAAGCCGGTTGTCGTCCAGCCGCTGACTGATTCAAACAAGGCCTGGATAAAATTCAGCCGGCCGGCCAGGACGAAGGGTAAAGCGCCGATGAGAATTCCGTACAGCCAGGCGAACAAGACAAAGCTGCCGCTTTTCTGGATCTGCAGCAGACGGGGCACATCGGGATCTTGGGCGCGAGCTTGCCAACAGACGCCCAAACCCGTCAGGATGGAGACGCCGGCGGGGATACCGAAAGCTTCCAGTTCTCCGGGCTGAAGAGGAAAGAAGAGTCCCGTCAGCAGCGGAACAGCGCAAAGCAGACCGCACAAAATCATGAATTTGCCCGCAAGATCCGCACTGAGTGGGATCGCTTTTTTGATCATTTTCATCGCCCTGTCAGCATCTTGACCGCGGCGGCCTCCTGCCTGGCGGCGGCGATCAGGATCAGGACGTCCTGTGCCGCGAGCCGCGTGTCGCCATGGGGAACTAACGGCTGGTCCGCCCGCAGGATCGTCGCGATGATCACCTCACGGCTCAGTTGGAGTTCACCGAGCGTTTTGCCGATCACCGGTGAGGAAGCCGGCAGCCGCAGCTCGGAAATTCGCAGCTGACCGCCGCTCAGGGGAAGCAGTGTTGTAAATTCGTCGAGAAACGCCTGCTGCTCGACGATACTGGTTATTGTGGATAAGGCGCAGACGACGGAATCGATCCCCATCTTGTAGAAAAATTTTACTTTCTCCGGACTGGCAGTCAGGGAAACTGTCTTGCGGATATGAAATAATTTCTTGCACAGCTGGCAGATCACGAGGTTATCATCATCCCGCGGCGTCAGTGCGATCGCGATATCCGCCTGCTCCGCCGCAGCGTCTTCCAGCACGAACGGTTTGGAACCATCGCCCGTCATGACCGTTAATCCGCGCATCTGCGCTAAAACCTGGCAATGGGCAGGATCTTTGTTGATCGCGGTGACGTCGTAGCCCTTGTCCAGGAAGGAACGGGCCAGACGCTGCGCTTTATGGTAGCCGCCGATGATCAGAATTCGCTTTTTCATGGTCAGTAACCTCCCTCTTGTTTTCCATCCGGGATCGCAGCGCAATCCGCTAACAGCCGTTCGATGGCCAGCGCTGAAAGTCTCGTCGGACAGAGCGTCTGAATTCCAAATTCCCGGTAAACACATTCCCGCTGCGGATCATACAGCCGGCAGATGATCTGCGGCGTCCGGAAGCATTCCCGCGCCAGCTGCGCGATCATGATGTTGGTGTTATCGTTGTTGGTGACGATCACCAGATGATCGGCGCGATTCAGCTCAGCCTGGTTTAAAGTTGCGCGGTCAGTCGCGTCGCCGGTCAGCATCAGTCCGGCATAGGCCGGGGATAATTTACGAAAGGCGGCTTCGTTCTGATCGATCAGAATCACATTTTTGCCCGCGTCTGACAGCTGATTTGCCAGCGTGGAGCCGAGCCGTCCGCAGCCGACGATGACCGTCAGCTTTGATTTGCCAAATAAGTTCAGGCTTAACATGAAGTTTTCCTCCTTACCACATGGCCGATGCCTTTTTCATCATAGAGAATAGTCCAGGGATTCGATGAAACTTCCCGGCAGTCGCTTACGGAGTAAGCGAAGCTTCCCTGAGCGTTCATGGACGCGCACAATTCCAGATTGCAGCGGGCCGGAAGATAGGTCGGATCAAGCGCCGCCGCGGCCCGGAAATGCTTCAGCGCAATTAGCTGTTCCTGTTGACTGACGAATAAAATTCCCATCAGGTTATGCGGGATTGGCGAATGCGGATGATCGCGCATCGCCTTGGCAATTTCCAGTTCTCCGCCGGCGTAATCCCGCAGCCCAACGGCGATTCGGATCTTTTCTATTAATGTTTCCATAGGAATGGAATTTTCGCTTTCATTCATTCTGAAGACCTCCGCTTCCTTTTCACGAAGACAGAATACCGTAAAAGCTGTGAGTTTCGTGTGAGAAAGTTACCTGGCGATGTGAGAATGGTGTGAGAATAAACACGTAGTGTTGAAAATAATTGAAGGCCAAAATATCAGGTTAAGCCGCAAAAAAACTGCTGAAAAGCAAATTCACCGTTTCAGCAGTCAGGGTTAATAAAGTTGAGTTCCGTATAGATGAAACTGAAATGAAGCAAGCTGTTCTCAAGTCTATTTATGATTCCAGCCGTAGTATTCCACGTCCTTTTCCAGCGAGATTTCACTGGCCTGTACGGGTTCGTAGATCCAGAATTCCTCGTCGGAGAATAATGTCTGCCATTCCTCGATGCTCAGCGTGTAGCGGCTGTTCGCGTTCTGAACCCGGATCCGATCGTTCACCAACGCGTAAAACTGAATTTGATCCGCCTTCCGGGTCATCAGGATTTCACCGCTTTTGAGTGCTGAGAGTGTTTCCTGTGTCTGTATTTTCTGCATTAGTAGGGTCCTTTCTGAATTTCCTGTTCCACCAGCCGGTAGCCGACGCCGATTTCTGTGACAATATAGCGCGGCTTCGCGGGATTTTCCTCAATCTTGCGCCGCAGTCCGGCCATCAAGGCCCGCAGGGCCTGAGTGTCTTCGCCATAACCGCTGCCCCAGATCGCGCTGATAAGATAACGGGTGGTTAAGACCTTGCCGCTGTTGCGCAGGAATAAACTGAGCAGATTGTATTCCATCGGCGTCAGATGCAGCGGCTGGCCGCGCAGTGTAACCTGGCGCTTTTCCAGATCCAGCGACAGCTCGCGGACCGTCAGCACCTTCTGGACCGCCGCGGTGTTTTGCCGGAAAGCATGCCGGATCGCCACGCGGATCCGGGCCATCAGCTCGGTTGTGGAAAAGGGCTTGGTCAGATAATCGTCAGCCCCGGCATCCAGCGCCTGAGCTTTTTCCTGATCCTGATCGCGTGCCGATACGACGAGGATTGGAATTTCCGACCATTCGCGGACCTTGCGGATCACATCCATACCATCGTAATCCGGCAGTCCCAGATCCAATAGCATCAGATCGTAAACATTCGCCGCCAACAGTGTCATCGCACTTTGCGCCGTCGCGGCGTTGTCGCTGGCAAAGCCCTCGGCGCTCAAGACATAGCTGATAAAATTACGGATCTGCGGATCGTCCTCGACGATCAGGATCCGGGCTGTAAACTTGTTCATCGTGTTTCCTCCAAAGGCAGCCGGAACGTGAATTCCGCGCCGTGTCCGTCAGTCCGGTTGCGGGCGCTGATCGTTCCGTGATGCGCCTGTACGATCGACTCGCAGATCGGCAAGCCCAGACCAATGCCATGCTGCGCATCCGCCCGGCGTGTGCGCGTCGTATAAAAAGTCTGGAAAATATGTTCGAGATCCTTCTCGGCGATCCCCTCGCCTTCATCCTGAACGGTGAAGACTGCTTCGTTCTGTTCCCGCCGCAGCGTCAAGGTGATCTCCTCCTGCGGCCGGGTATGTTTCAGGGCGTTGTCCAGTAAATTGATCAGCACCTGCTGAATCAGCTTGCCATCCATCGGGATCATCAGCACCTCGTCCGGAATGGAAACCTGGATCATGCGCTGCGGCGCCCGTTTAGCGATGTGATCGAGCGCGGAAGCGATGATTTCCTCGGCTGCTTCCTTTTCCAGATGCAGGTTCAGATGACCGTCCTGAATGCGCGTCAGGCTGAGAATATTTTCCACCAGCGAATGCAGCCAGTCTGCGTCCTGATAGATCCCCTGCGCCAGGTCGTACCGCGGATCGTTTTCCTGACTCATGCCGCGGATCATCTCCGCGCTGCCCATGATCGCTGAGAGCGGGGTGCGCAAATCGTGGGAGATCGCCCGCAGCAGATTGCTTCGGTACCGTTCCTGAGCCGCTTCCTCCTCCGAACGGATTTTCTGTTTTGCGGTGCGGAAGCGATCCATTGCCAGCGTGATCGTTTCACTCAGCGACTGAACCAGCTGTTTGTCGGCCTCGCTGATCGTGTTCATGGTTTCTAACGGAATTTGCAGCACTGCCAGCCGAATGCCGTTGTTTTGCAGCGGCAGCTCGACGGTGTCCCCGCTCGGCGGGAGTCCGGTTTTATCATTAACCGCGGTTTCATCGCCGGATAAAGGCACTGCGCTCTGACCTGGCCGGGCGCCATAAAGGGCTGCCGGCTGTTCATTTTCATCCAGACACAGGCAGCGGACCTCGGCCTGCAAAACGCCGGCGAGCACCTCGGCAGCCAGGCGGGCGATCTGCCGGATGTCGATTTCTTCATTCAGCCGCCGGCTGAGCGCATACATCGTCTTGATTTCCTGTTCCCGCTGCAGCGCGTTCTGCGCGTTGAGCTTGGCTTTGGACGTCAGAGCGCTGGTGATGAAGGCGGTAATGGTCATGATCACGAATGTGATCCAGTAACTCGGATCGTCGACGGACAACGACCAGTAGGGCGCGGTAAAAAAGTAATTGAAGACCAGCGTTGCCGCCAGCGAAGCCAGTACGCCGCAGGCATAACCGCGGGTCATCCAGGCTGTCAGCAGCACTGCCAGTAAATATAACAGAACGACGTTGATTTCCGGGAAGCCCAGCTGGCGGAAAACCAGGCCTATCCCGGTCGTTCCCGCCAACAATCCCGTCATCTGCAGCCCGTGCAGCAGCGCTGTTCTGGAAAAGGAAATCCGGGAATTTGACATCGTGCTCATCTCCTGGTACTGATTGTAGCCTAAAATGCGGAAACTGTCCATTTTGCGAAAAGAAAAAATAACGGTTGATTTCCGTGAGTTTGCGTTCGCTGCGTAAAGACATTTAATCCGAAGTCCGTTATAATAGAAACAGCTGATTCAGAAAATGAACGGATCCGGCTTAGATCAAACAGGGATTTAATTTCCCCGGCCTTCTGCCGGAACTTAACGAATAAGCAAAGATCGAAAACACGTTAAAAAGGAGTTGATCGCATGAAAAATTTGCCGTCCCCCGAAGCTTTCTGCCAGTATCTCTGGCATGAATATCTGGAAAAACAAAATTACGCGATCCTGGGTGACTGTTTCGTACCGGAGACAACTGTGATCGGTACTGGGGAACATGAGGTCAGCCGGAATCTCGAACAGTTCGTTAATAAAATTTCCGCGGAAATCGACGCCCGCACGACAGCCTTTATTATTGAAGATCAATGGTTTCAAAGCCAGTGGATCAGCGCGGACAGCGTGCTGGTGATCGGCGAGCTGCGGGTTCGGGAACAAACGGGGAATCCGCTGGAATTTATCGGCCGGTTCCGCTTTACGATCCTGCTGCGCGCGATGAACAACGAATGGAGAGTCCTGCATGTTCATCAGTCCGTTCCGGATCCCGAACAAGGGGCGGATGAATTCTTCCCGCATCGTTTAATGGAACAATCCAACCGCCAGCTGAAACAGCTGGTTGAAGAAAAGACGCGCGCACTGGAAGAGTCCTACCGGCAGATGGAATACAATGCCCGGCATGATTCGCTGACGCAGCTGTTAAACCGCCGCTGGGTCGAAACGCAGATCACGGCGGCGATGCAGGATGGGGATCCGGGAGTCATGATCATGCTGGATATCGACTGGTTTAAGCAGATCAACGACACATTCGGACATCCGCTGGGCGATCAAGTGCTGGAAACGTTGGGCCAGGCAATCCAAACCGTCTTTCCCCAGGCGTTAAGCGGGCGGATCGGCGGGGATGAGTTCATCCTCTATTTAAAGGAAGAACAGGCCGGAAGCTCAGCTCTGCAAACAACGGCGATTGAGAAGGAAGCAGAGCGGCTGCAGAGGGTCTGGGAAGAGCTTCGGCGGCAAAAAGGGCTGGCGTTTCCTGTCAGCGCCAGTCTGGGCGCTGCCCGTTTTCCTCAGCAGGGGGAGCGGTTTGACCAGCTTTGGCTCCATGCCGATCAGGCGCTGTATCAGGCGAAGGCGGCCGGCCGGGGCTGTCTGCGGTTCTGCGGAGAGCGTGAAGAACGAGATTAAGCAAGAATTGAGATCAAGACAGCCGGGATTTCCGCGGCGCTGATCTTCAGGAGGATGACATATGGATTTAGGGAAACAGATCGAACTCTGGAACGAAAACGAACAATACAGTCAGATCATTCATGCAATCGAAGCGCTGGAAGAAAATCAGCTCACGCCTGAACTGATCAGCGAACTGGCGAAAGCGTATAATAACGCCGCGGATAGTAATGACCAGGCAAGTTTTGAGAAAGCCATTGCGTTATTAAAAACGGTCGAAGAGCCGTTAGGAAAAGATCATAACTGGAATTTCAGGATGGCTTACGCGTATTATTATCTCGATCAGGAGGGACCGGCGCTGAATTATTTTGAAAGAGCGCTGGAGGCCCGGCCGGGGGATGAGGATACGCTGGCGTTCATTGAGGACTGCCGCCGGCGGTTAGCGCTGCCTCGCTTTGAAAAGCCGTTCCGGACACGGGTGCAGGAGAGCTGGCGCTTGTTTGAAAGTGAGGAACAGGTGCTGCGGGTCAGGATGCGCAACCGGATTGAGAGTGAGGAAATCATCAGTCAGACGACCCGGCTGCTTCATCCGGCATTTTCAGAGATCGCCTTTGAGATGGGCTGCAATCAGGATCATTATGATCTGATCTTAACGCCCGAGGGTGATCGGGTACGCTTGATCGCGCTGGATTATTATCAGAAGCAGATGCCGGAAAGTCTGAAAAAACACTGGAACGTGATGGTCGGCCGCCAGCCGGCGCCCAAAGCGGCGCTGCGGATTGCGGGACAGGAAATCTCGGCCGATGAAGTGCAGGTCTGGATCACGGAGCATCGTGAAAAGTCGGTGTCGCTGGCGGTAAGCTGCCCGGCGCTGGCGGGGCTCATGGCGGAAAATGAAAATCAGGTTTGGTGGATTTTGTCCATTTTGATCGACCAGACGTTGGGAGAAATCGCCGCAATGGCGGTGATTGACGAGGTTAAGCTGGTATCTCAGCCGCAAAGTGACGCGGGCATGACGCTGGCGGAACTGCCGGAAGCTTTGCGCGGGCTGGGGCTGGATCTGAATCGCGATCCTGCGCGCGTGCTGAACAGCTATACCGCCTACCGGATGGAACCGGGCGAGGAAAGATTAGAGCAGGTGCGCGGCGATGTGACAGTCGGTTCGACATGCTGCCCGGTACTGATTCAGCAGTATTTGCAGGGAATGACGCAGGCGGTGGACGATCTGCATAAAGAGGGGATCGCGGCTGGATTCTTCTATTATCCGATCGATGGATTCCAAGGGGAAGACCGAGCGAAAGCGATCCTGGATTTCCGTGATGAATTGGAAGCGGAAATCAGCGAAAAGGCCGGAACGGATGCCGTAACCTGGCTGGGCGGTGCATCGGGAATCCATTGCGGATACCTTGATTTTATTGCCTGGGATCTCAAAGCTGTTTTGGATGCCGCAGTGGCGGTGTTCGAGACTTCACCGGTCGCCTGGGCGGCTTTCCAGACCTTCCGGACGAACGTCGGCGGGATTTTGTTGAAAAGCGACGAGGAATAACCGGCAGGTCTTGAGAGAAACTTTGTCTTTCAATGAAAGGCGGAATTGCATCATCATTTCCTTTTTGGGAGTGGACTTGCTTGTTAGCGATAAAAAACAGCTGGCAATTCAGAGCATTCTTTCATGCTTTGTGCCAGCTTTTTTCTGTTTTTGACAATTCCTGATTAGAACCTGGAATTGAAACCCATTTCGGATCCGAAATTACCGCGATCTATCTGCGCTTTCAACGATGGATATCACCTTGCCGTAATCAGAAACAGCCTGCGGATCCAATTCTTTGTCGGTAATGATGACCGCATCTTCTTTATCTGCGAATTTAATGTTGCTGATCTGATCGAACTTGCTGCTGTCCGCCAGAATATACGCGGATTTGGTCCGGGAGATAATCATTTTTTTCAACATGGCTTCGATTTCGTTGGTGGTGGAAAACCCGACTAAGGAATGAATTCCGTTGCAGCCAAGAAAGGATATGTTGAAATTCATCGCCGCCATTTTCTCAATCGTATCGTTATCGACGATAATGTTGGTGGAAAACTTGATATACCCTCCTAATGTGTAGCACCGGATCTGCCTTTCATACAAACGGTCTAAGATTGACAAAGCCTGGGTAACCACCAAAATATTTTTGGCATGGATGTAATCGATCATCATCTCGGTGGTTGTCCCGGCGTCCAGATACACGATATCGTTATCCTGAATTAACGAAGCGGCATATTTGGCAATGACCGCTTTTTTCTGCATGTTTACTAAATGCTTCGCGTTCATCGTCGGTTCCATCTGTGTGTCCTTGTTAAGAATGGCTCCGCCGTAGAAACGATGGACAAGCTTCATGTCTTCCATTTTTTGCAGATCACGGCGGATGGTTGTCTGCGAAAGGTCAAGCTCTCTGGCGAGGTCTTCAACGAGAACCTCGCCGGTTTGCGTACACCCGACATGGGTGATAACTAGACGGTGAAAGTCCGTTGCGCGGTTGTGGCAACAAGCATTAAAGCGCTAGCCGAAGGCAAGGCGATTACCGTGAGGTAATGGCTGAAGGAAGCTGGATGTTGGGAAAACCAACGGGCAAAATCTCGGGCTTACGAACAGAAACCGAATATGAGGCTGCTAGCCTGGACGACCTTGCGCAACAAAGAGAAGTCCAAGTTGCCGAACATGGCGAAACAGTAAATTCGGAGGCTACACGAGAGGAAAGTTATCACACCTTCTTCGGGGAGGCCTTATCGACGTGGAAACGAGGTGAAGAATGTCACGCAGTGGAAACGCAGTAACAACGAACGATAAGGAATCAGCAGAAGCCATAGTAGCGAAGAAATTCCGTAATGGGAATGGAGCGAAGGGCAGAACAAAGAACCAGCTTTGAGATTCATGAATGTAGGTTATCCCCTCAGAACAATCTGTGTTCGGCCTCCAGGGTTGTGAAGATTGGGGGATAACAAGCGACGGAAAGGAAAAAGCAGACATGACAACAGAAATGATAGAACGGATTCTATCCAAGGAAAACCTGGAAGAAGCCAAGTGTAAAGTGATGAGTAACAAAGGAAGTGCGGGCGTCGACCGCATGAAGACCAGTGAGTTACCGAAGTTTATTGACGAGCACGGGGAGGAACTGTGTGAAGCGATACGACGAAGGAAATACAAGCCTCTGCCTGTAAGACGCGTAGAGATCCCAAAAGAGGACGGAAGCAAGAGAAACCTGGGAGTACCGGCAGTCAAAGATCGGTGGATAGAACAGGCGGTATGCCAAGTGTTAACCCCCATCTTTGAAAAGGAATTCTCAGAAAACAGCTACGGATTCCGCCCGGGAAGAAAAGCGGAACAAGCGGTAATTAAAGCACTGGAATTCATGAACGATGGGTATGACTGGATCGTGGATCTGGACCTCTCTAAATTCTTCGACAATGTGAATCAGGATATTCTGATGATCTTGGTTCACAAGGTGATCAAGGACCCGGATACAGAATCCTTAGTAAGACGAATCTTACAGGGAGGTGTACTGGTAGAAGGTACTTATGAAGAAACGAAGATCGGAACAGCACAAGGATCTCCGATCAGCCCACTTCTGGCGAACATCTATCTGAATGAGTTTGACAAAGAGCTAATGTCGAGAGGGCTGCGTTTTGTACGATATGCGGATGATTGTATAATCTGCGTAAAAAGCGAAGCGGCAGCGAATCGAGTCATGAGCTCAGTGACAAAATGGTTAACAGAACACCTGCGTGTAGAAGTGAACGCGACAAAGACGAAAGTAGCCAGACCGAAGGAGATCAAATATCTGGGATTCAGCTTCTACCAGAAGAATGGAGAATGGAAGCCGAAACCCCATATCAAATCGGTGAAGAAACTAGAATACAAACTGAAACCGCTGTTAAAGCGGAATTGGGGAGTATCGATGGAATACCGGATGAAAAAGATAAATGAAGTAACCCGAGGGTGGATTAACTACTATCGAATTGCGGATATGAAAAGGATATTGACCCGAATAGAAGACAAGATTCGATTTCATATCCGAATGTGTTACTGGAAACAATGGAAGACAGTCAAAAACCGAGCGAACCACCTCTATTTCTTGGGGATGCCAAGATACTGGTGCTGGCTATATGCCAACACACGAAAGGGATACTGCAGGACAGGGAGATGGTTAGGGAGATGGATAACGAACAAGTTACTCAAAGAAAAAGGTCTACTCAGTTTAGTAGACCATTACACTAAAGTTCATGCATTTCAACCAATCACGTTGGTACTTTGAACCGCCGGACGCCGAACGGCATCTCCGGTGGTGTGGGAGGAGCTAAGCTAAGGAAGAATTGGCTTCCTTAGCTTCCTACCCGATTGACAGAGGTCATAAATGATCGCTAACCGGTCTTTTTTCATGGCGTTCCCCTCAGTATGTTGGAATTATTATAACAAATAACATTACAAAAAAGTAGAGTTAAAAAACTGAAATTAGTAATTAGCGACAGGAAATAAGTGGTTTTCTTAATGTTTGTTTGTAAAGATTTAAAAAGAATAAAAATCTTGAAATGAGCATAAAATTTGCTCGTTTGATCAAAGTAAATGTAATCATTAATCGTCAAATTAGACCAGTTAAACAATCGCTCTCAGCGCACTTGCTGAAAGCGCTTCCTGATGTTATAAGTGAAGCAGAGAAGGAGCAGCGGACCAATGATATATACCATAACTTTTAATCCATCGTTAGATTATTATGTTTATCTGGATCAGGAACTGACAGAAGGAAATATCCTTAAAGCTAAAAATACGTCGATCCGTGCCGGCGGCAAAGGCGTGAACATTTCCATCGTTCTGTCCCAAATGGGAATTCAATCCAAAGCCATTTTATTTTTAGGCGGAGGAATCGGGGAGTTAATCGACCGGGAAATATCGGCCCGGCAGGGAATTGAAGTGATTCCGATCCGGATCTCGGAAGAAAACCGGATTAACGTCAAGATCAAAAATCAGACGGAAACCGCGATTAACGCGTTAGGTCCCTGCGTTTCAGCCGGGCAGCAGGACGCGCTGTTAGCGACGTTGAACGAACTAACAAAAGAGGATTACGTTTTAATTTCTGGCAGCTTCTGTCAGGGAGTCACGGCCGAACTGGTCGAGAAAATTGGCGAGCAGGTACTGAAAGCCGGTGCCCGCCTGATCACGGATATTCCGAATCTGAAGATTGCGAATTATCGGAAGATCAAGCCCTATTTAATTAAACCGAATTTGGAAGAGCTGGCTATGATCTTCCAGAACGATGTTAATGAAGACAACTATCCGGATTATGCCGGGGAGCTGATCAAAGCCGGCGTGGAGAATGTGCTTGTCTCTCTCGGCCGGGACGGTGCTTATTTCGCCAATCAGCATAAACGATTTCAACTGTTTGGCCCGGCTGTCGAGGTTATCAATACTGTTGGCTGCGGTGATTCCATGTTAGCTTGTACCGTCGCTTCGCTGGCGCGTCATGAAGAGCTGACGGAAGCTTTGAAATATGGTGAGGCTGCCGGCCGGGCAAAAGCAAAAACACGGGGTCTGCCCAGCGCGGAGGATGTGAAACAACTCTACGAAAAAATAGAGATCAGAGAAGTTGAATGAGAAAGGAGGTAAGTATTTGATTGGGTGTAGAATCGTTAGTTAAAGAAATTGTAGAAAGATTGAGTAAGGAGGGGATTTATATACGGTCTAATCATTTGTGTTACTTAATACCAAGATGGAAATACGAAGAAGTACACGAAATTCTCAACAAAGAAAGGTAAGGAATAAGAGATGACATTAGTTCATATGAACTGTAGAAGTTGGTGTTTAGGTACCAATACTGATGTTGAAATTATCCTTCCATCAATTAAGAATGGTATGGATCCAAAAGCGTATTATCAATCAAACAAGAAATATCCAGTATTATGGTTGCTTCATGGCACAATGGGCTGTTACAACGATTACTTAAGGAGAACCAATATTGAACTTTATGCAACTGAAAATGACCTGATTGTTGTAATGCCTTCGGCAGCGAATAGTAATTATTCAAACTGGACGAATATTTGGCCGCAGTTTAATATGTTTGACTATTTAACAGAAGAGTTGATGCCAATGATCTATGGATGGTTTCCAGCCAGTGATAAAAAAGAAGACAATTTTATAGCAGGTTTGTCTATGGGGGCGCGAGGAGCAAGCAAATATGGTTTATATTGGCCTGATAGATTTGCTGGTGTAGCTTGTATGTCTGGGGTACCTTGTGATATTCATTATATTCTTAAACAAGGTTCTGAAAATTTATATTATGACCGAGAAAAAAAGACAATTGAGCTGAATGGCGGCTTAGAAAACTATCTAACTTCACCTGACAATACCTGGGGGCGATTAGAACAGGTTGCAAAAATGATAGATTCACCAAAGTTCTACTTTTGTATGGGGACGGAAGATCCGCTTTTTGGAAATTATATCTATTTTAAAAATTACGCAAAGAAAATAGGCCTTAATGCTAAATTTGACGAGCGTGAAGGATATGCCCATGAATGGCGATTCTGGGAACTTGAAATTCAGGAAATATTAAAATATTTCGGTTTCAAAAAAGGCTTTAAGGAAAGTTTAGAAAGAGCAAAAGTGAATGATCACACTTTAGTATAATAGGAGGAAATATGATTATACAAATAAGAATTGATGATCGCTTAATCCATGGACAGGTAGCAATGGTTTGGGCCAGAGAACTGAACACAACCGGTATTTTAGTTGCTAATGATAATGCGGAACAAAGTGATATGGTTAAAATGACTTTAAAGATGGCGTGCCCTTCCGGAATAAAGTTACTCATTAAATCAATAGAAGGCGCAAAAAAAGTTATTAATGATCCTCGTGCAAAAGCGATGAGAATCTTCTGTTTGACAAGGAATGTTAAAGATGCTCTAGAACTTGTTAAAGCATGCGGGAATAATATCTGTGAAGTAAATATGGCAAACTGCGGAATTCATGGAGGAGAAACGGGCGAAAAGTATATTCTTCCTGGCAATAACATCCAATTGACAAGAGAAGAATTGGATGCAGCTAAAGAATTATCTGAACTCTTAAATGAAAAATTTATAACGCAGCTTGTTCCTAATTCTCCAAGAGTATTGGTTTCGGATGCAATAAAGCAATTTTTGACAGAGTAGAAAAGGGGGAATAAAACTTATGTCTAATTTAATTGTTGCTTTACTAGCCGCACTAGCTTATTTCTTATGCTATGGTGGCAACTGGCTTTTAGGACAATGCATGATCGAAAGACCGCTTGTCGTAGGAACTGTCACAGGCTTGCTTTTGGGTGACATGAAAACAGGGATTATGATTGGCGGAGTCCTTGAAGCAATTTATATGGGAGCTGTTAATATTGGCGGCGCTACATCAGCAGAACCAGTATCGGCGACGGTTATGTCAGTCACGTTTGCAATTACATCAGGATTAAGCACTGAAGAAGCCATCATTTTGGCTGTGCCAGTAGGTTTAATTTTTAATAGCTTGATTGTATTGTGGGGTATGTCTACAAATATGTTTCTTCCGTTGTGGTTAAAGGCAAATAAAGAGGGAGATACAAAAGGCTTATTTCACGCAACAATGCTGAGTTGGTTCTACGTTTACTTTACGAAAGCATTAGTTATTTTCTTCTGTGTTTATTTAGGCGCTGATGTTGTTCAAAATGTGGTTGCGGCAATTCCACCGTCAGTTGTCAAAGGCTTACAAGTAGCTGCAGGGATGCTTCCGGCAGTAGGCTTAGCTTTATTATTAAAAATGTTAGTCGATAAGCAGAATGCTGCATGGCTCTTTTTTGGATATATAATTTCAGTTTATTTAAGTTTTGACGCTGTATCCATCGCTATTTTAGCCATCGTAATCGCATTAGCGATAGGCTTCAATGATAAACAAATGCTGGATCTAAAACATCAAATTGAAAAAGGCGGAAATTCTTTAAGCGATGAGGAGGAATTCTTTCAATGAGCAATTTATTCAATAGTGTAAACCCTGAAGATAAAAAATTATTAGATAAAACATTCTGGCGTTCGATTATGATATTTGCAGGCCCGATCACGACCCATATGCGGCAGGCAAATGGATTTACAATGACGTTAGGTCCTACCTTTGATCGCTTCTATCCTGAAAAAGAACGCAGAGCAGATGCGATGCAAAGGCATTTTGTTCCGTACAACATTACCCAGAATGTAGGAACATTTTGCATCGGTTTGGTTATGTCAATGGAAAAACAGAATTCGCTCCATTATGGAAGTTATGATGCGTCGTCGATACAATCGCTTAAAACATCATTAATGGGACCATTGAGTGGAATTGGTGACGCAATTTACTGGGGAATTGTTCGTTGCATCGCAGCGAGTGTGGGAATTTCGTTTGCAGCGCAGGGTTCAATTCTAGGACCAATCTTGTTTTTGTTGATTTACAATATTCCGAGTTTTATCGGGCGATATTACTTGTTGTATCTGGGATATACAATGGGCGAAAATTTTATTACAAAAGCATATGAATCTGGCCTGATCAATATTTTGACAAAATGTGCAGGAATTGTTGGTTTGATAATGACAGGATATATGATCAAAACAACATGTAATCTGTCATTAGCGGTAACTATGAGCGTGCCTGGAGCAGAACCTGTATTGGTACAGTCTTATATTGACAATATATTGAAAGGTATTCTTCCACTATTGTTAACATGGGCTTGTTATTATGCTTTGAAGAAAAATGTAAATCAAAATTTACTGATTATTATTATTTTGATTGCTGGGATTCTATTTGGAGTTTTGGGAATTTGTTAATAAGTCGATGAAAATGCCACTAATCAGAGGAGTATTGTTATCTGGTTAGTGGCAATCTTTAATAAATCAACCTTAATTTATAAGAAAATATTAATAGGGAGGATTAAATGATAGAAATCTATGAAAAATGAAAAGCTTTGGTCTTTATCTTTTGGGATGATTATTATAGAGACAGCATTGTATATGATTGCAGCCTATGTAATTAATCCATCAATGACGGAATATCTGATGTTGAAGGGATTCGCTTTTGAACTAACTGGGATAATTACAAGTATTTTATCTTGGGTTGCAATTATTTTTCGGCCATTCTCTGGAGTGTTGAGTGATCGATTTAGTAAGAAGAAATTAATCATTTTGTCCTATGTCATATCGATTGCTTGTATGTTTGGATATTATCTGGCATCAAGTCCTGCAATTTTAATTTTAATTCGGATTATCCATGGGTTTGCTTTTACAATCAGTGGAACCATGAGTATGACTTTCGCTGTATCTTTTGTACCGGAAAAAAGAATTGGGGAAGGAATCAGTTACTTTGGAATCGCTTCTTTGATTGGATCCATGATGGGACCTAATTTAGGCGTAAGTATAAGTGATAATATTTCGATCCAAGCACCTTTTCTATTTGCGATCATATTATATGTAATATGTATTATGTTAGTAAGCTTTATACCTTATAAATTTGAACGAAAAGAGAATACGAAATTGAGTTTTAACAGTTTTATCGCACCTGAGTTATTTGTATATATGATTTTGATCGGTGTATTTTCGTTCGGTAATGGGATCGTACAATATTACATTGTTGGGTTTGGAAAAGAACGAAATATTGCTAATATATCAATGTTTTTTACTGTTTATTCATTAACGATGCTTTTAATGAAACCCTTTGTAGGTAAATTACAAGATCGATACGGTGCTCATTTTATTTTGTACCCGTCATTTTTTATTTATGGTCTCGGAGTTATAATTTTAGCAAAATCTTATACGCTTTTGCCAGTTTTAATCGCAGCCGCATTTAAGGCATTTGGGCAAGGAAATGGTTCTCCTGCGATTCAAGCGGATTCAGTAAAAAAACTTGGGATGAAACGAAGCGGTGTCGCTTTATCTACAACGATGATAGGCCAAGATATAGGGAATGCATTAGGACCAATTTTCGCTTCTTCTTTGATTAATGTTATAGGTTATGAGGACATGTTTCTCTGTTATGCAACAATTTTATTTATCTGTTTAATTATTTACTTTGTTTATAGAAAAGTCGAAAAAAGGAAAGGAATGGCATAATGTTTGGAATTTTATTAACTAGTCATGGAGAAATGGCGAAAGGTATGTTAAATTCTTGTAAACTGTTTTTCGGAAATGATTTAAAGAAATGCGAAGCGGTTTGTTTAGAGGTAAACGAAAATATCATTGACTTTGATATAAAATTAGAGAAAGCTTTAAAAATTTTGGATGAATACAATGAAGGTGTTGTTGTTTGCTGCGATTTGTATGGAGGCACTCCTTCCAATCGCATGCTTGAATTACTTTATAAAAAAAGACATATTCGAGTTTTGACGGGAATGAATTTAGGTTTGGTTATGGAACTACTTACTATTCGAGAATCAGTCAATTCCATAGAAGAAATATCCATGAAAGAAATTTTGGATACCTGTAAAAACGGCATTTCGGATTTAAATCTTATGCTGCAATCAGAAGAAATACTTAATCAAGATAATGAATTTTTCTACTAATATAAGTATAAAATATAGACGAATTTAAAATTCATTAATGTAAAGTTTATATCAATGAAATGGAGAAGGTTATGGAAAATATAGTTAAATTTATTACAATGATTTTAATTATTGCTATGATTGTAAACTTAATCTATGAAAAAAGGAAAAAACAGAAAGTTCAGGAAAAATTGTTAGCGTTGCTCTATGAAAGAAAATTTGATGCTTTTGATGAGGTGATTAAAAGTAACAAAACACGTAAATTAATTCCTTATTTCAATATACAGTTTATGTTATTGAATGAGGCACTTATGTGCAATGATGATGAGAAAGCTGAACTTTTGTTTCAACAATTTAAAAAAGTAAAATTGAAGAAAACTGAAAAGGAAGCAGTTTCTTTAAAAGCGTTTTATTTTTATTTGTCCGAAAGCAATTATGAAATTGCTGAGGATTACTACCGTGATATTAAACAATTACATAATAATGAGAATATTCCTGATTTAGACAGAATCAATGATACTTATATAAAAAAAGGTTATACCTATCTTAATCAGACATTAAAGGAGTCAGAAAACAATCCAATGTTACTTTCAATGATTGCTGATATGTATTTGAATAAAGGTGATTTGGACAAACAAAAAGAATATGAGCAGAAAGCAAAATTAGCAATTGAAAAACTATAATACTTTATGCAGATTATAGAATATAATAATAAAATAAAACGAATCTTTAAAATTAATGAAAAAATGATCATAAATTAACTTCTTGAAAGAAGTTCAAAATGATCATTTTTATATAGCTAAATAGCTAAAATTTCTTTTGAAAAATTAGAATAGTGTTGCTTACTTATGAAATTTTTTAACTTTAATTAACTGAGAAAGAATCAGCGAAAGGCCGAACATCACTATTGCCACGCAGATCCAGCTCAGCGACTGCGAGGCCAGCGGCAGATTTTCCAACAGCTGGGTCAGTCCGGGAATTCGTAAGCCCAAGGTATCCAGCTCAGTCAGAACGCTGACGACGCCCGTGCTGAACACGGTCAGCGGATAGATCAGGCGGTTATCCCGATATAAAGGATCGCCCAACCCCAACAGGATCAAAACCAGCGCCATCGGATAAATCATATTCAGCACCGGCACGGAGATCGACAGGATCGCTGATAAACCAAAATTAGAAACGCCCAGCGCGAACAGCGTCAGGAATAATAACCATTGAGAATAGTTGATTTTCGGCGTCAGTGAAGAAAAGAATTCGCTGCAGCTGGTTAACAAGCCGACGCAAGTCGTCATACAGGCTAATAGGAAGATCAAAGCCATGACCCAGCGGCCGCTTTCGCCAAACAGCGAAGTGACGGCCAGTGTCAGCGTCTGCGCGCCGTTAGCGCCGATCGGCATGCCGGAAAGCGAAGTGCCTAACAGTGTTAACATGATATAAATCACCGCCAGAATCAACCCCGCCAGACAGCCGGCTTTCATACTGGTGGACATGACTTCTTGATCGTCGTCAATCCCCAGCGCGCGGATGTTCAGAGAAACGACAATGCCGAAATTGAGGGCTGCCAGCGCGTCCATCGTCAGGTAGCCTTCTAAAAATCCCTTGATTAACGGCCCGGATGCATAATCGGGCTGCGGCAGGGCCGGCTGTCCTAACGGATGCAGCAGCGCGGCGGCAAAGACGGCCACAATCAACACTAACAGCGTCGGCGTCAGGAGCTTTCCCAGCCGGTCGATCAGCTTGCTTGGATTGCGGGAAAGCAGCCAGGCGATCAGGAAAAATACGCTCGTAAACAACAGAAGGGAAAGCTGCGGGGAAGTGCCATCCGGAAGCAAGGGCAGGATCGCCATCTCAAAGGGCAGCGTGGCTGTCCGCGGCGTTGCCAGCAGCGGTCCGATGGACAGGTAGATCAAAACCGCGAAGAACAGTCCGAATCCGGCATGAACTTTCTGAGCCAGAACATCCAGACCATTGAAGCGGGAAACAACGGCGATTCCCAGCACCGGGAAACCCACCGCGGTGATCAGAAAACCAATTAACGCCGGCAGACTCTGCGTCCCGGCATTTTGGCCCAGGAAGGGCGGAAAAATCAGATTGCCCGCCCCGAAAAACATCGAAAACAACGTCAGGCTCAGCAGGATCAGATTCTTTTTAGAACATTTTTTCATAAAACTCTCCTTCCAGTTCGATCCACAAAAAAACCGTCCAACAAAGGACGGCTTGACCGCGGTACCACCTTGATTCCGGAAAACTCCGGCTCTTTTCCCATCTGTCAATGGGCTGTGTCTTTAACGGGATCAGCGTCCGGCACTTCTTACTGTCAGTTCAGAAGGCTTCTTCAAGAGGACTTCGGCTGGAATTCTGCCTGCCGGCTTACACCTGGATCCGGCTCTCTGGTGAGGTTCAGAAATTTCCGTCTACTTATTCTTGTCATCGAATCTATACCCTGATTGTATTCGATTTCCGCAGGATGTCAATTATTTTGTGGAAGATCGACGAAATATAGGTCATGATTTACCATTAATCAATCAGAACTGAGGTTCGTCTCATGATTTTTTTGACGGAGATAGTCTTAATCTTTTAACATTGCCATACAGAAGGAATAGAGGCGGGATGATTCCGATTTTTCTTTCATCAATCAAAATAAAATTAATTCAAGAATGAAATAAAAAGGTTAAAATTCCATCCGAAATGCCTGGACTCAAGGTGTAAGGGGTTGCTGGAAGGAGGCATCCGTCATGTGCTATTTCTTACGATGGCAAGGGCAATACGAACAGTGACAAAAAGTCCAGGAAATGTTCTAGAATTGCCCTTCTTTTACGACAGACGGCAAAAATCTGTCTGCTTGAATCGAATTGAAAAGGCCAAAAGTCGATTCTATCCGGACGGGCATCCGCGGTTCACCAAAACCCTGCACTATGAATATTGCTGAAAATAAGAAATAACTGCCTAAAAATAGGATGAAAATATTGTTCGCAAAGAAAAAGAATGCCAAAGGTTCTTTTTCTGAAAAATTTGAATTAGGTTAATCCTCATTTTGGCTGGCTGATCCCTGATTTACTGGGGTTCGGAAGTGGTCCGGGGTTTCAGCTGACATAGCTTTTCTGACAAGGCGGCGGGTTCCTGCAGCACGATCGCCGCCGCAGCTAAAGCCGGATGCAGACAATGCTCAATCGGCTTCTCTTGCGTCAGACCTAAGAGCAGTCCGCTTAAAAACGCGTCGCCGCAGCCCAGCGGATAATCGCCGTCCTTCTCCGCCGGATACGGGCGGATGCCGTCCAGCGTGATTAACAGCGCGCCATCTTTATCCAAGGTGATAATAATCCAGCTGACGCCTTTTTTTAACAGCGTTTTCGCGGCCTGCGCCATCGGGACTGAGCCGGCGTAAGCTGTCATTTCATCGCGGTTGAGCACGATTCCTTCCCATTTGTCCAACGTGGTCTCCGGCGGGATCTGACCGCTGAAAATCCAATGCGTCTGCGGCGTTTTGGCTAAGAGCGTCGTTAAGAATACGGGATCAGTCTGATCGGTGATTCCCCAGGTACATTCCGAGAGGACGCAGTAAGGAAGATCTTCCCGCTCACCGTGGAAGAGAAATTCCGGCTGGATGGATGAAAAGTACAGCCCTTTTTCCGAATCGGAAGCCGAAATGAAAACCGGTGTGCTTTGGTTGACGACCGGGCCGTAAACGAAACACGTTTTTTTCTGCAGCTCGTTTACGATCGCCAGTCCGGCATCATCACGCCCGAATTTACTGACAAAATGTGTTTCCAGTCCTAAACAGCCGCAGTTATAAGCGACATTGTGCATCGATCCACCGAAGCTTCGCACAATCTGGGCTTTGTTGCAATGCTCCATTTCAAAAACCTGACGGCCGATCACGACAAGATCGATCATTGAGGTTCCGATCACGGCGACTCCATTCATGATTCCCACATCCTTTTCCATCATGATAACAGAAACTCGGCGGAAAGAAAACTGTCAATCCGTGCGGAAATAACGCGAAATGAAGCCGGATATCAGTATGGGAAAGCAGGAAGCTCATTTTTATTTCTATTAGGAAAGTGCAATGTTGAGGGCAGAGAACAAAAATAAGCCAAAAGAGCAATAATGTTCTTTTGGGTTATAAACAACAAAATAAGAGGAACTCCATCGCACACTGAAAAGAATATAGAAGGAACAAAGGCTTATTCCGCTTTTGAAATTTTCTGGAGAACATCTTCCGGAAGTATCAGAGAATCACAACGGATACAATAAGCGGAAAAACATAGAATGCCGTTCACAGTAACCAAGTCGCAAACTTCTTCCGCGATGTTGATTTCCATCGGATCGAAGAAACCGCACTGAGTACACTTGAAGGGGATCGAGTTCGTTGTGCCAGTCGTATAATTTCCACGTTTCATTGATTTTCACCTCCAATCCAGACGGGAAGAAGGATTCTACAAATTCCATAACATGACCGCAGGAACAGAGTAAAGGATCAATCCCGGTAGACTCTTTACGAAATTCCCGATAGGAGGTTAGTTTTTTGCGAATCCACTCCCGGGTTTTACTTAACGTTTTTCGAATGCAGGCGCTGAGTTTTTTCTTTCTTGAAGTATATGCGCCTAAATAGCGAACCATTTTGAAGTTCTCATCGGGAATATGGATCATCAATTTCTTCATGAAATCTACAGTGGAATCAAAGACATCAACCCGTTCTTTCGTTTGATGATCAATATAATGCCACCAAACGAAATTAAGATCGTAATCATAGTCTTCAATCCGGCTTTACGCCATGGCGGGCTGGCCTACATAACGGACAATGTAATCCACCCCGTCTTGAGTGGTTTTATGAGGGGAAGGCGGACAATAAACATAAAAGCCGTCGGAATAATCCCGATAACATTGATTTTTTACTTTCTTAAATTCAGCGGAATCCAGCTTCGCAGCCATCCGATCGAGTAATTGTTTTTGAAAGGAAAACCGCAAAGAATCATAGTGATATGGGGAATCCAGTGAAGAGGACGCCCGAAAGCGTGGAGCGTTAAAACCGCGCAGGGAATCAATTCATCCTGTTTCGTCCCGGCCTTCCGAATGACATAATGAAGTGTGTCTTCAACAGCCCCAAAGAGCTCATGAAGTAAAGAACGATCTTTTTGAAAATAGGGGCGCAGAGGCTCAGGGATAGTAAAAACGCCGTGGCGATGAGGACAGTCAAACAGTTTAGAAGCAATCGAGTCGGAAAGTTGACGAGCATAGCGAGTCCCGCACTTATTACAAAAACGAGATTTACAGGTGTGCCAAACGAAAGTAAAGTTTTGACAATGGGGACATTCGTAGAGGGAATGGCCCAGATCGTGCCGTTCACAAAGAATGATGGAGTTGATGGCTTTCATAATAGCCGGACGAAGGCCTTTGCGGTAAAGCTCATAATCACGAAGCAGACGCCATTGATTCTCGGCGAAAATCTTAGCGATGGTAATTTTATGAGGCCCGGGAAAATAAGTTTCGCAATGCCCCAAAGCCAAGACAGTTTCTTTTTTCGATAGAGTGGCTTTCATTACACTCCCCACCTTTAGGCTATCAAAAAACTTGGTTTCTTCGCTACCCTTTCTTTTGTCTTTCAGAGTGTTCACAGAACCCTTTTTTCTATTAGGAAAGTGCATCTCAAAATTAGAATTATAACGCGTTAAAGAGTTTTAAAACGATGGGATTTATCGTTTAGATACACACTGAAAGGAAGATTATGGAAAGTAAATTGAAAATGACCGAGGCCTTAAACGAGGTAATGAAAATGATGAAACAAACTCAAATGCGTTGAAATGAAGAAGGATGAATTGTATAATTAACTCAATAGAAAGATGAGCGTTCTCTGAAAGCGAGGTCTTCTTCATGAAAACAATAACGTGTTCTGACCGGATCTATTATGATGAATTACTTCCTGAAGAAGCTCAGGCTATTCGCCAGGATATTCTTCTGTACCATTCGATCCTTCATACTACTTATCGGTATCTGACTCTGAAAGCCCGGGGAATTCCCTTCCCATTTGAAGAATCGCTGCATAAAGAGCTGAAGCGCCGGTATCACACAAATGATTATTTTCCTTGCGCAGCGCAATGGGAGGCTCAGCATCAATTGAAAGCGGACTTTGAGAACCATGAGCGTAAGAAGAAAATGTTCAAGGCAAAATTGAAAAGCATAGAGAAGAAAATCCGGAAAACAGAGAAAGAAATCCAACGGCTCGATAAGCAGTTAGTTCAGCTTAAGCAGAAAACAAAACAAGGCAAACAAACCCAAGAAGATTATTTACTGGAGGTTCAGGGGCTGCGGCCAACCCGGAAACAGTTGAAGAACCAACGCTCTCAATTGATCTTTAAATTGAACCGCACCCAGCAACAGCTCAATACCGCGAATCAGAAAATGCGGTTTACCTGCTTTGGCGGGAAGAAGCTATCGCGTTCCAGAACAACGGTTTACGCTGGAAATCATGAAGCTTGGCTTGGAGAATACCGATATCAGCGAAACAAAACTATGATGATTCCCGGGCGCAGGCAGGGGAAGTATTCCAATTGTCTATTCAAATATCATCTTGAAGAAGGCGTATTGATTTATCGCTGCAGCAGTGAAAACAGAGAAATTCGGTTAAAGATTCGTTTTCATGCGAATGCCAAAGAACTGGAACGGGCGGTGAAGCTGCCGCACAACACACCAGGGAAAGCGGTCGCTTATCTATTGGAAGATCATAAGAAATACTTCATTATCAAAGCGATTGTGGAAATGGAAGAACGTAAATTGATGGAGAATAAGCAAGACGGCGTGATTGGAATCGATATCAATGCGGATCACATTGCCGTGAGTGAAACGGATGCCTGCGGCAACTGTGTCCTGTTGAAGACCGTGCCGATGCCCTTAAGGGGAAAGACGAAGAATCAGAGGAAGCATCAGATCCGGCAGACAGCGAAAGAAGTCGTGTTGGAATGTGTAAGAAGCAATAAGCCGTTGGTGATGGAAGCGTTGGATTTTGAGAAGAAGAAAAGCAACATGCGATATGGGAATCAAAAGCATAATCAAATGTTATCGGAGTTTGCGACGAAACAGATTCAGGAAGCGATTGAAAGGAGATGTTGGAAAGAAGGGTATGGAACGTACAGGGTGAATCCAGCGTACACAAGTCAAATTGGGAGAGAAAAATACAGCCGGAAGATGGGCTGCACAGTGCATCTGGCCGCTTCGTTTGTGATTGCGAGGCGCGGAATGGGATATCAGAATTAAATAGAAACGCGGTTCTTCAATCTGTCCAAAGATAGCAGCTTCCAGAGGAGAAAGCTGGAATTCGAGGCAGAACGAACTTGAAGAACCGCGAGATACACAATACGCCTGAAGGAAGAAATCTTCGATCAAACCTTGAACTCTGGAAGCAGAGGGAGAGAAGGGAGAGATCTAAAATCAGGAATACCCTCCAGGCAAGAAACTGACGAGGGGTTCTGGAAGGTTTTGTCTTCCAGAATGATGCTTGCATCATTTTCTTGTGGAGTGAGTGGATGATAACGAAACAAATGAAAAAGTGTGAAGGATCAGAATTTCCCTTGCCGCAAAACAGCGCGGAAGACTCTGAATCGTTCACACTTTTATAATATAAGGATGGGGCGTTTTTACTTAGATTTTACGGGCTGTCAGGTTTCCGCTGGCAATCGCTTCCGCGATATTCCACGGTTTATCGCAATCGCCGACGGCGTAGCATTCAATTCCGTCCAGACCTTCAATCAGCGATGAATTTGGAAGCATATCCAGGGCTTCGATCACGGTGTCGCACGGGATTTCCATCTCGACACCGGTTTCTCCATGAATCGTGATGGTCCCCTCATTAACGCGGGTTACCTGCGCATTCGGCCACAGGCGGGTTCCGCGTGCATACAACATCGGGATTGTAAATGTTTTTACCCAGGCGGATTGTCCTTTATCCAGCTTGTCTTTGCTTTCGCTGGAAACTAAGGTCACGTGTTTGCCTTGGGCGATCAGATACTGCGCCGCGTCGACCGCCTGTAGATTTCCGCCGACGATCGTCACTTCACTGCCAATCTTAGCGGAAGCGATGTCTTCGATTGAGATGACGTTGGTCTTTGAACTGGCGCTGAGTCCCAGCGTTGGACGAGCGCCGCCGACGGCCAGGATGACAGCGTCCGGCGCTTCCTTTTTAATCATTTCGGAAGTGACTTCGGTATCTAAAACCACTTTTACGTTTTTCAGCTCCTGCTGCCGGACTAAGTATTTCCGGAAATCCTCAAGATTTTCATGCGGACCTTTCACCGCATTGGCGAAGGACAGGAGTCCGCCCAGCACACCTTTCTTTTCATACAGGGTTACGCTGTGGCCGCGCTCCGCCGCAATCCGCGCTGCTTCCAGTCCGGCCGGACCGCCGCCGATGACCATCACCTTCCGCGCTGTTTCGGCAGGCAGCGGAACATCGCCTTCCGGCATTGATTCACGATAAGCCCGCTGGGTCGCGGCGTTGACGCGGCAATGTTCATAAATCTTGCCATCTTCATCATAGTCAAAGTGACAATGCAGGCAGCGCGTGCAAGGGGCAATTTCATCGAAGCGTTTTTCTTTTAATTTGTTGACGTATTGCGGATCGACGGTCAGCGGCCGGGTCATCAACAGGAAGTCGCACAGGCCATCCTTCAACGCGTCTTCAAACATTTTCGGCGCGTGGGCAGGATCCATATAGGTTACCGTTCCCACAGGAATCGAAACGGCGTCTTTGATTTGTTTCGCAACGTTCAGCATCATGCCGCAGCCGGAATGATTGGCCAGCAGCTTGCCCTGGAAATGCCGGGAGAAGTCAAACTGCGCCCCGTTGGCGGCGGTTCCTTCGATTCCATAACCCGTGAAGTATAAATCGGACGCAAACTGATTGACATGCATTCGGAAGACGCCCAGACGAACATGCAGGGAATCCGCACCATAATTTTCCAAGACCTTGCAGATTTCGCAGTTTTCCTCCACCGTTGTGGATAAGGAAGCCTCGCCCAGCTCAATATCGTTTTCTTCAATTCCGTTGATTAAAATCTGGACCGGGAAATCAGAACCGCAGGCTTCCTTGATCCCGGCGACGATCTCACCGACAAAACGGGCGCGGTTTTCAAACGACTGCGGTCCGTACTCATCTTCACGATGATTTCGCTGGCGGGAAAAGAAGGCCTGACCGATATTGTTGCCGGCCGCGTTGATTTCAACGGCGTCAAAGCCCTGTTCTTTCAAATAGATTGCGCCGTTGATGAAATCACTTTTTAAATTCCTGATTTCCTCTTCATTCAAATGCTCGGCATAAGCCGATTCATATTGCGCGGCCGTCGCCGGATCAAAGCCGGAAAACGACTGTCCCATACAGGAAAGCTGATAACCGATATAACCGCCGGCGTCATGCACCGCTTTCGCCAATGCGGCTAAGTGCGCCTCCTCTTTGGATTTTTTCCGCGGACTGGTATAATGATCAAAAACGTTGGCGTAGTCTTCAACCCAGACCATTTCTACGCCGCCCTTGGCAAAATTACTGTAATAAGCGCAAATTTCCTGCTCGCTGCCGGCAGTATCCGAACCCGCCGCGGATTTTACCATGCGATGATGCAGGGTTAATCCACCGAATTTCCAATCGGAAAACAGTGTCGCAAAATCTGTGTTGGTGTCCCGATAATCATAATCCTGCGGATTCAGCGTATACACTGACGATCCGGAAGGACTTGGGCATGGCGGACATTGCGTTGAAGCTTCACTTTCCGGCTTGGTTTCACAACCTGGTAAAACAGACACGACGGCGGCGGAAACGGCCGTCACCGCGGCGCCCTTTAAAAAGGCGCGGCGGGAAATCCCTTTTTTCTCCATTCTCTTCACTTTGTCAAAAAATAGACAATTCCTCCTTGAACCCATTATGGCATAGACCGATCGTTCCAGTTATGCTATCTGTGCATGGGGTTATCAATTTTTTGCATAGCTTGAAGACGCTTGAATCGGACTTGTTTTTTTATTATAGTTAGAAAAAGAGGAAGTGCCATGAATATACAACATCTTAAAATGCTTAAAATCTTAGATCGCTGTCAAAGTATCTCCAAAGCGGCAACCTGTCTGTATCTTTCACAATCCGCGCTGACGCGGCAGCTGCTGATGATTGAAAAGGAGCTTGGATTTTCTTTGTTTTACCGTCTTCATGACGGCGTCAAGGCGACGCCCAGTGGGCGTTACTTCATAGATCAGCTGGAGGATGTGCTTGATCGTTATGACCGCGCCGTTGCCGGTGCGCGCCAGCGATCCGTAACATTGCCCGCTCAATTGCGGATTGGGATTTACAGTTATCTGATTCATGTTGTTCCCCAGGTGTGCATGGCGGCGCAGCGGCAATTTCAGGGCGTTAGCTTTGATTATGTCGTGTGCCGGCTGCCGGAAACCAATCAAGCTCTGACGCAGAATAAGATTGATATTCAACTGTTGGCGGACTGCAGCGAGCCGCTTTCCAGCAATTTAGATTGCATCCCTTTATTTCATTGTCCCAACTGCTGCAAGATTCCTCAGGGACATCCGTTTTATGGAAAAGAAAAGCTGCGGCTTTCAGATTTATCACATAAGCAGGTCCTGACCCTGCCTCCGGACCGGACGCAAAATGCTGCGCGGCTGGATCAGATTCTGCGGTCTCCGGAACTGGATATCGAAGTGATCTATTTTGAAACACCTGAACAAGCAGAAGCGATTTCGCTGGCGAGGAAAATACCGATCATGACGCTTGCGCTGCCCAGTGAAAAGGACTGCTTTTCAGTAACGCAGTTAGAGGAACTTTCCGCGATCAAACTGGGAATGATTTTCCGGCAGAACGACAGGGAAGAATTAAAACCGTTATTGGATTATTTTCAGGATTATTTTATGCGCCATCCCAATGATTTTCTGCCGATGCGGCCGTTGACCTCAAGTTCATGAAAGAAAAGCAGCGGATAGGGCGGAACATCGTTTTCATTCACTCTGAAATCTAGGAAATAGATCAGCGTTGGTTGTCGATAGGAAAAAAAGGCAGCGAGCGAATTCGGGTAAAGATCAAAAAGCAAGGCAGGATAAAGCTTCATTTAACGCTTTATCCTGCCTGCTTCTTTGTATGGATCTTCTATGCTTGTCCGAAACTGAGTAAGAACCCGAGAAAGGACGCAATCTTTTGCGCTGCAGCTTTTGATCAGCGGGATCCGCTGCGAAATCCACCGGGATTAAGACTGAATTTCGTTAAACTCACATTTCTTTGTCAAATTTGATGCGATAGTAAATTGAAATGCCGACGACGCACAGATAGGCGGCGACCAAGGACAGGGTGACAAAGAGATCCGCGTTCATCAGCGCGAACGATACCATTAAAGCACCGAAAATAAAGATCATCGCGTCGTAAGCTTTGCCTTTCGCCCGGTTGGCGATCTGTATGTTGCGTTCATCCCGTTGATCAATTTCAATTTGCTTCTGAAGCTCAGGCGCGTTTTTCAAGGCATGCCGGCTGATTCCTGCACCGGCGCCATGGCCGAAAACGCCGCAGCCAACGCCGATCAGAAGATAAGGCAGGGCCGGCAGATTATCGGTGGAGAAATTAGATGTGCGAAGCAGAAGTAAACCAGCGGCGATCAAAAGTAATCCGGCCACGGTAAGTAAAAGCGTGTTTCTTTTCTTCATTTTGATTCCTCCTCATAAATGAAAACTTCTTCAATGCTGACGTCAAAATAGCGGGCAATTTTAAAAGCTAATAAAATTGACGGATTATACCTGCCGTTTTCCAGCGAGCCGATCGTCTGCCGGGAAACTTCCAGGGCGGCTGCTAATTCTTCCTGTTTGATGCCGCGCGCTTTACGCAGCGCCTCCAGTCTGTTCTTCATAAACCTCCTCCATTCGCGGAAAGCTTGCTTTCCATTATAGTATAGCACGTCTCGCCTTCATGTCAAGTTAACTTTCCATTTATCTCTGGAGTTGAGAATGGATGGAACAAGCAAGGTTGAAATGAAGCTGTCAGTCTTTGGGAGATGATTCTTTCAATGACTTGCTTTTCTAATCTTTGGCGCTCAGTTTTTTACTAGGAAGAAGGATAGAAGGGAAAAGTTCTTATAAAATATTTCAGAGAAAGGATGTGATTTTACGCCGTATTCTTTATAATAAAAGAAAGAAGGATTTGTTTCCCATTCCCCAGGCAGGAAGAAGCAACGGCTGGATCTGGGGTATCGGTGTTAAAAACGCAAAAGAAAGAAGGATAAGGCATGTTTAGAATTGGACAGTCAAGCGATATTCATCAGCTGGCGGAAGGCCGCCGTTTAGTTTTGGGTGGTGTTGAAATTGAACATACGAAAGGGTTAGTCGGTCATTCCGACGCTGACGCCTTGCTTCATGCGATCGCGGAAGCCGTGATCGGGGCATTGGGCGAGGGGGATCTGGGAAAACATTTCCCGGATACCGATCCGCAATACAAGGGGATCAGCTCCCTGCTTCTGCTGGAACAGGTAACGAAGCTCATGGAAAGCAAAGGCTATCGCATTGGCAATGTCGACGCGCTGATCATGATTGAACGCCCGAAAATGGCTCCGCATATTCCGCTGATGCGCCAAAACATTGCGCAGGCACTGCATTGTGCGGAGGATCAGGTCAACGTCAAGGCGACGCGCGGAGAGAAGCTTGGCTTTGTCGGCCGGGAAGAAGGCGTGCTGGCGCAGGCCGTCGTCCTGTTGGAGAAAGCGGAAGCATGAGTAAATTCTGTCGTTTCTGGCTGCAGCTGAGTCTGATATACAACGCAATCATCGCGGTTGAGAGCTTGTTCAGTCAGGCCTGGATGATGCTGGGAATCGCGGCGATCAGTCTTTGGTGTCTGACGCTTTTGATGCAGGGGCGTTTGTTGGGGCTGCGTTTATATTGGACGATGTGCGCGACGATTTTCCTGATCAATGTTCTGAACCACGTCGATCTGTCGTTTAATCTGTTGAACCTGATCGATCCCAGCATCATGACCTTTCTGGTCATGCGCAGCCGCCAGGCTTTCCGATAGACAAAACTCCATTTCGTTTGCGGCAGGTGTTGGGAAAGCGCTGATTTTGTTGATCGTTCCCGGCCTCCGTGTAAACTGAATTCCCTCTTTTCCTGAATCCCGGTTGTCTGCGGAAAAGAGGGTTTTTTGTTTTCCTTAATAACGAAATAATTAAGAAGTTAAAAAAAGGAGAGTAGATTTCAACTTTTTCCGCAGGTTGAGCACCTAATTAAGCAGAACCCGGAAAAAGATCTTTTTCTAAAATCGGAGGTGATAATCGCGGCGGCAATCTGATTTTAGATCGGAAGGAGCGGACTCATGAACAAAGAAGAAAAAAAGAAACTGTTGGAAAAAACGATCCTGGACCATCAAACGATGTTGTATCGGATCGCGTTTTCTATCGTGAAAGAGGAACAGGCGGCGCTGGATGTCGTCCAGGAAACGATCGTCAAGGCGTATTCGCAGATCGGTCAGCTCCGGCAGTCGGAATATATCCGGACGTGGTTAGTGCGGATCTGCATCAATGAGGCCAACGGCACATGCCGGAGACAGATCACACAGCGTCAGCGCCAGGCATCGCTGCAGGAGTATCAGGGCTATACCCAGGATGCGTCGCCGGTGGAGTACAGCGATCTGTTTCAAGCGGTCATGGCTTTGGAGCCGAAGCTGCGGACGGTGATCATCCTGCGCTTCTTTGAAGAAATGAAATTCGACGAGATTGCGGCGGCGACGCAAACCAATGTCAATACGATCAAATCCCAAGTCTATAAAGGACTGGAATTACTGAAAGCACAATTGAAACAGGAGGTGTAGAAAATGCAGGAACCTTGGAAAAAGGCAAAAGAAGAATATCAGAACCAACCGTTGCCCCCGCAGCTGGACATGCGTGTGAAACAGGCGATAGCTCAGGGGCAAAGTCCAGCGCGGAAAGTACGTTGGCAGTTCAAGGGCTTGATCAGTTTTGCGGCCGCGGCAGCTTGTTTTACCCTGATGATGCACGTGTCACCGGTATTTGCGCAGAATATCGCGAATTTGCCGGTGATCGGCGAATTTCTGCGGATCGTGACGGGCGTGCAGATCGATAAGGAAGACGCAAACGAAGTGATTCACATCACGCTGCCGAAAGTTGAAAACAGCGGCAACGCGGAATTCGAGAAACAGATTAATCAGCGGATTGAGGAGGAACTGGATCATTTGTCCGCTGAAGCCCGCGAACAAGCCGAAGAACTGAAGAAACAGGCGGAAGGCAGAACTGAACCCTACAATCCGGTGGACTTCTATGCGGATTATCACATTCATTACAATCAGGGAACGCTGCTGAGCTTCTCAATCGACACGACAACCACGATGGCCAGCGGATATGATCAGCGCTATTTCTTCAATCTGGACTTGGAAACCGGACAGGAGCTGACGCTGACGGAAGTGATAGGCCAGGATAAATTGGAAGCAGCGGATCAACAAATCCATGCACAAATTGAACAGCGTCTGGCTGAAGATCCATCCTCGTTCTTCGATTTCAGTGAAGAAGGCGGTTATTCAGGCTTGAAGGCCGATCAGAAGTTTTATATCAATGAAAACCGTCAGGTCGTCGTTGTTTTCGATGAATATGAAATTGCCCCAGGATCCACCGGGACGCCGGAATTCATTCTGAATCTGCCATTACTCAAATAAGCGGTTGGCTATCAGGATAGAAGTCAGGCATCGCGGTAATGTCAAAGATCAACGCTGAAAAAAGGAATGTCAAATCCTGAAGGAAGGGGAAAGAAGAGAACTGGAATAAGAATAGAGTAAGCAGACCGGATCAGAACGAACGGTCTGTTTTACTTTTGTGTGGAAAAGTTTTATCATAAAAACATTCAGAACCGGCGGTGAAAGCAGGGGTTTGGAAATAAGCGGAAGCGAACATCGTGAGGAAAAGGAAGCGGGGAAGGTTATGGTTGAAAAAGGACGAGTTCGGGGACGGTTTGCGCCCAGTCCCAGCGGACGGATGCATCTGGGCAATGTGACGGCGGCGTTGTTAAGCTGGCTGTCTGCGCGTTCTCAACAGGGATCCTGGGTGCTGCGGATTGAAGATTTGGATCCGCAGCGCAGCCGGCGCGCATATGCCGAACAGATCCTGGATGATTTGCGCTGGCTGGGATTGGATTGGGATGAAACGCCCCTCTGGCAGAGTGAGCGCACGGCAATCTACGAAGAAAAGCTCAGCGAGCTGCGGGAGAAGCAATTGATTTATCCCTGTTACTGCAGCCGGGCGGATCTGCACAGCGCCAGCGCTCCGCACGGAACAGATGGGGAACTGCTCTACAGCGGACGCTGCCGGCATTTAAGCGAACAGGAAAAATATGCGCTTGAGAAAACCCGCCGGCCGGCAATGCGGATCCGGGTGGACGATCGGGTCATCGCGTTGAAGGACGGACTTCAGGGACAGGGAATGTCGCGGCTGGATCAGACCTGCGGTGATTTTATTGTGCGGCGTTCTGACGGCGTGTTCGCCTATCAGCTGGCAGTGGTCATTGACGATGGATTAACGGGAATTACCGAGGTTGTCCGGGGAATGGATCTGTTATCGTCCACACCCCGCCAGATTTACCTTTATCATTGTCTTGGCTTGCCTGTCCCTGAGTTTTACCACATTCCGCTGTTAATCAACGAACATGGGCAGCGGTTATCCAAACGGGATCAGGCGCTGGATTTAGGCGAGCTGCGTCAACGTTGGAGCGCGCCGGAGCTGATCGGAAAGTTGGCCTGGATGACAGGCCTGCGCGATGATTTTGAACCGGTCACGGCGCGGGAGTTGATCGGCGAGTTTGCCTGGTCGAAGGTCCGGCGAGAACCGATCGTCGTAACCGCGGACTTTTCAGAAATTGAATCTAAGGGATAAAAAAGCGGCGCTGCCGGTCTGTGTACCGAAACAGCGTCGCTTTTTTGCGTCAAAATTCTGATGCAGGTTCGTCGAAGACCTGATGAAGCAAGGTCAGCGAAGTTTGGGCGCAGCGCATGAAATCAGCGTTATCCGATTCCAGACTGAACGTCAGATCGTAGTTCGCTTGCTGGATCAGGCGGCGGATTTTCCGCAATGCGGGAAGATCTGAAGCGTCGGGATAACCACGGTACAGATGATCGCCGCATTGACTGTAATGCAGGTGCCGCAGCCAGGGAACAAACGGACGCAGGTCATCGACGGTCTGACCCATCGCCGCGCTGTGATAAAAATCCAGAACCAGACCGATGTTATCCCGGTTCGCTTCCTGAATCCACGCCAAAGCTTCGACCGGATCATGACCCAAGTCGCAGCACTGGTCATGCAGCGCTTCCAATAAGACCTGTTGATGGTAAGGCCGGGCGATATCCGCAGTGATTTGTAAAAATCGAATCAGCTGACGGGCGGCCTCATCGCGGGAAAACGTTGCGGGCAGCTTCCGGGCGGCCGGAGCCCCGATTCCCAGATTGACGATCCCCGCCTGCGCGCCCCGCTGAACAAGCCGACGCGCGTAATTGGCAGTGGCCTGATCGTCGCAGGAGGGGCCGACGATTGCCGGCTGGCCTGCGCTGTAAGCGTTAAAACCGAGAACCGGCAAGCCGAGCTCATTTTTTTCCTGCAGGAATGCCTGCCACTGCGTCTCTGATTGAGCCGCCACCTCAAAACCCGGCAATTCGATATAATCGTAACCCATTTCGTAAACCTGACGGTAGTTCCCGATCGTCGTACAACAACCTAATTTCATAAAAGACCTCCTTTTCTGGTCCTTATTATAAAATTTCGATCCAGTTTCCCCCGGACGTTCAATCCAAATATTGTCAAACGCTTGCCCCGACATTGAAATTGCATTCCCTCTTGGGGTGTCATACGATAAAAAGGGTGATTGTAATGATTAAAACAGGAATAATCGCAGACGATATTACCGGCGCGCAGGATATCGGCGTGATGTTGGCAAAACAAGGCCTGACGACGCGGATCACGCAGAAGACCGACGGCCGGTTTCCCGCGGATACAGAGGTTCTGATCCAAGATACCGATTCGCGGTTCGATTCGTCTGTAACGGCTTACCGCAAGGTCAGGCAGGCTGCGTCCCGAATGAAAGCGGAAGGCTGCGGACGTTTCTATAAGAAGACCTGCTCAGTTTTTCGCGGCAACATCGGCGCGGAGTTCGACGCGCTGCTCGATGAAACCGGCGAAGATTTTGGCATTGTCAGCGCCGCTTTTATCAAAAATGGACGGCAGACGATCCAGGGAATTCATTATGTCCACGGTCAGAAAATCGCGGCCAGTCCCTTCCGCAGCGATCCGGTGAATCCCATCCATGAATCGGAACTGGCCCGGATCATTCAGGAACAATCCCAACGGAAAACGAAGATCGCGACACTGGCGGAAATCCGCCGCGGTCCCGAAGCGCTGAAAGCATTTGTCGAGCGGTCGAAACAAGAATGCAGCTATCTGATTTTCGATGGGGAAACGCAGGATGACTTAAAAATCATCGCCGCCGCTGTCCATCAGGAGAAAATCTTCCTGGGCGGCAGCGGACTGGCTGAGGAACTGGCCATTTATTGGGCGGAACATGCGCCTCAGCCGCGAACGTTCCCGACGTTAGGAACAAGAACGATGATTTTAGCCGGCAGTCTGACGCCGCAGACGCACAAGCAGATCCAGCTGTTTGAACAAACGCCGCAGAGCTGTTCAGTGGTGCTTGATCCGCTCGCGCTGTTTGATAAGCAGACCGCCTTGCGTCAGGCAGAACAGGCGAAAGCTCGAATGAAAGTTGCGTTGGACAAAGACTTGATCCCGCTCGTTTATTTTCAAAATGACGCCGCCGTGGTGCGTCAGACCAAAGACCGGGGCCGGCAATGTGGCTGGACGGAAACGCAGACCGCGCAGGAACTCTCGTCAAGACTGGCCAGTCTGGTTCACGATGTGATTCGCGACAGCTCAGTTTCCCGGGTTCTGTCCGCGGGCGGAGATACTTCCGCACGCTTTATCGAACACATGAAGATGGAGATGATGGAGATTGTCGACGAGCTGGAACCCGGACTGTGCTCCACCTTTGCTTACAGCGATTGCGGCCCCTTGCTTTTTATCCTGAAATCGGGCAGCTTTGGTTCTGATTCTTTCTTTATCAGTGCGGCGGATTACCTGCGCCATCGTTAAGCTAGACCTTGCGGGAAGGGCTTTAAGGCAATTGCGCTTTGATCTGCGAATAACGCCGCGAGCGAAAGACCGCTGGTTCCTTATCAGAAAAACGAGGGCGAATCTGTTTCTTGTTTCGTTGTCAGACCAATTCCGGGGCACAGTCTGACCCCAAATCCGGGATCAACCGCCCGGCAGCAAAATTCTCCCGCCGCTATAATGGAATCATCCAAGGCGGGGTTCGGAAAGGAGAGAAAGCCTTGATATTGGATAAACGGAGTACCCAGATCGTAATGTTGATTCGACAAAACCCGATGATCAAAAGCAGCGACATTGAAAAAATGCTGGGCCTTTCCCGCAAACAATTAAACTACTCGATGCGGAAGATCAACGCCTGGCTGCAATGGGAACATCTGCCGGTCATCCAGCGGACAAAGCAAGGCGGCTTCATTCTGAATGAACAAGCTTCAATGAAGCTGTTTATGCAGAAGGCTGAACCGGAAAGCGGCTATGTCTATTCGCATGAGGAGCGCCTGCAGATCAGTATCCTCATTCTGCTGGGAATGCCGGACGTGACGCTGAATCACTTCGTTTCGATTCTGGAAATCTCCAAGAACACCGCTTTGAGTACCTTGAAACAACTTCAAATCCTGATTCGCCGGTTTAATCTGGAGCTGCGCTATTCCCGGGAATTCGGATATCAGCTGACCGGCCGCGAATTTAACCGCCGTCAGCTGCTCAGCGAAGCGCTCAACAGCGTCATCAATCAACTGGAAAGTCCGCGCCTCAACCGCATTCTCCAAATCCGTCCGGAACAGATTCAAACGCTGGACCGGCAGCTGAATCTGATTGAGAAGCAGCTGAAAATCCGGTTTACCGATCAGGTGATGAAGTTTCTGCCGTATTTTTTAACGATTGTCTTCCGCCGCATCCAGCAGGGACAGATCATTGAAGACTTTGAAGTCAGCGCGCACTCCTTCCGTCATACGCGGGAATATGAGGTGGCGCGGGATCTGTTGTCCAATGTGAATACCTGCCCGGATGAGGAATACTTGTATCTGACCTTGTTGTTATTAACTTCAAACTTCCGGTTTATGTCCGACAATCATGATGCGAAGGATATGGATATTTATCTGTCCGTTTATGAAATGATCGAAGCTTTTGAAACAGTCAGCTGCATTCGCTTTAATCACAAGGAACAGCTGGTCGATTACATCTTTCAGCATTGGAAGGCGGCTTATTACCGGATCCTCTACGACTTTCACATTGAAAATGAAATGCTTGAAGCGATCAAAAACCGCTACACCTATCTGTTCGATCTGACCCGGCGGTCGATCTATCCGCTGGAAAAGACGCTCAACAAACCGATTCCCGAGGAAGAGATCGGGTTCATCACGATTCTTTACGGCGGCTGGCTGCGGCGGGAAAAGCAGATGGATCAGGCGGCGGCGAATCCCCGCGCGATCTTTGTCTGTGAAAATGGCGTGGCGATTTCCAGCTACATGTATCTGGAACTGAAGGACCTGCTTCCCCAGCTTGATTTCGGCGGCGTTTACTCCGTGCGGGAATTCCGCGATCAGAAGATCGAATGTGATCTGATCTTCTCCACCGTGCCGCTGGAAGTGCCGGTGAAGACGTTTGTGCTGCAGCCGATGATGAGCGAGCCGGAAAAGCAGAGCTTTGCCCATCAGGTCCAGATGTATCTGGCCGGATTCAATCTTCAGGTCAACGAGGTGGATGATTATATGGATGTGATCGAGCAGTACGCCAAGGTGGAAAACAAGGAAGAATTACGCAAAGGCCTGAGCCGGCTGCTGTACCGGCAAAATGAAAAACTGCCGGCCGCGAAAAATCCGGCGCAGCCGGATCTGGCGGATCTGTTGGTTCCGGGACATGTGATGCTGGCGGAGCTGACCGACTGGAAAGAGGCGGTGAGTCTGGGCGCCAGGCCGCTGCTGGAAAAAGGACTGATTCAGGAACGCTATCTTCAGACGATGATCCGTCAGATCCTGATTCAGCGACCCTACATCATGGTTGCGGACGGAGTAATCATCGCCCATGCGGCGATTGACGCCGGCGTCAATGAAACATGCATGAGTCTGGTCCGGCTGCCGCATAAGATCGCTATTCACGACTATCTGCAAGCCGATATCATCCTGATTCTGGCAACGGTTGATTTCCAGAATCATCTGAAAGCTTTATCGCAGTTTAACGAACGGGTATCGGAGCCGGAAGGCCTGGCCCGGATCCGCAGGGCGGCTGACGCGGACGCCTTGCGGGCAGTCTTGATTGGGAAGGAGGGATAAGATGCAGAAAGAACCGATGATTTACCGCGATCTGATTTATCTGGATCCGACATATACGAGTCAGCACGACCTGTTTGAATCTCTCTTTCAACAACTTTACGAGAAGGGTTTTGTACAGGCCAGCTTTTTACAGGCAATCGAAGAACGGGAGGGAAAATATCCGACGGCTTTGCCGACGGAACCCTTTCCAATCGCGATTCCCCATACCGACCCGGAACACATTATAAAACCGTTCGTGGCCGTGATCCGGCTGCGGGACAAGCTTTTGTGGAAACAGATGGTATCCGAGGAAGTCATTGCGGTGAAAGCCGTGTTCCTGCTGGGATTCCATCATCACAGCGAATATCACATCCGCCTGCTGCAGAAGCTGATGGATCTGTTTTCCGGCACGGATTTTCCAGACCAGCTGTTAAAGGCGGAAAATGTCGAGGAATGTTACCGGCTGGCCTGTGCGGAGATCGGCAATCTGGAATGATTCGCTCATTTCCGCTGATTCAGAAAACAACGCATTGTGTGAAAAAGGAGAATTTATGAAAAAATTGATCGTTGCCTGCGGCAGCGGCGTCGCGACATCCCAAACTGTCGCCAGTAAGCTGAGCCGGCTGTTGAAGGAAAGAGGCTGTTCCTGCACGGTGGAAGCCGTGGATATGAAATCACTGGACCGTTATCTGGCCGGCCCGGATGTGGCGGGCTATGTGTACATCACCCGTCCGCTGAAGGATTATAAAGTGCCGGTTTATAACGGCATCGCGTTTTTGACGGGGATGAAACAAGAAGAAGAACTGCAGAAGATCATCACGGATCTGAAGCGGTAGTCCAACCAGGAGGGAGTGGAAAATAATGCAAATGTTTCAGGATTTAATCAACTGGATTTTAGGCTTCGGCGCTTCTGTTTTTGTGCCGATCATCATGATTATCGCGGGGCTGATCGTCAAGATGAAACCGAAGGACGCTATCTCCGCCGGCTTGCTTTTGGGCATCGCTTTTACCGGCATGAGCGAGGTTATCAATTTTATGCGCGGAGCGATCACGCCGGTCGCGGAAGCGATGATCAAAGCCACCGGTGTTCAGCTTTCCATCATGGACGGCGGCTGGACAACAATGTCCGTTATCTCATGGGCCTGGCCGTATGCCTTTGCGATGTTCCCGCTGCAGATCGGAATTAATATCCTGCTTCTGGCACTGGGGAAAACAAAGACGTTCAACGCCGACCTGTGGAATGTCTGGGGTAAAATCTTTACCGCGGTCATCGTGATGGGGACGACCAATTCCGTCGTTCTGGCGTTTGTCGTCGCTTCGATTCAGATCGTTCTGGAATTGTGGTCGAGCGACGCGCATCAGAAACGTCTGCAGAAAATGTCAGGAATTCCAGGCGTTACCTGTTCTCACAGAACACTGTTCTTCAGCTGCATTCTGTGGCCGTTTGATATGATTCTGCGGAAGATTCCGTTCTTGAATAAAGAATTCGGCGTCGCTCAGCTGCGCGACAAGATTGGTATTTTTGCGGAAAACCATGTGCTGGGTTTCATCCTGGGCTGCGTGTTCGGCATTATTGGCCGGTATGACATCGTCAATATTCTCAAGCTGGGATTGGTTGCGGGCACGGCGATGACGCTGTTCCCGATGGTCACGAAGCTGTTCATGCAGGCGCTGGCGCCAATCAGCGAGGCGGTGCAGGCGTATATGCAGAAGCGCTTTAAGGACCGCGAGCTGTATGTCGGTCTGGACTGGCCGTACTTAGGCGGTGCGAATGAAATCTGGATCGCCGTCATCGCGATTGTGCCGATGCTGGTTATCTATTCGTTTATTTTGCCAGGCAACAATCTGCTTCCGTTTGCCGGCGTTATCAATCTGTCGCTGGCGGTTCCGGCCTGGATCGTCACCAAGGGCAACGTGCCGCGGATGCTGATTCTGTGCGCGATCGGCGCTCCAGTCTTCCTGTATGTCGGAACCGCGATCGCTCCGTATATGTCGCAGCTGGCGATGCAGACGGGCGCCGTTGAACTGGCGGCTGGAGAACTGATTTCCAATTCCTCAATTAACGCTCCGGTTTTCACCTACGCGACACAGCTGTTTGCTTTCCTGCAGGGCAACTTCCTGCCGTTGATCGTCGCAGTCGTATGGGGAACCTGCTGGGTTCTGTATACACGCTGGCTGAAAAAGGAAGACGCGTTAATGGAACAGGAAGAACAAGCGCAGGCTTCATCCGAGATTCAGTAGAGAATCAAAATCAGATTCAACCTGCGGTATTCAGCAAATGAAACAAGGAAACAAAGTCAGCTTGCCTTTGTTTCCTTTTCAAAGGAGGACTCAAACATGAGCGAAGCATTGAAACAAGCGAAACAGGAAGTGCTCAAGGGCTGCCGTCTGACCTGCGAGAAGAACTTCACCGTCGGCACTGCCGGCAACATCAGCGCCCGCGTTTTGGGGGAAGACCGATTCGTCATCACCCCGACTTCAATGGATTATAATCGGTTAACGGAAGAGGACTTAGTCGTCATTGATATGGACGGCCATGTAGTGGAAGGTAAATGGAAACCGTCGATCGAACACAACCTGCACCGCTATATCTTCAAGAACCGGCCGGACGTCAACGCCGTTGTTCATGTGCATTCGACGTATGCCACCGCTTACGCCTCCATCGAAGGAATTGAGGAAATGCTGGCACTGGATATTGAAGCGGCTAACTACTTGGGCGGAGATTTGAAAATCGCAGCTTTTGCGCCGCCGGGCAGCGATGAACTGGCGGAAGCGGTCCGCGATCAGCTCGGTGAACTGGCCGGGGTTCTGATGCGCAACCATGGCTCCTGCTGCGTTGGCGGTGATATGCAGATGGCGATGACTGTCGCTGAGATTGTGGAAAAAACCTGTTATTCATTATTTTTGATCCGGGCGATCGGCACGCCTTATCGTTTTCCGGAAGAATACAAAGCGGGTTCGTTTGAGCGGTACTGCAAATTCCATCGGGAGAAAAAAGCATGAAAATCGCGGTGATCCATACCGGACCTGTAACGCTGAATCCGATCAAAGCCTTGTTTAAGCAATGGCTGCCGGAGGTGGAGATGGTCAACATCGTTGACGACAGTTTGCTCAACGATGTCATGAAGGCAGGCCATCTCACGGAGGCGGTCACCTCCCGGATTGTCCGTTATGCGCTGATGGCGCAGGAGATGGGCTGCGGCGCAATCCTGAACCAGTGTTCCTCAGTTTCTGAAGCGGTCGACGCCGCGCGGTCATGCCTGCGGATTCCCTATTTCAAAATCGACGAACCGATGGCGAAGCAAGCGGTCGAAACCGGACCGCGGATCGGTTTGGTCGCGACGGTGGAAACGACGCTGCCGCCCAGCCGGCGGCTGATCGAGGCTGAAGCACGAAAGCAGAACCGGACCGTGACGGTTCAGGAATATCTGGTTCCCGGCGCGCTGGCGTATTTGATGGAAACCCAGGATCAGGAAGGACACAACCGGATGGTTTTTGATACAATTCAAAAAGCAGCCGAAGAAAATGACGTCGTGGTGATGGCGCAGGGAAGCATGGCGATTTTACTGCCGTTGTGCAAGGCCTTGGCCGTCCCGGTGCTGGCTTCGCTGGAAGCCGGCGTGCGTCAGTTGATCCCGATTGCGGAAAGGCAGGAATAAGAATGAAAATTGGATTTATCGGGTTGGGCGTCATGGGACGTCCGATGGCCAAAAATTTAATCCGGGCGGGACATGAACTAACCGTCGCGGATCATCATCCGGAGCATGTCGCGGAGCTTGTTGAGCTGGGGGCCAAACCGGCAGCGTGCGGGAAAGAAGCGGCGGAGGGCGCTGAAGTTGTGATCACAATGCTGCCGAATTCGCCGCAGGTGGAAGCCGCGGTGTGCGATGAAGACGGAATTCTGGCTGGTTCCCATCCAGGCCAGATTCTCATTGATATGAGTTCGATCGCCCCGCTGGCCAGCCGCTCTCTGGCAGAGAGATGCCGGCAGGCAGGTGTGACGATGTTGGACGCCCCGGTTTCCGGAGGCGAGCCGAAAGCGGTTGACGGCACGTTATCCATCATGGCGGGCGGTGATGCGGAAACTTTTGAAAAAGTAAAAAGCCTGTTGCTGGAAATGGGTTCCTCAGCCGTTCATTGCGGACCTTGCGGTGCGGGCAATACCGTGAAACTGGCGAATCAGATTATCGTCGCGGTGAACATGGCGGCGGTCGCGGAAGCTTTCACTCTGGCTGTACGGACGGAAGTGAAGCCAGAAGTCTTGTTTGAAGCGATTCGCGGCGGATTGGCCGGCTCTACTGTGATGGAAGCCAAGGCGCCGATGATGATCGCGGGCCACCGTCAGCCAGGTTTCCGGATTGATCTGCATATCAAGGATCTGAATAACGCGTTGGAAACAGGACATGCGGCCGGGGCGCCGCTACCCCTGACAGCGCAGGTCATGGAAATGCTGGAGCTGCTTTCCAATCAGGGCTTCGGCGCGGAGGATCACAGCGCGCTGGCCCGTTATTATGAGCTGCTGAGCGGCGTTGCACTGCATTCATGAATTCACCGGCGGAGCGGAAAGCGGAAGCGCTTGCGATTCTAAGGGAAGCCCTGGCGCAGGTTCAGCCGCAAAAACGTGTAAGCGAGGCGCTGGCGGATTGGCCGCGGGATGTACCTTGTTCGCTCTTGGCGATAGGCAAAGCTGCCTGGACAATGGCGGAGGCGGCGCGGGAAACCTTGGGCGATGGCCTGCGGGAAGGGCTGGTGATCACGAAGCATGGACACAGCCGGGGACCGCTGCCGCCGCTGACGATCATCGAAGCTTCGCATCCTGTTCTGGATGAAACCAGCCTGACAGCCGGCCATGCGATCCTGGAGTTTGCGCGACGGCTGAAGCCGGACAGCCGGGTGCTGATTCTGTTGTCCGGCGGCGGTTCCGCACTGGCCGAAGTCCTGCCTGAGGGTGTTACCTTAAAGCAAGTTCAGCACTTGAATGAACAGCTTCTGTGCAGCGGCGCGCCGATTGAGGAACTCAACCGGATCCGCCGCCGGATATCCCGGCTCAAAGGCGGAAAACTGGCGGCCCTGCTGAGACCGCATCCGATTGAAGTTTTGATACTGTCGGATATTGTCAACGGCGATCCGCGGGATGTCGCGTCGGGACCCGTTTTTGCGGACCCCTTCGCCGGGCAGTCGCTGATGCCGCTGATCCGGAAATATCAGCTAAAGCTGGATCCCGCATTGCTTCCCAACCTTTCGAGTACGGAAGCGTCAGAATGCGGACCGGTACGCTGGCAGCTTGTAGGGAGTGGAGAAGAACTGTGCGAAGCCGCCCGGGCGGCAAGTGAGCGTCACGGTTATCCGGCGCACATTGTTTCCGCCGCCGTGACTGATTCTGTTTCATCGTTGGCTAAGCGCTTGATCAAAGCCTGTGAGGAAACACAAAAAGGATTGGCTTCCAACGAAAGGCAGGCGCTGATCTTTGGCGGCGAACCTACTGTGGAAGTGAGCGGATCCGGCATGGGCGGGAGAAACCAACATCTGGCCTTGCTCTGCGCGCAAAAACTCCAGGGACAAACCGGGATTACGATTTTGGCAGCCGGTTCGGACGGAACGGACGGACCGACAGACGCAGCCGGGGGACTGGCGGACGAAACAACCTGGACCCGGCTTGAAGGCAGCGGGGAAGCCGCGATCACGAATTTTGACGCCTATCCAGCTTTAGCGAAGGCGGGAAGTCTGATCGTCACAGGCCCGACAGGGACGAATGTCAACGATCTGATCATCGCGTTGATTGAACGGGAGTAAAGGATAACCCGTTGTTTGGGCATTAAACGTTCCGGAATCGAAAACTAAAGTATAAAAAAGGATCGTGAATCGGAAATTTATAAAAATCCGAAAGCATGATCCTTTTTGTATGAATAAAAATTGCCATGTTCCCTTTATTTTCAATCTTGTTCAAAAGAAAGCCATGATCGGCACTTTTGATATTCAGAGATTTTTTCTTTTCGAACATGACTTTCAAGCAAATGCCAGTGAATATCCAGAAAATCCGCATAAGAAAGCTGATCCTGAACCTCCCGGTAAAAAGAATTCTTAATCCAGATAAGATGACTGTCCATGATCATCCGCGTAAAAGCATGCCGTTCATCATCACTCAGCCAGGGAACTAATAATTCGCGGTCGCTTAGCCGCTGCAAAGACAGCTCCAGATGATTTTCAATCTGACTTACCATGTCGACGTTGTGCCGGTAAAACTCCGGCGTCGCGCGGCCGAGTTCATCGACCGTATAGAAGAAGCGGTTGACAATCAGACTATCAATCATCGCTTCGATCAACTCAAAAAATTCCGTAAAAGTGGAAGCCGGCGGCTGATTCATGAAATCCGGCCATTTCAGCAAAGCGATCATCAAGTCTTCTTTTTTATGAAAATGATAAGTTAAATTACCCAGACTGATTTCCAGAGCGGAGGCAATATCACGCATCGTGGTTTCCTGATATCCCTTTTCATTAAAAAAGGATTGTGCAGCCGCTAAAATTTCGTATTTCAGATTCTTATTCATGAGGCATCACCCGGCTTTAATTCTAGCATGCGGTTTCCATTCTGACAAATCAACCTGGGACTTGACAAATAAGTAACAAACGCTTAAACTCTAAATTAGTACAATGTACTAATTTAGGAGGGAAAGAAATGAAGAATAAACAAAGTCTTGCTTTACTGATCGCGGGTTTGCTGATGAGCGCTTGTTCCGCATCCCCAGCCGCCAGTTCAACCCCAACTCCGGAAACAACGCCGGAACCGGCAGCCAGCGCAGAACCGACGGTGGTGGATTACCGGAACATCGATGTTCAGCAATTGGCCAAGGAGGGGATGAAGCTCACTTCCGCAACGGTCTATGGCGTTTACAATCAGGAAGGCGATTCGGTCGACAGCTCGATTCAAACAACGGTTTACGTCAATGATGAAACCAAGGAAGTCGTCTTTATTGATTTTGTCGAAGCTCTGCTTCCGGTCTCGGCCGGCGGAGCAGATGGCTGGGCTATTCTCGACGATGAAAAAGCGGAAGCCTTAGGCGATGAGGCCGTCATCACGGCAGGTGAAAAGCGTTATCCGGCAGCCTTTGAGCTGAATGGGCTGACCTGGACGGCGGCAGCCTCAGCAGACTCCGTCGTTTATACCATGGAAATTGAAGGTGAAGACATCGAGTTTATGAGCTATATTGCAACACAGGAGGGCGGAGCCTGGTATCACGAGTCGTTAGCGAAACCGGCGCAGCTGCTGGACAGCGAAGGAAAACCGGCAGCGGAAATTCAGATTGGAACAAAAGCTTCCATTGAGCACGGCGTTGGCTTCTGGCCAAGTCCGATTACCTTCCCGGGGAATATCGAATTGATCAAAAATTATGTTTACGATCACGGCGTCAATTATGGAACTTATCCGGAAACCTCGGATATCGCTAAAAATGACGCAGGCGAATGGGCCGTTGCGGATGTAACGACCGGCGCCACGTTAGCGGGAGCGCCGAACTATTTCAATTTGATTAAGCAGGCTTATGAGCTGATTGAATCAGGACAGGGAACACCGTTTACCGCAGAATAAAGACGCGAAAAGAAAAAGCTGAGATTGAACGAGGATTCGGCCAGGAATCCCGTTGTCAATTTCAGCTTTTAATTTTACATGATCGAAATCAGCACGAAGCCTAACAGGAAACCAGCCAGCTGGAATACCAGCGAACGCCGGCCTTTTTCCATCAGCGTGACCTGCGGCAGAATTTCATAATAAGTAACATATAACATACATCCGGCCGCCAGTGCCAGGGTGAAACCGATGAATACCGGACTGATCGAACCCAGCAGGACGCCGGCGATCCCGCCGATCAAGGTCGGCAGTCCGCTTAACGCGACCAGAAACAACGCTTTGCCTTTGCCAACCCCGCCGCTGCGCAGCGGGACGATCATACCCATGCCTTCCGGCAGATTATGCAGGGCTAGAAGCAGCGCCATCATCATCCCCGTTTTCACTTCATATAACGCGCTGGATCCCACCGCCATACCCTCCGGGAAATTATGCAGAGCGACCGAGCCGATCATCATCATGCCCAGCTGCATTAATTTTTTAGTATTGACTTCTTCCATCGCGTGATGGTGATGATGCAGATCGTCCAATTCATCGGGATGTTCGTCGTGATGATGAAACAAACCGTCAAATTTTAATAGAAGCAGCACGCCCAATCCGCAGCCGGCGACCGCGATTGCCAGACCTGCCTGTTCCAAGGCTTCCGGCATCAGATCAAAGCAGATCATGCTGATCATCATCCCCGCCGAAAAGGCCAACAGACAGCTTAATGATTTCGAAGACTTCGGATCGATCCGCAATCCGAGAACCCCGCCTAAGAGCGTGCCCAGCACCCCCGCAACAAATGTCAATACGACTGCCATAACCATGTTGATCGCCTTCCCTTCAGCGTCTTTAATTATATCAAACGTGTCAAGAACATCCTGTTTCTTATGATTCTATTTTGCCCGGTTGAAGTCATTACATAAACAAATAAAAAAGAAAAATAAATTGAAAGAAATTTTGTCTGGAATTCAAGTATAATGAAATTAGAATTTAATGGACAGATCATCCTGATTCAAAGTCAGAAGCTCATTTGAAAAGAGGGGGAAAACAAGCGTGGAAGCATTTATTACTAATTTCCAATCCCCTGTGGAATTGGAAGATTTAATCGATCGATATGAAACAGACCAAATGACGAACATTGATCATTTCTTTAGTGAAGCTACAACATTGGACTGGACTGTTAAGAAAGATGCGCAAATTCATGACATCGTTGTATTTATGTGCGCAAAGACGTCAAAAGATCACATGGGACATGTCTGTGCTCAATGTAAGGCAATTGGAAATCAGGAATTACTAATTTATGCCGAGCAAGAACGTCAATTATATAAAAAATATGCCGGTATGATTGTTGGTTTAGGAATCATTCAGGAACTTCCGTATCAAACTTTTGATTCAGGCTATCAATATTCATATTGGAAAAGTCCATGGTACGCTAAAATTTCCAATATAACGCGTTTAAAAAATCCGCTGCCAATCAATGAATTCCGTGACTTTATTTACATAAGCAGAACCGGGGCAATAACAAATTTAACACGAGATCAATATCGCCAATTGTTTAAACTATTAAAAGACTATAATTTTGAAATAAACGATAAATATCAAATGCTTTAGTTAAGGAAGGTGAGTTTGATAATGAAAAAAGCGTTCTTATGTCTTATCATCACTCTGTGTCTGTTTGGCTGCCAGACGAAACCCACAACCGAGGAAATTTTGCGGACTCAAACGGAACATTTTCTGGAATTGACAGACACGCTTCCCGTCATGCCGGAAGATCTATTCGACGATGCGAAAACGCTGGAAGAGCGGACGGCGCTGGCAGAAGATTGGGCTGCGCAGCTGCAGGATTATCTTTCGCCGGTGATGACGGATAAGGCGATAGAGGCCTTTGTCGCCAACCGAATGCCGGAAGGGTTTAACCGGTTTCTTGGCTTTGAAGAGACAATGCAAACCCAGGACTGCCGTCAGATCTCGAATGTGGAAAAACTCAGCGGCGGGGATTATGACGTCACGGTTACCTATACTGCGGACGAGCAGACGGTGAAGCTGCTGTTGAACTTTAAGGAAACGGCAGACGGCTGGCGAATCACGTCGCGGCGCCGGCGATAATACAGAGACGTAAGGCACAAATATTAACGGCGAGAACAATCCTCGCTTTTATACAAGGAAAATTAAATGATATAATAGGCTCAATGAGAAAGTGAGGAATTTCAATGATCAAATTCAACAAGGAACAATTAATCATGCAATCCGTTCAGGGCAAGGTTCATCCGCCGGTAATGAAGCGTCAGTACCGTGTCGGCAGCGATGGCCGGCCATGGATTCTGCCGGCGACCGGCGGGATCACGTATAATTTCCAGATTGGCGATGGTTGTATGGGCTTGGCCGGCGATCATGTCGAACCGGGCGTCAGTACGAAGAATCCGGATCCGGCCATGGATATGGCGTACAACACCTTGACCTGTGTCGGCAATCAGGCCAAGGTCATCACCGGTGAAGCAAAAGGCACAGTAGGCTACGTCACGGGCAAACACGGCGGCATTGATCATGTCATGATTGCCTTTGAACAGGAAGTGTTGGAAAAACTGACGATCGACGATCAATTTTTAGTCAAAGCCTGCGGCCAGGGCATGACGCTGACGGATTATCCGGAAATCACCGTGATGAATCTGGATCCGGAACTGCTGAATAAAATGGGGATTGAGGAACAGGACGGCTGTCTGGTCGTACCGGTCACGAAGGTGATTCCGGCGGCGTTAATGGGTTCGGGCTTAGGCAGCGACACGATGCTGAGTGGCGATTATGATATCATGACGCGCGACGCGAAATCGTTTGCGGAGCTGGGATTACAGGAACTGCGGTTCGGGGATATCGTAATGATTCAGGACCACTGCAACGATCACGGTCCGGATTACTGCCAGGGCGCAGTCACGATCGGCGTGATCATCCACGGCGACAGCTACATTTCCGGTCATGGCCCGGGCGTTACTGTTTTGATGAGCTGCCGCACACCGAAGATCAAAGCCAAGCTGGATTCGAACGCCAATCTGGCAAACTATTTGAATTTTAAGAAATAAGCATCAGAATCCAGGCTTTCAAAGCAAGGGAAGCCGCGGAATGAACAAGTCCGGAATGGAAAAAATTCGGAAAATCAAAACAAACAAGAAAAACCGGCGGGTCAGCCGGTTTTTAAATGACTTATCAGAAGCCTGACTGATCAGTTCCTCAGAGTAAGACAAGATTGATCAAAGCTTATCTCGCCTTAACGGAGAGAACTCTGGAATACGAAAATGCGAGATGGACAAACTCCAGTCCGGATCGCCGTCAGGAATTTAGTTTTGAAATTCATGAAGTAAGGCGATCAACGAAGCTCCGGATCCTGCGCCTGCTTCAAAGCTTCGATTAACAGACTGGCGCTGTGCGAACAATAATGATCGCGCCGGCGGATCAGACAGATATCCCAGGTCAGCTCTTTCTCTGTAAACGGAATCACGGGCAGCTCGTCCGGCTGATCATCCCGGCGGTAATACGTCGTGCCGATGCCGACGCCCTGGTTGCTGAGGACCAGCTCTTTCCAGGCGATTTCGTTGGGCGAACTTAGCGCGTAGGAAAGATGCAGCTGCTGGCGCAGCGCGCACTGTTCCACAGCCTGCCAGATTTTAAAAATCCGGTTTTTGGTGATCAGCGGATACTGGCTGCATTGCTTCAGCGTCGTTGTTTTCTGACGGGCCAGCGGGTGATCGGGATGAACGACGGCGCACAGCTGATAATGCTGGAGCACGGTTGTTTCAAACATTTCCGGCTTGTTGGGCAGATTGATCGACAGTCCGAGGTCGCAGTCCTCCTGTTCCACCATTTGTTCGGCAAAGACGTCGGGCAATTCCAGAAATTCAATTTCTATCTCTGGGTGTTGGGCTTTGAACGCGGTGAAGACGGAATTGAAATGACCCTGGAGAATACCATGGCTGCAGGCGACGCGGAGATGATTATTTTCCTGACTGGCGATGTTTTTCAGCCGGTCCTCCATCGCGTTGATCTGGCTAAGCAAGACCGTGACTTCACTGAGCAGCGCCTGGCCGAAGGTCGTCAGCCGCAGTTTTCCCTGATCACGATAGAAAATTTCAGTATCAAATTCCCGGGCCAGAACGCGCATGGACTTGCTTAACGCCTGGGGCGTGATGTACAGCGCCCGGGCGGCCGCGGGCAGATTCAGACATTCCGAAAGTTCCTTAAAATAAATCATTTGTCGTAGTTCCATCTTTGCACTCTCCTCGCTCTTAGTGAAACATACCCGATCAGCCTTGTCAATCGCGAATGAAACTCAAAGTTTCAAAGGTGAAGAAAAAGGTTGATTGCCTGTGAAAATAAAATCAAATACAATGAAGACAGCGAATTCTTCGTAAAGAAGAAAGCGGGAGGAAGAAAATGAAGAAAGTTTTGACTATGATTCTGAGTCTGACGCTGCTGATCTCGATGACAGCCTGCCAGACGCAGAAGCCGGCGGAAGGAAAATACACGCCGGGAACCTACAGCGCGCAGGCCCAGGGATTCGGCGGTACGGTGACTGCCACGATTACCACGGACGCCAATGCGGTGACCGAAGTTGTTCTGGAAGGTGCGGAGGAAACACCGGCCGTCGGCGGCGCAGCTTTGGAAACGCTGGCTGCGGCTGTTAAGGAAACCGGCAGCGCGGAGATCGATGGCGTCAGCGGCGCTACCGTGACCAGCAACGCGGTGAAAACCGCCGTCAGCCAGGCCCTGGATCAGGCCCAGGGAAAAGAAACCGCCAAGGCGGAGCTGAAAGACGGAACCTATCCGGTCAAAAGCACCGGCTACAGCTGGACCGGCATGATCAGCGCCGATGTTACGATTGAAGGCGGCAAGCTGGCCGGCATCGCCATTACCGAGGAACACGAAAGCGAGACCGGCGAAATGGCACAGACCGCATTTGACGCTTTAATTCCGCGGATGATCGAAGCGCAGAGCCTGGCCGTGGACAACATCAGCGGTGCGACGGCCACGTCCAATGCGATTCGTGATTTAGCGGCGCAGGCGATTACTGCGGCCGGCGGGGATCCGGCTCAGTGGCAGACCCCGGTGGAAAAGAAATCAGATATCGTCAAGCTGGAAGGCTACGACGTTATTGTTGTTGGTTTGGGCGGATCGGGAATCTTGTCCTATTGCGCGGCGGCGGAATCCGGCGCAACGGTCTTCGGCATTGAAACGACAGCCAAGCTGGGCGGACAATCCGCGACGACGACCGGCCCGATGGTCATCAATTCAAAAAATGAAGCTTATCAGGATGTGACGTTTGCGAATCCGGATGACGTCTACAAGACCTGGATTGATTATGTGGAAACCGAGGAGAAAGCGGATATTATCCACGAAGCCGTGTATAACAGCGGAACCTATCTGGATTATTATATCGATCAGTTCGGCTTTGAATTCGCGGGCATGATCATGAGCTTTGCGAAGCCGGAATGGTCGCAGTTCTGGACCCGGTATGTCGGTGAGAATGGAACCTCGAATATCTTTGGGCCAACCAAAACCAACCAGTTCAACCGGGCGATGGACAAAGCGGCAGCGCTGAATGAAAAGAACGGCTATCAGCTGGAGCTGACGGCGCAGGAGCTGTTGTTTAACAACGGTGAAATCGCAGGCGTTAAGGCCGTTTCCTATGACGGAACAGTTTATGAAATCTATGGCGATGCTGTGATTCTGGCGACCGGCGGGTATATCGGCAACGAGGAAATGGTATTGGAAAATTGGGAGGCTATGCCGAACACGGTGGCTTCCTTAGTCAACGACGGCACAGGCATTCAGATGGGACTGGCGGCCGGCGGTACAACCTATATGATGGGCGTAGCGCCGATGATTCATATCCTGCAGGTTCCGAATCTGATCAAAAACGACGATCTGACTGCCGATCAGAAGGCAATCCTGTCCGCGCTCGCTTTGGTCAAGGGGGAAACCAGCGTGACGGTCAATGGCGAAGCGCTGGACCCGACATTATCGGAAGCGATGATTCCGGAATATAAATACTACAACGTGTATACCGCAGAACAGATTGAGGCCTATAAAAACGAAGGCCTGAGTGAAAACTTCGCAACGGCGACCAGCATGTTCTTAGGCCAGGGCGGCAGCTTTGAAGTCGGCCAGCCGATTGCGGATCTGGACACGATCCTGGAAGTCGGCCAGCAGTACAAGAACGTGTTAAAAGCGGATTCGATTCAGAGTCTTGCGGAACAGATTGGCTGCGATGCCGTCGTTTTGGCGGAAACACTGGGCGGCGAAGACACGATGTACTACGCCGTGATCGTATCCGGCTACACCTACGGCACCGTCGGCGGTCTGGACGTTGACGTCAACATGAATGTGCTGCGTGAAGACGGCACGCCGATTGCGAACCTGTTCGCAGTGGGCACCGATTCGATGGGCGTAGAAAACATCGAAGGCAAGCCGTACACCCCATGGGGCGGACAGGCTCAGTCCTGGACGTTTGTCTCCGGCTATTTAGGCGGCAAAGCTGCGGCAGAAGTCGGAATGGCTGAATAACCAGCGCTTAATCAAGGAAGAAGATCTCATTTCTAATTTGAAGTGAGGTCTTTTTTTGCGCTTGTTCACAGGACAAGCACCTGGGACTAAGTGGTCGGATTTTACCGCGCATTATTTTGTAAGGCAGACTCGATGCGGACGCACTGATCAGCAGCGGGCAGATAAGATCGCTAATTAAAGAATGATTTTTAAATAGAATCTTGTGCCGATGATGAATAGATGAACCTATCGGAGCAGGATTAAAATTTGAAAACACTTCGGTATGACCTGAACATAAACATCACAAAATTTGATAGAAATTTTAATATACAAGCACCGGGCTGGAACTCCGGTAAAAAGTATTGAATGACACAGGATTAACTGATATTGTTTTTATAAGTTAATTCTTATTTATAAAAAATTAAGAGGTGTATTATGGAACATGATCAGATTAAAGCTTTTACCGATATTGTTAAATATGGAAGTATTTCCGCCGCTGCCTCAAATACGTATACTTCGCAAAGTTATTTAAGCCATAAACTTTTAACTTTAGAACAGGAATTAAACGCAACCTTGATCACACGCGGAAAAGGAATCAGAAAGATTGAACTAACGACTCATGGCGTTGAGTTTTTACGTTTAGTGAATCAATATCATGCGACGTGGAATGAGATGCTTCAAATCGGCAAGAGTCAGGATAGAATGCATTTATCAGTCGGAACCGTCCATGGAATTAATGCTTATACTTTTAGAGACATATATCGTGATTATGTTATGAAGCATCCGGAAATGAGACTGAATATTTATACCTATCACTCACGGGATTTATATGAAAAGGTGGCATCCAGAGAAAATGACTTGGCTTATATCTACAATGCGATTAATTATACCGATATCATTGTAACCCCTGTTTTCAAAGAACAATTTTGTCTGATCAGTAAAGCAGACAGTCCTTATTATGATGGGATCATGCCCAATGAATTATCGGCAAAGGACGAAATTTATATCCGCTATAATAAAGAATATGAAATATGGCATGATCAGTTTTGGTCGGGGAATCATTATGTAGTGAGAATTTCTTCAACGAATTCAGCAGCTTACTTAATGGATGATAAAAATCGATGGGCGATTGCCAATATATCCACGGCAAAAATACTAGAAAAACAATACGCTATCAAGATTAATACCTTAGGAAATCAACCGCCCTTTTTAACCTGTTATCTGATCGAGCATAAAATTCCACTGGCCAGCAGAATCGAAGCGATTGAAATTTTTAAGAAACAAATTTATGAATATATTCGCCAGCTTGAAGATATTGAAATAATTTAAATGTAAGCGAATACATTAAAAACAGGCTTAACGTAAGGCTTGTTTTTAAAATAGCGCAAAGCAAGATATTTAATAGCCTAAAACAGCAGTTTTTAAATGATTAAAAACATCGTACTTTATAATCAGAATTGCAATTCACGAATGAAGAAAAATAACTTTGAAGAGGAGACGAATTCAATGCCTGAAAAAAAATACGAGAAAATTGCAGAGGAGGTTCTGCAAAAAGTAGGTGGTTCTTCTAATGTTAAATACCTTGAACATTGTTCTACACGTTTGAGATTTAACTTAGTCGATAATTCAAAAGCTGATATTGAAGGTTTAAAAGCAATAAAGGGTGTAATGGCGGTCATCGTTAATGCTCAATTCCAAGTAGTTATTGGCCAGGATGTTACTGAAGTTTATGATGTCTTAGCAAAATCTGTGACCGTGGGCGGAGCCGTTGATGTTAAGGAACCGGTTAAAACTAAAAAAGGATTTAAGAAATATGCGTCAATATTCTTGGATTTCTTAATCGGTGTATTTAATCCGCTAGTTCCAGCTTTGACGGGCGCTGGTTTAGTAAAAAGTATCTTTACTATTTTAGTCACGGCCGGGGTTCTTACCAAAAACGATGGTATTTATCAAGTGTTTATTGCGGCATCCGATGCAGTATTCTACTTTCTGCCCGTTATTATCGCAGTGACAACAGCGAAAAAATTGGGCTGCGATAAAATTGTTGCGCTTGCCATTGCGGCGGTTACCTTGCTTCCAGCGTTTACGACCGCAGTTGCCAGTGAAGCAGGGGTGTCTATTTTTGGTCTCATGGTTCCTAATTATTCTTACAGCAGTCAGATCTTCCCCGCTATTTTAACCGTAGTGCTGATGGCTGTTGTTGAAAAGAGTTTTAGGAAAGTATGTCCTAAGCCGTTAAGAATTATTTTAGTCCCCGTCGTATGCTTCTTGGTGGTTACACCGATTTCAGTCTTATTCTTATCTCCGCTTGGATTTAAAATGGGGGAATTATTTACTGCTGGATTATTATCATTGCACTCGTCTTTTGGCTGGATCATCGTTGCGATCTTAGGGGCAATTTTACCGTTTCTAACCGCGGTTGGCATGCATAAGCCGTTGGTTCCTTATGCGACGGCGGCCTTTGCTTCAACCGGCTTTGATTATATTAACGCACCAGCTAAAATTGCGCATAACATTTCAGAATCAGGCGCTTGCTTTGCGGTTGCTTTAAAAACAAAAGATGCAGATTACAGGGCGGTTGCTTTCTCGGCAGGAATTTCAGCCTTCTTCGGTATCAGTGAACCTGCGTTGTATGGTGTGACGCTGCAAAATAAAAAAGCCATGGCCGGCGTTGTGATTGCAGGATTTCTCTCTGCCATGGTTACGTCCTTATTGCACTTACGTTCAACCGTGATGATGGGGACGGGAATCTTAGGTATTCCTCAATTTATTGACCCCGCCAACCCCAATAATCTGTATGTTGCATTGCTTGGATATGTACTGGCTATATCCATATCGTTTGCGGTTACATTTGTGCTCTATAAGGAAGAAAAGTAATAGGTGATTTTATGAATAAAATAGTGTTTCCAAAAGATTTTTTATGGGGAGCTGCAACATCAGCTTTCCAGGTAGAAGGTGCTTACAATGAAGATGGAAAAGGTCTTTCTTTAGCTGATATTCGCAGTATGAATATCAATCCCGATGAAGAACCGACCAAAGCCCTGGCCAATAAGGGTGACAAAATTGCGGATAGTACGGTGGCGTCAGATCATTATCATCATTGGGAAGAAGATTTAGCATTGATGAAAGAGTGCGGGTTGAAATCATATCGCTTTTCAATTGCCTGGACTAGAATATTTCCAAATGGAGATGATGAAGAACCCAATCAAAAAGGCGTGCAATTTTATGAAAATATCATTGACCGCTTAAATGAATATGGAATTGAACCTATTATTACGCTGTATCATTTTGATTTTCCGGCAGGCTTGCAAAAGAAATATGGAGGCTTCTCAAATCGCCAGGCGATTGTTGATTTTGTTCGCTATGCCAGTTTTTTATTCAAGCATTTCAAAGGAAAGGTTCGATATTGGCTTGTTAATAACGAACAAAATGCAATGATTCGCCGAGATGGGTACCTTGGAATCACTGAAACAAATCCTTTGAAGCGTGAACAATTGCGGCACCGGTGCAATCATTACATGTATGTCGCCTGTGCTAAAGCGATCGCGGCTTGCCACGAAATTGATCCTGAAGCAAAAATTGCTCCCGTGATGGCGTATGCTCCGCATTTTCCATTAACGAGTAAGCCGGAAGACGTCTTAGCGGCAAGAAACGCTAATGATTTATTCTTCCATTATATGATTGACGTTCATTGCAGAGGTGAATATCCGGGGTATTACATCAAATGGTTAAAAGATAATGACTGGTGTCCTGAGATCACAGAAGAAGATTCAGCCGCGCTCAAAAAGGGAAAACCTGATTTCTTTGCCTTTAATTATTATCGTTCAAATGCGGCGGAATACTGTCCTGAAGATGTCGATCCTGAATTAGTTGAAAGATTGAGAGTGGATGCGCGCAGCAGAATACTGCCGGGATTGTGCCGATGTTTACAAAATCCGCTTATCAGTGAGGATGAGCGGAACAAGTGGAGATCGGATCCGATTGGATTTCATATCGCGTTCCGGAATGTCTACGAATTATGTCATTTACCTTTAATGATCTGTGAAAACGGATATGGCGCTCCCGATACTCTGGAAAAAGAGGGGCTAATCCATGACTCTTATCGGATCGAATATTTGAAGAATCATATTTTACAAATTAATGAGGCGATTCAAGAGGGAATTCCGGTGATCGGCTATCACGCATGGACTTTCTTAGATGTCATAAGTACCTCCGAAGGCTTTAGAAAACGGTATGGCTTTGTTTATGTTAATCGTGATGATAACGGCGGTGACTTAAAACGATATAAGAAAGATAGCTTCTATTGGTATCAAAAAGTAATTAAGACCCATGGTAAAAGCTTGATGGACTAGAAAACGGAATTCTCGTCATGGAATGGGATTAAAGAGACGGCGACAATCCTAAAAGGATAGGAATGGAATTTCCTGGGTATCCAGATAAAGTTTAAAATCGAGAGAAAAGGAGCATGGATGAAAACACCTGCAACAGGTTTTCCATCTATGCTTTTATGTTCATAAGTGTTGTAAATAGAAGGGGAGTTTAATCAGCAGTTTTTTTCTGGTAAATACAGGCTTTATGCCAACACCTTGTTTTATTTATACAGGAAGAAACATTCAGGTAGGAAGTCCGCGGATTTGTTCGTCTTTAATCATTATTCAAAAGTCTTTTGTCACACGGCATAGAACAATCCGGTATAATTTTCATAATCCGTTCCGAGGTACCAATAACAATGCCGCACTATGGATTGTGTACTGTGGCTGCGATCTGGAAGCAATCCGCCGGCTGGTCGAGGAAGGGAAAGGACTGGTAATCTGCAATCCTCAGTTTCCCATTGTCAGCGAAAAGATTGTCAAAATCCCAATGCGCAACAAGAATCCGTGGCAGCTCAGCGTGGCGATTCCGCTGCGGCCGCAAAGTCGGATTGCCGAACGGTTTTTCCAGATCGTACAGAAAGCCGCGCTGCCCCTGAATAAGAAACTTCCAGGCCGGGCTTCCGCCATTTCCCCAATGGCCGCATCGGCAGAAGACTGAACAGGAAGCAACGAATCAGGAGAATCAATCAAGAAAAGTAAAAAAATCCTGCCTTCCCCGGAATCCTCGGGGATAAAAGCAGGATTTTTAAAATTCATGCGAGAAGAATGCGGGAAACGGACTTATATTTCCTGCATCAACTTTTCAAACTGATCCAGCGTTTCTTCAAAATAGCGGAACGCGTCGTCATAGACTTGTTCTCCCCGCGGATCCGCACCAGCTTCGACCAGCTGATCAATCGGAGCGCAGCTGCCCCCGCGCGTTAAGAACCGCAGGTAATCTTCAGTTTCTCCCTTGAGAATCCGGGATGCGAAGGATAAGGCAACGGACATGCCGATCGTGTATTTATAAACATAGAAGTTGTAATAAAAATGAGGAACAGAATAACATTTGTATTTTTCCAGTTCATGCACAGTGACCGCTGGTCCATAGTAGTCCTGATTCAGCTTGTAATAATAATCCGTCAAGTCTGAGGACGATAAGGCCTGTCCAGCTTCCAGCTGCTCGTGCAGCCAGGCCTCAAACTGAGCGAACATCGGCTGACGGTACAGCGTGCCGACCAGCTGTTCCAGCATGTTGTATAACAACGAAGCCTTCATTTTCGGATCGTCGCTGTGCTGAAGCATGTATTGATTCAGCAGCACTTCATTGACGGTGGAAGCGACTTCTGCGACAAAGATACGGTAATCCGCTAACAGCGGCCGGTTAGCCCGGTGGGAGAAGAACGAATGCATCGAATGTCCCAGCTCATGCGCCAGTGTGCTTAAAGAATCATAACCGCCGGTGAAGTTGGTCAGCACAAATGGATTGGAATCATAGGTGCCCCACGAATACGCGCCGCCGCGCTTGCCCTGATGCGGATAATAATCGATCCAGCGCTCAGTCCGCGCCCGCTTTAACAACGCCTGATACTCTTCGCCTAACGGCGCTAACGCCTGATCAAGAATTTCAAAGCACTGATCAAGATCATAATGCCCATCGACAGCTTGGACTAACGGGACATTCAGGTCATAGCTGGTGCAGTCGTCCAGTTTCATGATCTTCTTTTTTAATTCGTTATAACGCCAGAAAGCCGGATGATATTTTGTATTCGCCATCTCCAGCACCTGATGAAACAGCGGAACATCCGCGCCATCCTCAAACAGGCTCGCTTCCAATGCGCTGGAGAAATGATGCAGCTTTGCCTGAAGCACCTGGCCCTGGGCATGGCCGGTCAGCGTGGAACAGAAGACGTTCTGGTGCCGGCGGTATTCTTCATAGAAATGCTCAAACGCCTGTTTGCGGATTTCCCTGTCCGGATTGTGAAGCAGCTGGTTCATGATCGCCTGGTTTAAGAACTCTTCTTTTCCATCGATCATCACCGGTTTAAATTCCGGCACAAACGCCTTGAAGGTTTTCTGCGGGTTCTGGAACAGCTCGCTCATCTGCGCCAGCAGCTGCTCTGTCGGAGCGTCCGGACGATGCGGAATCGTGCGGAATGTTTCTTCCATCGGATAACGGTAATCTGCGCAGTCCTCTTCCGTCAGATAAGCTTCGACGGTTTTCTGATGTTCGATGAATTCCTGATCAACAAACGTTGTGGCGGCCGCCGCCTGGTTGACAAAGGCAACGGATTTGGCCAAATTCTGCTGGACCTGCGGATCCTCCGGCTCGACGTCGGCGCGCATCTGAGCGTAGACCGTCAGATTTTCACACTGCCGCTGCAGCGCTTCCTGTTTGTCCATAAACTGCCGGAAGCTTTCACGGGATTCTGTGATGTGTCCCTGCGCCTGTGTAATCTCACTCAGCAGCTGCTTCGCTTGTTCCATCGCGGTGTCAAACTGGGCCTGATCGGCGAACAAACCGCTCAGATCCCAGGTATCTTCAATTCTGATTTCTTTTCTTTCCATCGTTGATTTCACCTCTGTCTTTTATTGTATCATCATTTTCAGATTTTCCTATTTCTTCCGCTCGACAAAATGACAATGGACAAGAAAGTTTCAGAAGAAAGCGGGGATCGTTGAGCGTTGATCCTTTCTCCAGAGAAGATTAGCGTCCGGCTCGTTTATCAATAGGTATAGAAAAACGGAAGGGTTGATTGATCGTCACCCCTCCGCTTGTGTTCAGATACGTTTGTTTTTTTTCTATGATGATGGGAAAATCCGGATGTTGTCAGCTTCTCCGCAGATGAATTTCTAAAAGCGGATCAGGAGTGCATGTGCAGACCGCCGTCGAGCATGAAGCTCTGACCGTTGAAATAACCGGAATCCTCTGAAGCTAAGAAGGCGATGATCGGTCCGCAGTCTTCTTCCGTCGTCCCGATGCGGTGCAGCGGTGATCTTTCTTCCAGCGCTTTCAGCGCGGCTGGCTGAGTAGTACGGAAATTCTCCGTTGCAATGATCGGCAGGAAGACGTTGGATGTAATCCCGTATTGTCCCCATTCGTTGGCGGCGGTGCGGGTGATCGCGCGGATCGCTTCCTTGGCCATGCCGTAAGCACCGAAGCCGGCGCTGCCGTCATAACCAGCCGCGGAAGCCGTGTTGATGATGCGGCCCCAGTGGTTTTCTTTCATGTACGGGAAGCACAGCTGCATGAATTTCAGGCTGGCCAGCGGGCCGGTCTTGTACGCCAGCAGCGCGTAATCCGTATCGATGTCCTCAATCGGCCGGTAAAGCATAGCGCCCTGGGCGCAGTTGATCAGAATGTGGACCGTTTGGAAATGAGCGATAGTTTCATCGACAACATGCCGGATCTGAGCTTCGTCCGCAACGTCGCAGACGACGGTCAGCACCTGGCCTTCCGGCTTCTGACTTTCGATTTCCTGCCGGATCTGATCCAGTTTTTCCTGCCGGCGGGCACAGAGCACAACGGAAGCCCCGTGGGCGGCTAAAACTTTAGCGACGCCCGCGCCGACGCCCGAGCTGGCGCCGGTAACAATGGCCACTTTTCCAGAGAGTTTAAGCATACAAATCACCTACCCTTTTCTTAGTTTCATTATAGCACTGGCTCGTGAAGAAAGGACAAATTTTAACAAAGTATTGTTTTCACAAAGCCTGAATTGAAAAGTGAAGTCATGACTTGTACTTGATGGATCCATCCGATTCTGGTGGCGATGAAAAGGAACCGAATGCCGTTGTCTTTCCAGGGAGAAATTCATGGTCTTTTGTCATGGAGGGCAGGCTTGCTTAGTCTTGCGGCCTGAGCGAAGCAAAGCAGGGCCGGCATATAAAAGGGCCAGATCCATGCGCCGGCCGCCGTCCGTGAACCGCCCAGTTGGAAAAGCACGACATTCAGATCACACAAGGCTAACAGCACAGCCCCAACCGATGTCCAGATCCGGGTTTGAATATCCGAGGACTGAAACTCTGATTTGATTTCCTTCCGCCTGCCCGCTGTCCGCTTTAACGGAAAAGTATCGATCAGAATTCCCAGCGCCGCGCTGAGGTTGAAGGCTGTCTGGATCGTGTAGAACAGAGCCAGACAGATCAGTTTGGGGAGTTTCAGAAGCAGCCCCGCAATAACGACAAGACCGCCGGTGATCAGACACAGCTGGATCGTTTGTTCGCGGGAAATCAGGATGAAACTCAGACAAAGCTGAACAAGACAAAAGGCCGCAATTCCGATTTCCCATTGTGTCGTGAACAACAGAAACAAATCGGCCAGGGAACAGCCGGTCAGAACAAAGATCGGCAGCGGATCCCCAGGCTTGCCCTTGCGCCTGGATAACAGCGCGCTCGCCAGACACAGGACAACCCCGGTCCACTTCCAATATTCAATCTCCGCGGCACCGGGCAGGATGCCGTTCTCCATCGTCAGGATTAAACCGCAGAAAAAGACCGCAAGCAGAAACATCAGCGCCACCTCCGCGGTTTAGCCTTCCCCATTCCGCACTGTCCTATCAGTTCTCTGAAAGACAGCGCTGATCCTATTTTTCCGGCTTGGCAAAAATCAAACTGAAACAGACTAGAAAGAAAAAGAAAAGGAGCGCGCGGGGCGCTCCCAAAGGGAGGGAAGAAAGAAACATTGGGCTGATTCTTGAACTTGGAAAGATTTTCGGTATTCCTTTTCAAGCTGGCTGTGACGGCTCGATCAGACTCAGAACATCCGCAGGATAAACGCCGCCAGGCTGCAGCAGACGATGCCGCAGACCGTCGGAATCAGGATCGCCGCAGCCGTCCATTGGACACTTTTGGTTTCCTTGTAAATGGTCAGGCAGGTCGTCGAACAAGGCCAGTGAAACAGCACGAAGATCAAAGTACACACCGCCGTTGTCAACGTCCAGCCCTGCGCCAGAAACAAGTCCTTCATCGCGGCCAGACTGCTCATTTCGATCAGCGAGCCATTGGCCATATACGCCATGATGATGATCGGGATGACGATTTCATTCGCCGGGAATCCAAGGATGAAGGCGATCAGGATCACGCCGTCCAGTCCCATGAAGCGGCCTAACGGATCGAGAAACCCCGACGCCCAGGCGAGCAGCGACTGCCCCTGCACGCCGACGTTGGCCATCACCCACAACAGAATCCCGGCCGGCGCGGCCACGGTGATCGCCCGTCCCAGAACGAATAATGTGCGGTCAAATACCGAGCGAACCAGCACCTTGCCCAGCTGCGGCCGGCGGTAAGGCGGCAGCTCCAGCGTGAACGAGGATGGCACCCCTTTTAAGACCGTGGCTGACAACAGCCGGCTGACCAGAAACGTCATGCCCAGTCCCAGCAGGATCGTCATGGTTAAAAGCAGCGCCGACTGCAACGACTGTGTCAGCCCCGCGGCCGAGCCGAGAAAGAACATGGTCAGGATGCTGATCAGCGTGGGAAATCTTCCATTGCAAGGGGCAAAATTATTTGTCAGGATCGCGATCAGCCGTTCCCGCGGAGAATCGATAATCCGGCAGCCGATGACGCCGGCGGCGTTGCAGCCGAAGCCCATGCAGGTCGTCAGCGCCTGTTTGCCGCAGGCATGCGCTTTGGCAAATGTTTTGTCCAGATTGAACGCGACGCGGGGCAGATAACCAAGATCCTCAAGATAGGTAAACAACGGGAAGAAGATCGCCATCGGCGGAAGCATAACCGCGACCACCCAGGCTAATACCCGGTACATCCCCTCGCTCAGCATGGTGACGATGACACCCGGCAAATGCAGCGCCGTCAGAAATTCTGCCAGCGGCGCTTCCAGGGAGAATAAGAATTCTGCCAGCATCTGCGAGGGAATATTCGCGCCGGCCAGTGTGATCCACAACACCAGACACAGAAGCAGGATCATCAGAGGAATCCCGGCCCAGCGGGAGAACAAAATCCGGTCGATCTGCCGGTCGCGTTTCATCGCCTCGGCTTCGTTCATCGTCACGGTCTGTTCGGCCAGCCGCTGCGCCTGCTGGACTGGACACTGGATTAACTGATCCGGCCAGCGGTCGTTTTTGTAGGCCTGATCGAGGACCTTGCGGCTGCGCAGGGCCAGACTGTGGAGCGTTTCGATATCCGCCTGGCTCAGCGAGGTTGATTCATATAACGATTTCAGCGTAGATTCCGGATTGTTCAGGATCTGCAAGGCAATCCAGGGAATGTCATAGGCCGGATCGAGCATCCGCAGCTGTCCGCGCAGGCGGTCAAGTTCGTTCTGAATTACAAACGGATAATCCAGACAGGCGATCTGTGTGCGGGGATGTTCCGTCAGCTGGGCGACGGCGTCCATCAGCGCGTCTAATCCCTGATGACTGCGGGCGCTGGCGGCGACGACCGGCACCTGAAGCAGTTCGCTCAGCTTTTCCAGGTCGATTTCGATTTTCTTCTTGCGCGCTTCATCCATCAGATTAACACAGACGACGACGTTCGCGGTCATCTGGAGAATTTGAAGGACGAGGTTGAGGTTCCTTTGCAGCGCCGTCGCGTCGCAGACCACGATCGTTACAGCGGGTTTTTGGAAACAGATGAATTCGCTGGCGATCGCTTCCTCAGCGCTGTTGGCGATCAGGGAATACGTTCCCGGCAGATCGACCAGTGTATAGTCCGTTTCCTGATGCCGGGCCGTGCCTTTCGCCAGCGCGACGGTTTTTCCCGGCCAGTTGCCGGTGTGCTGGTTCATGCCGGTCAGTTCGTTGAACACGGTGCTTTTACCGACATTGGGATTGCCGGCCAGCGCGACCAGAATTTCCGAGTCCGCAAACCGGAAGTTACGGCTGGCTTTCGCACTGGTTGACTGAACAGTGAGTCCCATACTTATTCCTCGTCATGCTCGACAAGGATGGAACGGGAATCTTTGTCGCGAATGGCAATGACTGTGCCGCGGATCAGATAGGCGACCGGATCGCCGGCGCAGCTTTTGACCAGCGGGATCAATTCGGTACCCTGGACTAATCCGATATCCTGCAAGCGGGTGCGGATCGAGCCGGTGCTGTTGAGCTGGGTGACTTTGCAGCGCTTACCCAACGGGATCTGATTTAATGAACATTGGACGATACTCATAGTCAATTCCTCCTTTAAGTTGGTGATGGGAAAGTTTGTTTCCCACTACCAACTTATGTGAAGGGGACTGGCGCTGCTAGGCTTACGGAACCGCTGTCAAAAAGAAAGCCCTAAAAAGCAGCGGCATGCCATCAGTTCGATCATGAAGGAATTCTTACAATTTCGATGACGGTCGAAAGAAGGAGAGCGGGAATGATATAATTTAAAAAAGAGGGAAATGAAAAAGGATGAAGAAAACAAAATTTCTGGAATCGAAAATTCTGACTGTCGCGCTTGGGCTTTTCATCGCAGGCAATGTCTATGGTTTTTTAAACCATTCGTTAACACCGACTGATTATCGGCATTGCGGCATTTTTCAGTTCAGCGGGACTGACGGTTACGGCCATGTTGAATTTACCAATCACGAGTCCGTTTATAATCTTACGCGGGAAGGGGAATTTTGCGCCAACTTGGAGTTTTTCACAAAATCAGAAACCGGGCTGGTTCCGATCACCGCGCTGAACCGGCTGCATAACGGGGATTCGCTGACCGTCATTCCGGTCTATGATTCGGTCTACACCGAACTATTAAAGGTGAAGCCGGACGCCTCGCCGCTGACACTTAAGGTGGAGGGCCTGCCTGCGGGGCTGACCGGTCAGGATCCGCGCCTGGAGGCTCAGAAAGCAGAGATTCTACGGGCTCTGACGCCGCGTTTTACAGGGCAGCCAAGCTGGATTACGGTTGCCTTGCGCGAGGATGAGAAGAATGAAACGACGTTGATCATTTACTTTGAAGATCTGGATTCTGAAAGGGTCTATGCTGCGGAGCTCAAAGGCGCTTATTTTGACGAGCAGGATGTTTTTCATTTTGAGGAAAAAGAACTGCGCCTGGCTGACGATCAGGAATTTGCGCGGCAGGCGGATCCATCCAGGATCCGGGAGACGGGAAAGGAGCAGGCAGGCGAATGAAACGAAAAGGAATCAATATCATGCTTCTGGTTGTGGCGGTGATGACGCTGGGGTTGCTTGTCTATCGTACAAGGCAAAGACCTGTTGTTCAGATCAGCCACGAAGCCTGGGAATATTATCATACGTCTTTATATACAGGATATCCTTCGACGCCCAATCGGAAAGATTGGAATTCGCGGTTATTGGAAGACGATCTGCGCTATGCCCGGCAGGCGGGCGATCTGGAATGGCTCGATCAGCTCAAACGCGTTCGGGCCGCGGCCCGATGTCAGACGCCCCAGTATAACTGGTATCCGGCATGCAATATCCAGTTGACTGACGAACCCCGGCTGCAAGGCCCGATCCCTTTATTAACCCGGGAAGAAGCACTGACGCCGGATGTTCAGACTGCCTTGGAGGAAATCCTGTTTCGCTTTGCCAGTTTGCGCTGCCATCCGAATTCTGAAGGCACGCTGACGATTGAAAAGGCGTATTTCATTGATTCGGAGCTGGGCAATACGGCGCAGCTACTGGCCTGGGTGAGGGAGGATCAGGGAGAACCGGAAGATCCGAAAACCTTTGTTTTAGTGATTCACAATCTCCATCAGGCAGAGAACCGCTGGGTTTACTGGAACGATCAGTTTGGCTATTCTACTGATTTTTGCGAGCTTGTCCTGCCGCCTGACGAGGATTGGCCGGAATACCATGCGACCCCTCTGCCGCTGATTGAAGGCGCTTCGATGCGGATCGAGGAAATGGAATGGATGCTCGGCCGTTTGTAGACGAGAAAAAGGTAAAAACGATTCTTTCTAAAACGATCATTCTTCTCTATTGCGATTATTGGAGGTATTGACGAAAAATGAACTGCGATTATTGGATATATTGGCGGAAAATGAATTGCGATTTTTGGATGTTTGACCATTGAATGAATTGCGATTTTTGGATATAATCTTATAAAAGAGGTGCTGCCCATGTTTAGAAGAAAGATTTACGATAAAATTAAAGAATGGAAAATTGAATCTGAAGGGAAGACCGCTCTATTGATTGAAGGCGCTCGGCGTGTGGGAAAATCAACAATTGTTGAAGAATTTGCCAGAAAAGAATATGCTCAATATATTCTGATCGATTTTTCTGTTGCATCCGAGAGCGTTAGAGATTTATTTGAAGATATGTCTGATTTAAACTACTTTTTTCTTCAGCTTCAATTACAATATCAGGTAGAACTGGTAGAAAGAAATTCTTTAATTATTTTTGACGAAGTACAATTGTGTCCTAAAGCCAGACAAGCGATTAAAGCGTTGGTCAAAGATGGAAGATATGATTATATTGAAACAGGCTCTTTGATCTCGATTAAAAAGAATGTTAAAGATATCTTAATTCCCAGCGAAGAAAGAAAACTTCAAATGAATCCGATGGACTATGAAGAATTTTTGTGGGCTTTAAATAACACATCGATGATGAATTTGTTAAAGGAGATATTCAATTCTAAGAAGACATTGGGTGATCCGCTGAATCGAAAACTTATGCGTGATTTCAGGCTGTATATGCTTGTTGGAGGAATGCCGCAAGCCGTGAATGAGTTCATCAAAACGAATAACTTCAAAAAAGTGGATGATGTAAAAAGGGACATCTTAAGTCTTTATGAAGATGATTTTAGAAAAATAGATTCCACAGGAAGACTTTCTCTTTTATTTGAAGCGATCCCTTCCCAGTTAAATAAAAATACAAAAGGTTTTCAGGTCAAAAAAGTATTAAATTCATATAAGATAACAGATAACACACAGCTAAGTTTAATTGCAGAACTCAGGGATTCAAAAACTGTTTCGATAGCGTATCATGCGAATAATCCTGATGTTGGATTATCGGCTTATAAAGATATCAACCGATACAAGTTGTATATGGCAGATACAGGTTTATTTGTCACACTTCAATTTAAGGATAAAGATTTTACAGAAAACCTGATCTACGAAAAATTATTAAATGATAAACTATCGGCTAATTTGGGTTATCTTTATGAAAATGCGGTGGCGCAAATGCTTACGGCGACAGGGAATAACTTGTTTTACTATACATTTTTAAATAAGGAACAGAAAAAAAATTATGAGATTGATTTCATCATTTCAAAGAAAAATAAGATTTGCCCGATCGAAGTAAAATCATCAAATTACAGGAAACATTCTTCTCTTGACGTATTTTATGAAAAGTATTCAGATCGGATATTGAATCGGTATATCATCCATACGAAGGATATTTCCAAAGATAAAGATATCTTATGTCTTCCAATCTATTTAACACCGTTTATAGCGCAAAAAGAGAACGAATCCTTAGACTAATCATGGGTTGAGAGTTTCGGTTCACGAATCGTTTATTTTTCTATGTTCGATAATGTACAACTATTCAGCCTGACTGCTCAAGACCATTTTTTGAAATCTGTTTTATGTTTGACGGATCAGCCCTTATTTCATTAACTAAAAACCAGACCGGCACAGTACTATGACTGCGGCAGTCTGGTTTTCTCGTTTTGATCTGGAAATGACAGTCTGAAATAACGTCAGGACTTCTCTTATTTACCCGCGTTTTTCGCAGCGTTCGTGCCTGCGGTATAACCGGAGAAGTTGGCCCATCCCTGCATCATCGCCGTCATGGAATCTGCGCCGTTCGCGCCGCCGACAACGCAGCCTGCGCCATAAAGGTTGGCGATCGGGTTGCCCTCAGCATCGACAATCTGGAGATTTTCGTTCGCTTTTAAACCGCCCAGCGTTGTTGCGAAACGCGGTTTCTGTTCGACGATGACATAAGTTCCTTCTTTTAAAGCAACCGGATCGGGTTTGTCAAACTGCGTGTCTTTTCCCGCAGCGCACATTTCGTTGTAGTCGGCGACCGTCGCGGCTAAGGCTTCTGCGTCGATGTCCATCTGACCTGCCAGTGCGCTCAGATCTTCACCTTTGACGATGATCGGCTTACCATTATTGGAAACCGAATACCAGTCTTCGATCGAAGCTTCGGAAGGAATCAGCTTGTCTTCCACAGACTTGGCAAGATAGGCGGCATAGGCTTCTTCATCCATAACCAGGTAGAGAATTTTATCTTCCTGAGCCACGGTAGCATTGGTGATGTCGCTTAATGTGCCGACTTCGCTGACAACGCGTTCACCCTTGGAGTTGACATAAATCGCACCGTGACCGTTGGTCGCAGCCGTCGAACTGGCAGTGGCGGCTAACCCCTTGGTCGGAAGCTTTTCAACTCCCTGTGCGTAAACCTTGACTAAATCCAGATTGATCGTTGCCGCACCGACGGCTTCGCCCATGACTAAGCCATCGCCGGTGTCACTGTCGCGGCCATAGAACAGGTATCCGTCCAGCGATTCTGGAAGCAGCTCTTGGTTCGCACCGAAGCTGCCGGTCGCCAGGACGACGGATTTCGCGTTGAAGGTGACTTCCTTGCCGGTCGCATCCGTGCCCAGCGCGCCGATTACCGCGCCGTTGTCATCCGTCAGAAGCTTGGATGCCCGCACATCGGTGAACAGCTGGCCGTGATTTTGCGCTAACAGCGCCTGCATCTGATCCAGGAAGGAAACTGAGCGTCCGACAACACCGATCTGCCGGGAAGCGGAATGATCCGGATACTGCGTCGCGGCCGCGTCATAGGCAATTTTTAAATCGTCGGTCAGCCAGTCGATGCACTCGCCGATGTTATCCGCAAGCAGTCTGACCAGCACCGGATCGTTCTTTTCCAATCCGACCTTCATGATATCTTCATACAACAAGTCGGAAGAATCCTGCGTTTCATTCAGGACTTCTTTTTGAATCCGGGAATTGGTGGCGACCATCGTGCCGGCATTTAAGACCGTATCGCCGCCGATGAAGCCGTTCTTTTCCAGACAGATGACGCTGGCGCCGGTCTGGGCGGCCCGCACGGCGGCCGTGATACCGGATCCGCCTCCGCCGATGACCAGCACGTCGCAGTCATAGCTGTCGTTGAGCGCTTCCGCCGCGACTTCGGTGTTGAAGCGAGTATTCAGATCCGCGCCAGCCTGAGTCAGCGCGTCTTTGACCGCAGAAATGAAGGTGGCGCTGGTGATCGTCGATCCGGTAATCGTATCCAGATTGACGGTTTGGTTGGCGATGATCTCATCGGTCAGCTGTTCCATTGCGTTGGTGCCGATTCCGGCCGTTTCCGATGATTCAACGACGTTGATCGATTCGATCGCCTGATCGGTGACCGTGACCTCAATCGTGATCGGCGCGTTGTGGCCGGTGACCGTCGCGGTATAGGTTCCCGGTGTCAGCGCGGCGGCTGAGGTGTCCGGGGTTGGCGTGCCGGCGCTGTTGTTGCTGCCGCAGCCGGCGGCTGAAGCAGCGAGCACCAGACATAAAGCCAGTTTAAGAAGCTTTTTCATTGTCTTTCCTCCTCTTACAATGCAACAAGATAATAATTTAACAATGTGTTGAAAATATTTTGTTTTTGACACAGTTTTGACGCAATTCTGTTGTTTGTTATAATAAAAACGGGAGAACGAACATGAAAACGATTTTAATAGTGGATGATAATGAATCCATCTGCAACATTTTATATCATTATGGAAAAGAAGCCGGCTACACGATGGTGATCGCGCATACCGGTCAGGAAGGACTTACCTATTTTACCAATTATAAGCCGGATGTCATCCTTCTGGACGTGATGCTTCCGGATATCGACGGCTTTGAAGTCTGCCAGTGTATCCGCAAAGTATCCCGTGTGCCGATCTTGATGATTACTGCCAAGACAGCCGATCAGGACCGCGTCATGGGACTGGATATCGGGGCGGACGATTACATCCTCAAGCCGTTTTCCTGTCAGGAGGTGATGGCGCGGATCCGCGCGGTTTTGCGCAGAACGGAGGACAATCCGGAACAGGCCGATTTCGTTTATGGAAATTTAATGATTCAGGAAAGCCGGAATTTAGTCAGTCTGGACGGCAATCCGATCACTTTGACAAAGAAAGAAATGGAACTGCTGGTGCTGCTCGCTTCCCATCCCGGACGGGTGTATTCCCGCGAGATTCTTCTCGATCTGGTTTGGGGATACAGCGGGGAAAGCTACGACCGGGCGGTGGACTCCTGCGTGAAGCGGCTGCGCGCCAAGCTGGACGAATATCCGCACCCCTGCTTTTCCATCAAAACGATCTGGGGCGTAGGGTACAGTTTTGCCTATGAGGAAAAAAAGCATGAGCAAGCTGACAAGTAAGCTGGTCATTATGTTCAGTGCTGTAATTCTGAGCTATGCGGTGATTCTGGTGTATAATTTTTCGCACTTCACCGCCGATGTTCTGAATACCCACCATGTGGATATCATTTTCCGCGGTGCGGAAAACGCGGCGGAAACCTTTGAGCGCATGCTTCCGGAAGATACGCGGCCGGATAACTTTATCCAGACCGTCCGGAATCTGGGCAACGTGGAATACAGTCTGGCGATGCTTTCCGATATCAGCGATTACAGCTATTCCCTGTGTGATCAAAATGGAGAATATTTGTATTTAAACGAAGATCAGCTGGTGCAGAAAAACGATATCGCTTTGATCCCGGAAGCGGAAACGGTCCGCGATTCAGCGTTGGCAGGAGAAAGTTCCTGTCTTGAGTTTCCGACGAAAGAAGGGCATATTATCGCCGGGGCGGCGCCGATTCATAATGGTCAGGGGGAAACCGTCGGGATTCTCTTGATTCTGCATCAGGCAGGGGATTCCGCGGCGATGCAGTCGAAGATCAACCGTTTTCTTTTCGGGCTGACACTGGTCGTTTTACTGCTGCTTCTGTTAGTCAGCGTGTTCATGTCGTTTCGTTTCACCGCGCCGATTCGGAAAATTACGCAGATTGCCAACGAACTGGCGCACGGCAACCTGTCGATTCAGACGAATATTCATCAAAAAGATGAAATCGGTCAGCTGGCCTATTCGATGGACCAGCTGGCAATCGAATTGCGCAAAAGTAAGGAAATCCAGAGAAACGAAGCGAAAATGCACGATAATTTCCTGGCGGATATCTCGCATGAATTAAAAACACCGGTGACCGTGATTCGCGGGTCGCTGGAATCGCTGGCGGACGGGGTGATCAAGAATCCTCAGGATGTCGCCGCCTATTACCGGCAGATGTTGGCGGAAAGTCAGTACCTGCAGAAACTGATTCAGGACCTGTTGATGATCTCAACCTTGAAAACCAAGGAATTTAAAATTAAACAGGAGCCGGTTCATCTTTCCGAGGTGATGTCGGATACGGCGATGAGTGCCCGCGGGATGGCCATGAAAAAGAAAATTCAGTTTGTGACGCAGCCGCCGGAGAATGATTTTGTCATCCTGGGCGATTATGAGTTGATCCGCAAGCTGCTGATGTTGATTCTGGACAACGCGGTCAAATATACAGAATCCGGGAAATCTATTTATTATTATCAGACTGATCGCGGTGAAATTGTGATTCAGGACGAAGGCGCAGGCATGGATCAGGAAGCGGTTTCCCATATCTTCAAACGTTTTTACCGTCAGGGGAAAGGGATTGAGCGCGGCAGCTCAGGAATGGGACTGGCGATCGCAAAAGAAATCGCCGTCCGGCATCAGATTGAGATTCAGGTTGAAAGCACGGTGGGCACGGGCACCACGTTCACGCTTATTTTTCCAGTAGATAAAATAAGTGTGGAAAACTGACAGAGATTGACAACGATTTAAAATGAGGTAGGATGAAAGACAGATGGGGAGTGATTTTATGGCGATTGAACAAGCCCGGGACTATCTGAAAGCATGGGGATGCGCCGATCAGATTATTGAGCTGGAGCATTCCAGCGCAACGGTGGCGTTAGCGGCGGAAGCCCTGGGAACGGAAGAAGCGCGGATTGCGAAAACCCTGTCATTCTGGGTCCAGGATCAGCCGGTATTGGTCGTGACGGCCGGCGATCAGAAAATTGACAATGCGAAATATAAAGCGTTCTTTCATGTCAAAGCGAAAATGTTAAGCTATGAGGAGGTGGCACCGGTGATCGGGCATCCGGTCGGCGGCGTCTGCCCATTCGGCATTCATCCGGGAATTCCAGTCTATTTGGATGAATCGCTCAAACGGTTTGAAACAGTGTTTCCCGCTTGCGGCAGCGGCAACAGCGCGATCGAGCTGACACCTGACCGGTTGTTTGAAATCGCGCAGGCAAAAGCCTGGATTAACGTCTGTAAATAGGGGATAAGAATTAACCGAAAAAAAGGGGATAAATTTTATTGCTTTCCCGGTTGACGAAGGGGCGGCTTATATAAAACTTCTAAACTGGAAAAGCGCGGTAGAGAAAGAAGACTCTCTGCGGAATCTTCTGAAACAATCCATAGTGATCAAAGGGCAAAGTCCCTTCCGATTCTTTGAACAAAACAAACAGGATTTCACAGGAAAGATTCTCATAATCCTTGCCGTATGATCATCATCACAAATTTAGATCTCAGATTAGAAGCAGGATAAAAACAATGAAAAGAAAATTAAAATATCTGTGCTTGGCGCTTGCGGTCATGATCGGGCTGAAGCTAGTCGAAATGTATCATAACGTATACCCTCAAATAAGCAGCGAGGCTTGTGTTGATTGCCATGAATTAGATGTGGCGCCTAATGGAAAAACGGTGAATTTGTTTTTTCGTGGAACATTGAATGAAGGATGGTTTGAGGTCAGCAACTTATATTACAAACAAAATTTCTGGGATAAAAGGAAACAGGTCGGGCAAAGCTTTGATTATAATGGAGGCAACAAAATTGCGGGATTGGAAATGCGCCTGTATTTTTCTTCCTGTGAGCTGCCGCCTTACATCACCCACGGAATCATCATCGAAGAAGATTTTATGACAATCTCAGATGTTCACGTTTCGCTCATGAAGGGAGCGTATGATGATGCGGCCACTTTGTTTTACTACTTTAAGTTTCGATCCGATTGTTTATATGTCTTTGGAAAAATGAAAATCAGCCGCAGAGATGAAAAACAATTTTCTTCCGATGAAGAAAAAAAGGATCTCGTCCGATCTTATTTGGAGAAAATGTTCTGGTCATCCCCGGCTTAACCGAGATCTCCATCTTCTTCGCAAAGACGGGGTGATAGCTTAATTAAATGGCGGAAAAACAAGAAGCACTGAACTGAGAAAGATGTTCAGTGCTTATTTCTGAAATCATAAAGCCGAATAAAATAAGAAGCAGGATAACCGTGAACTCAAGGGTCAGCCGGAAATCTGGTTTGTTTTTTCAATGATCGCGTCGACCGCTTCCAGCATGGCCGAACGTAAGCCCAGGGCTTCCGCTTTTTCGACGCCGACGATCGTGCTGCCGGCGGGGGAACAAACCTGATCCTTTAAGATCCCCGGATGCAGTCCGGTTTCGCTCACCATCGCCCCAGCGCCTTTCACGGCCTGGGCTGCCATCGCATACGCCTGGGTGCGCGGAATTCCATGTTTGACGGCGGCGTCAGCCATCGCTTCGATCATCATATAGATCAAAGCCGGGGTGCTGCCGGTCAGGGCGGACACCGCGTTCATCTGCGCTTCCTCGATCACCGCGGTTTTCCCGGTCATAGCCAAGAGGGAAAGCACCAGCTGCTTTTCCGATTCTGTGACCTGAGCGTTAAAGGTTAAGGCGGTAAACCCTTCTCCGACGGCGGCGCAGGTGTTGGGCAGGGTGCGGACCAGGTGGACGTTTTCACCTAAGCGCTGGGCGTACCAATCCAGCGTTAAAGAAACGGCGATCGTCACGACGAGCGTTTCCGGCCGCAGCGCGGGTTTGATATCGGCGAGCACTTCTGCCATTTTAACCGGTTTGACCGCCAGAAATAAAACGTCGCTCACCTTTGCCACTTCGGCCGCCGAGTCGTACTTCTGGGCCGGGAAATCTGCCTTTTCTGCTAAATGGGGCGAATAGGCCGCCATCGTGTAAGCCTGTGTTTTCTGAGTAATCCCGCGAATGATCGCCGAGGCCATATTGCCTGTGCCAATCCATCCGATTGTCGTCATAGAAAAGTCCTCCTTTTTTTATCCGGTCTTCCCGGTTTTCTTCGATTTGTTTTCATTATACAACAAACCGTCAACTTCGACCGCTCGTGAATTGTAATTATCCCGCGAAACCATTAAAATAAAAGCAGAAAGGCCAGGTGGGAAACAATGTTTGAGAAACTGAACGAAGTCAAAGTACTTCGCGATCCAATTCATGGCTATATTCACGTCGATCTGAAAGTGATCTGGGATTGTATCAACAGCCGCGAGGTCCAGCGGCTGAAACGAATCCGGCAGCTGGGCGGGGCGTTTCAAGTCTATCATACCGCGGAGCATTCCCGGTTCGCGCATTCTTTAGGGGTTTATGAGATCGCCCGGCGAATGGTTGAGGAAATCCGCGATCTGCGGGAAACACTGAGCGAGGAAGAAAAGATTACGGTCATGGCCGCCGGCCTGCTTCATGATTTGGGGCACGGTCCGTTCTCCCATGCGTTTGAATCCGTGACCATCGCCAAGCATGAGGAAATGACGCGCCGGATCATTCTGGAAGAGACGGAAGTCCACCGCGCGTTAGTCCGCTGCAACCCATCGCTGCCGGAAAAGGTGGCGGCGGTGATCGACCATACCCATCCCAATAAAATTCTCGTTCAGATGATCAGCGGGCAGCTGGATGCCGACCGGATGGACTATCTGCTTCGGGACGCTTACTTCACCGGAACGAAATATGGCGAATTTGATCTGGAACGGATTCTGCGGACCATCCGCGTGCGTGATCATAAAATGGTCGTCAAGGAAAGCGGCATGCATTCCGTCGAGGACTACATTATGGCCCGCTATCACATGTACTGGCAGGTTTATTTTCATCCGGTATCGCGCAGCTTTGAGTCGATGCTGACGCTGATGTTCGCACGGTTAAAACAGCTGCGGGATCAGCACAGTCCGATTTTGGAACAAATTCCAATTTTCAACGCTTTCCTGGAGGGACGCGACGTCAGCGTCGAGGATCATTTCCTGATGGATGAATCCGCCTGCAATTATGGGTTTACACGGCTCCGGCAAAGCGCGGACCCGATCGCTGCGGATCTGGCGCGGCGGCTTCTGGATCGCGACCTGTTCCAGTCATGCGAAATCCATAAGCACGATCAGCTGGAAGCAATGCGCGCGCGGTTAGTGGAAAACGGCTGGGATCCGGCGTACTATCTGACTGTTGACGAAGTCCGGCAGCGCCCGTACCAACCTTATCAGGGAAATGAAAATTCGATGGTCTGGGTTTTGATGGAGGACGGCACGATTCAGGAACTATCCGACGCCTCGGTCATCGCGGCGGCCCTGGTCCATGGAGAATCCAAGAATGACCTGCGGATGTACTACCCGCGGGAAATGGAGAGGGACCGATAAGGTTAATAAACTTGCGGAAATTCTTATCAGTGAGCCTCCCAAAGATTGGAAATAATGATATAATACGGCTATTGATCAGCGTGGTTTTTGAAGCATATAGCTCAAACGCAAAAAGTAGACTTTCCCTGACAGCCCTGGAAATCCGGAAATTTTCTGGAAACCGGGCTTTTTCTTTCGTTTTTTCGCTGTCATAAAATGTCTAATTAAATTGACAGTCGTGAAAAAAAGGGGGAATGGGCAATGCGATGGAAATGGTTGACGGAAAGGGAATACCGGACAGCAGCGGAAGCGTATGGACGGGCGGACCCGCGGTTTCTGGATCCTGCCTTTCCTGCCGCTTCCCGGCGGTGTTTCCAGGTGGAAGCGCATGGGGTATGCGTCGCCGGCGTTGTCAGCAAGCAGGAAAAACAGCTGTTTCTGGGCGGCTTAACCAGCGGCGATCCCGCCGTGATGCCGCGGGTGCTGCGCTTTGCCAACCGCCTGATGTGGCAATGGGGCTGCCGGAGCGGTCAGTTGGAGAGCGCCGCAAACGCGCTAACCTTGGAGGAGGAAAAAACGGTCTGGAAACAGAAAAAGTCCGGCCGATGCAGGGAGGGCGCATGCCGGATCGAATGGGAACTCGAACAAGGAAACATTAAAGTGGGTGTGCTGCGCTGTCAGATCGATCCGCTGGTTCAGCGGAACCGGCTGGAAGCACAGGTCATGACGGCGAAGCTGTTGGATGTGGAACGGCGTGGCGAAGTGATCGCCCAAATTCATCATTGGGACCAGCTGGCCAAGAAGCTCGGCCCCCTGATCGATGCCGGCGGTCTGCGGTTTGTCAGCCGGAAGGCTCAGGCCTGGATCAGTATGCCGATTCCCTCGCCGCAGGCCGCGGATCCTGAATATCTGCGGGATCAGCTGGCCCGGCAGCTGGCGGCGATGGGCATCACTCTGTGCCCGGAACCCACGGTGGATGTTGTTCGCTGGCGCCGCCGGTTATTCATGTTTACTCATCAAAAAAACAAGCAGCGCCATCTGGCACGTCATACAGGCCAGGCCGGCGCTGGCATTTGCCCACAGCAGCGGCGGCCATAAGCCGGCTGCCAACAGAGCGAAAAGCGTCAGCGCTCCGGCCAGCGCGGTACATAGTCCTCGGATCATCGCTGTACCTCCTGCCCCAGTCTATGTGAAATGAAACCGGAAGGTTCGCTCCCTCGCCTTTCGGTCTTTCTTTTTCTTTCTGTTGTCTGGCTTTTACAGGGCGAGCTGACCAAGGGTCTGGAAAAGCTTTGCATTAAACTTATGGATCCGTGTGACGAAACCAGTAGAGCGAACCGGCAGGATTGGGCTGACCGCTGATCGGATCCACGCGCCGTTCCTCCAGCTGGGGGCTGAGCGTGTACCAGGGACCGGGGGAATCCTGAGGATAGACGGTGTTGAAGATCTGCTTCCAGATCTGTTTCGGCACCCGCCGTTCCTCGTTGGTTTCCAGTTTCTCATTTTCATCATAACCACTCCACAGCACGACGGTCATCTGCGGATTATACCCGGCGATCAGGCTGTCCCAGTCGCTGGATCCGGACTTTGCGGCCGTCGTTGTATAGGGCTCGTAGCCTAACAGGGAAGGCGTCATCACCTGCAGATTTTTGATATCAAACGGCGCCCGCAGCAGCTGGGAAAGCATCAGCGTTTCATCGCGGTGCAGCAGCTGTTTTGGATTTTCCTGGCGTTGATAGAGGATGTTGCCGGCATTATCGGTGACTAACCGGATCATCGACGGCTCATCCACCAGCCCCTCCGAGGCGAATGTGTTGTAAATCTTCGCCAGGTCGATCAGCGGGAAATGCGTCGCGCCCAAAGCCATCGCGGCCGTGGCTTCCTCGGATTCGATGCCGAAGGCGGCCAGACCGTCCGCCAACAGATCCATGCCCAGAAACAAATGCGTTTTCACGGCGTAGATATTATCGGATACGCCGATCGCGTTGATCATTGAGATTTCCTTTTCCGGATAGACGTTGCGGTAATTGGTCGGGGCATAAAACACGCTTTGGGAGATCTGAAACTGGGTCGCGGTGGAAAGAAAGGTCGAAGAGGGGGATAACCCCTGCTGCAGGGCGATGTAGTAAAGCAGCGGTTTGATCGTCGAGCCGACCTGCCGGGTGGAATACAGCGCGCGGTTGTATTGCGAGGTCGTGTAATCCCGGCCGCCGACCATCGCCAGGACGTTGAAGGTGAACGGCTCCAGGATTAATCCGGCGATTTGTTGATCGGTATCCGGCATGTGATCATCGACGGCATCCTGCAAAATCGTCTGCATTTCCGGATCCAGATAGGTATAGACGTTCAGCCCCTTTTCCAGCGTTTCCTGATCGAGGAAGCCCATCTCTTTCAGCTGCGCCAGCACGGCGTCCTTATAATACCCGCTGGAGCCCATGATTTTCTGGGTGGAAAAGTCCGCCAGCAGCACCGGCTGCGCTTTTGCGCTGTCGGCTTCCCTCTGGGAAAGCTTCTCGTTGTCGACCATCGCCTGCAAGACGACGGCCTGCCGTGAACGGGCGTTGTCCATCGAAATAAAAGGGGAGAATAAGGAAGGACCGTTGGGAATTCCCGCCAGCATCGCCATTTCACCTAAGGTGCAGTCGTCCAGCTCCTTGCCGAAGAAAAACGCGGCGGCCTTCTGGATGCCGTAGACGCCGTGCCCGTAATAGATGGTGTTCAGGTAGGTTTCCAGAATCTGATCCTTGGAGAAATGCATCTCCAGCTTCGCGGCGTACACCGCCTCCTGAAACTTTCGCGACCAGGTCTGATCGAGCGTCAGAAACAGGTTGCGCGCCAGCTGCTGGGTGATCGTCGAACCGCCTTCCACGATATCGCCGTTTTCAGCGTTGACCAGCACCGCTTTGGCAATCCGGATCGGATCTAATCCATAATGTTGATAAAAACGCCGGTCCTCAATCGAGATCACCGCGTCGATCATTGTCTGCGGAACCTCCTCCAAATTTATCCATTCACTGTTTTTCTGATAGGTCGATTCATAAATTAAACCGCCCTGGTTATTATAAAGACGGATCCGGCTGTCCTGTCCCAGCAGCGGGACATACGATAAATAAGCGTAGCCGTAGAAGCCCAAAAGTGCCAGTAATCCGCATAACGTCAGGACGCATCCGGCCGTGATCAGTTTTTTCATCGTCCATCACCTCGCAGGTTTATTGTGGCCCGTAGAAAGAATTTTAAACTTATTGAAATTGACTATTGACAACTATTCAACAACCGTTATAATCATAGGGAATAAAGGAAAAAGAAACATGATTTCAAAACCAAAACAAGTTCGCGTTGTACGAACCGATCTGAATACCGGGCAGACCGAATGCCTGTGCGAATGCGCATGCGAGGTCGCCGGCGGGAATCAGCTTTTCTATACCGAGACCGGGCCTGACCGATGTCCGGTCCGGGTTGAAATACAAAGTCAAAGCATAACGATCCAACGTCAAGGTGAAGCGGTAACCACGATGTTCCTGGTGCTTCATCAACGATCCGTCTCCCGCATTCAAACGGAGTTCGGTGTTTTTGAAATCGGCAATCTTACGACTCTTCTGGAACAAAAGGAGGACTGTTGGCGCGTCGCGTATGAAATCGGCGAGCCGGGACAGCCGTCCGACCGCTTCCAGATCGAATGGTTTTTTAAGGAGGCAGAAGCGTGAATCAAATTGAAACAAACCTCAAAACCTGCATCATAAACGCGGTGAAACAGGCTTTTGACCTGGATTGGGAAAGCGGCGACGTCGTCATTGAAATTCCAAAGGAAAAGATCCACGGCGATTACTCGACGAATGCGGCGATGCGGCTGACAAAGCAGCTGCGGCAGAATCCGCGGATGATCGCGCAGCAGCTGATCGATCATCTGGATCTGAAGCAAGGCTCAGTCGCTAAATGTGAAATCGCGGGTCCGGGCTTTATCAATTTCTTTATGGAAAGCGCAAGTCTGGCGTCGGTGATCGGCGTCGTGCTGCAGGAAAACGAAAACTACGGACGTTCCGACGCAGGCCAGGGATTGAAGGTCGACGTCGAATATGTTTCGGCGAATCCGACCGGTGATCTGCATCCGGGCCATGCCCGGGGAGCGGCGATGGGCGATTCCGTCACGCGGCTGATGAAATTTGCGGGCTATAACGTGACGCGCGAATACTATGTGAATGACGCGGGCAATCAGATCCGCAACATGGCGCTGTCGCTGCAGGCACGTTATCTGCAGGCGTGCGGGATGGAGGCTGAGGTGCCGGAAGACGGTTACCACGGCCCGGACCTGATTAAAATCGCGCAGGATCTCAAACAGGAATACGGCGAAGAGCTGGCGCATAAGGATAAAGCAGAAACTTATTCCTTTTTCCGCCAATACGGACTGCAGGCCGAGCTGGCGAAGCTGAAAGCCGATCTGGCGGCCTTCGGCGTTGAGTTTGACGTCTGGACCAGTGAACAGAGTATTTATGACCGCGGCATGGTGGACAAAGCGCTGAACACGCTGAAAGCCCAGGGCATGACGTATGAAAGCGAGGGCGCCCTGTGGCTGCGCACAACCGATTTCGGCGATGATAAGGACCGCGTGCTCGTCAAGAGCGACGGCAGCTATACGTATCTGACGCCGGATATCGCGTACCATGTCGACAAGTTTGACCGTGGCTATGATAAGCTGATCGATTTCTTCGGTGCCGATCATCATGGCTACATTGCCCGGCTGAAGGCGGCGGTGCAGTCGCTGGGCAAAAATAAAG
>QFCE01001124.1_pt1 | contig 83707 bp, 75 predicted proteins | sample 5346091 | NCBI WGS metagenome assembly QFCE01 (sample SAMN09062252, study PRJNA434731) | Human gut metagenome, whole genome shotgun sequencing project. | isolation source: stool timepoint A chromium assembly | host: Homo sapiens | collected 2015
CGAGTTCTCCATAATTTATAAGCTTCTCCATCATCTCAATCTTGACGGACGCCGCGAGGTCTCGATGTCGCTTTGCAAGGCATGCGGCCAGCCGCTCGTCTTTCCGACGCATCTCGCTCAGACGGAAAAGGCGTTCGTGCGCCCGAAACGGGCGTTCATGGCCATTTGAAAGATGAGCGGCGATTTTCCGTCACACGATGACGATTCGGATGATAAATTGGTATCTGCAAATATCCGAAAACAAAGCAGGAGCGATTATGAACCCGGCACCGGCGCATAGCAAAACGACCTCGACGCAGCGGCCCCGACGCTCCCCCGTCCGCATAGCGATATCGACGCTGCTATGGGCGGTCACGGCATGCGTTGTCGTCATCATGGCCGCACGCTTCGCACCTTCAGCCCTGAGCAACGGCAGGCTCATCCCGGAGGCGGCAGCATTCATCCCGTGGCTGGCCCTTCTCAGCGTCCTCGTTCTCATAATCGCAGCGTTGACCAGGCGGAAAGTACTTTCCGCCGTCACCGTTCTCTGCCTTGTCTGCCAGATCGTGTGGCATGTCGGCTTCTTCTTGCCCGCGCCCCGCATCGCCGAGGAGGCGGTCGAAGCCGTCCCGGAGCAGACCACCCCGCGAGACACCGTCATGCGCGTGATGACGCTCAACACGAAGAACGGAAACGCCGATGCCGAGCAGATCGTCTCGATCGTCCGCGACCAGCACGTGGAAGTACTCGCCATGCAAGAGGTCAGCGGCTCGCTGATCGAACGGCTTTCCGCCGCCGGACTGGACGAGCTTTTGCCCTCGCGCGTCATCGGCTTGGCAGGAGCGGGCGACAACGGCGGCGTCAACGTCATCTACACGCTCGCGCCCATGCGCAACGCTTCGGAAAGCATCTTGCCCCTCACCGGATCTGCCGTGCCGGCCTGCACGATAACCGCCGGATCCCACGAGGTGCGCCTCGTCAGCGCGCATCCCACATCGCCCAAGACGGGCACGCTCGGCTTCTGGAACGAGAGCCTCACCAACTTGGGAACCTTGCGCCGATACAGCGATGAATACCTGATCATGGGAGACTTCAACTCCACCTGGGATCACTCCCGCTACCGCAAGATGCTGGGAGACACGCTGGTGGACGCCTCCGAGCAAGCGGGCGAAGGCTTCCACATGACGTATCCGTCGGAACCCCACTATGCCATGGTTCCCGTGCCGCCCATGATCGAGATCGACCACATCGTGTACTCGAAGAACAGCGGTATGTCCGTCGGCGATCTCGAGACCGTCAACGTGCAGGGCTCGGACCACTTCGCCCTCCTCGGAACCTGGGTGATCGAGTAACCGAAGCCGGAAACTCGTCCTCCCCGGCGCACCTCCATCATTTCGAATACCTTTGCATCCCAGCCGATAACTTGTCGGATTGCTGACCGATCGCCCATAGAGGGGAAACGATCGTCCCAGCTCGCACGAGAAACCCCATACGGCGACTAGACTCGCCTCACGCGAACGAACCCGAGAACCGCTTCCCGCCGAGCGCGAGGAGCGGTTCGACCTATCTTCACCCCTCTATCCGAAAGGAGGCGTTCATGCCGTATCGAGGCTTACTCTATTTCGTTTCCCAAAGCGCCAGCTCCGATTACCGCTCCGACCCGTACGCGACGGAACGCCGCAGCCTCCCGAACCGCACGCACGGCATCCGCTACGCATCCGCGCCGAAACGTTCCACCTGCATCAGGACCTACGCTCCCTCCGAGACGGTGCGCCCCGTATGCGCAAGCTCAACCACCGCCGCCAGCCAAGCAAGCCGAAGCGTCGAGCCGCAGCGCATGCTCAAAGCGGTGTTCGCCATGGTGCTCGTCGCCGTCCTGTCTGCGTTTCTCGGAATCTTCGCCGCGCACGCCCTGTCCGCCGCGATCGACGACGGAGCCTTTCCCCTCATAGGATCGGCCGACGCCGCCACCGCCGAAGACGGCTTCAGCACCCCTCGATCGTCATGGGAACAAGGCGTCGTGCCCACCCTGTATCAGGACGACCCGCAATGGGCCGATCGCCCCTACGGATCGAGGACCGTCGGCGATGCGGGCGCCGCCCCGCTGTGCCTGGCCATGGTGCGCATCGAAGCCACCGGGGACGCCAGCATGGGGCCCGTCGAAGTGGCCTCCCTCTCGCAGAGCAGCGGCTATGCCGACACCGTTGAAGCCACCGGGCTCCTGACCGACGGCGCAGCCCAACTAGGGCTCGCATCGCGAGAGATCGATGCGAACGAGTTGGCCATGCGACGCGAGCTCGTGGGAGACCGTCCCATCATCGCCTCCATGAAAGCAGGCTCGTTCGGATCGTCGGACACCTACATCGTGGTCACCGGCATCGACGAGCACGGCGAACTGGCGGTGGTCGATCCGCTCAGCCGCGATCGGACAAGCCGCCATTGGACGTTCGACGAGATCATCTCGCAAGCCACCGGCCTCTGGTCCTACACGGCGGCCGCGTAAAGTCCGCCGCTCTCCCCGCCATTCAGCGCGCCCGATGGGCGCGCTTTTCTTTTATGGAAAGCATGCTTTACATTGCTGGCGCAGGGGTCTATACTTGATGGAAAGCTAGCTTTACATATTCGCATCGGAGAGGAGCGCCATGGAGAACCGGTTGGAGGAGATCCGCAAGGCGCGCGGCATCAAGCAAGAGGATCTCGCGTTGGAGCTGGGCGTGTCGCGCCAGACCATCAGCTCGCTCGAGAAGGGGCGCTACAACCCTTCCATCCTGCTCGCGTTCAAAATAGCCCGCCGCTTCGGCTTGCAGATCGAAGACGTGTTCATCTACCAGGAGGAAGACCATGAATAGGAAGTCCGCTGTCCTCACGCTGTCCATCGGAATCGCCTGCGCGATCGTCGCCGTCGCGCTGGCTCTCGACCTCGGCGGGATCTCCTCGGTCCTGCCCATCGCCGCGAAGGGCGTGTGGGGCTTCGCCGGATGCGCGGCCGCGCTGCTCGTTTGCGGCGCCTTCGCGCTGGCCCACAAGCCCACGCCGCAGCAGATCATCGAGCAGGGCGACGAGCGCAATGCGGCCATCAACGGGAAAGCGGGACTGCGCGCCTTCGAGGCGTTCTCCGTGCTCGCGCCTTTGGCGGCGCTCGCGCTGTACGCCTTCGAGCAGATCAGCACGGCCGGCGTGCTCACGATCATCGCCGTCGAGGTCGTAGCCTCGATCGTCTATTTCGCGCAGATCGCCCGCATGCAGCGGATCATGTAGCGCTGGCTCGGGAACCGGATCTCCTGTCATCCTGAGCGGAGCGCGCCTCAGCGCGCGCTCACCAGCATGGTCTGATACGCGACCTGCACCGTTGCCGGATGCCCGGCGCGCCGAACCACGGCGGTCAGCGCCTCGCCTGGCAGACGGTACGTGTTGTTGTTCTGCGAGATATGCATGGCCACCACCTGCTCGAGCGCGTCGCTCAACAGCGCCTCCAGCTCGTCTGCGGCCTGCACGTTCGACAAGTGGCCCGTATCCGAGCCCACGCGCCGCTTCACCGGATACGGGTAGGGCCCGTCTTTGAGCATCTGCACATCGTGGTTGCTCTCCAGTGCGAGGATGCGCACATCGCGCAACGCCTCGTCGGCCTCGCCGGTGACGATACCCGTGTCGGTCATGAACCCTACCGCGTCTCCGTCGGCCTCGACCCGGAACCCGCACGACGATGCCGCGTCGTGAGACGTGCGGAAGGCGTGCACCTGCATGCCCGCCAGCGACAGCGCGTCGCCCGAGGAGAACGCCCGTAGGTCGCATGCGCCCTCCAGCACGATGATCTCCTTGCTGGCCGCGCGCACGGCGTCGTCGGCGAACACCGCGGGCTCGATGCCCAGCTTCGCCAGGCCGCGCAGCACCACGCCGAGGCCCTTCGTATGGTCGGTATGGTCGTGCGTGATGAGGACGGCCTCGAGGTTCGCCGGATCGAACCCGGCCTCGTCGCAACGCGCGAAGAAATCGCGCTTGCAGATGCCGCAATCCACGAGCACGCCCTTGCCCGTGGCGGTATCCTCGACTACGGCCGCGTTGCCGCGGCTTCCGCTGGCCAGCACGTGCAATGCAAGTCGTTGGTTCATAGGGTTCGCTTCCCGCATCTCTTCTCGGTGTCTCAGTCGGCCTCCGATTGTACCCGAATGCGCGCCCCTCGCGCCCCGCATCCCCAAACGCTCAAAAGGGCGTCCCGAATGGCACGGTTCCTGCCCGGGTTTTTCCTTTCAAAACGCGCCGCGCGCGGGCGGAATTGCCGCCGATCGGGAATCAACGGTTCCCCGCGCCGCCCGTTTCGCCTACTATGGTTCCTCATACGAACATGCAGGTCGAACCAAGGGGGACGGGGTATCATGGCATCAACTGTCGCAGCGTTTCTAGAGCGCAAGGATATCGAGGTCACTTTCCAACGCTACGCCATCGACGCGTTGTCGGCCATGGCGCAGGGTCTGTTCGCTTCGCTTCTCATCGGCACCATCCTGAGCACCGTGGGCGATCTTTCGGGCTTGGCGTTCTTCAACCAAATCGGCACGTTCGCCAAAAGCGTGGCGGGGCCGGCCATGGCCATCGCCATCGGATACGCGCTGCACACCCCGCCGCTCGTGCTGTTCTCGCTGGCCGCTGTGGGCTTCGCCGCCAACGACGCAGGCGGCGCGGGCGGCCCCTTGGCCGTGCTGGTCGTCGCCGTGGTCGCCTCCGAGCTGGGCAAGGCCGTGTCCAAGGAGACGAAAGTGGACATCATCGTCACGCCCGCCGTCACCATCCTAGGAGGCTGCGGGCTGGCTCTGATGGCTGCACCGTGGATCGGCGCGCTGGCCTCGTCGGTGGGCGGGTTCATCATGTGGGCCACCGAGCTGCAGCCCTTCTTCATGGGCGTCATCGTGTCGGTTGTCATCGGCATCGCGCTGACGCTGCCCATCTCGTCGGCGGCCATCTGCGCCGCTCTCGGGCTGACGGGGCTCGCGGGCGGCGCGGCGCTGGCAGGGTGCTGTGCCCAGATGGTGGGCTTCGCCGTGCTGAGCTTCCGCGAGAATCGCTGGGGCGGCCTGCTGTCGCAGGGTCTGGGAACCTCCATGCTGCAGATGGGAAACATCGTGAAGAAGCCGCTGATCTGGGTGCCGGCCATCGTCGCCTCGGCCGTCACCGGGCCGGTGGCCACGTGCGTGTTCCAGCTGAGCCAGAACGGACCCGCCGTGGCATCGGGCATGGGAACGTGCGGGCTCGTAGGCCCCATCGGCGTGTACACCGGCTGGATATCGGGCATGGAGGCCGGGGCGGCCGCGCCCGGCGCGTTCGACTGGATCGGCCTCGCGCTGGTCTGCTTCGTTCTGCCGGCGCTTATCGCCTGGGCCGTGGGCGCGCTCATGCGCAAGGCCGGCCTCATCGCCGAAGGGGATCTACTGCTGGAGGCGTAAGGCGCCAGCACGGAGCGCCGGCGCATGCGCAGCCGCTCGCGCCGGCGCTCCCTTCACAGCCGCTTCCTTCGCAGCGGCTCCCCCTCTCCTACTACAGCTGCTCGACGATGCCCGTGATCAGGCGCGAGAAATCGCCCTCGCGCGTCTTCGCCACGTCCAGCACCTCGAGCCCCGTGGGACTTGCGCCCTCGATGCCGCAGCCCATGTTCGACACCAGCGAGATGCCCAGCACGCGCATCCCCACGTGCCGCGCGGCGATGACTTCCTCGCACACGCTCATCGCCACCGTATCGGCGCCCCACGAACGGAACATGCGGATCTCGGCCGGCGTCTCGAAGCTGGGTCCGAGCGCGCCCAGGTACACGCCCTCTCGCACCCGCACGCCGCGCTCGGCCGCCACGTCGTGGGCGATGGCGCGCAGCTCGGGGTCGAACGCGTCCAGCATGGAGAAGAAGCGGTCCGACAAGTTCGCCGGGTCGGGCGCGGCGATGGGATTGCGCCCCGTGAAATTGATCTGATCGGCCATGATACAGAAATCGCCCACCTCGTAGTTCGGGTTGAGCGCGCCGGCCGCGTTCGTGGTGATAAGCGTGCGCACGCCCAGGCGCTCCATGAGCCACACCGGGTAGGCCACCTCCTGGGCGCTGTTCCCCTCGTAGGCGTGCAGACGACCCTGCATGGCCAGCACGCACTTGCCGCCCAGCGTGCCGCAGACGAAGCGGCCCACATGGCTTTCGGCCGTACTCGTCTTCATGCGCGGCACCTCCGCGTAGGGGATGCTCGCCGCATCGGCGATCTCGTTCGCCAGCGGATTCAGGCCCGAACCCAGCACGAGGCCGATCGTCGGTTCGCGACCTTCCAGCCGCTGGCGCAGCACGTAGGCCGAAAGCGTCAGGTTGTCGTCGAGGATGTTGCGTTCAAGCATGGAAGCCCTCCGTTCGTAGGTTTCGTCCTATTATAGCCGTCCACGCGCGAGCGTCCGGGACGGACGGACGCTCGCAGCAGCGATCTCGGCGGGTTCGGCGCGGGTTCGGCAGTTCCGGCGGGTTCCACGAGCGCCGATTTTGCGCGGAGGCGGCGCCGACGGGCCTCGCGCACCGTTTCGCTGGGGTCACGTGCAGCAAAATCGAGGTTTTGGCACCGACGACCCGCTCGGGCACCGCGTTTTGCAGGGATCGCGAACCGCGACCTGGGGTTTCGCTTCGGCATCCTTCGAAGAAGGAGCTGGGAACCAGCCGATGACTGCCAAAACCTCGTTTTTGCCGCACATCCGAGGGCGAAACCGTGCAACCGGCAGCGCATAAGCCTGTCCCGCCCGCGCGGGACGCCGCGTCCTGCCGGAAGCGCCGGGGCTCGCGCGGAAACCGCGCCGCCCCGAAGATCCGTCCTACACGGCGCGCTTTCGGGCGGTGAGGACGCGGGGGCGCCCGGCGAGATCGGCCGTGACGCGAACATCGGAGAAGCCGGCTTCTTCGGCGAGGCGGGCGGCCTCGTCCAGGCAGGTCTCGTGCAGCTCGAAGGCGAAGCCGCCGCCCTCCTTGAGGGCGCGGCGGCACCAGGGAAGCAGGCGGCGCAGCACGTCGAGCCCGTCGGCGCCGCCGTCGAGCGCGAGCGCAGGCTCGAATTCGGCCACCTCGCGGGGGATGTCGTCCATGACGGCCGTGGGCACGTACGGCGGATTGGACACGACCAGGTCGAATGCGCCCATGAGCGCAGGATCGACGCCCTCGCCCAGATCGCACGACAGCACCTCGACGCGATCGCCCAGATCGAGGGCAGCCACGTTGTCGCGGGCGAGCGCGACGGCCTCGGGCGCGATGTCCGTGGCCACCACGCGCGCGAGCGGATGCTCGCAGGCGACGGAGCAGGCGATGCAGCCGGAGCCGGTGCAGAGGTCGGCCACGAGGAGCGGGGCGGGCTCGGGAACGGGTTCACCCGGGGCGACGCCCGGCGTCGATCCATCCTCGGCGACGCCCTGGTCGGCCGTTCGCTCGGGGCGTTGCTCCCCGGCTTCGCCTTCCGGCCAAGTGGCAGGGGGAAGGTCGTCTTCCGACCATGCATGCTGCGCCACCCGTTTCGGCACCGGCGGCAGCAAGGCCAAGGCATCGCTGACCAGCACCTCGGTCTCGGGGCGCGGGATCAGCACGCCGGGGCGAACCTTCACCGTGATATGGCGAAAACCGACCTCGCCCGTGATGTACTGCAGAGGCTCGCCCTTGCCGCGGCGCGTGACGTAGGCGCGCAGCACATCGCGCTCCCCCATCGACAGCGGCTGCTCGAAATTCGCGTACAGCTCGATGCGGGAAAGGCCGGTCGCCTCGGACAGCAGCCACTGCGCGGACAGCCGTGGGTTCTCGTCGCCCTTGCGCTCGAGGTAGCCCACCGTCCAATCAAGGGCGGCCTGAATGGTCCAGATGTCGTTCACTATCTTACTCTCCACATCAAACGTCATGTAAAACTAACAGGTCTGTCTTTCATTTCAGAATATTGCCTGGTCGATCTTAATTAAAATCTAAAACCTGTACGTTTTCATAGGTCAAATATGACAGGTTCGAACACGCGGCGTCTCAGCTCGCCCAGATCGAAAGGGACCTGCGCTTCGATCTGCGCCATATCGAGCGGTTCAACGAACCCTCGAGAACGCTCTCCTGCATGATAGGCGCCACGTCTTCCCGACAACTGAAACAGTCTGCGAAGCTTATTCTTGCCGTTCCTGCCTGAAGGAACCGGAGTGTCAGGCGCAAGAAGCAACCAGGCAAGAACGCCTGCATAATCGCACATAAGAACATCTTCGATATCAGCTTCGGCGGCCAAATCGAAAACGTTTTCTGCACCTTCCTCGATTTCCTCACGCAACCGAGCCCAGTCGCCTTCACGAAACTTGGAGACGGGATGATTATACTCGTCGGCGTCATAGCAAAGAAAAACACTCCACGGAACAGCCGGGAACTTCCCTTTGCAAGCTCGATTGAACCAAGCTCCCGCGTTGGGCATCTGGGTTATCGTGTCCATGCTATGAAACATGACGAGCCGCTCTCCGTGTGAGCAGCCTCGAATCACGAAGCACACATCCCCGTCCAGCAGCTCTTTATCCATATGAGCAGGTGGACAAGCATCGCAGCATCGCTCCAAATACACTTGATAGAACATCTTTTCGGTCGCGCCCTCCACGATAAGCGCGATGCCCCGCTCGAACGTCCGAACACTACCGGTCATGTCAATCCTCCAAATAAGAGGACAAAACCAACGCTCCATCCTCGTCGGAGGACATCAAGCTGAAAAGATACTCGCCGAATCCGAATCCACGCTCTCGCGCTGCCTTCATAAGAGAGGGCATAGCCTGGTCGCGCACTTTCTTGAACGAAGCGATTCCTTCCTCATTCGGCACGCCGACGTACAGGCATCTCGGCTTCAAATACTGGATCAAATACGGAGAATGGCTGGTGACGATCATTCCTGTATTTCCAAGATTCTCGTCAATGATCTCCAACAACTCTTGAATCATGCGAGGATGGATACTCGTTTCGATCTCTTCGACACCGATCAAGCTCGCGCCCTGTCTACCCGCAATGACAACGTTGGCAATAAGCCAGATCATGCGCTTCGTTCCCGTGGACATCATCGAGATATTCACCGGCTGATTCAAATGCCTGCTGGAAACGCTCACTTTGTACAGCTCATCTCTGATATGGAAAGGAACGCCATCGCTTCGAAGGCCATCCGCCCCTTCAGGAGAGACAGTCGCGCCAAAGAAGCCGAGACGGTCCTTTGTCTCCTGACGAACCTCGTAAGCGTTCACGGAGATGTCCTCGAAATCGGGAAACAATGCAAGCACTGCATATCGAAAGGTTTCGAATCGTTCCGGATCGGCAAGCTTAAGCCGATAGAGCGCACGAGGAAGATCGTCATCGTCAAACATGACGCCCTGTTCTTCGGAAGACGAATCGACGAACTCGAACGGCACCGAACTGTATCGGCCCGCAGCGTCAAGAGAATCGCATACGCCGCATGACACCTGCTTGATCAGCCTGATGGCAGGATTGATGTCGATGTCGTCAATGGATGTGAGAACATCGATCGCAAGTTGCGAGCCTTCAAGGTTCATCGAGCGGAAATAGCGGGTATCATGGCTTGCTCGAAACTTCCCCTCGGACCTTTTCAAATAACTCGACCATAAACCACCGCGTTTGGAGTTGATCTCAAGGGTTTCATCGACGATAGAACGACCTCCGCCATCGTCTTTCGCCCAAGCAAAAGAGAATCCGTAGCGCACAAAACGGTATTCGCCCAGATCAGGATCCTCCAATTCGATGGCAAACGTGAAGCAATCGTCAGCGAGCTTAGGAGAAAGCGGCATGCATCCCACAACCCCCATCATGTTCGAACGTTCGCGAAGGCTCGCCTGCATAAAATCGATTGCAAAGGAGATAGCATCGAGCACGTTAGTCTTCCCATAATTGTTCGCAGAAACCAGGCCGACGATTCCTCCCAGCTCGAACGTCGTTTTCTCGATATTCCTAAATCCGCCGACGGTGATGCTCAAAATTCTCATACGGCCTCCTTGTGCGTTATTCAGCTAAGTATAGTAAGTGAATAGCGTGAAAAGGATGCAAATCAATAAAACCTGCAACAAAAATGTTACAGGTTTTAGAGAATGCGAGCCCACCCCGCAGCGTCGGCAGGTTCCGCCGTTCGCAGAACGGCGGAACCCTTAGACCGCGGCTTCCAGCTTCTGCGCGCGGTCGGCGGCCTGCAGAGCGGTGATCACGTCTCCCAGGCCGTCGCCCAGAAGCACGCCGTTGTACGTGCCGTTGAAGCCGATGCGGTGGTCGGTCACGCGGTCCTGCGGGCCGTTGTACGTGCGGATCTTCTCGGAGCGGTCGCCCGATCCGATCTGCGCGAGGCGCTTCGCGCCCTCGGCGGCCTGCTGCTCGGCCAACATCTTCTCGTACAGACGGGCGCGCAGCACGGCCATGGCCGCGATCTTGTTCTGCAGCTGCGACTTCTGATCCTGCGACTGCACCACGAGGCCCGAAGGCAGGTGCGTGATGCGCACGGCCGAGTCGGTGGTGTTCACGCACTGGCCGCCCGGGCCGCCGGCGCGGTACACGTCGATGCGCAGATCGTTCTCGTTGATCTCGACCTCCACCTCGTCGGCCTCGGGCAGCACGGCCACGGTGGCCGTGGAGGTGTGGATGCGGCCCTGGCTCTCGGTCTTCGGAACGCGTTGCACGCGGTGCACGCCGCTCTCGAACTTCATGACCGAGTACACGTGGTCGCCTTTGACCTTGAACTGGATCTCCTTGAAGCCGCCGGCTTCGGAGGCCGACATGTCCATCGTCTCGGTCTTCCAGCCTTGCGCGCTCGCGAACCGCTCGTACATCTTGTACAGCTCGCCCGCGAAGATGGCCGCCTCGTCGCCGCCGGCAGCTGCGCGGATCTCTACGATGATGTCCTTGTCGTCGGCCGGGTCGGCCGGGATCAGCATGAACTTGATATCCTCTTCGAGCGCCGGCAGCTTCGCCTCGATGCCGGCGATTTCCTCCAACGCGAATTCCTTCATGTCCGGATCGGCCAGCATCTCCCTGGCTTCGGCCAGATCGTCGGCCGCCTGCACGTACTCGCGCGCCTTCTTCGCCAGAGGACCCTGGTTGGCGTACTCTTTGGCCAGGCGGTTGTATTCCTTCTGATCTGCGAGGACTGCCGGATCGCCCATCTTCGCCTGCACATCCTCGTAGGCTTCGATGATCTTCGTCAGCTTCTCGCGCATATCGTTATCCTGCATGATGGGTGCTGTCCTTTTCGACGTGGTTCCCGTGCTCGCGCGCCCCGCGCGCCAAGAACGCCCGCTCCAAGCATGCGGAGCGGGCGCCTATGCTGTAACTGGTTTATGATAGCAGATCGACCGTCGATCCGCATCTTATCCTAGATCGCCAGATACTCTGCGGCCTCTTCGGCGCAGACGGCGCCGTCGGACACGGCGGTCACCACCTGGTGCAGGAACTTCGTGCGCACGTCGCCCGCGGCGAACACGCCGGGCACCTCGGTCGCGCACGACTCATCGGCCACGATGTATCCCGTTTCGTCGCACTGCAGCGCGCCGCCCAGAAACTCGGTGTTGGGCTCGGTGCCAACGGCCACGAACAGGCCGTCCACGGCGATGTCGCGCTCCTCGCCCGTCTCGAGCATCTCGAGGCGCACGCCGGCCAGCTTGCCCTCGTCGGCCACGAGCTTGCGGGGCACGGCGTTCCACACGAACTCGAGGTTCGGCAGGTCCTCCAGGCGCTTGTGGTAGATGGCCGTGGCGCGCAGCTTGTCGCGCCGGTGCACGAGGTACACTTTCTTGCAAATGCGCGACAGATAGATGGCGTCGCCCGCGGCCGTGTTGCCGCCGCCCACCACCATGACCTCCTTGTCGCGGAAGAAGTTGCCGTCGCACGTGGCGCAGTACGACACGCCGCGCCCTTGCAGGTCCTCCTCCAGCTCGAGTCCCAGCTTGCGCGGGCGCGCGCCCGTGGCGATGATCACGCTCTTGGCGCGGTACTCGTTGAACGCGGTGGTCAGAACCTTCGGGTTCTGGGTGAAGTCGACCGACACCACCTCTTCGCCGACGTTGCTCGCGCCGAAACGATCGGCCTGCTGCTTCATGGCGAAGGCCAGTTCGAAGCCTCCCGTTCCCTCGGGAAAGCCCGGGTAGTTCTCCATGTGCTCGGTCTGAGCAAGCTGTCCGCCCGGCGAGATGCGCTCGAACAGCACCACGTTCAAGCCTGCGCGCGCGGCGTACAGTCCCGCCGTGAGCCCGGCCGGACCGGCTCCGATGACGGCGACGTCGATGACGTCGTTCGTCGATGCCGCCTTGCACGCGGCAGATGTTTCGTTGCTCGCGGTTTCCTCGGTCATGCATGCCTCCTGGTTTCGCGGGTATCCGTGTTTTCCGAGTGTAAGTATAAGGTACGTCGCCTAAATGTCACAAACTTGGCACCAATATGCGCTAAAACGGCAGGAACGGAGCGCGACCGGCAACGCATGCGTGACGGATTCCAGCATGCGCCCCGCGTCCGCCCCCTCCGCACTACCATGAATGCGATCGCTATCGAAAGGACCGGGCATGAATCACGCGAGCAACATGACGAACGCGGATTCGGCAGGGAGCGAAACCCCCGCCGAGCTACGCACCCTGTATCTTGCCGGAGGATGCTTCTGGGGGCTCGAAGCCTATCTGAAACGACTGCCGGGCGTTCGCGGAACCGTCGTCGGCTACGCGAACGGTTCCACCGAGAACCCCAGCTATCACGACGTATGTCGCTGGAACACGGGTCACGCCGAAACCGTGGCCGTAACCTACGACCCGCGCGTGCTGCCCACCGACGTGCTGCTGGACGCCTTCTTCGAGGCCATCGACCCCACGTCGGTTGACCGTCAGGGAAACGACCGCGGCACCCAGTACCGCTCGGGCATCTATTGGACCGACGAGGCCGACCTGCCCGCCATCGAGGCGTCGCTGCTGCGCCAGCAGGCGCGCTATACGAGCCCCATCGTCACCGAGGTGGAGCCGCTCGACGGCTTCTACCCCGCCGAGGAGTACCACCAGAACTACCTCGAGAAGAACCCGGGCGGCTACTGCCACATCGACGTTCGCAGCGCCGACGCGTTCGCCGAGCGCATGGGACTCGAGGAAGGCCGGGCCTGCGTGCAGGTGGACGGGCTGTGCGAACCGCTCGCGTTGGGCGAGGGCGCCGCGACGGCGGGCGCGGTCGAGCGCGAGGACATCCCCGCGCCGTCCGTGTCGCGTCGCGCAGACGGGCCGCGCAACGAAGACGGCCTTGCAGATGCGGACGTGGACGCGCTCATCCGCGAGGCGGGCTACGCCGCCCCCTCCGACGACGAGCTGCGCCGCATGCTGTCGGCCGACCAGTACCGCGTTACGCGCATGAACGCTACCGAGCCGCCCTTCCGCAACGCCTACGACCGCACGTTCGAACCGGGCATCTACGTGGACGTGACCAGCGGCGAGCCGCTGTTCGCCTCGTCCGACAAGTTCGATGCCGGATGCGGCTGGCCCGCCTTCTCGCGCCCCATCGCGCGCGAGGTGGTCACCGAGCGCCTCGACCGGACGCTGGGCACCTATCGAACCGAGGTCCGCAGCCGTGCGGGCGATGCTCATCTCGGCCACGTGTTCACCGACGGCCCGGCCGAGACGGGCGGGTTGCGCTACTGCATCAACAGCGCAGCGCTGCGCTTCGTGCCCTACGCGCGCATGGACGCCGAAGGCTACGGCTACCTCAAGCCCCTCGTCGAGCAAGAGCTCGACCCCGCATCATCCTGAGCGAAGCAGCGGAAGCCGCGAAGTCGAAGGATCCCGTGCGGCGCCAGCGGGGAATCTCACGGCTGGCGCCGCACGGGATCCTTCGCGTCCCCGCTGCGCGGGGCCTCCCTGCGCTCGCTCAGGATGACAGGGCGCCCGCTAGCAGGCCTCGCTTGCCGCGGGCTCTGCCGCGCGATCGGGCCGACGCGCGCGATGACGGTAGCGCAGCAGAGCGGCGGCCGCCACGGACAGCACCATCTGCACGGCGGTCACCGACAGCCAGATGCCGTCGAGCCCGAACAGGCGCGCCGCGCCGAACACGATGAGGACGACCAGCAGCGCCTCGCCGTACACGATGGCGCTCGACGCCTTCGCGTCGTCCACCGCGTAGAAATACGAAGTGGACGCATGGGTGAACCCGTAGAACACGTACGCGGTGGAGAAGACGGGCAGCGCGTACGCGATGAGCCCTGCCGTCTCGTCGGACGCCCCGAACAGCAGCGGCACCTGATTCCGCAGCAGGTACATGGCCGCCAACCCCAACACGCCCAGGCTGATGGTGATCAGGTAGTTCGTGTTGCGGAAGCGGCGCACGCCGTCGGCGTCGCCCGCGCCGTAGTGCTTGGAGATGAGCGGCTGCGAGCCGTCGCCCACGCCCTGGATGAGCATCTGGATGACGCAGGCGGTGTACGACACCACTGCGTAGGCCGCCAGCGCCTGCTCGCCGCCGTACATCGACAGGTTCACGTTGATGGCCACCACCGTGGCCTCGGGCAAAAGGGTCAGCCCGAACGGCGCCAGCCCCAACCGCAGCGCATGCAGCGCGATATGCCGGTCGGGACGCAAGTCGGCCACGGCGATGCGGTTCTCCCTTTTCAGGAAAAAGCCCAGCACCAGCAGAAACGCCGAAACCTGCGAGACCACGGTGGCCGCCGCCGCACCGGCGGTGCCCATGCCCAGCAAGATGACGAACACGTAGTCAAGCGCCACGTTCATCAAGCCGGCGAACACCTGCACGGCCATCGCGTAGGCCACTTTCCCCTGGTTGCGGATAAGCGGCGTGCAGCCGGTCACGAGGATCTGGAACGGGACGCCCCAGGCGATGACGCCCGTGTACGCCGCCGCCTGCGCCAGCGTCTCGCCCTGGCCTCCTAAAAGCTCGCAAATGGGCGTCGCCAGCGTGAACAGCAGCGCCATGATGGGCACGGCGGACAGCGCGAGCATCGTGAGCGTGGTGCCCATGGCGCGCCGCGCCTTCGCCTCGTTTCCGGCGCCGCGCGCGATGGACGAGATCACGCCGCCGCCCATGCCGACGCCCGTGCCCACGGCCATGATGAACGCCACCAGCGGGAAGGCTACGTTGATGCCGGCCAGGCCCGCGTCTCCTACCGCGTGTCCCACGAACACGCCGTCGATGATGCTGTACACGCCGCCCAGCGTGAACGTGATCATCGTGGGGACGATGTATTTCAAATACTCTTTGAGCATGCCTCTAGTAATCATGTCATGTCGCTCCGATATGCAATTTGCTGAGATTTTTTCCGCATGGTACTCTAAACCTTAAAGCTGCTTTAAGGTAAAGCCCGCAATGTGCGGGATTCGCCGAATCTTCAGACCATCGATAAGGAACGCGCCCATGACCTTGCCCCGCCTCTACGACATCAAAGAAGCAGCCCGCTACCTGGGCGTCGCCTCCTCCACGCTGCGCTATTGGGAAAGCGAGGGCCTCGTGCAAGCCGGACGGGGCGAAGCGAACGGCTACCGCCAGTATTCGCTGCACGATCTCATCGAGGCCAGCGAGATCGCGTTCTACCGCAAACTGGGCGTGCCGGTCAAGGAGCTGCGGGGGTACCGAGCGCTTTCGGCGCGCAGCCTGGACGAGGCCCTCGCGCGCACCGAGGACGGCGTCGAGCAGCGCATCGCCGAGCTGGAAGCCACGAAGGCGCGCCTCGCCCGCCAGCGCGCGCTCAACGCGAAAGCCGAGGAGCTGCGACGGACGGGCATGCAGCCCGGCTCCCCGGCCATCGGCAGCCTGAGCGCCATCGACTACGATGCCGCGGCTCCCTGGAAGCTGCTCGTGGAGGAGCCCTGGCGCTACGGGGTGGTCGTCTTTGCGGACAAGCCTGACGAGGTTTACGAGTCGGCCGTGGACGCAGGCGCGCAGGACGGTGCCGTGCTTTGGCGCCGATCGAGCGCTCACGACGAGACGACCTGCCGGGAGTGCCTGCTCAAAGTGTCCCCCACTGCCGACGCCAGCAACGCCGCCGCGCTGTTCGCCGAAGCCTCCCGCCAAGGCATCGAGCCTCAGGCGGTGGTGGGAAACTACCTTCTGACGGCATCGGACGAAACAGGACGCTGGGACTGCCATCGCGCCTGGGTGGTGGGGGAAACGCCGCGCGATCCCGCAGACGACCGGTAAGCCCGGGCGACATCCGGCATGCGGGCGCAAAAAAGCCCCCTCCGAGCGGAGAGGGCTTCGCCGCCTCAGGCCGAGGAAGAAGCTAGCCGATCATCGAGAGGATGTTCTGCTTGGGCTGCACGCCCACGGCCTGGTTCTTCACCTGGCCGTTTTCGAACACCATGAGAGTGGGCACGCTCATGACGCCGTACTTCTGCGCGATGTCGGGGCTCTGGTCGATGTCGAGCTTGTAGACGGCTGCCTTGCCGGCCGTCTCGGCGGCAACCTCGTCGAGCGTGGGCGCGAGCATCTTGCACGGACCGCACCACGTGGCGAAGAAGTCCACGAGAACGGGACCCTGCGCATCAAGCACCTTGGACTGGAAATCGGAAGAAGAAACGACCTCGCTCATGTTAAAGCCTCCTTTGTAGGGGCCGCGCGCATCTCTCACCCGCGGCAATTCTTGTTCGCATCGTATTGTAAACGCGTTTGCTCAACTGTGCATCAAATTGTTACGGTTCGGAGCATGAATCTCGACATTCCCGACATTTTCGCCCGGTGAACGGTCGTCGAGGACGGTCTCCTCCATCGTTGCTCCACAGACGGCGGCCTTGTTGCACGTCTTGCCTGCGAATGCTCGAGGGGCGGGCGCGCTGAGATATAATCGGAGACGACCCACAGAAAGGAACCCGCATGAGCGAAACGACCGAGCACGCCTCCGCAGCACCCGCCTCCTCGCCCGCATCGTCGCACGTGCCCGCTTGGCGCGGACACGGCACCGTCCCGGTGAACCTCGTGCTGGAAGGCGGCGCCATGCGCGGCCAGTTCACGGCCGGCGTGCTGGACTTCTTCATGGATCAGAAGCTGTTCTGCGAGCGCGTCATCGGCGTGTCGGCGGGTGCGCTGTGCGGCTACAACTACGTGGCCGGCGAAGACGGCCGCACGTGCTACCTCAACACGAAGTACTGCGACGACTGGCGTTATCTGTCCATGAAGAGCTTCGTGCGCACCGGCAACGCCTGCGGGCGCGAGTTCGCCTTCGACGAGATCCCCAACCGCCTGGAGCCGTTCGACTACGCCGGGTTCGACCAGTCGCCCATGCAGCTGATCGCCGTTTCCAGCGACCTCGTCACCGGCGAGGCGGACTACCACCCCTTCGCCGACTCGCTGGCCGACCTGTCCTACCTCATCGCGTCGTCGTCCATGCCGCTGGTCAGCCAGATCGTGGACGTCGACGGCAAGCTGCTGCTGGACGGCGGCACCTGCGACAGCGTGCCCATTATGTACTCGATGCTGACGGGCGCGCGCAAGCACATCGTGGTGCTCACGCAGGCGGCCGACTACGTGAAAGGACCGAACAAGCTCATGGCCATCCTGCGCCAGCGCTATGGACTGTACCCCCACTACCTCGAGCGCCTGCAGCACCGCCACTACGAGTACAACCGCACGTACCGCGCGCTGCCTCGCCTGCACGATGCCGGAAAGCTGTTCCTCATCAGGCCTCCCGAGCCGGTTACCGTGGGCAGCATGGAGCGCGACGCCGACAAGCTGTTCGCGCTCTACGAGCAGGGCTACGCCGAAGCGGCCCGTCGCTGGCCCGCGCTCCAGGCGTACCTGGAGGCGTAAAGGCCGGCTCAGCGCACCCGCATCGCAAGGCGTCCCGTTCGCACGAACGGCCTGCGCATGTGGCCCTCTTCCCGCGCAGTTGTCCGGCGCACAGCGGCGCGCCCGCGCCGAAGCCGCAGGACGTCGCGCCACGCTCTCGCCCGCATCGAAGCCGCAGGGCGTCGCGCCGCTCACGCACCCGTGTAGAAGCCGCAGGACGTCGCGTCGCGCTCGCGCCCGTGTAGAACCGCGCCCGCGCCCCCACCGCACCACGGATGCGCAGAACCGGCGGAGCCCGCGCGGGCGACGCGATCCGGCTCCGACCCCTCCTCGCCTCGAGGCACCCTGATGCGCTCAAATGTTTCACGTGAAACAATCTGGTGCTTGAGAACAGATGTTTCACGTGAAACATTCGGATCCTTCGCCGTTTCTAGCGGTTCGCCAAGGGCGGCTCGATCCCGGTGCCCCCTCTTTCGCGGCATGCGGGGGCGGGACTCGCGGGCGGAGCGCGAGGCGCGCGGGACGGGCAGGCAAAGCGCAGGGCGCGCGGGACTCGCGGGCGGAGCGCGGGGCGCGCGGGACTCGCGGGCGGAGCGCGGGGCGCGCGGGGCGGGAGGGCAAGCCGTCGCGTCCGACGCGAATGGGCTCGCTTCAGCATCGGCCTGACGACGGGCTGGCAAGCGGGATGGCAGAGATTGCACGCTATGCACGATTATTTGGGTCCGTCGTCAAAGGCGTAGGAAGAAAACCCAGGTCGGAAGAAACGGCGATGGCGGCGAATCGTGCATAGCGTGCAATCTCTGCCATGCAGAGGCATGCAGAGGCGACGCGAGCGGGGGCACGGGCGACCCGCCGTAGAGCCTATGCCAACACGGGCTCCACCCTGCACCCCGCTTCGACGCGCCCGATTATTTCACGTGAAGCAATCGGGCGCTTGAGAGCAAATGTTTCACGCGAAGCATCTTGGCCGCGCGCAGGTGTCGCGTGCCGAAAAATCACACGCGGACGGACCAGGCGCGCGGGGACCAGGCGCGCGGGTGCGGCGCTCCAGAGGGCCTGACGGGAACGCAGGCTCCCTAGGCGTCGCGGTCCGCTTCCCCGCCTTCGGCCGGCCCGCCTTCCGCAGCGCGCTCGTCGAAGCCTCCTTGCAACGCGTCGGCATCGAGCCGGTCGCGCGCATCCTGAGCCCGGAACTCGGACACGAACCCAGCTGAGAAGATGCCGGCCGGAATGGCCACCACGCCGATTGACAGGAGCATCGTGCAGAAGCCGACGAGGCGCCCGGCGGCCGTGACGGGCACGAGGTCGCCGTAGCCCGTGGTGGTGATGGTGGTCATCGCCCAGTACATGCCCGTGAACACGCTGTCGAACTTCTCGGGCTGCACGGGATGCTCGATTTCGTACATGAGCACGCTGGCCGTTACGGTGAGCAGGGCGAGCACCATGAATGCCGCCACGATCTCCGGGCGGCGCTTTCGGAACACGCACGCGATGGAGCGCAGACCGCGCATGTAGCGCGACAGCTTGATAAGGCGCACGAGGCGGACGATGCGAGCCGCGTTCAGCATGGGGGACGACACGGGCACGAACAGCACGAGCAAACCGGGCGCGAAGGCCAGCAGGTCGATGATCCCCATCGGCGACAGCGCGTAGCGCATGCGTGCGCGAGCGGGCGATGCGTCGGGATGGACGAGGTCGGCAGTCCACAGGCGCGCAGCGTACTCCAAGCCGAAGCACACGCTGGACGCCAGCCCGAAGGCCAGAAGCGCCGCCGACACCCCGGCCGGGATGCCGGGCTGCGTCTCGGCGAACACGAGGATCGCGTTCGCGACGATGAGCGCGAACAGCGCGATGCCCACGATGCGCGCGACGGCGTTGCCGCGCCGCACGTCCTCGAGCGCAAAGTACGCCTGCCGCTTGAACGCCGAGGGGGCGCGGCGGGGCGCGCGCTTCGCATCCCGCGCACCCCCCGCGTGCCCTGCGTTTCGCCTCGCTGCGCCCATCGCGTCGGCCCCTTACGCCTGCTCGAGGGTCACGGCGGTGCCGGAGGCGGTCACCATAAGCATGTTGCCTTGACCCAGCACCTCGTAATCCATGTCCACGCCCACCACGGCGTGCGCGCCCATGGAGGCCGCACGCTGCTCCAGCTCCTGCAGAGCCTCGTTGCGGGTCTGCAGAAGCTCCTGCTCGTAGCCCTCGCTGCGGCCGCCCACGATGTTGCGGATGCCCGCGCCGAAATCGCGCAGGAAGTTGATGCCGGTGATAACCTCGCCGAACACGATGCCGTAGTAGCCGGTGATGCGGTAGCCTTCGACGGAGGGGGTAGTGGTCACGATCATGGGCGTTCCTTTCAACGGACGAGCGAACCGATGCGCTTTGCGTGTCCGTTAGCATACCACGATCAGCGCGGAGCCGAGGGTGTACAATAGCAACGTTTACCTGCACCTATGCCAAACATGCACGAAAGGCAACCTATGACCGTCGACCTCGTTTCGCTCGCCATCATCGCGCTCGTCGCGGCAGCCTGCCCGATCGTCGCCAAACTCATCCCCAACAAGCTGGTTCCCGAGACGGTGTTCCTGCTCATCGCCGGAGCGTTGCTGGGGCCGAACATGACGGGCGCCATCGTGCTCACCGACGCGGTAGGGCTGCTGTCCGACCTCGGCCTGGCGTTTTTGTTCCTGCTAGCCGGCTACGAGATCAATCCGAAGAGCCTCACCGGGAGCCAGGGCAAGCGCGGGCTGGCAACCTGGTGCGTATCCATCGTCCTGGCGTTCCTCTTCGTGCATTTCGCCAGCGGCCTGTTTTCCAACGAGCTCGAGTCGGTTGCCATCGCCATCGCGTTGACCACGACGGCGTTGGGCACGCTCATGCCCATCCTGAAGGAGCGCGGGCTCATGGGAACGCAGGTGGGCGAATCCGTCCTCGCTTACGGCACCTGGGGCGAGCTGGGCCCGGTGCTGGCCATGGCGCTGCTCTTGTCCACGCGCGCGGAATGGAAGACCGTTCTCATCCTGCTCGCGTTCGTCGCCTTGTGCGTGGTGGCGGCCGTCGTTCCCGCGAAGGCGAAGAAGGCCGGGCACAAGCTGTTCAACTTCCTCACCGAGAACGCGGAAGGCACCTCCCAGACCATGATGCGCGTCACCGTGCTGCTGCTGGTGGGGCTGGTGGCGCTCTCCGCGGCGTTCGACCTCGACATCGTGCTGGGCGCGTTCGCCGCCGGGTTCGTGCTGCGCTACATCATTCCCGAGGGCGATCACGCGCTGGAGCATAAGCTGGACGGCGTGGCGTACGGCTTCCTCATTCCCGTGTTCTTCGTCGCCTCGGGCGCGAAGATCGACCTCATGGCCGTGTTCCAACAGCCTGTGGTGCTGGTCGGGTTCATCGTGCTGCTCCTGCTCATCCGCACCGTGCCCATATTCGTCGCACTCGCCACCGGCAAGGACACGCGCAGCATCTCCACGCACAACCGCTTGACCATCGCCCTGTACTGCACCACGGCGCTGCCCATCATCGTGGCGGTGACCTCGGTAGCCGTGAGCGCAAACGCCATGTCGCAGGAGACGGCCAGCGTGCTGGTGGCCGCCGGAGCCATCACCGTGTTCCTCATGCCGCTGATGGGCATGCTCACTTATCGCGTGGCCGACGCGAAGCCCATCGAGGCCGTGAAGGAGATCAGCCGCAACCCGCGCGACATCGGCGACATCCTGCGCGAGCACTGGGAGCTGGAGCGCATGCTGGCACGCAAGGAGGCGCTCGAGCGGCTGGCGGCACGGCGCGAGGAGCGCGGCCGAGACGGCGAGTCCTGGGAGGAGCAAGCGGCGCTGCTGCAACGTCGCTCGGCCCGCAAGCGCGCCATCGACGAGGCGCTCGACCTGGCCGCGCAGGAGATAGCGCGTCGCGAGCTGGCACCCGATGCCCGTCCCGACGGAGACGACCCGCTGCTGGCGCAGGCTCTGCAGCATCGCGAAGAGCGGCGGCGTCGCATGGCCGAGCGCGTTGTGCACGAGTACCGTCGGCGCATGGACGAGATGGGTCGTGCGGCAGAGCGGATGGGACTGAGCGAAGACGACGTCAGGCAGATGTTCGAGGACGCGCGACAACGTCGCGACGAGCACCCCGACGAACGCGACGGCCGGCGGCGCTAGCCCGCGCGGCGGGCCGAGGACCCGTTCGCAGCCTCCGCGCCGCTGTCGCAATCAGGGAAGAACACCTCCATGCGGCTGGCCGGCGCCTGCTTGCCGGCCAGCGAGCCTGCGACCATGCACACGCCAGCCACGACGATGCCTATGACGATCTGATGCAGATCGGCCACTTTGAAGCCGAGCGCCATCGTTGCGCAATACGCCAGCGTACCGCCCGCCATCGACCACAGCGCACCCGTCCGGTTCGCCCGCCTCCAGAACAGGCCGCACACCATCACCCAGAAAAACGCCGTCTCAAGGCCGCCGAAGGCGAACATGTTGATCTTCCATATGACGTCGGGCGGCACGACGGCCAGCACGAACACCACCGCGCCCAGCCCCAGCGTAACCGCCTGGCTCGACACGGACAGCGCACGCTCCCCCATGCGGCGGCCGCGCGCTTCGGCGTAATGCATCCACACGTCCTTGACCAGCGCCGAGGATGACGAGATAAGCAGCGAGGACACGGTGGAGATGGAGGCGGCCACCGGCCCTATGATGGCGATGCCCGCCAGCACCGGCGGCAACGTCCGCGAGATGGCCAGCGGGATGATGTTGTCCACGCTGCCGCCGTAGGCCGCCAGATCCTCGGTGAGCACGCCGGCGGCCAACACGCCGAGCGCCGTGACGCCGATCATCATGGCGCCGATGATGACGGTGCCCACGATCATGGCGCGGTGGAGCGATTTCACGTCCTTGTACCCCATCGTGCGCACCACCGACTGCGGCAGGACGAACGTGAACACGCCCACGAGTAGCCACTGGGTAAGGTACAGCGACGGCGGCATGTTGCCGCCGGACGTGGGCTCCAGCATCTCGGGGTGATTCTGCGCGATCGAGCCCATGATGGCCTCGTAGCCGCCGCCGGCGTCCAGGATGCCCGCGGCCAGGACCACGATGCCCACGAGCATGGCGATGCCGCAGAGCGCATCGGTCAGCGCCACGCCGCGGAAGCCGCCGATGGTGGTGAACAGGATCACGGCAACGCCGAAGAGCACGAGGCCGAACACGTAGGAGTAGCCGGTCACGGCCTCGAACAGCTTCGCACCGCCCACGAACTGCGCGATCATGGTGGCGCCGAAGAACACGACGACGATGGCGGCCGACAAGTTCGCGAGCGCGTTCGATCCGTAGCGAGCCCGGATGACGTCGGCCACCGTGATCGCATCGAGCTTGCGCGCGATGAGCGCCATCTTCTTGCCCACGATGCCGTACAGCAGAACGAGCGCCGTCACCTGCACCACGGCCATGTACACCCAGCCGAAGCCGATGCTCCACGCCTGGCCCGGACCGCCCACGAACGAGCTCACCGACCCGTACGTGGCGATGGTGGTCATGGCCAGCACGAAGCCGCCCAGGCCGCGGTTGCCGATGAAGTACTCCTTCACGAAGCCGCCGCCGTCCGACGCGCTCTGCGTGCGGTGGCGCACGACCACGCTGAGCCCTACGGCGAACGCGAGGAACAGCGCGACGGGGACGAGCGCGGCGAGGTTACCCATCGAGGCCCTCCTCGTCGTCCAGCGGGAAGTCGGCGAACACGAACCGCGCCAGCACGATGGCGGCGATGACCGCGGCGACCCATGTGCCCATGCACCCCGCGATTATCCACAAAGGCGTGCCGAACAGCTGGACGTCGAAGCCTGCGAGCCCGAACCCGCCCACGAGCCACACCGCCACGATGACGGCCAGCGCTGCCGCCGTGGCCTTCGCCTCCCTGTTCGTCTGAGCGAGCTTATCCCGATAGCTCGCAAGTTCCCTCTGCGCCATGCGCGCACCTCCCCGCCGTCGCCGCGCCGTTTCGTCCAACGTATGGTACACCAAGCGCAGCCGTCCCGCGCGCCCCAGTTGGGGCTAGATGGCCGATGACACCTTTTCCAGCAAATCGGCTTTGCCGTTGACGCCCATCTTCGCGTAGATGCGGCGCACGTGGCTCTTCACCGTGTTGAGCGACACCACCAACTCGTCGGCGGCCTCGGCGAACGTGCGGCCCTCCATGAGCAGGCGCAGCACGTCCTCCTCGCGGCGCGTCAGGTCGTAGGAGCGCGCGAGGCGCGCGCAAGTGGCGTCGAGGCCGGTGCCCCATTCCGACCCCGGCGCGGCAGCCGGCGTTGCAGGTCGGGGAGCCGGCCGATGGAGCTGCAGATAAGCCACGGCAGCGGCCATGTCGCGGTTGCGCCAGCGGCGCTCGAGCAGCAGGCACGACGGGAACGACAAGAGACACGCGCAGGCGGCGAACGTCGCGGCCGCATCGACGCCCCGCGTATCGAGCGCCATAAGCGATCCGACAAGGGTCACGCCGAAGCAGGCAGCCCACGCGCCCGCCGCCCGATACGCCGTGCGGTTGACGCGCGTGCGGAAAAACGCCCGCACCACCGCCGCGCAGAACGCGGCGTACACGACGCACGTCAGCGCCAGCACCGCCACCGTCAACCACGAAACCATCGCCGCCCCTTCCCTTTTGCCGCTTGGATCGTCCCAGCATAGCGCAAGCCGCCCGGCGCGGCCGGCAGAACCGGTGATGAAAAACTTCATCATTGCCGCATCGCCGAGGGTCGTGCTAGGTTGGATGCAGAAGAACACGAAGAAGGAGAGCCTTATGAGCGCAGCACGCAGCAGAATCGCACGGACCCTGATCGGCGCCGCCTGCATCGGGGCGGCCACCTGCGCGTTCGTCTGGTTCGCCTTCCAGTTCGCCCCCGGCGAGCCGCGCGAGCTGACCGTCGGAGACGAGAGCTACGCGTCGTCCATCGAAGCCAGCGGAAACAGCCGATACGTCGCAGAAGGGATTGTCGACATCCCCTTCGGGCAAACTTACAAAACCGATGGATTGACCTGGGGTAAATGGTTCAGCGTCAGCGAGGATGAACGGAGCTCCTGGTCCGACGAGGAGCGCGAGCAACGCCTCGCGTCTGAATCGTACCTCTACGACTCCAGCGGCATCGAGTTCGCCGCACAGGGACTCAAGACGGTCTCGCTGGAGGCTTTCGCGGAGTGGTACCCTCATTATGCGGAGACGACGGGCTACACCGAGGCACGCAAGCACGCATGCAAGGTACTGCTCGTCGATATCGCGATGACGAACACAAGCGATCATGCCCAAACGCTCCCCCGTTTCGTTCTATGGAGCGAGGACGCCAACGGAGCGAACGACACGCTGGAAAATGGGATGGGCAGCGACAAATACCTGTTCGAAGAAATGTACGGCGAATCCTCCGACCGCGGCCTCGTGGAAAAGCACCTACCCGATGGCTGGAACGTGCTCGAGCCCGGAGAAACGCGCAGTTGGACCGTACCGTCCCTCATCTACGAGAACACGTTCCGCGATCCGGCGGCCTACGAGAACATCGACCCGTCCCGCTTCTGCGTAGCTTTGGCCGACTACGACCCGCCCACCATCTATCGCCTCTGGCTGGGCTGAACCAGCGCCCCCTTCGTCATCCTGAGCGAGCGCAGCATTTGACAGTCCAGCGGACTGTCAAGCTCCCGAGCACGCGAAGCGAGCGCAGGGAGGCCCCGCGCAGCGGGGACGCGAAGGATCCCATGCGGCGCCAGCCGTGGCGCTTTCCGCTGTCGCCGCATGGGATCCTTCGACTCCGCGCCTTGCAGCGCTGCGCTCAGGATGACAACCTAGGGCGTAGTTACTCGCGCACGGCGCGCTCGCGCTTCAACCGGCGAAGCTTGCGGGCGATGCGGACGAACCCGCACGCCATGAGGATCATGATCGCCGCCCACAGCACGGCGATCGGCAGCATTTCCGGCAGGAAACCGCCTCTATGCAGCAGGCTCGCCGCTGTCGTCACCTGGACGAGGAGCACGGTCAGCACCAGCACCTCGATGCGGCGCAGATGCGCGATCTTGGAGTCGATGTCGGAGAACAGGTCAAAGGGCGCGCCATCGCGCGGGCGGCGCAGGTACGTCCAGCGGCCGTACGACCCGATGCACTCGATGTCCAAGTCGCGCAGGAAGTCCAGATAACAGCGGCCCTCGGAGCTGCCCGCCGTATGCTCCAGCAGCTCCAGACGGTACTCGTACTCCCCCGGCGCTCCCTCCTCGAACACGTAGCGGATCCCGCATACGTCGACGAGGGCCAGCCCGCGCGCGGCCCAGGCGTTCAGCCAGTCCTCCTCGCGGTCGAAATCCCATGCCCAGAACAGCCGGTGCATGACCCGCTTCATGCCGACCACCTCCCCACGATCTCCTCGCCGTTTCCCACCAGCTCGCGCAGCCGGTCGAGCTCGACCCGCACCGCATCGCGGCCGGCGCCCGTCAACCGGTACTCCTTCTTGCGCCCCGACCCTGCGCCGGGCGCCGGCTCGATCCAGCGCCGTTTCTGCAGCGTGTCGAGCGCGCCGTACAGGGTGCCCGCCGCCAGGCGCACGCGGCCGTTGCTCAGGCGCTCGGCGTTTTGCATGATGCCGTAGCCGTGCAGCGGCTCGTCGAGCGAGAGCAGGATGTAGAACACCGCCTCGGTCAGCGCGATCGATTCCACGGTTCCCTCCGTTCCAAAACTATATCGGCTTCCGATATAGTCAGTATATCGGAAGCCGATATAGTACGCAACCGTGAAAAAGAAAGCGACCCCGGCACGCTGCCGAGGTCGCTGTCACGCGGAGGATGGGGAGCAAGCGTCTACAGCGCGGCCTCGCGCAGCTTCTCCACCAGCTGCTCGACCGGCCACGCGCCGAGGTCGCCCTCGTGGCGCTCGCGCACGCTGACCGTGCCGTTCTCGATCTCCTTGTCGCCCAGCACCACCATGTACGGGATCTTCTGGCTTTGCGCCTTCGCGATCTTCACGCGCATGGGCTCGTTCTGGTCGTACACCTCGATGCGGCCGCCCGCGGCCTTCAGCTGCTTCGCCAGCTCGTGCGCCGCCTCGTTGTGACGGTCGGCCAGCGGCAGCACGGCCACCTGCACGGGAGCCAGCCACAGCGGCAGCGCGCCGGCGTAGTGCTCGATGAGGATGCCGAGGAAGCGCTCGATGGAGCCGAAGATGGCGCGATGGAGCATCCAGGGGCGCTCCTCGGTGTTGTCCTCGGTGCGGTAGGTCAGTTCGAAGCGCTCGGGCATGTTGAAGTCCACCTGCACGGTGGAGCACTGCCAGGTGCGCCCGATGGCGTCCTTCACCTTGATGTCGATCTTCGGGCCGTAGAACGCGCCGTCGCCCTCGTTGATGTCGTAGGCCAGCTCGTGGCGCGCGCAGGCTTCCTTGAGCGCGTTGGTGGCGTGCTCCCACATGTCGTCGGTTCCGATGCTCTTCTCCGGGCGCGTGGAGATCTCGGCCTCGTACTGGAACCCGAACGTGGACATGATATGGTCCACGAGGTCGAGGATGGCCACCACCTCGTCCACTACCTGGTCGCGCGTGCAGAACACGTGCGCGTCGTCCTGAGTGAAGCCGCGGGCGCGCAGCAGGCCGTGCACGACGCCGCTCATCTCGTGGCGGTACACGGTGCCGAACTCGAAGTAGCGCAGCGGCAGGTCGCGGTAGGAATGCAGCTCGCTCTTGTACAGCATCACGTGGCCCGGGCAGTTCATGGGCTTCACGGCGTACTCGGTGAGGCGCGGATCCTCGTCGGTGCCCTCGTTGATGTTGAAGAAGTACATGTTCTCTTTGTAGAAGCCGTAGTGGCCCGAGGTCTTCCACACGTCGGCGTTGTACACGTGCGGCGTGATGACCTCCTCGTAGCCGCGCTCGTACAGGTCGCGGCGCAGCCACTCCTGCATGGTGCGGATCACGCGCGCGCCCTTGGGCAGGTACATGGGCAGACCCACGCCGGCCAGCGGATCCATGGTGTAGATGCCCAGCTCGCGGCCCAGCTTGCGATGGTCGCGCTTCTCGGCCTCCTCCAGGTTGCGCAGGTGCTCGTCCAGCTCCTTCTGCTTGAAGAAGGCGGTGCCGTAGATGCGGGTGAGCATCTCGCGCTCGGCATCGCCGCGCCAGTACGCGCCGGCCAGCTTGGTCAACTTGAACGCGCCCAGCTTGCCGGTAGAGGGCAGGTGCGGGCCGCGGCACAGGTCGGTGAACTTGCCGATGGTGTACGTGGTGATGACGGCGTCCTCCGGCAGCTCGGCGATGAGCTCCAGCTTGAACGGCTGGCTCGCGAAGATCTCCTCGGCCTCGGCGCGCGTGACCACGCGGCGCTCGAAGGCTTCGTCGGCCTTCACGATCTCGGCCATGCGGGCCTCGATGGCGGCGAAGTCGTCCGGCGACAGCGCGCGGTCGAGCTTCACGTCGTAGTAGAAACCGTCCTCGATGGCCGGCCCCACACCGAACTGCACGTCGCCGTAGAGGTCGACGAGCGCGGCGGCCATGACGTGCGCGGTGGAGTGGCGCAGAAGCTCCAGCCCCTCGTCGCTCTTGGCCGTGACGATGGCAACCGAGTCGCCTTCGGCCACGGGAGCCGAGAGGTCGACCGGCCGGTCGTTCACGATGCCCGCGAGCGCGGCCTTCGCCAGGCCGGCGCCGATGGACGCGGCCACGTCGGCGACGGTGGAGCCGTCTGCGAGCTCTTTCTTCGAGCCGTCGGGAAGTACGATGTTCATATCTGTTCCTTTCCTGTGCCGGGCGCGCACAAAGCGCCTGCACGATCGGTTCGCAGCGAGCGCGCCTTGCGCCCGCCTTTGCGACAAAACAACGAAGCCGCCCCGTTGTTCGCGAGGCGGCTTCGATTGCATTGCGAAGTGGTTACTGCACGCCGTGCTCGGACTGAGCGGGGCGCGCCTGCCTCGTCTGCTGCTGGGTCGCCGCCTGCTGCGGCTGCTGCGTTCGAGCGCCGCGCTGCTGCGGGGCACGACGCGTGCGCGGACCACCGGCAACGGGCGTGGCGCAGTACGGGCACACGGTCCAGGTGGGGTCGAGCGCGTGGTTGCAGGTGCCGCAAAGGTTCTTGAGACGCTGGTGGCAGTTCGGGCACAGCACGAAGTCGGCTTCCACCGGGTAGCCGCAGTTCGCGCACTCGCCGTACTTCATGAGCTCGCGCTGCTTCAGCGCGATCTCCAGCTCCTGCTCGTCGCGGTCGATCTGCAGCAGCGGCGGGCGCAGCAAGCAGTACGCGATGATGCCGAGCAACGGGACGAGCGCCACGATAGCCCACACGTACCAGTAGGAACCGCGCAGGTACGCATCGCGCACCACCCAGACGATGGACAGCACATACAGGATGACCAGCAGCACCACAACCACGGTGAACGCGGCTTGCAGTTCAGGAGTCCACAGCTGGTTAAGCAGTTCGCTCATTTCAACCTCGTTTTCTTGTATATTCAGCGACTGGTGCACAGGTATGGAAAACGCGCAATACATGCACACGATCAGTCATTATAGCAAAGTTGCCGAAAAACAAGCTCACGTGCAGGTAATTTCCGCAAGCTGTTGAATTCGAGGGCTGGTTCGAGAGCCGCCCCCTACCAGACTCTGAAGCTAAGCCCGGGCGCACGGAAGCGCGGCCGAGCCGAGCCGATGAGCGGGTTCGCGGTCGAGCCGGGCCGACGCACGGTTTCGGAGTGCCTGCGTGCAGCAAAATCGCCGGTTTGGCACGCCAGACCCGCCCGGATGCCATATTCCCAGGAGGCCGCCGAACACGATCTGGGGTTTCGCTTCGGCCTTTTTCGGGAAACGAGGCCGAAGTTCGTCGAGATGTGCCAAACCGACGATTTTGCTGCACCTCGACAAGCGAAACCGTGCGGAGGCGGACGCGAATCAACTTCCATGACAATGTTAGCCTCGTCAACCGTGCCGAAAACGGTTCCCAAATCGCACGATCTGGAAAAACGCCGGACGAAATACCGCGCGATGCCGAACAAGACAAGAGAACGGGGTCAGCGCCCCATCCATCCCCCGTCGTCCTGAGCGAGTGCGGCAAGTCGAAGGATAGCGATAGTGACGGACGCAACTCACAAAGAAAGCATTGAAGGTGGGTAGCGAACTTCTAGGATTGATCCTCGTCGGGGACGTACTCCATGATGTCGCCCGGCTGCACGTCGAATCGCTCGCAGATGCGAAGGATGGTGTCCGTGGTGACGGACTCCCCTTTGGAGAGCTTGGCGATGGTAGTTGACGAAAGCCCTATCTCTGTTTTGAGATCGGTCTTTTTATACCCCATCCGCGCAAGCATATCGAAAAGCTTGAAAAACCTAATGGAAGCCATCATTGTTCCTCCTCGCTGCTGACAGACTACCAGCAAACCGCAGCGTCGAAAAGCCGAGGATTAAAAGCACTATTTCCTTTTCATCAGCTCTGGATTAGAATATCCGAATATACAGATTTATTTCATTAGATTCGGATTTGAGGTTAAGATGTTCCGACAGTTACCGATCATCGAAACTATAGCCGATGCCGTCGACGAACTCACCGACGTGCGCATGACGCTCAGCGGCCTAGCCTCTTTAACCCTGGCGCTTGCGAACAGCGGCATGCACGAGCCCGACACCATAAGGCTGATCTCCTGCCTGCTAGACTACTGCGCGCTCACGACCGAAGCCGCCTCCGATAAATTCGACGAAGCTCCCCGTGATACGACTCGACCAGATCGCCTTTCATAACCGAGAAAAAAGCTATCGAAGCATCACGCCTGCGTGATATCTCCATGAGTTCACCTCGTTATCAGACGCGATCCAACCCTTTTTTCCTGCTCTTTGTCGAAAAACCAAAAGAACCGACCTTGTGCTTTCAGAGCTTCGTAATGATCCATATCTCGCATCTTGAACATTTTGGCAGGATGACCTCCGGCAACAGCACCCTTTGGAACATGATCGACGACGACACTCCCAGCCTGTATAACAGCGCCCTCTCCGATATGAGCCCCTCCAAGAACGATGACTTGATCCCCAAGCCATACGTTGTCTTCAATCACCACATCTTTATCAATCTTCGCCATACCATACGGAACGGCATCACCGTAGTCGAAGTCATGAAACGAACCAATTATCGAACACCCTCTTCCCGAATGAAAATTGCTCCCGATCCGAATTTCTCCTTCGCCAACAATTCTCATACCGTTAAAGTTAACGTTGTCTCCCAGAACGACGCTTTTCGATACCCATGAATAGCGATTCACTTTGAGACCTTTGCCCACCGTACGCGCACGGGTTCTCACGACCGCACCGAAAAGCACCTGCTTTACTTTCGAAATCAACCGTTTCACTCAGCATCCTCTCTCAAATCTATTGGTCACTCGCACCGTTCAAATAACGAGAATCCGAGAGCATTGTCATGTCTATCAAGACATCCGCAGGAATATCCACGCGAGCAACCCTTCCCACGACTTCCCCCACCAACGAGGGCGAGATGCCCGTGCCCGGTCTCTTAAACGTGAGCATCCCCTTATCTATCACGCTTCCAGCGGGTATATCCGCCGCCGCGACAAGAGACCGACGAGCATTGGCCCTTGCAGCAGTTTCCGATTCGCTATGTCGTAACGAGGAATCGCCAAGTAGTGTTTCAACGAAGCACACGCCTTCGAGGATCGTTCGGGCATCAGAGGGATCCATGGCGTGGTAATGGTCATTTCCTGGAAGCGTCTTATCGAGCGTGAAGTGCTTCTCCACAATGCGAGCTCCAAGCACGTAAGCCGTCTTGACAACCTCGGCAGAGGGGTCGGGCTTACAATGGTCCGAATACCCCACAATTACGTCTGGAAATTCCCGGGTGATCGATGCAATCCTGCTCAAATTAGCATGCTCGTACGGCGTTGGATATTCGAGCACGCAATGCAGCAGAGCGAGCGGACTGTCGTTCACGGCGCGTACCGCCTGAACGGCAGAACGCATCTCGGTCAAGTCGCCAGCCCCAACCGAAAGAATCATAGGCTTGCCTTTTCGAGCCTGATGCTCGATGAAAGGGATGTTCGTCAGGTCGGATGAAGACACTTTGTATACCCCCATCAGGGGTTCTAGATAATCAGCCGACTCGAAATCAAAGGGGGTCGAGCAGAAACCTATCCCGATCGAGTCGCAATAGACGGAAAGTTCTCGATACTCCCTCTCTCCAAACGAGTCGTATCGCTTGAAAAGCTCGTATTGGCTCGTTGAGGATTCCTCGCTCGTATCCCAATACGAAGGAGAATGTCGGGAAGCGAGCGATTCGGCCTTGTACGTCTGAAATTTCACCGCATGAACGCCAGCTTCGCTCGCTTCTTTGCACATGAGCTTTGCCGCCTCCATAGGGCTGATGCCACGCTGCCGAGCGATATCGTAATAATTGACGCCGATCTCAGCTATGAGTGTAAACGCCCCGCTTGCAATCCTATCCTCTAAGTTCATAGTACGTCTCCCAAAACGATCCTCTTTACTCTTCGTATCCCTAATCTCAAATCGTTCTCAAGCATCAGCTTGCGCATCTCTCGCCGTACGGACCTCGCCCCCGCAAGCCACGCTATTGTTGAAGCGAGGTCTTCGTCGGAAACCTCGCTTCCGAGCCCCAGGTTGATGAACCCGTTATCCATTTGAGCAAACGTGTGGAGCTGCTCGCGTTCGTTCTCCGCGAGAACAATTGTAGGCACGCCCATGCAGGCAAGCTCGAACGTGGTGCGCCCTTGGGAGGAAAGAGCCATGTCGGCCTTACGCATATGGTCGCTCATGCGCAACACGTTGCGACTCACCTCTATCCCGCACTCAGGAACGCTTTGCACCGCAGGATTGTCGTATCCCGAGCCGAGAACGAAATCAAACGTCACGTCCACTGCCTCTGCATTATGCCTTTTTGCCAGTTCGTACACCCGCGCCGTCAAATCGAGCGGATCCGTTCCTCCAAACGTGACGAGAATCCGGCGCACCTCATCCGAATCTTCCGAAGGCTGCGTTATAAGGAACTCGTCCCGCAAGCAGACGTACCCCTTACCCGAATACACGTTTCCATGCGGAGACGCCCCTTCGTAAATGGCGTTGACAACAGCATCGGCCAACCTTGCGCCTTCACCCAAATCCTCGAACGTCACCAAGCGCTTAACATACCTCTTCACATCAGCCATAAGACTGGCATCGCTATCAAGGCAATCGTATACGAATACATCGGGACGGCGCTCCTCCAGCCATCGGAGCATCTCTTCGTCGTCCTCCACCTCTAAAACCGGCATATTCGCCGATTTCAACTTGGCGATTCCTTCTCTATGACGTGCATTGCATACGAATACGACGTCATGCTCTATCAGTTCGTACCCAAGCGTTAATGCACGGTACACATGCCCAAGGCCAAGCTCCTTATGCCCGTCGACCCGAAACACGATGAGCCTTCGAGAGAGCATGGCTTCGCACACGATCCAATCTTGCATCGTGTCGATGTCGACCGCTTCGTCAGCAGGGACCTCAAAAACCGTAACGTTGTCCCCTATGCGAGACGAAGGCCCGATACACGAACGCTTCGAAACCAAAAATGCACCGGTTTCAACATAGTTCGGCGGAAGCTCCTGTCGATTGAGACGTCGTTCGTAATTCGGAACAAAACGATTCCGACCGTCTTTGCCCCAGCTCAAATGAGGAGCGTTTGTCGCACTCACCATCGTATCCGAATCGGAATTCAAAAACCGCTCAATCGCCGTATCGAGAGTGCGCACTGTTAGCAAAGGCGAGGTAGGCTGCATCGTGATGACGATGTCGTATCGCACACCCCGCAACGCTTCCACACGAACCACTGCGTCATTCACTACCGGATCGAGCATAATATCGTCTCCGGAAAGTTCCGGGCTGCGCTCAAGAGCAACAACGCCATCGATCTGTTCTACGAAATCCAGTATCTCTCTCGAATCAGTGCTAACGGCAACATCGGTGATACAGCTGCTCTCTGCTGCACATGAAATCGCATAGTCAATCAACGGCCTGCCGTGCATAAGGCGCATATTCTTTCGTGGTATCCCTTTCGAGCCTCCTCGAGCAGGAATGACAGCGAGCACGTTCCTCTCCACATTCATCAAATGAAGGCACCTTTCCTGGAGACGACACGTCGACGAACAACCCTTTGATTCGGCGACTTTTCCAACTTCTTCGCAGCCCTACTCGCATCCGCACAACAAAAACCTTGATCATGTGCCGACGTGGCTAGAACGAACACAAAGAACAGCAAGTAATGACTCGTCATGGTCGAATGCATCACCATGCCGACAAGAAAAAACGGAACCCAAACGCCAGCCGTCTCTTTTCTGGCATAAGGGGCGATGACAATGCTGAACACAGCAAAGTAAAAAATTGTATAGAGAACCCCGTGCTTAAGAAGCAAGTTGATGACCGCGTGGTGCGGCTGCACAACCCTGTACCCATGCAACGAAGCACTCGCGAGCAAAGTGTCTTTATCGCCAAAAGGGTTTCCAATGTTCATGACGCGCCGGATGTCGATATCGTATCCACGAAAAATCAAAAGCGGATCCTTGGAAATCTGCTCGATAGCATAAAGATTGGAATTGAACCTGATAGCATTAGAGGTATCATTCAAACCTCGCGATGCTAAAGAGGCCGAAACGGTATCGCCTCCGACGACAGCCGTACTCCACCACCAGCTAAACGTCACGATTGAAAAGAACATGAGAGCGAAGAGCAAAAACAACACGACAGGATGCACGGATCTCGAAGGCTGAGAAACCGACCCCTTTCGTCGCGCTCTGATCCATATCACAGCATTTATTAAAGCAAAGCATAGAAGCATCATTTGATATCCCCTGCTGTTGAGGACGAGAGCCGCAACTACACATACCGCTACGCCAAGCTTTCGCTTCTCGTACCAGCACCAGCAGAAAAACAGGAACAGCACCACGCCAAAATAGTTCTTGTCGTACGAACCAAAAACATAATAAGGAGTTTCCGCGTCGCGGCGAAAAACGGAAACCAGCACAACCGCAAGGGCAAGGCAATAAAAGACGCGTTTCATGAAGGGACTAATCTCGAACGAGGACGGTCGTATGCAATAGAAGAAAAGAACCGTTAGCAGGAGAAAACTCGTGTCGATGAACAAATCCCGCATGGAATAGGGAGAAATCGCCATCGTGAGGAGAATCGAACCAGCAAGGCCGAAAAGGCAAAGGATCATCGGCAACGACATCTTTGTCTCGTCCAGCTCTTCTCTTCCAAAGAGACCGGTCGCAATCACCAATACTGCGGTAAGAACCACCGATGCATAAACTTTGTTTGCCGGCGACAAGAGAAAAAGAACAAGCAGCAAAAGAACCATCAAGATTGAGTACACAATGCCAATGTGACTTTTTCTCGCGCTCGGCGCTGTAGTATCAGTTTTTTGCGCAATCACGAATTTGCTCCTGTACGAACCATAGCTCCTGAACGTTTCATATAGAAAAGCCCCACTGAATACGTGAATAGGTAGGACACCGCGTTAGAAATGAGCATGAGAAGGCAAAGCACCCAAAGACTACCGACCCAAGAAGAGAAAGCAATCGAAGCGGCATACAAAACCAAACGGAACAGCGACGAAACAACCTGAAGGCGGGGCGGGGCAACTTTAAGAACTACGACCATATTGAACGAGTTGACAACCGCAAATATCGATGCTGCATTTCCCAACGGCATCAACGACAAGGCCTGGTCATAAAGCGTAGGATAGAGAATCATCGCGAACAGCGGCCCAATGAAGAAGACAATCGCATACATGAAAAGCCCCGCTGCGAGTATGAACAGATTCACTAAGTGATACCTGCGGACGGTTATCTTGACTACGCCGTCGCTCATGTAACTGAGCATGATGGAACTGATCGGTGAGGAGAAAAACGAGAACGTCTTGCCGAAAAAGGTTGCAACGTAATAGGTCGACACAGCCGAAGGCCCTAAGGCCGGATACAGCAGCAACCGATCAACGTACACCGACGAATAGGTGATGAGATTGCTCGCTATAAGAGACACATAGGTGCGCAGCGACGACCCAAAAAGCCTTGTTTTGCCATACGGTTCTGAAAACACGTTTGAGCATCGTGCAAAACATGCGAGGGCAAATGCTTCTCCAAGTATGAACACGAAAGGCCAGAATCCGCTTGCGAAAGCAACGCCCATACCTACCACATAACCCAAAGCAGTTAAGAGGTTGACTAGCAACAGCTTCTTGGAATTGAAATGAAGCCTGAACGCGACGAGACAATACGCCTTCACGATACTCATACCCGTAAGGATCCCAACAGCTAACGCCATCAATAGATCCATCGATAGAAGTTGCCAGCACACTATCGCAGTCGCCACTGCCAGTACGGGGGCAGAAATGGATAGGAGGTATTTGAAGTCTCCCGGTCCTATTCCGGCTTTCTCATAGCGTTCGTTGCGAATAATCCTCGTATTGCACAAGGTGCTCCCGAACGACGGCTCAAGCGCGTTGACGATCCCTATCGCCACCAGGAACAAACCGTATCGATCGCCGTCAAGCTTCCACGCCAAAAACGGATACACGAGAAGCTGCAGCGTCCCTACGAGAACCACGGTCGCACCGATAGTGAGAGCGAAATCGGTCGATGCTTTTTTCAAGAAGTCTTTTTTCATGGTTTCACGATCATCGAATAACCGTTTTGCCCCGATCAGGACTCAAGAAAGCCTCTAACGAGCCGTTCCGTATTCTCGAGCGCAGCCTCGTGCCAGACGTAGGATTTCAAGCTGTCAGAAACGGATTCGACCTCTACGCTCATGCGCCCCACAAATTCAGATGCGTCCTTCACAAGCTCGGCCGCACCTGACCTCATCAGCGGTTGAGCAATTTCACTGTCAACCGTATCCAGGATGAACACGCGCTTTCTATAGGCTATAGCCTCGAAAAGCACCGTGCTCGATATCCCTACGACAACTGTCGCCCTTTGCAGATACCAATCGATATCCCCGGTCTCCGCGATCTCAACCCTGGTGCCGACCTCCGTCAATTCAGGATGGACGACCCTCCACGAGTTTCTTTCGGAAGGATGCAGTTTCACGACAATGCGGTATTCGTTCGCACGCGGATCCCGAGCAAGATCGCACACGAACGAGGAAACCGCACCGTTGTCATAACCCTGAGACACCACCAAGACGAAAGGAACGTGCTCGTCTACCTGTTCTTTTTCGATGTCGAAAGACGCTTTCAACCCTCGCTCAAGCGGAATGGATCCTACGGCGATCATCCGTCGATCCCTATCCGGCACAACGCATTCGTCAATCCAATACTGACCGAATGCGGCGATACGGTCAGGAAGGTATCTTCCGCAGTCCGGCGCATCAAGATTGTACGCAATATGACCAGGCCCTATTTGCCCATGCTGGAGTTCGATTACCGGTATGCCCAGCTCATGAAGAACTTCGTTGCAGACGAGACAGAACACCGAGTAATGCTCGACCTCGACGACGCATTCAGGTTGCCATCTTGAGAAGATTTCACAAAACGATTTCGAAAGCGCGTAATAGCCAGTCACCACGTAAGAGGTTCTTTTAGCCAGAGCCTCCCGATCAATCTCGACATCGAATTCACACTCGAGCAGCCCCACCAATTCCGCAAGGTCGGACAAAACGCAACGAGACGCTTTCTCCCACTTTCTTGTTGCAAGAGCAACAAGCCATCTAGCCTCTAGGATATCCGTGTATATCGTAAGATCTTCAAGGGAGTCTTTTACATGGGCAAGCTTATGGGGACGCTCCAGAATCGAGCAGTCGTCTGCAAGGTCTCGAGCCAGATCCTCGAGGAACACGTTGCAAACGCCGTTCGAACCAGCGGTTTTCTTCCAATTGCCTAAAAAGACAACCTTCTTGCCTTCCCTTACCCCCGTCTCGATACCGCTCCGCGATTCACCCAGCTGCATGAGGAGACGAGGCAGGCTTCTTGCGATATTAGCCTTTGAAAACTGCGCATGAAAATCAGGATGCCCACCGAATTCGAAACGTCGAACCTGCTTGCATACCGAGTCGAACAGCCACTTCCTCAGAAGATGCCAATAGTGCATGCCATCGACATTTCGACTGAAAACATCATGGCGATTCTCAAATGCAAGAAACGCTTGCACGAGAAGCACCCTGTTCCCGTAATCCACTCCAGCCACGCCCGGTTCGTTCAAATCCGTAAACAAACTCATAGCCGCCAAAAGCTTCCATAAGACGAGAAGCGCTTCGCGTCCAATATTCCTTTAACATCCAAAAGCACCTTGCTTTCGTCGGGCTTGTCTCCGAAGAAAGCATCAATACGCTCGAAGCCCAGCTCTTTGAACTCATCATGGGCAACCGCGACAATCAGGCAATCTGCGTTCGCAATATCACCCGACTCGCGTAGCTGCATGCCGTAAACCTGCTTCACCTCGTCTCCCGAAGCCCAAGGATCCACCACCGACGGCTCGACTCCATATTCCTTTAGCCTCATGACAATGTCGTACACCTTGGAATTTCGAACATCGGGACAGTTCTCTTTGAAGGTAATGCCCAAGACGACCACGTTCGAGGACTTGGGAGCAAGCCCAACTCGCACCATCTCCCTGATGGCCGTCTCGGCAACAAACCCTCCCATGGCATCGTTCACTCTTCTGCCCGAAAGAATGATCTGAGAGTGGTAACCGAGCTTCTCGGCCTCGTAGGTAAAGTAATACGGATCAACGCCGATGCAATGCCCACCAACCAGTCCTGGTTTAAAGCCGAGCGCATTCCACTTCGTGTTCATGCCCTCCACGACTTCGCTCGTATCGATACCCATGCGGTCGAAGACCATGGCAAGCTCGTTCATGAAGGCAATATTGATATCGCGCTGGGAGTTCTCCACTACCTTAATTGCTTCAGCTGCTTTGATCGAGGAGACCGGATAGGTGCCTGCCTCTATCACGATGTCGTACACGCGTTTGATTTCTTCAAGGGACTCATCATCCATGCCCGAAACGATTTTTCGGATAGTGGTCAAGGTATGGACTTTGTCCCCGGGGTTGATTCGCTCAGGACTGTAACCCACTTTGAAATCAACGCCGCACCGCAATCCGGATTCCCTCTCAAGGATAGGAACGCATACGTCCTCCGTGACCCCAGGATAGACGGTAGATTCGAAAACCACGATCGAACCCCATTCAAGGTGACGGCCAAGCATGGTCGACGCCCCAACAACCGGCGACAGATCGGGGGTCTTGTCCTGATTGATCGGAGTAGGAACAGCAACTATATGAAAACGCGCTTCCCGTAAACGTTCGGGATTCGACGTGAAGTCGACGCCTGTGGAGCTGATCGCCTCGTCGCCTACTTCTTTCGTCGGATCGACCCCCTTTCGGTACAAGCGGATTTTCTCTTCGTTGACATCGAATCCGACAACTTCGATATGCTTAGCGAACTCAACCGCTATCGGCATGCCAACATATCCCAGTCCGATAAGGGATAGCTTCGTCTTCCGCTCGACCAAATCTTGGTACACGCTCACTTTACCGTTTTCCTATTCTCTTCAGAACTGCATGAAACATCTGCCAAAACAGGCAGTAGCCTGCATATGGCTTGCTCAAACCTTCAATCTCCGTATACAGGAACCATGTTCCCTTCACTGCCGAAACCTTATTCGCGCTGAGCGAATCGCTTCGCTTCCTATTCGCCGCCAACACTTCATCGAACCCATGAAGACATCCGTACAGCTTTATAACCTGGAGCCACGTTGCGGCATCCTGCCTTTTTCGTATATCCGGCATGACGAGAGCTTTTTTATCGACGAGCTCGGTATCGAACATGATCGTGTGCGAGCAGGTGGGAGGTTTTTTCAGAAATTTTTTATAGTCGAGACGCTCATCGATATGAACGATGTTGCGAAAGCTTCCGTCTTCGTTCACCGTCTCGTACGACGTCATGCATGCTCCGAAACGGTTCTCGGTCATGAAGGTGATCTGCCTCTCCAACTTCTCTTTCTTCCAGTAGTCGTCGGAATCCAAATAGGCAATAAACCTGCCGCACGCAGCCGCTAAAGCCCTGTTCCTAGAAAAAGCCGCTCCCCTGTTGCAATCGTTTCTCAATACGACGAAACGATGATCCCGCTCCGAAAACTGAAGGGCTATCTCAAGCGATCCATCCGAACTGCAGTCGTCAACCAGAATCGCCTCCCAGGAAGACAGGCTTTGAGATACGATCGAATCCAATGTTTCAGCCAGATATCGCTCGCAGTTGTAAAGAGGAATGATGATGCTCACGAGTGGGGCGTCGGCCTCGCCGAATTCCCAAAACTCGATCAGATGCTCGTCAGCGCCGGCGTGTATGGAGCAGAACTTTCGCACTTCGAAGGCGCGCGTCTTATCGTCGCGTAAAGACTCCACTTCAGAAGACAACGCTCATACCCCCGTCTTGTTGATGATGGATTTGAATGTTTCGAGAAATACAACCACGTCCAGTTTGAGATTCGCGTTCCGCACGTAGTACAGCTCAAGTTGTTGGCGACTGCCGTCTTCGTAGGTTGCATCGTTTCTTGCTTGAACCTGCCACCAGCCGGTGATGCCGGGCTTCATGCTCAGGAAAGCGTCCACATCCGTACCGTACGCAGGCAGCTCGTCGGCCACCACGGGACGCGGGCCCACGATGCTCATAGAGCCAGCAAGCACGTTGAGGAACTGGGGCAGCTCGTCGAGGGAGGTCCTGCGCAGGAAGCGCCCGACTCGCGTGACGCGGGGATCGTCCTCCACCTTGCGCTCGCTTCTCCACTGCGCCAGCTGCTCAGGGCTCAGATGCTTCTCGACATCGTCGGAGTCGGCCACCATGGTGCGCAGCTTGAAGATGCGTAACGGTTGGCCGCGATAGCCGATGCGCTCTTGGCGGTATATCGGCGAACCGGGGGATTCGAGGCGAATGATCAGTAAGAGCAGCGCGATCGGCGCCAAGCCAACAACGACCACGCACAGCGAGAACGCTATATCGAAAGCGCGTTTAACAAAGCGGTAGACCAGACCGTTCCCGGCGGTCTCAGCGACGTGCTCCTCCTCAGAAACAGCGAACGCGCTTTCCCCGGCTTCCGCCGCTAGCGTGCCGCCTTCGAGTAAATCTTCTGTTGTCGTTTGAGTTTCAACCACCAGCACACGACCCTTGCGGTCAGCACCCCCCCCCCGTTGAGCGATTCAGCCTCATGCGGACTTCCTCACGATTTCCAGACCGACGCTGGCGGGGACGGTACGACCGAACAGGCTGACGTCGATGTAGGCGCGACGCTTGTGGCGGTCGATCTTGCGGATGTCGCCCTCGAAGCCCATGAGCGGACCGCGCGTGACGGTGATCTTGTCACCGCTTATGTAGCCCTCGCTCATGCGCACGGTATGGTTGCCGTCCATGAACGACAGGAACCAGTCGCGTTCCTTACCAGTGAGCGGGAAGAACGAGTTCTCCTCGTTGCCCAGCAGACGAATGGGCATGGGCACGCGCGACAGCTCCCTATTGAGAGCCTCGGGGTCATCGGTCACGAAGAACAGGTACCCCGGGAACAGCAGCCGCTTCACCAGGCGCCATTCGCCGCGGATCTTCCACATGACCTCGTATTCGGGCATGAAGCAGTCCTCCATGACGGAGGGCGGTACCAAACGGCGGCACATCTCGAGCGTCGAGGACTCACGACCCGCTTGCACTTGCGCCACGTACCACATGCCTGCTCCTTTCCCTCGCACATGTCGAACCGCTCCGTCAAAAGAAAAGAGGATGAATAGCTGCGCCCCGCCGCCGCCCTCAGGCAACGGCCGCTCATGCAGAGCCGGCTGCGCATCTATTCATCCTCTTGTCGATCGACGGAACGCGCTTTGCGACGATTTCGCCTTCTCAAGATATGTAACGAGCCTTGCGACTCCCGTATTTGTTGCTCAAATACAACAATCACGGCGAAAGAAAAAGGCGACGAGCGCCCTTCCCTCCCTTAACGATCATGCAATGTTGTATATAGTCCGTTGTTATATACACAACATCCACGATACGCTGCGACGATGCGAAACATACTTCAAATAAAAGTCGGTCTGCGCATCAAGGATCTGCGAGCCGTCCACGATGTCAGCCAAGAGCGGTTCGCCAACAAAATCGGCATGGACCGCACCTATCTGGCCTCCATCGAGGTCGGGCAGCGCAACGTCACCCTGCAGAACCTCGCGAAAATCGCGAACGGGTTCGACATGACGCTTTCCGAGTTCTTCGAGGGTATTCCCCGCGTCGACCCAAATACCTGACCATTTCGATCAGCGGTTCGTTCGTCGCGGTCTTTATTATACCTACATGTTGTATAAACACAACAAAAAGGTAACGAATGACGATAAATCCGCAACGAGCGGCATTGCCATACCAACGCCGTCCCGCAGCGCAACGGAATCGCGAGGCTCCGTCGCTGGTCGAGACGATCCCCTCCGTCAGTCCGCCGCCAAGGCGCACGCCTCTTGCTTGAAGAGCGGATGATCGGTACCCAGACCCTGAAGCTCTAACGAGACACCGGGAAGTTTGGCCGTGATCTCGAGGGTGCCGCCCAGGCTGGTGATGTAGCGCCGCAGCGTCTCCACCTGCATGACGTCGATGCTGCCGTTCTCCAGGTCGGAGATGCGCTTCTGGCTGACGCCCATCTTGGCGGCGACCTCCTTCTGCGTCATGCCGCACGCCTTGCGCGCCTGCTGCAGCTCATAGCCCTTGATCTTCGCCTCGACGAGAAGACGGCCTTCCTCCAACATTTCAGGAGTGATGTCAGGACGCGTTTCAAGAAATTCTTCGATGGAAAGGCTCTTCTTCATTTCTCATCCTCCAACTCGCTCAAATGCTGTCGGTAAAGCCTATCGGCTCTCGGAATAGCCCGCGCATACCAACGATTCCATCGCTCGCGGGTTCCGCCAGCCGATTTGTCGCCCGCCAGCAGCGTCACCGCACGCCGCTTCGGGTCGAACGCGAACAATATCCTGATCTCGCTTCTGCCGGAAGAAGGAGGTCTAAGCTCTTTCATGTTCTTGAACGACGAACCTTTCACCGTGTCCACAAGCGGCCTTCCCAGTCCTGGGCCCACATCGCGAAGCTCGTTCAGCGCCGCCGTCATACCGACGATCGTCTCCTGATCCTGCTCCTTAAGCCATGGAGCTATCAGGCTCAGGTCAACTTCCCAGTTCCCCATAATATACCTCACACGTTATTTTATGTCCAGCATTCCTCCTCGTTCAATGATAGCGACGCGATCTCACGCGCAGATGGCAGGGATCTAGCGCGGGTTCCCCCTGAATCCAGCGCCTTTCCCACGCCGCCCCAACGCGGTTTCCACGCGCGGCACCTACGAATCCAACGCGGATTACACGCGGTTCACCGACAAATCCAACGCGGTTTCTATGCGATTCAAAAGAGCCGTCGCCCCTGCAACACGAAAACGCCCCCTGTGCATCTTCGGGATGCACAGGGGGCGCAAGTAAAGCTGACTACATGAGTCCGCGATGCTTCCACCTTTGAAGCGCTCGTTGATCGCCTCCATGATGGCACCGTCCTGCGGTCGTTTCGCTCAGGATGGCAACGTGCGGAGCCCTGGCGGCTTCGTCCAGAACGACGAATCGCACGGGTTCCTTCGACAAGTGGCTCGATGGCCGAACGCCGGATCGCAAAATCAACCGCGCACCTCGACGGCGCTCCGCACGCCCTAGCGCTCAACCCACCTTCGGCCGCTTTCCTTCGCCCGGTACATGGCAACGTCAGCGCGATCCAGCAGCGAGCGAACGGTGTCATCCGGCCGCACGAAGCACACGCCGCAACTTGCCGCAAGCGAGAACGACCCCGCCTCAGCCTGGAACGCATGGCGCTCGATCGCGTCGATCTCAGCGAACAGACGCTCCAGATCGCCTTCCGAAAGTCCTTTCGGCGCGCACAGCACGAACTCATCGCCGCCGAAACGTCCGACCCACCCGTCGAAAGAGCGTGAGAAACTGCGCATCTTGCTCGCGAAGTACTGCAAGGCGTCGTCGCCGGCAATATGCCCGTACGTATCGTTGATCTGCTTGAATCCATCGATGTCGAGCAGAACCACGGCGGCCTCTCCCGCCGGCGATCCGCCACGTGCAGCCTGAACGAGAGATTCCAGCTCGTTGTTGATGAAGGTCTTGTTGTACAGCTTCGTGAACCCGTCGCGCACGGCGAGTTCGTTGAACTTCGTGATCATTTGGGTGATCTCGATGTTGTCGCGCACCTCGATGTCGGCCACCAGCAGGCTGTCCGTCACATCCTTGATCAGCTCGAGCACAAGCTCGGCGCCCTCTATGTCCATCGGCACGCTGGTCACGTGAAGCACGCGACCGTCGAGGTACTCGATCTTGAACACGGCGTCCTGCATCGTCAGGCAAGCGCGCGACGAGCAGTTGAGACACGGATCGTCCTGGTTCCACAGCTGGTAGCAGGGACCGTCGACCTCGATCAGACGATCCCCATCGCGGTCGTACGCGAACACCCGGTGGTCGCGCGGATCGACCAACCGGTAATAATCGAATCTCAGCAGGTCGGTCGCGGCGCTCGCAACCTCAGGATGGATGCTCGCGTACGGGAACACAGGCTACCCCAGCTCCGCCAGCTGCGCTTCCACGCGAGCCAGCTTGTCGGTCATCTCGGCATGCTTGGCGCGATCCTTCTCCACGATCTCGGGCGCGGCCTTCGCCAAAAAGCCCGGGTTCGACAGCTTCTTGCCCAGCTTCGCGGCGTCGGCGGCCAGCTTCACGCGCTCCTTCTCCAGGCGGGCGCGCTCGGCTTCAAAGTCCACCAGGCCCGACAGCACGATGTACACCTCGAGGCCCGGCGCCAGCGTCACGCTGGACTCGGCCGGCTTCTCCACGTCGGCGGCCATCTGAAGCGAGGCCACATTGCCCATGCCCTCGATCAGCCCGCGCTGCGCCTCCAAGCGCGCGATGTCGTCCTCCCCCGCTTTCACGGCCACGGCCAGCTGCGTCTTCGGCGAGATGCCGTAGCGGGCGCGCGTGCTGCGGATGGCCGATACCGTCTCGCACACCATGTCGATGGCACGCTCGGCATCCGCGTCCACGTACTGCGCCAGCGCATCGGCATCGGGCCATGCGGCCACGATGAGGTACGGCGCCTCCGTGCGGTCGATAGGCAGCTGCTGATAGATCTCTTCCGTCACGAACGGCATGATGGGGTGCAGCAGGCGCAGCGCCTGGTCGAGCACGAACACGAGGTTACGCTGGCACGCCGCGCGATCCTCAGGCGAGCCGTTCAGGCGCGCCTTCGAAAACTCGATGTACCAGTCGCAGAACTCGTTCCAGAAGAACGAGAACAGCTCGCGCGTGATCTCGCCGAACTCGAAGTTCCCGTACGCCTCGTCGACGCGGGCCACGAGCCCCGCCAGGCGCGAGAATATCCAACGGTCGGCCGGCGTCACAGGCTCGGGCGCGCCCGGCACGTAGTCGTCGAGGTTCATCGTCACGAAGCGCGCCGCGTTGCGGATCTTGTTCGCGAAATTGCGCGAGCTTTCCAGCTTCGCCTCGTTGAACTTGAGGTCCTGCGCACCCGTCACCTGCATGAGCAGGCCGAAGCGCATGCCGTCGGCTCCGTAGTCCTCCATGAGGCGCAGCGGGTCAACGCCGTTGCCGCGGCTCTTCGACATGGGCTTGCCGTCGGCGGCCATCACGGTCGGATGGATGATGACGTGCTCGAACGGGATGCGATCGGTGCAGTACATGGAAGCCATCACCATGCGCGCCACCCACAGGCCCATGATGTCGCGCGCCGTGGACAGCACCTGGGTGGGGTACGCCTGCTTCATCTGCGGCGCGTCCATGCCCTCCTCGGTCCAGCCCATCGTGGCGAACGGCCACAGCTGCGACGAGAACCACGTGTCCAGCACGTCCTCGTCCTGGCGCACGGGCTTGCCGCACACGGGGCACGTCTCGACGTCCTCCACCGACGCGTCCTCCCAGCCGCACTCGTCGCAGTAGAACATGGGGATGCGATGACCCCACCACAGCTGGCGCGAGATGCACCAGTCCTTGAGGTTGGCCAGCCAGTCGAGGTACACCTGCTTCCAGCGCTCGGGGTGGAACTGGATGGAGCCGTCCTCCACCACGCGCGCCGCGTCCTGCTTGAGGCCGTCGACGGCCACGAACCACTGCTCGGACTCCCAGGGCTCCAGCTTCGTGTGGCAGCGGTAGCACGTCATGACGGAGTGGTCGTGGTCCTCCACCTTGTCCAGCAGGCCCAGCTCGTCGAACGCGGCCACCACGGCTTCGCGCGCCTCGTCGCGGTCCATGCCGCTGAAGCGGCCGAAGCCGTCGACCACGTGCGCCGTCTCGTCGAAGATGTTGATGCGCTCGAGGCCGTTGCGCTCGCCCATGGCCCAGTCGTTCGGGTCGTGCGCGGGCGTGGTCTTCACGCAGCCGGTGCCGAACTCCATGTCCACGTGCCAATCGGCGAAGATGGGGATCTCGCGGTCCACCAGCGGCAGCTTCACCGTCTTTCCCACGAGGTGCTTGAAGCGCTCGTCCTTCGGGTTCACCGCCACGCCCGTGTCGCCCAGCATCGTCTCGGGGCGCGTCGTGGCCACCACGAGGTACTCCAGACCGTCCACCGGCTCGGTCAGCGGGTAGCGCAGGTACCACAAGTGGCCCGTCTCGTCCACGTACTCGGCCTCGTCATCCGAGATGGACGTGGTGCAGTGCGGGCACCAGTTGACGATGCGCTTGCCCTTGTAGATGAGATCGTCGTGGTACCAGTCCACGAACAGCTTGCGCACGGCCTTCACGTACGCCGGCTCCAGCGTGAAGTGCTCGTCGTCGTAGTCGCACGAGCAGCCCATGCCCTTGATCTGGTTCACGATGGTGGTGCCGTACTCCTTGTACCAGTCGTAGCACGCCTCGATGAACGCCTCGCGCCCGATCTCCAGACGGCTGATACCCTGATCGGCCAGCTTCTTGTCCACCTTGGTCTGCGTCGAGATGCCGGCGTGGTCGGTGCCCAGGATCCAGCGCGTGGGACGCCCCTGCATGCGCGCGCGGCGGATGCACGTGTCCTGGATGGTGTCGTTGAGGGCGTGGCCCATGTGCAGCACGCCCGTGATGTTCGGCGGCGGGATGACGATGGTATAGGGCTGTCCCTTGCCCGCACCCAGCTCGGGCGTGCGCTGGAAGTAGCCCGCGTTCATCCACGCCTCGAAAAGCGGGCGCTCGTGGGCGGCGAAGTCGTAGTCGATCTTCTTGCCGCTCTTGTCGTTCGTGTTATCGGCCATGGTCTGCTCTTTCGTCCTCAAAGTCTCTCAAACCGAAAAGCGGGCGCGCCGCTCGTCGCGATCCGCCCGCTCGTTTACCGTATCCCGCGTCCGCGCTACGCGCTCTGCAGGCTTGCCGCATCGCCCGCCGGAAGAGCTTCCGCCCCGTCCGTCGGCTCGATGTCGGGCTTCGTCTCCCCCGTGATGTCCGTCGCGCGGATGATCACCGTCGACGGGCCTTTCTGCTCGGGCAGGTCGTACATCACGTCCTGCAGCACGCGCTCGCAGATGGAGCGTAGGCCGCGGGCGCCCGTGCCGTGCTCCACCGCTTCGTGAGCGATGGCTTTCAAGGCTTCCGGCTCGAACGTCAGCACGGAATCCTCGAACTCGAACATCTTGGTGTACTGCTTCACCAGAGCGTTCTTCGGCTCGGTGAGGATGCGCACGAGATCTTCCTCGGAAAGCTCGTTGAGCGACGTCACCACGGGGATGCGCCCCACGAACTCGGGGATCATGCCGTACTTGTTCAGATCCTCCGGCAGCACGCGTGCCAAAAGCTCGGCCTCGGCGTGCTTCTTGCTCTCGGGCAGCTCGGCGTTGAAGCCCAGGCCCTTCTTGCCCACGCGGTCGGCGATGATGTCGGCAAGCCCGACGAACGCGCCGCCCAGGATGAACAGGATGTTCGTGGTGTCGATATGGATGAGCTCCTGCTGCGGGTGCTTGCGGCCGCCCTGCGGCGGCACGCTGGCCTCCGTGCCCTCCACGATCTTCAGCAGCGCCTGCTGCACGCCCTCGCCCGACACGTCGCGCGTGATGGACAGGTTCTCGGCCTTGCGGGCCACCTTGTCGATCTCGTCGATGTAGATGATGCCGATCTCGGCGCGCGGGATATCGAAGTCGGCCGCGGTCATGAGCTTGAGCAGGATGTTCTCCACATCCTCGCCCACGTAGCCCGCCTCGGTGAGGGTGGTGGCGTCGGCGATGGCGAACGGCACGCGCAACGTGCGGGCCAGCGTCTGCGCAAGCAGCGTCTTGCCCGAGCCCGTGGGACCCAGAAGCATGATGTTGCTCTTCGCCAGCTCCACGTCGCCGTCTACGGCGTCCGCGCCCAGGCTGATGCGCTTGTAGTGGTTGTACACCGCCACCGACAGCGCGCGCTTCGCCTGCTCCTGACCCACCACGTGCTCGGAGAGCTCGGCGTACAGCTCGTGGGGCGTGGGCAGGTCGGCCAACACGTCCTCCGGCGCCGGATCGGCGACCGAAGCCGTCACGACCCCGTCGCCCACCCGCGCGTGACGGCCCTCCTCGGCATGGGAGAAGCCCTCCGCCATCGCTGCCTCGTCGTGGCCCGGAACGCTCAGCCCCAGGTCGCGCATCATGGCATCGGCGCACACGGAGATGCACTCGTCGCAGATGTAGATGCCGTTCGGCCCCGATATCATGGCCGCCACCTGATGCGGCTGCTTGCCGCAGAAGGCGCAGGCGATATCGGCGTCTCGGCCTTCGAATTCGTCGTCGCGTCTGTCGTTCATGTATCCTGTTCGCTTCTCTACTCGTCGGTGTTCGGCGCAACCGCGCGCGAGGTGGTGATGCGGTCGACCAGGCCGTAGGCGACGGCCTCTTCGGCGGTCATGTAGTTGTCGCGCTCGGTGTCGTTCTGGATGGTCTCCAGCGTCTGGCCCGTGTTGTCCGCGAGGATCTTGTTCAGGCGGTTGCGGGTCTTCAGCATGAAGTCGGCCACGATGGCGATCTCGGTCTGCTGGCCCTGCGCGCCGCCGGACGGCTGGTGGATGAGTACCATGGAGTTCGGCAGGCACAGGCGCTTACCCTTGGCGCCGTTGGACAGCAGCACGGCGGCCATAGAGGCGCACTCGCCCAGGCAGATGGTGGACACATCGCACTTGATGAAGTCCATCGTGTCAAGGATGGCAAGACCCGCGGTCACCGAGCCGCCCGGCGAGTTGATGTACAGGGAGATGTCCTTGTCCGGATCGGCGCTCTCGAGGTGCAGCAGCTGCGCCACCACAGAGTTGGCCACGTTGTCGTCGATCTGCTCGCCCAGGAAGATAACGCGATCGTTGAGCAGGCGGGAGTAGATGTCGTAGCTGCGCTCGCCGCGCGGGGACTGCTCGATAACGTAGGGAATCAGTGCTGATTTGGGATCAAAGCTCATAAGGTTGCCTCGCTTGTCTCTTGCGGCCGCTCGGCGGCCTGCTTGCGTTTATGCCATAGTGAGGTTTATCGCTGCGCTGTGCAAGGCCGGGGTACCGTTTCGTTACCTCGAGCCGCCCGACGACGCGCGGATGCGCGGCCGGACGGCTCGATGTGCTCACGGTGCTATTCTGCGTCGTCGGCCTTGGCCTCGACGTCCTCGTCCTTCTTCGCAGCCTTCTTCGGAGCGGCCTTCTTGGCGGGCTTCTTCGCGGGCTCGTCGCCTGCGGGCTCGTCCTTCTTGGCCGTCTTCTTGGCCGCAGCCTTCTTGGCCGGCTTCTTTTCCTCGTCCTTCTTCTTCGAGAGGTCGAGCTCGGTCACGACGGCCTTGTCCATGATGTCCTTCACGGCCTTCGTGCGGATCACGCCCTGGCGCACCATGTGCAGCTGGCCGTTCGAGCGCCACTCGGCCTCCAGGGCCGCGGGGTCCTCGACGCCGCTCTTCACGAACTCCTCGGTGACCTCCTCGGCCGTAGCCTCCATGCCGAAGTGGCGGGCCCACGCGTCAAGCGCGAGATCCTGCTTGGACATGTCCTCGGCCTGCTTCTTCACGTCCTCCTTGAACTGGTCGGGCGTGATGCCTTGCTGGGCGAGGTACACGTCGAAGGTCATGCCCTGGCTCTGCAGCTGCTGGAAGAAGTCCTGGATCAAGCTGGCCTCCGCGTCCTCCAGCATGGCCTCGGGGACGTCGCCCTCCACGCGCTCGGCGAGCGCGTACAGGCAGGCGTTCTCCTTCAGGCGCGGCATCATGTCGGCCTTCTGGCTGGTGACGGACTCGGCGATGCGCGCACGCAGGTCCTCGACGCTTTCGAAGCCCATCTGCTCCTTGGCCCACTCGTCGTTGACCTCGGGAACGATCTTCTTCTTGACGACCTTGACCTCGACCTCGAAGTTAATCTTCTCGGTCTTGCCGGCCAGCGCGGACAGCATGATGGGCGGATCGGCGGGCATGTCCAGCGTGAACGTAGCGGTCTGGCCCTTCTTCAGGCCCACCAGCTGCTCGTCGAACTCGGCCGGGAACAGGTTCGCGCCCAAGCCGTAGGGACGGTTCTCGGTCGTGAGCGACGGAATCTCCTCGCCCTTGTCGTCGGTGGCCTTCATGGCCAGGTCGATATAGCTGTCTTCCTTCACCTTCGTGGCGGCGGAAGCGTCCTCGAACGAGTAGTAGTGCTCGCGCAGGGCGTCGATCTGCTCGTCGATCTCGGCGTCGGTCGTGCCTTCGGCGGGCAGCTCGATCTCGACGGGCTCGTAGCTGGAGATCTCGATCTCGGGCTTCACCGTGACGGTGAACGAGAAGGTGTAGGGCTTGCCGGCCTCGACGAGGTCCGTCTCGTCGAATTCAGGCTTGGCGATGGGGTACAGGTCGCAATCGTCGATGGCGAGAGGATAGGTGCCGTTGACCACGTCGTCGGTGACCGTCGCGCGCACGGCTTCGGCGCCCAGGGCGTTGTCGATGATCGGGCGCGGGGCCTTGCCCTTGCGGAACCCGGGGAAGTTGTACTTGTTGGCGAAGTCCTTGTAGGTCTTCTTGATGCGGGCATCGATGTCCGCGGCATCGACGGTAACGGTCACTTTCGTGCGGTTATCTTCCAATGCCTCAACTTTTGTTTCCACGTAACTATCCTCCATCATTCATATGTCGCCTTGCGGCATCGTTCGGTGCGACTGCCTTGGCCTTCCCTTGCAGCGATGCGTTACGACCTGCAAAGCAAGCCAAGCACACCGAGACGGAATTATCGCACATATGCGCCCAGCCGGGAAGTAAAGATGAGGCAGGTTCACGAAGAACCGACGAAACCGGGACGCAACCAGGGTGCAACGGAAACGAAACCGGGGAACCGCCCGTTGAAAATTCCGCCGGCATCGAAAGTCATGCTACCATGAGACGACTTTCGACAAGGACGCAAGGAGCCCCTTATGCCCCAGGACCGCACCCTCAAAGCCATCAAATCCCGCAGCCGCAGCGAGCAGGTGTCGGTGGTCTCGCTGCTGCTCCTGCCGCTTTTGGGGATGTGCTGCCTGCTGATCCCCGACACCGTCACCGACGCGCTGCCGTATCTGCTGGGAGGCCTTATGGCGGTATCGGGCGCGGCGGGCCTCGTGTACGCGGTTGCGCACGCGAGCGGCGCGCGAGCCGACGCGCGCAGCCTCGTCGAGGAACCGGCCGTGCTGGGGCGGGCCGTGGTCATGTGCGTGCTCGGCGGCGTCATCCTCGTGCAGGGACATGCCTCCATCAGCTTCGTCGGCGTGATGTGGGGCCTTCTGGGCCTGTACAAGGCCGCCGACGAGATCGACGAGGTGGTGCACGCGCTCAAGGGAAGGAGGCCCTTCGCGTTGAAGCTGGCCTTCACCGTGTTCGAGATGGTGCTAGCCGTGCTGCTTATCATCAGCCCGTTCGCGAACATCGAGCACCACGTGCTGTTGCTGGGCCTGGAACTGATCGCCTACCCCTTCCGGATCGAGTCGGGCGATTCGGGCAAGCTCACCGTCGAAACGGAAGCGTAGCGCCATTGGACGGCAAGGAAGGCGCCTCTTGCCCGAATCTCGAAGGTTACAAATCGATTTTGCCCTCCCGCTAATCGCCCGATCACGGTATCATGAAGCCGAAAGCGAAACGCACCCGAAACGCAGCAGCCGGAGGCTTCCATGCCCACCATCGATCTCAACATATTGCAGGAACGCGAGCTGGCGCGCTTGCTGGACTACGAGCGCGCAACGTGCACCGTCGACGGCGACCTCGTGTATCACTGCGCCTTCCCCTATCGCCCCGACGACGACCTGCAGGTAGAGCTCATCGCGCACGGCGCGCTCATGCAGAAAATCGACGACCGCCGCGGCACCGTGGTCACCATCACGTCGGACGGCTACTCCTACTTTCCCATGCTCAAACAGGAGGAAGAGGAGCGCAAGCGCCGCGAGCGTCGCGAAACGCGCCTCGTGGGCACCGCCGCTTTGTTCGCCGCCCTCAGCGTAGTCATAGGCTTTCTGTTGGGAAAGTTCTTCGCCTAGCTCGCCCGAACGCCGAAGCTGCGAGCCTTTTTCTGCTCATGCACGCTTTTGTCAAGCGCATGCGGGTCCAACGATGCGTTTAGCTTGACAAAAGCGTGCATGGGAAACGGACGCGCAGCCTTCGCATCCCGCATTGGGGCGAAGCGCGCCGCGACGTATCTTGATGGTGCGGGCGAAAGGACTTGAACCTTCACGAGTTTCCCCACCAGAACCTAAATCTGGCGCGTCTGCCAATTCCGCCACGCCCGCACGCGTTGCATCGCGCCCGAAAGCGCGCAGCGACCATGATACCAAAAACGGCGGGAAAGAAAACCGTCGTCCGAACGCTTTTCGTGCGCGCGCCCTCTTTCTGCTACTATGATGCGACTCAACGGGAAAGGAACGCATCATGGGAATCAAGAAGGTCGTCCAGGCGTGGAACTCGGTCAGCCTGGTGAAGCGCATCGTCATCGGACTGGTGATCGGCGGCGTGCTGGGCGTGGCGGTGCCGAACATCGAGGTCGTCGAGCTGCTGGGCACGCTGTTCGTGTCGGCGCTGAAAGGCGTCGCGCCGATTCTGGTGCTCTTCCTGGTTATCAGCGCGCTTGCGAACGCTCGCGCAGCCGGATCGATGAAAACCGTCGTGCTCCTGTACGTGGTGAGCACGTTCGTCGCGGCGCTCGTGGCCGTGGTGGCCAGCTTCCTGTTCCCCATCGAGCTCACGCTGAGCGCTCCGGCGGCCGACCAGAGCTCGCCGTCGGGCATCGGGGAGGTGCTGGGCGCGCTCGTGATGAACGTGGTGTCGAACCCGGTGGACGCGCTTATGAACGCGAACTACATCGGCATCCTGGCTTGGGCCGTGGTGCTGGGCATCGCGCTGCGCGCCGCGTCGCAGAGCACGAAGGACGTGTTCGCCAGCGTGTCCGACGCCGTGTCGCAGGTGGTGCGCTGGGTGATCTCGCTGGCGCCCTTCGGCATCTTGGGCCTCGTGTACACCACGGTGAGCGCGAACGGCCTGGAGATATTCACCGAGTACGGCCAGCTTCTGCTGGTGCTGGTGGGCTGCATGCTGTTCATCGCGTTCGTCACGAACCCGCTGCTGGTGTTCTGGGGCACGGCTAAGAACCCCTACCCCCTCGTGCTGCGCTGCCTGAAGGACAGCGGCATCACGGCGTTCTTCACGCGCAGCTCGGCGGCGAACATCCCGGTGAACATGGAGCTGTGCCGCAAGCTGGGGCTGGACAAGGACAACTACTCAGTGTCCATCCCGCTGGGAGCCACCATAAACATGGCGGGCGCTGCGGTGACCATCTCGGTCATGGCCATGGCGGCCGCCCACACCATGGGCGTGTCCATCGATCTGCCCACCGCCGTCATCCTCAGCGCGCTGGCAGCGGTGTCCGCCTGCGGCGCGTCGGGCGTGGCAGGAGGGTCGCTGCTGCTCATCCCGCTGGCATGTTCGCTGTTCGGCATCGGCAACGACGTGGCCATGCAGGTGGTGGCCATCGGCTTCATCATCGGCGTGGTTCAGGATTCGTGCGAGACGGCGCTCAACTCGTCGTCCGACGTGCTGTTCACCGCCACGTCGGAGTACCGCGAGTGGCGCAAAGCCGGCAAGGAGATCACGTTCGGCGAGGATGCGTTCAGCGAGAACGAGCTGGCGTAAGGGGAACGGTTCCTCTGCAAGAAGAAGGGCGGCTCCAGGGCCGCCCTTCTTCTTGCACGCGTTGCTATTGGTCGACCACCGTCACCGTATAGGCGTTGTCGCCGACGGTGAAGGGCTTCAACAGGTTCTCGACCAGCGTATGCGCCTGAGCCTTGGCTTGCTCCAGCATGTTGGCCTGGTTCACCTTGCCCTCGGCATCTTGCTGCGCCACCTTCAGCGCCTCGGCCGTGTCTTGCTTGTTCTCCCAGTTGAACAGCGCGAACGATGAATCGTAGAACTCGAGGGAGTTCGGGTCGATCTCGATGCCCAGAAGCTGCGGCGCCGGCAGGCTCACCGTGATGGCGTTGCCGCTGACCTCGACGCGGGCCTGCGCCAGATCCACGCCTGCGCGCACCTCGGCATCGTAGACCATGGTGAAGGCCTTCTTCGTGATGAAGTCGATGTCGCCGTTCTCGTAGCGCACGAGGCCGCGGTAGTCCAGCTTGGCCGTGGCAAGCTCGCTGCAATCGGACAGCTGCTCCTGGATGGACGTGGACGACAGCGAGATGCTGGGCTCGAACGTGCGCTGCACGGCGAGCGTTCCGAACACACCGGCCGCGATCAGCGCGACGGCGACGATAACCATGACTATCTTCTTCATGCCTCTCCTACCTCGTCAGCTTTCACGCTACAAGGATACCATGGGAGAAGAACCCGAAAACGCCGCCTCACGACTTCAACGAACGGCTGTTGCTCGACTGTCACGAGCCGGGATGCGCCGCCGCGTTCGTCCATTTCCGCGCCCGCGAGTTCGCACGGCATCGGGCAGGGAGTCCAAGTCCTCGACTTATGCGCGCCTCTGCCAAGAGGGCGCGGTATTCCGCTCGACGCCCCGAGCGCAGACCACGAGCCGTAATCGGGCGGCTCCCTGCGGCGCCGATGGGAAGCCTCCCTGTCGGCACCGCACGAGAAACCCCTCGCGGGCGATTCGCGCTTATCGGTCGAGGCGGGCGTAGGATTGGCCGTCGCGCTGCTCCACCTTGATGCCGTCCAGGTCGTCGAGATAGGGCCTGAACTGCGCGTAGCCCAGATCGCGCAGCTTGAACGTGCGGAACTTGCCGCGCACGCGCTTGCCCAGCACGGACAGCGCGATCCCCTCCGGCTCGGCGGCGGCCACGGTCTGGCGGATGAACGCCTCGGGGTCGGACGGGGCAGCGGCGCCTTCGGCGACAGCCTTCGCAGTCGCTTTGGCTGGACGCTTCGGTGCGCGCTTCGCGGGCGCTTCGGACTCCCGCTTCGGCGCTTCCCCGACGGGCTCCTCCTGCGTCGCCGTAGCCTCGGCGACCGGCTGCTCGGCCTTGGGGGCCTTCGCCCTCGCGGGCTTGCGCTTCGGCTTCGCAGCGGGCTTCTGCTCCTCGGTTGGCGCGGCGGCCTGGGCAGGCACCTCGCCGTCCGAGCGCTCACCCTTCTCGGTCTGCTTCTTCCCCGCCTGCTTGCGCCCTTCCGAGCCTCTCGAGCGAGAAGCAGCCGCGCGCATGCGGGCGGCACGTCCGGGACGGTTGTCCGAGGGAGGCTGCTCGGCAGGCTCGGCTTCGACGACAGGTTCGGCCAGACGATCATGCTGCTCGCCTGCGGGCTCCGCTGAGAGTTCCGGTTCCTGAACCGGCTTCTCCTCGGTAGCCTCGGATCCCTGCTGCGCCGCGACCTGATCCTTGCGACGACGCGGCTGACGGCGCGACGCGGGCTTCTTCTCGACCGGCTTCGCCTCAGCGGCGCCCTGTGCGTCCGTCGATCCTTCAGATTCTGCAACCGGCGCGTCTTTCACGTCGTCGGCCTGCTTGGTCTCGGGTGCCTGCTCTGCCTCCGGGGAAGCGTCCTTCGGAGCGTTCGCACCCTCAGCCAGCACCACGGCCACCGAGCTGCCGTCCTTGATGATCTGCACGCTGGCGAACTCGTCGAGCAGCTTCGACAGCAGGTTCGTGCCGTAGCTGCGCACGTCGAAGTCGGGGTAGCGCTTCAGCAGACGGCTGCCCACCTCTCCGAGCCCCGTCGACTTGCCGTTGTTCTGGTTGTCCGTGATGATGTTCACCACGGCCTGCTCGATCTCGTCCTTGCTCATGGTGGTGGTTCCAGCGCCCTGGCCGTTCGACGACGAGCCCTGGTCGTGACGGTTCCTGTTGCGTCCGCCCGACTTGCCGCCCGTGTCGCCCAGCAGAAGCTCCAGCGTGGTGAAAATGTCGCATGCCTTTCTGAACGGCGTGGGCGTCTTCTTCTCGCCCATGCCGATGACCGTGAGGCCGCTTTCGCGGATACGGCTGGCCAGACGCGTGAAATCGCTGTCGCTCGACACGATGCAGAAGCCCTCCACCGAGCGCGTGTACAGGATGTCCATGGCGTCGATGATCATGGCCGAGTCGGTGGCATTCTTGCCTTGAGTGTAGCCGAACTGCTGGATGGGCGTGATGGAGTTCTCCAGCAGCGCGTCTTTCCACTTGGCATGGAGCGTGAGCGTCCAGTCGCCGTAGATGCGCTTGTAGGTGACGGTGCCGTACTTCGACAGCTCGTCGGTGATGGGCTTTATATATTTCGCCGACACGTTGTCGGCATCGATCAAAAGTGCGAACCGCTTTTCAGACGATTGCTTGATATCCACGTAGTGCTCCTCATTCCGATTGCGGGAGGGCCGGATGCCCTGCCCCTCGGGCGTCGACTCTTCTTCGGGCGCCGCGCTAGGCAGCCGTTTTCGACGTCTTGGATGATTCTATACTACTTGAAAGCAAGCGATCGACAGGCGTTTGCAAAATGGTTGATACATTTTGCTCATATTCCTCTTGCACTCCCGGTAGAAAATCCGTATACTACCACCTTGCGCCTTGGTGGGTGTAGTTCAGTCGGCTAGAACGCCAGATTGTGGCTCTGGAGGTCGTGGGTTCGAGTCCCATCATCCACCCCAGCGCGAGTTTGAAAAAAGTACTTGCAATTGCTGGAAACATGCTTTAAAATAATCCAGCGCTTTGCGCACTTGGAACTTTGACATAGGCGTTATTTCTGGACTGTTAGCTTAGTTGGTAGAGCAGGGGACTCTTAATCCCAAGGTCCGGGGTTCGAGTCCCCGACAGTCCACCATTTGAATTCTAAAGGTCAGACATCATGTCTGGCCTTTTTCATTTTCCCCCTTCTCCTCTGAATTGTGGGCACCTTGTGTATGATGGCGGAAGCATCTGCGACAAAACGCTCCTTCGCGCGTGTTGGTAGCGGAAAGGAGATGGGATATGGATGTAGGTTGCGAGGCTCTGGGAGCCGGAACGTCCCGGAGCGACCGTCCGCTTGCTGCAGCGAACGGACGAAAACCGCACGCTGGCCAGCCGAGCGGAACCGTGCACGTCCTCGACGCCGTGGCGCTCGAAAGCGCCATGGAGCGCTGGGGCGACACCGTGCTTCGCTTGGCTACCAGCCGCATGGGCAGCGTCGCCGACGCTGAGGACGTGTTTCAAACCGTGTTCATGCGCCTGCTGCAATCGAGAGAGCGGTTCACCGACGACGAGCATCTGAAGGCGTGGCTTCTGCGCGTGACGATCAACTGCTGCAACGACGTGCACCGCAGCCCCTGGAGCAAGCGCCGCGCCGAGCTTGACGATGCCACGCTGTCCACGTTGCGCGCCTCCGAGCTGGACGAGCCGGGACGCGAAGCGCCCGACGACGCTTTCGGCAACCGCAACCTCGAGCCCGGCGACTTGGCCGCGGCTCTCGCCCGCCTCACGCCCCAGCAGCGCACCGCCGTGCACCTGTTCTACTTCGAAGGATATGCAACCGACGAGATAGCGCAGATCACCGGCGAGCGCTCAGGCACCGTCCGATCCCACCTCCACCGCGCGCGCAAGGCCCTCAAGATCAATCTAGGAGCGCACTCATGAACGAAAACGATTTCCGCAAGGAGTACGAGCGCATGCAGCACCAGGTGCGCGCGTCGTCCGATCTCAAAGAACGCACGCTAGCCGCCGCCGAGCGGGCAGCCGACCGCTTCGCCTCCTCCGCTCAGCCGGTCGCGACCGCGTCAGCCAAGCGCCCACATCGGCGCGCCGGATCGCGCAGCGGCGGCGTCGCAGTTGCGCGTCGCTGGGGTCTGCCCGCCGCAGCCTGCCTCGTCGCCGCGGCCATCGTCGCCGGCGGCGTGCCCATGGTCATGGGCGCGATGGACGCGGACGGCCATACGGCCATCTCCCTGAGCGACGCCCAACAGGCAAGCGGCTTCGCCGTGCGCGCCTACGCCTCCGACGGCAGCGCGCCGCTCGCGCCCGGCGAGGGGGGCACCGTTGCGTTCGACCGCGACTTGGGCTACCGCTTCTCAGGAGGCGACGACTACAAAGTGAGCGGCTTCTTCACCGGCTGCCTCTTCCACGTTGAGGGCGAGGGCATCTCCCGCGTGCAGGCGAACCTGACGGGCGGAGCCCTGTACCGCGTGACGTTCGAAGACGGACCGACCGACCCCGACGACCCGCGCATGGGCGAGCTGGCAAGCTGGAAGCCCACGGCGCGCGGTACCGGCGAGTACTACGGCGGCTACGATTTCGTCGGAAGCTCCATGCGGAACGGAGAGAGTAAGCTGAGCCTCGCGAAGCTCATGGGTTCCACCATCGACGTCTCCGCAAGCGACGACCCCGGCATCGCGGACGGCACGACGAGTTTCGGCCTCTGGACGAACGAGGGCGAGCCTCCTGAAAACATCATGGGCGACCTGCAATCCCCCGTCATCGACCTGTTCGAAGGACAGACGCTCACCGTCACCGTGACGTTCGAGGACGGGCGCACGTCCACCCAGGCCATCGAGCTGCACGCGGCCAACTTCGAGACCGAAATGGTCGACGGCACCCCCCGCCTGACCACCCGTCTCGCCGCAGACGACGCCGAAGCCCCCTCGGCAGCGAAATCGCTCTACGGCATCGTGGTGAAAGCGGGAAGCGGCCCGTTCCCCTTCCCGCTCGACGACGCGAACGACCGCGCCGACGAAGTGCTGCCCGCGTCGACCATCGAGCGCCAGGACGATACCTGGCGGGCAACCGTCGAGGAGAACGGCGCGCGCGTCGACGCGACCCTGCCCGAAAACGCGCTCACACCGTCCGACGGCGAAGTCGCGTTCGACTTCGGATACGAAAGCACCGGCTCCTCTCACCCAGACTCCGAAAGCTCGCAACAGCCGACCGCGCGCTTGGCCATGAGCTCCCCTTCCATCTCGCTCTCCGACACTCTTCCGGGCGGAAAGGCGCTCGACGACTGCCTCTTTGTCGTGGACGGATGGCTGGGCAACGCGCGCTACATGGACAAATGCTCGCGCGAGGTGTGGGGCTACGGCTACAACGACGACGGCACGCTTACGAGCGACGACTACCGTTACGCGTCCACGACGGTGACGCTGCGCAACCTTGAAGATACGGCCGTCCCCGTTTGGACGCCCGTGCTCTACGATTTCGCCCTGCGCAACGATGACGGAACGCTCGACATGGTGCGGACGGGTTACGATCTGGACTTCGAGGCAACGGGCGACACCGTGCCCTCCGACGACCCCCAGCACGTCGTCATCGCGCCGGGCGGCACAGTGCAGCTGACCGTGGTGCGCGTCCTGCCCACGTACGTCCTGGAGAGCGGAAACCTGGTGCTCGTGCCGACCGACGACGGCAGCCCGTTCTCCCAGGCCTTCTCCCTCGGCGGGCAGATCTAGCTGCCCCGCCGCTTCATCGCGGAGCCCCCGCAGACTCGGCCTGCGGGGGCTCCTTCGCTCCCCCCCCCTATTCGCGCACGAGCTTCCGGGCGCCGACGTACGTCACCGCGAAGTAGGCGCCGTACACCGCCAGGAACGCGCCGGCGCAGGCCAACGCCATCGACGTGATGTCGAGGTGCCCGAACACGGCCACGACGTCGGTGACCACCACGAGCGCGCACGCGGCGTGCGCGACGGCCAGCAGCAGCGGGAACAGGAAGTACACGAGCACCTGAACGAACAGCGCGCTGCTGATCATGCCCTCGGGAGCCCCCAGCTTTCGCAGCAGCCCGTAGCGCTGCGCGTTATCGGAAGCGTCGGACAGCTGCTGGATGGCGAGTATGGCCGCACAGGCGATGACCAGCACGAAGCCCAGGTAGATGGCCAGGTACGCCACAATGGTGGACAGGCTGATGCTCTGGTCGATCACCTCGGCGCGCGTCATGGACAGCGTGATCGGCCAGGTGTCGGGGTTGTCGGTGTCCGCCACGGCGTCCATCATCTCGCCGAACGCGGCCTCGTCCTCGTCGCTTGCGCACTGCACGTCGAGGACGGACTGGAGGATCGCCGATCCTGCCGGCACCGCCTCGTCGGGCACCACGAGCGTGCCCGTGTTCATCGGAAACGGCGTGGTCTGCAGGCTCTCGCCCCGGAATTCGGCCACGCGCAGGTCGCGCCCGCCCACGGACAGCACGGTGCCGCGATCCACCGCGTCGCGGTAGAACCCGCTCGTGATGTCGGAGTCGCTGAAAACCGCGCACTCCCCCGCGCCCAGCTCGAGCGCCGGTCGACCCGCCAGCTCGAGCGCGGCGTTCACCTGCGACAGCTTCGCCAGGTACACGGGGTACGCGCCGTAACCGCTGTTGACGGACGCGCCCGCGTAGTCGGACAGCTTGAGGCCGCTCGCGCGCTCCACGTCGTCCATCACGAGGCCGTCGGCCGGATCGACCAAAAAGTCGATCTGCGCCGTGCGGGACGCCGCCGCATCGAAGTCGCCCGCGCCCACGGCCGCCACGCTCGCGCGCAGCCCCGCGGCCATATCGTAGCCCTGCCGCTCGGCGAAGGCCCCGAATTCACCCAGTTCGGCAGGCTGATAGCCCGCCTCGGCGTTGTACGAGCCGAACGACGTGGACACGCTGGCGCTGTAGCCGGTGCTCTTGTCCAGCGAGCCGTCGATGGCGTTGCGGATGCCGATGCCGCCGCACACGCTGGTGATGGCCAGGAACAGCACGAGGCACACCACCGACAGCGACGCGAACGCGGTGTTCACCTTCGCGTTCAGCTGCCGCAGCGCGAACATGTTAAGCCCGCGCAGGTACAGCGGCTTGATCAGCTGTACCAGCTTCAACAGGAAGCCCGACAGCGCGTAGAAGAACAGCACCGTGCCTGCGCACACGAGCAACGTGGCCGCCGCGAATTCGGGCGAGGGCTCCATCAGCCCGTTGTCGATGAGCAGCTTGTACGACACGCCTATCAGCACGAGCGACGCCGCGAACAGCGCGAGCGACAGCGGCAAGCTGGTCAGCCGCATCTCCTCGTTCTTACGCTGCGCGTGCAGAAGGTCGATAAGCTTCGCCCGCGCCACCGTGCGCGCGTTCAACAGCGCGGCCGTCAGGAAGATGGCCGCGAACACGATGGCGGTCTTCGCCAACGCGTCGGCCGAGAACACGAACGCGAAGCCGCCCGCCTCGGCCACGTCGGCCTGGAACAGCGCGCTCGTCAGCTGCAAGAGAAGCTGCGACAGCCCGATGCCCACGACGAGCCCCGCCGCAAGCGAGGCCGCGCCCGCGATCAGCGATTCCAGCGCCACGATCTTCACCACGTCGCCCGTGCTCATGCCCAAGGCGAGGTACACCCCGAACTCGCGCTTGCGCCGCTTGATGAGGAAACTGTTCGCGTACACCACGAGGAACACGAGCACGAACGCAATGAACACCGACACGCCGCCGATGACCATGCCCAGCAGATCGAACATCTTGCTTTGCGTCTCGGAGAACGCGAGCACGCCCTGCTGGGCCGTCATGGAGTTGAACGCGTAGAACACCGCCACGCCCAGCATGACCGTGAGGAAGTAGATGCCGAAGTCCGCCAGCGACTTGCGCACGTTGCCGAGCGCGAGCCTAGCAAGCATGGCGCGTCACCTCGTCCGCGGCATCGTCCTCGCCCGCGCCGCCCATGCTGGAGACCACGTCCACGATGCGGCGGTAGAACGCCGAACGCTCCGTGCCGTTACGGCGCAGCTCGCCGTACAGGCCGCCATCCTTGATGAACACGATGCGGTTGCAGTAGCTGGCCGAGAACGAGTCGTGCGTGACCATGAGGATGGTGGATCCCCGCTCGTTGAGGTGCGCAAGCGATTCGAGCAGCTGGCGCGCCGATTTCGAATCGAGCGCGCCGGTGGGCTCGTCGGCCAGCACAAGATGCGGGCGGGTCACCGTGGCGCGCGCCGCGGCCACGCGCTGCTTCTGGCCGCCGGACATCTGGTAGGGGTACTTCTGCAGCACATCCTCGATGCCCAGCGTGCGCGCCGCCTCACGCACGCGCGGGTCGATCTCGCGCACGGGCGCCTTCTGGATGGTCAGCGCCAGCGCGATGTTCTCGTACGCCGTGAGCGTGTCCAGCAGGTTCGAGTCCTGGAAGATGAAGCCCAGGTCCTCGCGCCGGAACTTCGCCAGCTCCTTGCCAGCGAGCGCGGTCACGTCGCGCCCGCCGACGACGATGGTGCCGCTCGACGGCTTGTCGATGGTGGCCAGGCAGTTCAGTAGCGTCGATTTGCCCGACCCGCTGGGCCCCATGATGCCGGTGAACTCGCCGCACGCCACCGCGAAGCTCACGCGGTCGAGCGCCTGCGTCACGCTGCCGTCGTGCTTGCGCCCCTCGGCGCCGTAGCGCTTGCTGAGAGCGCGCACCTCCACCACCGTCGACGCGCCGACGTCCCTTGCATCCATATTCAGCTCCTTCTTCTCGTTTTGCTCCTGCTCCCAGGTTACGAGCCGCTCCTTACAGCGCCTTGCAGCGCGCCTTGCGGCTTCCTTACCGCACCTTGCGGCTGCCTTACGATACGAAGAAGCGGATTACCGCGCTCGGCCGCATGTGTCATACTGGCAAGCACGAAAGAGAAAGGGGTTCGACGATGACCGGCGCATTCGGCATGGTGGAGACGCACTTGCGCGGCAAGCGCATCCTGCTGGTGGACGACGAGCGCGAGCTGGCCGACATGGTGGCCACCATCTTGCACGGCGCGGGGTTCGCCTCCGTCGACATCGCGAATTCCAGCGCCGAAGCGCTCTCCTCGATCGCGGCGCGCAGCGCCTCCCCCGAGCACGCGTACCAGCTGTTCGTGCTCGACGTGATGATGCCCGGCATGGACGGCTTCGAGCTGCTCGGACGCATCCGTCAGCTGCCCGCGCACACCTCGACGCCCGCGCTGTTCCTCACGGCGAAAGACGAGCCTTTCGATCGCGTGTCGGGACTCACGTTGGGCGCCGACGATTACATCGCGAAGCCGTTTCTGCCCCAAGAGCTGGTGCTGCGCATCGCCGCCGTGCTGCGCCGCTGCTATGCCGCCGAGAACCCGCTGTTGGAGCTGGCTGCGAGCCGCGTGAACTTCGCCACCGCCGAGGTGGAGCGCGCCGACGGGCAGACGGTGCCGCTCACCGCCAAAGAACACGAGATCCTGAGCGTGCTCGCGCGCAACGCCGGGCGCATCGTCACCATCGATTCCCTGTGCGAGGCGTGCTGGGGCACGTCGTTCGGCTACGAGAACTCGCTCATGGCGCACATCCGTCGCCTGCGCGAGAAGATCGAGGCAGACCCGTCGGCGCCGGTTTCGCTCGTCACGGCGCGCGGACTGGGCTACAAGCTGGTCGAGCGCGGCTAGCTCATGGGCCGCGCCCCTCGCACATCTGCTCGAGACCGTCGCACAAGGCGACCGGCGGGCTTCGCGCGCTTCTTCACCAAGCAGCTGCTGCTGTTCGTGGCGCTGGCGCTGCTCATCGTGGTCATCGACTTCTTCCTGTACGCCGTCATCGCCTACCGGGAATCGAACTCGAACTTCAACGACGGCACGCCCGCGTCCACGACGCGCGCAGTCGACCAAGCTCTCGAGCAGGATGCCGACGGCTCATGGACGCTTGGGGAGAACGGCCTGGAGGCGCTCGGCCAGCAGGACGCCTGGGCGCTCGTCATCGGGACGGACGGCGCGGTGGCCTGGTCGCAGGACAAGCCGGAGGACGTGCCCGACCGGTTCAGCGTGAACGACGTGGCGATGGCAGCGCATTATGCGGCCGTCGCCGACTATCCGGCGTTTTTCTGGGATCGGGACGACGGCCTGCTGGTCGTGGGTTTCCCGAAGAACGAGTTCTGGACGATGACGCTCACCTACCCCGCGTCGACCGTGCGCAACTTCCCGCTGTACGTGCTGCTGATATTCGCAGTCGACCTCGGGATCTTGTACACCATCTACGCGGTGTCGCGTCGCCGGACGCAAAACGCCGTGGCTCCCATCGCCGAAGCGCTCGACGCGCTGTCTGACGGGCGCGCGGCCGAGCTGCACCTCAAAGGGGATCTGCGCGACATCGGCGACCAGATCACCGAGACGAGCGCCGTCATCGAGCAGAAGGACGCCGCGCGCGCAAGCTGGATTCGCGGCATCTCCCACGACATCCGCACGCCGCTGTCGATGATTCTCGGCTACGCCGACGCGCTCGTGCAGGACGAGGGCGCAGCCGAAGAGGCGCGCGCAAGCGCGCGGGTCATCAGAGCGCAGGGGCTCAAGATCAAGGACCTCGTCACCGATCTCAACACCGCCTCGCAGCTGGACTACGACATGCAGCCGATGCGCCTGGAACGCGTGCATGCGGCGCGCCTGCTGCGCACCGTGGCGGCCGCGCATGCGAACAGCGGGCTGGACGAAGCGCATCCTATCGAGCTCGACATCGCAGAGGACGCGCTGAACGCGGTGGTGCTGGGGGACGAGAGGCTGCTCACGCGCGCGGTGGAGAACGCCATCTCCAACGCGCGGCTGCACAACGAGCAGGGATGCACGATCAGCGTCGAACTGGCGCTGCGAGACAACGCGTACTGCACGATCCGCGTGAGCGACGACGGTGCTGGAATCGCGGCTGCCGACCTCGCCGCGCTCGAAGCGCGCCTCGCGCGCTCGCGCACGGCGCGCAGCGCGGCTGGGTCGTTCAACCGCGATCACGGCCTGGGGCTCGTTCTGGTCGACCGCATCGCCCGCGCGCACGAGGGATCGCTCTCCCTCGACGGCGCGCCGGGCGAAGGCTTCTCCGTGACCCTCGCCCTCCCGCTGGCGTAGCGACGGAAGGGTTTACGCTCCGCAGACGCCGATGCCGATGAGGCCGGGGCCGGTATGCACCACGAGCACGGGGCTGATCTGCCCTTCGTACCAGGCGTCCACGTTGTGCACGCGCTGCTCCAGCTCGTGCTTTACTTCGGCCGCCTCCGCAGCGGCATCGCCGTTCACCACGGCCATCGTGCAACGCGGATACCGCGCCGCTGCCTCCTCGGCGCAGCGCATGGCCTTCTTCAGCGATTGACGGCGACCCTTGGCCTTCGCCACGGTGCAGTACACGCCCTTCTCGTTGCAGGTGATCACCGGGCGCATGTCCAGCAGACTGCCCACCGCGTACGTCACGTTGCCTATGCGGCCGCCCTTATGCAGGTATTCCAGCGTGTCCACGCAGAAGAACACCTTCGTGCTCTCCACGATGCGCTCGCTGTCGCGTCGCAGGTCGTCGAGCGTGGCGCCGTCGGCCAGCCTGCGCGCCACCGCAAGCGCGACCAAGCCCGCGCCCATGCCGATGTTCTTCGTGTCCACGATGCAGCAGTCCAGCTCGGGCATCCCGACGGTGATCGATCGCATGAGCTCGCATGTGGCCGACAGGCCGCTCGAGATAGTGACGATGACGGCCTGCTCGTAACCGTCGTCCACGACGCGCTGCAGCACCTCGCGCGCAATCGCAGGAGTCGGCGTGGACGTAGTGGGGATCTCCTCGGAGAAGCGGTCGTATACCTGTTGCGGCGTGATGGTCACTTTATCGAGAAAGCTCTCGCGTTCGTAGTTCACCTGCAACGGCACGACGTACATGCCGTACCGCTCGACGTCCGCCGGCGGCACGTCGGTGCACGAGTCGATGACGAGAGCGATGCGAGAGGTGTCCATGCGACCTGCTTTCGTTCGTCCGGGCATCGCCCGGGTTACTATCTAGTATCAATAACTAGATTATTGGTTGAAACGTACTATGTCAAGCAGTTCTAAAGATTGACTCCAAACGGTCGCCTTGCTATGCTCGTTTTGTTTCCTCCGCACGCGCGCGAAAGGCTCCTTCATGAACGACGCATCCGTCAGCACATCGACCTATGCCGAGCATCTCGTCTCCCTGCACCTCCCTCGCTACGACGAGATACCCTCCATCGACCTGTACATGGACCAACTGGTGGGTTTTCTCGAAGACACGCTGGCTCCGCTGTACCAGCCCGGCGAGAAGATCATCACGCGTTCCATGGTGAACAACTACGTGAAGCAGGGCGTGCTGGCATCGGCCGCAGGCAAGAAGTACACGCGCTCCCACATCGCATACCTCATCGTCATCTGCACCCTTAAGCAGACGTTCTCCATAGCGGAAATCGACCGGCTCATCCGCATGCAAATCGCCAGCTTCGACACGCGCGTGGCCTACGACTACTACTGCGATGCGTTCGAAGCCGCGCTGCGAGCGTTGTTCGCAGCCCTTCCAACCAGCCCGAAAGGCCTGATGAGCGGAGAAAATGAGGGGGATTTCGAGCGGGATCTGGTGCTGGCTTCCACGGCGGCTGTCGCCTACACGCTCTACATCAAAGCGAGCATCGCCGTAGCGGGCGGGCGGCCCAAATAACGCCTTCCGCTCATTTCGTGCGCAAAGCCGAGCGGATGCGACCGGCTCGGTTACAATAAAAGGGTTGATCCCATCCCAACGAATGGAGGAGCCCTTGGAAGCGCTCATGCTCGCCCTGCTCTTGCTGGCGGCCGTCCTCGTCTCGTCGGTCATCGACCAGCTGGTGCCCAAGATCTCCTCGCCCCTCATACAGATCCTGCTTGGCCTCGGCATCGCGCTTCTCGCTTCCTCGCAAATCAAGATCGAACTCGATGACAAGCTGTTCCTCGTGCTGTTCATCGCTCCTTTGCTCTACGACGAGGCCAAGAACATCGACAAGGCATCGCTGTGGCGCAACCGCAAGCCCGTGCTGTCGCTGGCCATCGGACTGGTGCTTGCCACGGCGCTCGTCGTGGGGTTCGCCGTCCACTGGCTCGTGCCGTCCATCAGCTTGTTCGCCGCTTTCGCGCTGGGCGCGGCGCTCGGCCCGACCGATGCCGTGGCGGTAACGTCGCTTTCCAAGGAAACGAGCATCTCCTCACGTTCCAAGAGCATTCTCGAAGGCGAGTCGCTCATCAACGACGCCTCGGGCATCGTGGCGTTCCAATTCGCCATCGCAGCCGCCGTCACCGGCACGTTCTCCCTCGTCGACGCCACAGCCGACTTCCTGTTCAGCTTCTTCGGCGGTATCCTCATGGGCATCGCCCTGGGCTACCTGGGCAACTTCCTAGTGCGCAAGGTTCGCTCGTGGGGCCTGGAGAACACGACCTTCCACGTGTTGTTCGAGGTGTTCACGCCGTTCATCGTGTACCTTGTGGCCAACGCGCTGCACACGAGCGGCATCCTGGCCGTGGTGGCGGCAGGTCTCGTGAACGTCATCTCGCCGCGCATCATCGGGCCGTCCATCTCGCGCATGAACATCGTCTCGACAAGCGTCTGGCGGGTGCTGTCCTTCGCGCTCAACGGCGTGGTGTTCGTGTTGCTGGGCACGCAGCTGCCGCTCGCCTTTCAAGGAACATGGGAAAGCACGGCCGTTTCGAACGACAAGCTCATCGCGTACGTGCTGGGTCTCGCCTTCATCGTGATCTTCGCACGATTCGTTTGGGTGATGGCCATGGAATGGGTGCACAGCCGCGCCGAACGCGCAGATCGCCCGTTCGGGTTGGAGAACGTGCGCACGGCTGCCGTCATGACCCTGGGCGGCCCGAAAGGAGCCATCACGCTGGCCGTGGCGTTCACCATATCCTACGCGGTGCCGCAGCGCGACCTCATGATATTCATGGCCTGCGGCGTGATCGTAGTAACCCTGCTTCTGGCCACGTTCGTCGTGCCCCTGCTGGCACCGAAGAAGCCGCCCACCGACGAGGACCTGCGCTGCGACGAGACCGAGGTGAGCATCGAGATACTGCGCACCGTCATCGAGGACTTGGCCGCGCGCCAGACCGCCGAGAACCGTGCGGCCACGCAGATGGTGATCCGCTCCTACAACGACCGCATCGCGCGCATCAAAAGCCGCAACGACATCGAGGACGAGCCGAACACGGCCCTGCGCCTGCAAGCGGTGCGCTGGGAGCAGGAGCTCGCGCTCAAGCTCATCGACGACGAGGAGATCTACCCCATCATCGGCTACCAGTACCTCAGCCGCCTCGCCCGCATCGAGAACATGCTGAAGCATCATCGAGGCCGCTGGTCGGCTCAGAACTTCATGCTGCGCCTGCGAGCCATAGCGCGCTCGGGATGGCACCGCATCGTCGCCGGACTGCCCGGCATCAACGTCACGGAACGCGTGCAGGCCATCCGCGATCTGCAGATGCAATGCGCCGAGCACGTGGTGGAGCGCCTGCAGCAGAAGCTGGCCTCCCCCGAATCGGACGAACCGGCCGAGGACGTCAGCACGCTCTTGCTGGAATACCAGCGTTCCATCACGGCCTTGCGCAATGCCAACCCGTCCATCACCGCCCTCACGAACACGGCAAGCAAGGCCCAAGACATCGAACGCTACGGCTTGCGCCTCGAGCTCGAGCAGATCCAAGCGCGCTACGAAGACGGCGACCTGTGCCGATCCTCGTACAAGCGCCTGCGCGAGAATGTCGCCCTGATGCAGGTCGACCTGGAGGACAACGTATAAAAAAGGCCGCCCATCGGGCGGCCTTCCTTCGAACGAAACCTACATCTTGGCCGGAGCGGAAACGCCCAGCAGGTCCAGCGTCTTGGCCAGCACGATGCGCGTGGCGTCCACGAGGGCAAGACGCGCGTTCGTCACAGCCTCCTCCTCGCCGATGACGTGGCAGTTCGTGTAGAACGAATGGAACAGCGAGGCCAGATCCTGAGCGTAGTGCGTCAAACGGAACGCCGCGCGGTCGCGAGCCGCCTGAGCCACGAGCGGGCCGAAGTCGTCCATCTTGCGCATCAGCGCCAGCTCGGACTCGTGCGTGAGCGGCGAGAGGTCCACGTTCGCCGGGATCACCTTCGAGGCCAGCTCGTCCATCGACATGTCGCCGTTCGCGGCCGCTTCGGCATCGGCCGGGTCGGCCGCCTTGCGCAGGATCGAGCAGATGCGCGCGTGCGCGTACTGCACGTAGTACACCGGGTTCGACGCGTCCTTCTTCTTCGCCACCTCGATGTCGAAGTCGATGGGCTGGTCGGAGGACTTCGCCAGCATGAGGTAGCGGGTGGCGTCCACGCCCACCTCGTCGATGAGCTCCTCGAACGTGATCATCTCGCCCGTGCGCTTCGACATGCGCACGGCCTCGCCGTCGCGGAACAGGTTCACCAGCTGGCCGAGCATGATCTCGAGCGCGCCGGGCCAGCCCCACGCGGCCAGCATGGCCTCGCAGCGGGCGATGTAGCCGTGGTGGTCGGCGCCCCAGATGTTGATGAGGTGGTCGAAGCCGCGCTCCATCTTGTTGTAGTGGTACGCCACGTCGCTCATGAAGTACGTCATCTCGCCGTTGGCCTTGATGAGCACGCGATCCTTCTCGTCGTCGAACGCGCTGGACCTGAACCAGGTGGCGCCGTCCTCGACGTAGATGTAGCCCTTCTCGTCCATGGCCTTGAGGCTGCGGTCCACCGCGCTCAAGCCGTCCTCATCGGGCACGTACAGCGAGCGCTCGGAGAACCAGCATCCGAAGGTGGTGCCGAACCGCTCGGTGACGCGGTGCTGCTCGGCCAACTCGTAGGCATAGGCGCGCTCGCGGAAGTTCTCCATGCGCTCCTTCGGGTCGGCATCGAGCCACTTGTCGCCGTCCTCATCGATGATGGTCTGCGCGATATCCTTCACGTAAGAGCCTGCATAGCACGCCTCGGGCATCTCCACGTCGCGGCCCAGCAGCTGCTGGTAGCGCACGGCCACCGACTCGCCGAAGTTGTCCATCTGCGTGCCGGCATCGTTGATGTAGAACTCTTCGAACACGTCGTAGCCCGCATGGCGCATGACGCGCGCCGTGGCATCGCCCAGCGCGGCCCAGCGGCCATGGCCCACGTGCAAGGGGCCGGTGGGGTTCGCCGAGATGTACTCCAGGTTGATCTTGCGCTCGCCCTCGGGAATCTCGCCCTTGCCGAAGTCGTCCTTCTCGGCGCGAGCCGCCGCCACAACGCCCTGCAGGACGGCGTTCGCCAGACGAATGTTGATGAAGCCGGGGCCGGCGATGTCGACGGAAGCGATCATGTCGTTCTCGGGCAGGTGGTCGACGATGATCTGAGCGATCTCGCGAGGATTCTTCTTGGCAAGCTTTGCCGAACGCATGGCGACGGTGGACGCCCAGTCGCCGTTGCTCTCGTCGCGCGGGCGCTCGAGAGCCGCCTCGGGAGCCTGCTCGAGCGTGAGCGTTCCGTCCTCGCACGCGGCCGCGACGGCCGCGTCGATCAGCTGTTCAAGTTGTTCGCGAATTTGCATGGTACGCATCTTTCCTTAGCGGATGGGTCTTTCGTTTACACGTCTCACGATTCTACCATGTTCCCGAGCGTTTGGGGCACGCAGCCCCCACGCGTTTCACTCGAACGCCCGTTATGCAGAAAACATACACACGACCTCGGATAATCTCCGTTTCGTTGCGCACATATGGTACAGTGACCCAGCAACCGACGAGAGAAAGGACCGGCATGGAATTGCGATTCGAGCATGGGAACTTCGATGACGCGCGCATCGTACGCACACGCGTGTTCATGGAGGAACAGGGTTTCCAGGACGAGTTCGACGACATCGACGACGATCCGCGCACCATCCACGTAACGCTTTACGACGCAAACGCCCTTGTCGGCTGCGCACGCACCTTCCCCGATCCCGACCGCCCCGATCAGCCGGGTCGCTGGGTGTTCGGCCACCTGGCCGTGCTTCCCGAGGCGCGCCGCGGCGGCTTCGGGGCCGCGCTGCTGGCCGAGTCCGAGCGCCTGGCGCGCGAGGCCGGCGCGACCGAAATGCACCTGCACGCCCAATGCCGCGTCACGCCGTTCTACGGGCGTATGGGCTACGCGCAGTACGGTCCCGTCGAGCTGGACGAGCACGTCGAGCACATCTGGATGGAGAAACTCCTGGATGAGACAGGGGGACGAGGTTAGTGCCTCATTCCGCAAGCATACCGCATCCGTATCGACAGGGAATGAGGCATTAGCCCCGTCCCCCTGTCTCATCCCCCCCCCCGTCTCATTCCCGCACGCGAAAAAGGATCCCCCGCCGAAGCAGGGGATCCTCGAAACGCGTCGGTTCATTGCGGCTATGCCGCGGGTTGCACGCTTACGCGGTGCCCGGGATAACCATCATCGCAACCGTCAAGATGATCACGCAGGCGACGCCCAGCACCACGAACAGCTTGCCGCCGAACTTCAGCCATGTGGAGTATTCCACCTTGGCCAGCGCCAAACCGCCCATGATAGCACCGCTCGTCGGGGTGAACAGGTTCACCAGGCCGTTGCCGGCGCTGAAGATCATGATCATGACGTCGGTCGAGAAGCCCAGCGAGTTCGCCAGCGGGCCCATGATGGGCATGGACACCGTGGCCATGCCGGACGACGACGGGATCAAGAACGACAGCACGATGTACAGCAAGAACGACATCGGCGCGAAGATGACCGCCGACAAACCGTTCAGAGCGTTCGCCGCGTTGTTCAGGATCCACATGTCGAGACCGGTCTCGCCCATAAGCACGGTGATAGAACGAGCCATGGCGATGATCAGCACGACGCTCATCATATCGGCGGTGCCGTTGATGAATGCCTTGACGAAACGGCTCTCGGACACGCCACCCACGATACCGATGATGATAGCCATGATGAGGAACCAGGTGGAAGCCTCATCGAAGTACCATTGACCCAACGGCAGACCCGTCAGGAACGCGGACCAACCCTGGGAGATCTCTTCTTCGGCCGTGACCGTGCCGGTCACATCGCCGTCGAACGTAATCTCGCCACCAACCTTCTTGTCGGTCCAAGCCGCGGAGATGTCGTCGCCGCTAACCTGCGTGGTGACCTCTTCCGTCGCCGCACCGGCATCGAACACCTCGACGCCGAAGTCGCCCCAAGGGATGAAGCCGACGATCATGACTACGAACGTCAGGGCGAACACGATGAGCGTCCACTTCTGACGACCCGTCATAAGCTTCTCGTTCGGGTTCGCCTCAGCGGTTTCAGCTTCCTGCTGAGCCTCGCCGAACTCGGCCTTCATGGTTTCCTGTTCCTGCAAGGACAGGATGGTGGAACCCTTGTTGGCCTTGACCTTCTTCGCGTAGCGCATGACGAAGACGATGGAGATCGCCAGCGTCACGAGCCACAGCACCACGCCCAGCAGGATGATGGTGCCCTGGTTGATCACGATGCCGGAAGAGCTCAAAGAGTCCACGGCAGCACCGACGGCAAACGGGTTGACCGTCGAACCGAGCACGCCGCAACCGGCACCCAACAGCACGACCGCGGCACCGACAACGCTGTCGAAGCCTGCGGCGACCATGGTGGCCGCGAGCAGCAGGTAGAACGGAACCGTTTCCTCGCACATACCGTACGTCGTACCGCCGATGGAGAAGATGAACATCAGAATGGGAATGAGGATGAGCTCATTGCCCTTGAGCTTCTTCACCAGCGCTGCGATACCGGCGTCCAGCGCGCCCGTTTCCGTGACGATACCCAGGAAACCGCCCAGGATCAACACGAACAGACAAACAGGCAGGGCGTCGGTAAAGCCCTTGACGGGAGCCGTGGCCACATTGGCGACCGTGGCGCCTTGGACCCCTTCCACACCGGCCAGCGACATCACTACCGTGACCAGCGCCAGCACGATCAGGATGATCAGCAGGATGGTAAACGATGATATAGATCGCTTTTTCTTGCTCTTTTCTTTTGCCTTCTCGGTCATAACAACCCCTCCTAATTATGAGGATCGAGTCGGATATTTTGGCGAACGAGAAATTTTCAAGCGGATCAGTGGAAGCGTAACCGCAGACCGCTGTACCCCTGTTGCGGTGGCATGCGCCGAAACGCATGCCACCGCCCATCGTGCGGAAGCTGGGGGAAGCCTTCCGCTCACACGCAAAAAAGCTTTACGCCGTGATGACGGTGCCCGTCTTGCCTTCGATACCGGCAGCGGCGCACTCGAGCGACGTGATGAGAGCCTTGCCCTCGGGGAACGCGCGCACGTACTCGATGCACGCCTCCACCTTCGGGAGCATGGAGCCGGGGGCGAACTGGCCCTGGGCGATGAACTCCTCAGCCTCGGCAATGGTCATCGTGTCGATCTCGGCCTGGTCGGGCTTGCCGAAGTTCACGCAAACCTTCTCGACAGCCGTCAGGATGACCAGCATGTCGGCGCCGAAGTCGGCGGCCAACTTGGCCGAGGAGCGGTCCTTGTCGATGACCGCCGGGACGCCCTCGTACAGGCCCTCCTTCTCGAACACCGGCACCCCGCCGCCGCCCGTGGACACCACGATGTAGCCGGCGTCCATGAGGTCCTTCACCGCGTCGAACTCCACGATGCGCACCGGCTTCGGGGAGGCGACGACCTGGCGCCAGCCGCGGCCCGCGTCCTCCTTGAAGGTCCAGCCGGTCTCGGCGGCCTTGGCCTTGGCCTCCTCCTCGGAGAGGAAGGCGCCGACGGGCTTGGTGGGGTTCTGGAACGCCGGGTCGGCCGGGTCTACCACGGTCTGCGTCACGACGCAGGCCGTCGAGCGGTCGATGCCGCGCAGCTTCATGTCGTTCAGGATGGCCTGGGACAGCTGGTAGCCGATGTAGCCCTGGCTCATGGCGCCGGCCTCGGGGAACGGCATCTCGGGCGTCTTGCCGTCGTTGGCGGACGCGTACGCGAACGCGTTGTTGATCATGCCGACCTGGGGGCCGTTGCCGTGGGAGACCACGACGTTGATGCCCTCTTCGACCATGTCGACGATGTTCTTCGCCGTCGCCTTCACGAGCTCGAGCTGCTCCTGGGGCGTGTTGCCCAGAGCGTTGCCGCCGAGCGCGATGACAACCGACTTACCTTCACCCTTCTGATAAGGCATGTTTGTTCACCTAGTCTTTCTGAGTTAGGAGAGCGTCGCGTACATGACGGCCTTGATGGTGTGCATGCGGTTCTCGGCCTCGTCGAACACCTTGGACTGCTTGGACTCGAACACGCCGTCGGTGACTTCCATCTCCGTGACGCCGAAGCGCTCGGCGATGTCGGCACCGGTGGTGGTGTTGGTGTCGTGGAACGACGGCAGGCAGTGCAGGAAGATGGCGTCCTTGCTGGCCATGGCCATGACTTCCTCCGTCACGCGGTAAGGCTCGAGGAGCTTGATGCGCTCGGCCCACACCTCGTCGGGCTCGCCCATGGACACCCACACGTCGGTGTAGATGACGTCGGCGCCCGTGCAGGCATCCTTCACGTCTTCGGTCAGCTTGATCGTGCAGCCGTTCTCGGCGGCGATGGCCTCGCAGGTCTCCACGAGGTCGGCGGCCGGCATGTTCTCCTTGGGGCCGCAGGCGACGAAGTTCAGGCCCAGCTTGGCGCACACGACCATGAGCGAACGAGCCACGTTGTTGGCAGCATCGCCCATGAACACCAGCGTCTTGCCCTTGATGTCGTAGTTGAAGTTCTCCTGAACCGTCAGGATGTCAGCGAGCATCTGGGTGGGATGCCACTCGGTGGTCAGGCCGTTCCACACCGGCACGGAAGCGCCGGCAGCCAGCTCTTCCACGTCGGACTGCGCGAAGCCGCGGAATTCGATGCCGTCGTAGAAACGGTCGAGCACGCGGGCGGTGTCCTCGATGGACTCCTTCTTGCCCATCTGGGAGCTGCCCGGATCGAGGTAGGTCACGCCCATGCCGAGATCCATGGCGCCGACCTCGAACGCGCAGCGCGTGCGGGTGGACGTCTTCTGGAACAGCAGGACGATGTTCTTGCCCTCGAGGTAACGATGGGGGGTACCGGTCAATTTCAGGTTCTTGAATTCGCGGGACAACTTCAGCAGGTACTCGATTTCCTCGGTGGTGAAGTCGAGGAGGCGCAGGAAGTCGCGACCGCTCAGGCTAGTAGGCATAGATCATTCCTTTCAACGTTGCTTACAGAACAAAACAAAATACGCACCGGCGGATAGAGCCAAGTTTCCGTCCGCCCCTTTTCGAACGCCAGGGCCGCGTTGCACGGCCCCGGCAATCCGGAAAAGGCAAGGGTAGCTCTCATAGCACTCGTGCGCATGCAGCTGCGCACGAGCTTGGTACCTTAGTCCTCGCGCACAAGCGGCATGCTCATGCAGCGCGGGCCGCCACGGCCGCGAGACAGCTCGGCGGAGGGCATCTCGAGAACCTTGAGGCCCTTCTCCTTGAGCAGCGCGTTCGTCACGTCGTTGCGCTCGTACACCACGATGGTGCCCGGCGCGATGCACAGCGTGTTCGAGCCGTCGTTCCACTGCTCGCGCTCGGCCGCGATGCGGTCGCCGCCGCCGCAGGGAATGAGCTCCACGGGGTTGCCGACGTACTTCTCGAGGATGTCCTCGAGCTTGCCGCTCATCTCCTTGACCTTGATACCGTCGCCCTCGGCGGTGATCTCGAAGACGGTCAGCGGGCCCATGATGCCGGGATGGATGGTGAACTTGTCAACGTCGATCTGGGTGAACACCGTGTCAAGGTGCATCATCGCGCGGTTGTTCGGGATGTTGAACGCCAGGATGGTCTCGACCGGGCTGGTCTCGTCCTCGAAGATGTTCTTCGCGATGGCGTCGATGGCGTCGGGCTCGGTGCGCTGGGAAATGCCGATGGCCAGCACCTTGTCGTTGATGTTGAGGATGTCGCCGCCCTCGATGTGGAACGTGTTGTAGCGGCTGTAGTACTCGGGAACATCCGCGAAGTCCGGATGGTTTCCGAAGATGTACTCGGCGTAGATCGTCTCGCGGTTGCGCGTGACGGAGTACATGCGGTTGATGGACACGCCGTTGCCGATGGACGCGAACGGATCGCGGGTGAAGTACAGGTTCGGCATGGGAGCGATGACCATCTTGGAGGACTCGCTGACGAGATCGACCAGGGAGTTCGACTTGTCGGTGTGAAGCTCGGTGAGGTTGATGCCCTCCATCGTCTTCATGACCAGGTCGAGGTTATCGGGGTAGTTCTCCTGCATATAGTCGAAGATGATCTTCTGGTAGCGGTCGGTGCGGATACCGGCCTCTTCGATCCACTGCTTGAGGAACTTCTCGCGCAGTTCGGGTTTCTGATCGAGGACCTCGGCCATGAGCTTCTCGAGGTACACGACCTCCACGCCGTTGTCGCGCAGAATCTGCGCGAAAGCGTCGTGCTCCTCCTGAGCGACCTTCAGAAACGGGATGTCGTCGAACAGCAGCTCTTCGAGCGTGTTCGGCGTCAGGTTCAGAAGCTCTCGACCAGGGCGGTGGAGAAGAACTTTTTTCAAGGGCTTGATCTCGCTCTTGACGTTCAAACCAGCCATAGCAACCCTCCTTTTCCTTTATGCATTTTCCAGATTTTAGGCTTGCGGAAGCGCCCGTTGCGCACCGGGCGTCCGTTCACCTCGCCAAAATCTCATGGTTCGGATCAAATTGCAACCACAAAAACGAAACAAAACGGTACCCCTCGTCATACCTCGTGGTTTTTCGGCGAATGGTCATCACCTAGCCGAGTACTATTCACAGTTTCTTCATATTTGCTTTATTGCGATAAAGTGTTGAAGTGGTTGCTGAAGCTGGTTTTCAGGGCTGGAACGCCCCATCGACGGACGTTGGGAGTGCATATTTGATTAACTCGAATGCATAAACATTCAAAAAGATGCATTTAGGATGCAATCGTTTCGCCACATGCCGATCGGATGCTGAGAGCACGAGGCGTCCCGAGCCGATACTCTTGCAGCTTTCGAGCGCAAAACGCCAGATATATGGCTAATTTTCAGCCATCGCTCCCCCGCCGGTGCGCTCTACGCATCCATCGGTTGCAGGAGGGAGTTTTACGGTATAATACCGGTGCTCGCTGAAACGCGCCCGTGGCTCAATGGATAGAGCAACGGACTTCTAATCCGTCGGTTGCAGGTTCGAGTCCTGCCGGGCGCGCCATCTTCTGCTTGCGTCGGCGCTTCGTTCGTACCTGCCTTTTTTGGCAATTTGAATAAAATTTAATTATTATCTCAAACTTTTTTCTAAAATACAATAGGAAGTTCTAAGTTAGTCACAAGGCGATGACGGACAGCTCTGTTTTCGGACGCAGGATGCGGCGTTGTCAACCGATTGGCAACATCCTTCGCAAGCTAACTCGATCTTCTTATTCGATGGCGTACTATTGAAAGCTCTATAACCTCCTAGCTCATGACTATTCTTAGATCGCACATCGAGAGGAGCTGCGCATGCCGTACATGGAGAACCATACGTTGTACTACAAGAAGCAGTGCCCGTTCTGTCAAAAGGTTCTACGCTTCATGGACGACAACAAGATCACGATGGACACGCGAGACACCTTGCAACCCGGCAACCAGAACGACCTCGTTCGCATCGGGGGAAAGAAGCAGGTTCCCTGCCTCGTCATCAACGGCAAACCCCTCTACGAATCAGACGACATCATCGCCTACCTGCGCTCGACGAACGCTTAGCGCCGCTTTCATAGCACCTGCGCCATCGACCGTCCGCACTCGCTGCGGGCGGTTTTTTTTCATGCCGAAGCCTTTTGCAGCTCGTCCCTCCCCCGATCCACCGGGAGCACACGCGTCGACGAGACGCCGAACAGGCGGTAACGATGCGCAATCAAGTCGGGCGCGACGCCGGCCGGCAAAGAAAAGGCCGTGCACACTGGGTGCACGGCCTGCAAATTCGTGGAGCGGGTGACGGGAATCGAACCCGCGTCATGAGCTTGGAAGGCTCAGGTTCTACCATTGAACCACACCCGCGTTTTGCGCGGCGACTATTGTACCGCAAGTTCGCCCGATGCGAGCGAAATTATCCGAGAAGAACCACGAGGTGCCCATGACCTCCCCTTTGGACGACTACAACCGCAAGCGCAACTTCGACCGGACGGCCGAGCCGCCCGGCACCGCAGCGCCGCGCGACGACGGCGCCGCCGGCGGGTGCGACGGGCGCCTGCGCTTCGCGGTGCAGCACCACCTGGCCTCGCGCGACCACTACGACCTGCGCCTCGAATGGAACGGGACGCTGCTGAGCTGGGCCGTTCCCAAAGGTCCTTCGTACAACCCCCGCGATAAGAGGCTGGCCGTGCGCGTGGAGGACCATCCGCTGGACTACCGCACCTTCGAGGGCACCATCCCGCAGGGCGAATACGGCGGCGGCACCGTCATGCTGTGGGACGAAGGCTGGTGGGAGCCGCTTGTGGACGTGGAGCAGGGGTTGCGCGAGGGCGACCTGAAATTCGCGCTGCACGGGCATCGCCTGAAAGGAGCCTGGGTGCTCGTGCATATGAAGCCGAAGAAGGGCGAGCGCGACGTGAACTGGCTGCTCATCAAGGAGAAGGACGACTACGTGCGCGCGGATGCCGGCATCGATGGGTTCGAAACGTCCGTGCGAACCGGGCGCACCATGGACGAGATCGCGCGCGGGGAAGACGAGGCGTTCGCCGCGAACCCCTTCGACCACGTGGACGTCGAGCTGGCCAAGCTGGTGAGCTCGACGCCGCCCGGCGACAACTGGCTGTTCGAGGTGAAGTACGACGGCTACCGCATCGTCGCATACGTCGAAGGCGGCCGGGCGCGCCTCGTCACGCGCAACGGCAACGACTACACCCGCCACTTTCCCGCCATCGCGCGCTCCCTGGAAGACTGGGCGGCGGGACGAGCGATGGTGCTCGACGGCGAGCTCGTGGTAACCGACGAGGCCGGAAAGACCGATTTCCAGGCGCTGCAGAACTTCCTGCGCGACCCTTCGGGCAAGCACCCCGCCTACGTGGCGTTCGACCTGCTGGCGTTCGAGGGAGACGATCTGCGCGACCGGCCGCTCGCCGAGCGCAAGGAGCTGCTGGAGTCGCTGATGAGCGACGCGCCCGACAACCTGCGCTACAGCGTGCACGTGCGCGGCAACGGTGCGGACAGCTTCCGCGCCGCCTGCAAGCAGCATCTCGAAGGCGTGGTGGGCAAGCGGGCCGATTCGCCGTACCGCGGCGTTCGCAACGGAGACTGGATCAAGCTGAAATGCGGAAACGAGCGGGAATTCGTCGTCGGCGGATACACGCAGTCCGCCAAGCGCGTGCGCGGGATCAGCTCGCTCTTGCTGGGGCAGTACGAGGACGGCCGGCTCGCGTACGTCGGACGCGTGGGCTCGGGATTGAGCGAAGCGACCTCGCGCGAGCTGCTGGCCGCGTTCGAAGGCCTCGAGCGACCGGACGCGCCTTTCGCCGACGCGCCGAAGCCGCGCCCGGGCGAGCGCGTCGTATGGCTGGACCCCCAAACGATCGTGCAGGTGAAATTCGCCGAATGGACCGAGGACGGCCTGCTGCGACACCCCAGCTACCAGGGCATCCGCACCGACAAAGACCCGCGCGACGTGCAACGGGAACCCGCATCGGAACCTGACGAGCAAACCCCCGACCGATTGGAGCGCCCCATGAATTCCGACAACGAGAAGAACGGCGAGCTGCGCATCGACGGCGTTCGCATCACGAACCCCGGCAAGCTGTTGTTCGAAGACCCACCCATCACGAAGGAGGACGTGGTGCGCTACTACGCCAGCATGGCCGACCGCATGCTGCCCTACGCGTCCGGCCGCATCCTCAGCATCGTGCGATGCCCGCGCGGCGCGGATTCGGCCTGCTTCTTCAAGAAGCATCCCGGGCCTTCCACCCCGGGCGTGCGCACCGTGGACATCCCCACGAGCAGCGGCGACGAGGAGCCGTACTTCTACGTGGAGGATGCCGTCGGGCTCGTGTCGGAAGCGCAGATGGACACGTTGGAGTTCCATCTCTGGGGCAGCCGGGTGGACACGCTCGAACAGCCCGACATGATGGTATTCGACCTCGACCCCGACAAGGGGCTCGGCCTCGAGCAGGTGCGGCGCGGCGTGCGAGACCTGAAGGGCATCCTCGACGAGCTGGGGCTGAAGTCGTTTCTCAAGACGAGCGGCGGCAAGGGCTACCATGTGGTGCTACCGTTTCAGCCGGCAGCTTCCTGGGACGCGTTCCACGACTTCGCGCGGCGCATCGCCCAGGTGATGGCCGAGAAGTGGCCCGACCGCTACACGAGCAACGTGCGCCTGGCGAAGCGCACCGGCAAGGTGTTCATCGACTGGATGCGCAACGGGCGCGGCGCCACGAGCATCGCCCCGTACTCCCTGCGCGCCCGCAGCGGCGCGCGCGTGTCGATGCCGCTCAGCTGGGAAGAGCTGGACGAGGCGGCGCCCGACGCCTTCACGATGCACGACGCGCTCGCGCGCATCGAGGACGACGACCCGTGGGACGGCTACTTCGATGTCGACCAGGCGCTCGAGTAGCGAGGGGCTACACGCGCAGCGAGCCGCGGAAGCCGCGCGAGGCGTAGTAGGACTCGGCGCCGTTGTGGAAGGTGAACACGCGGTTGAAGCGGCGATCGCAGAACAGCGCGCCGCCCAGCGCGCGCACCTCGACGGGCGTTTCGATCCAGCTCGACGTCTTGACGTCGAACTCCCCCAGTTCCTGCAGCGCGCGATACTGCGCCTCGGTCAAAAGCGCGATGCCCATCGCGGCAGCCGCGTCGACGGCGTTGCCCTCGGGCTTGTTGCGCTTGCGCGCCTCCCAAGCCGCACGGTCGTAGCACAGGCTCCTGCGGCCTGCCGGGCTTTCGGGAGCGCAATCGTAGAACACGTAGGCGTCTGCCGCGTGATCGTAGGCGACCACATCGGGCTGGCCGCCCGTCTCCTCCATCGCGAAGAGCGAGCGCACCTTGCCGTCGTCCGCCTCCAGCTTCGCCCGCACGCTCTCCCAGGCGATGCCCGGATGAAGGTGCTCGTTGCGTTCGAAGCGCGCTTGCAGCGTGTCCAGCAGCGCGGCGCGCTGATCGTCGGTGAGAGGGTGCGCGGTTTCCATGGCGGGTCCTTCGGTCGCGGGCGAGTGTTTCCGCCAATAGTAGAGCGACAGCCCACTTCCGGAAGCACAGCGTGTGCAATGCGCAGCAAGCCGTTACCGGACGGCCATCCCGCCTACATGGGCTTGAGGTCCCTCAAGGCGGTCGAGTATCCATGCGAGGCAGCTGGCGCGGCCGGCATCCTGGCACCGAAGTACGGCGGAGATCAGGTTGCCCGCGCATGATTCGGAGATGTTCTTCGGCTGAGTTCTGCTATACTAACTCCTGCCGTTTTCGCGTCGGGATGTGGCGCAGTTTGGTAGCGCGCCTGCTTTGGGAGCAGGATGTCGCAGGTTCGAATCCTGTCATCCCGACCATTTTCCCTCATGCACGCTTTTGACAAGCGAAATCGCTTCTATTGGGTGCAGATGGTTGACAAAAGCGTGCATCAAGCAGCAATTCACGCAACTTCTTCAAACGTTCGCCCCGCTTTCACCTGCAACGCGGGACGCGAGCCGCTTCGAGGATCGAACGCAAGCGCTCGGGCCGCATAAGATCGTCCCAGCCGATGCGCACGAACCGAAACCCGAGATTCCCTATGGCATTTTGCCGCTGTCGCTCTCTTTCCAAAATTTCGGCATAATCCTGCCGGTACTTCAGCTTGCCGTCGAAGTCGATGACGATGGAGCCGTTGTCTCCAAGCCGCCTGCATTGGAGAAAGCGCCCGAACCTGCTATCGCTTCGATAGAGGCTCTTCTGTACGGCTTCAGAAGGCCAAAGCCCGTCGACGCGACCAAGATGCCTCCCGTTCGAAGGGTCGAGAATGTTGACCTGCAGATAGGGAATTTCGAAGCCAAGTTCGACGCAACGGGCGATCAGAAACGACTCGGCCGGCGATTCGACCTGGTCGGTAAAGTACAGCCCCGCCTTCAACGCGCTGCGTATTCCGCGTTTTCCTCCATTGGCGAAGCAGAGCTGCGCGAAGGCGAGCCACAGAAGCTCGGCTTCCGGCGAAACGAATCCGGTCACGCGCGCAGCGCTGTAGTTAGCAAGGAATTCAGGTTCTTCCATGTCGAGCATGCGGGTATCGAACGCAGAGCGGATGCTCGCTTCCCCGCTCCCAGAGGTTGCAGGCTCCCATACGAGCGCTTCGGTCGTACTCTCGTCAATATCCCTGCATGCCACAAGACCGCCCTGCGCTTTCGCGGAAGAACGACGCAACAGATAATTCGCAGCCAAAAGCGCATCCGGCAAAGGAGAGGTCGAGGCGCACTCGAAAAGCGTTTGCGCTACCGGGTTCGATGGCGTCTCAAGCGAAGCCTCGTGAAAAGCGCAGCCGTCCTGCTTGCTCTTGGCGTGGCTTCGCGCGCCGCCGAAATGCAAAGGCGCTCCGCCGAGGACCGGCGCGCCCTCAAGAGCGGCTGCGGTGATCCCCCACGCTCGAAGCTTCGCATGCGTCGCAAGAAACGCCTGGGCACGAGCCCGGTATCTTCCAGAGATATCGAGCGCCGCGTACTCCTGCGCGTCCATGTACGCGCCACGGAACAGGCGCACGAGACGATGCTTTTCCGCCTGCTGTCGAAGAGCTTGCCTGCTCATACTCGAATTCGAATGCGTGATGATACCGGGCACGTTGCCTCTTCTCGTAGTGGCGAAAGCTGATCATGCAGCTGATGCACGCTTTTGACAAGCAATCACGCGCTTTTCAGGCGGTTTCGCTTGTCAAAAGCGTGCATCAACGTAACATTGCCGACGCAGCCTCACCGCTCGCCCTGCGCGAGCTTCGCGCGCAGCTGACGGAGGGCGTTGCCGCGATGGGACACGGCGTTCTTCTCTTCGGGCAAGGCCTCGGCCAGGGTGCGGCCGTCTTCGAACATGTCAGGAAGGAACAGCGGGTCGTATCCGAAGCCGTGACGCCCTCGCTCCTCGCGGCCGATGCGTCCCTCTATCGTGCCGCGCGCGACCGTTTCGGTTCCGTCCTCGTCGATGAACACGAGCGTGCACACGAAGCGACCCGTGCGCTTCTCGTCGGGTACGTCGGCCAATTCAGCAAGCAGCTTGGCGTTGTTCGCCGCGTCGTCGCACGGCTCGCCCGCGTAGCGCGCCGAGTGCACGCCGGGCTCGCTGTCGAGCGCGTCCACGGCGAGCCCCGAATCGTCCGCGAGCACGGCCAAGCCGCCGCTGGCCGCACGAGCGGCCTGCGCCTTGATGCGCGCGTTGCCTTCGAACGTATCGGCGTCCTCGGCCGGGTCGGAGTCCAGCCCCAGCTGGCGCAGCGTGCGGAACTCCCAACCGGGAAACGCAAGCGCCGTGGCTATCTCCTCAGCCTTGTGCGCGTTGTTGCTGGCGATGACGATAGTCTTCATACGGTGAAGCTCCTTCTCCTTGAACGGTTGCGTTACGAGGGGAACGCGACGCGTCCGACCCGGTCGATGTCGGTGCGGAACACGCGCGCGCCGAAGCTGCGGAATTCCTCCACGTCCTCCCCCGTCGTGTAGAAGTCGTAGCTCGGCTCGTGATCTTCCGAGGCCAGCGCGCCGCGGCGCGAAAGGATGTGCGCCACGTCGTGAGCCGCCTCCTGCGCCGACGAGATCAGCGTGACATCGCGTCCCACCACGCCGCCGATGAGCGCCTTGAGCAGCGGAAAGTGCGTGCACCCCAGCACGAGCGTGTCGATGTCGCAACGGCGCAGCGGCTCGAGGTACTCGCGGGCGATCTCCTGGAACGCCGGACGGATGTACACGGTGGACACGAGGGAGGTGAAATCCTCGATGGGGCCCTCGGCCATGCGCAGGCCCTGCTCGGCTATCTCCACGAAACGCGG